>RRZU010666109.1_pt1 | contig 10654 bp, 11 predicted proteins | sample 2165561 | NCBI WGS metagenome assembly RRZU01 (sample SAMN10456909, study PRJNA506462) | wastewater metagenome | isolation source: wastewater sludge | place: USA: Moscow, Idaho | reverse complement strand
GCAACGGCTGGGAGCACCTTCTTCCTCGGTATCCAGGGCGGCTGGCGCCTCATCCCGGTCATTTACGCTGTTCTGCTGGTTATCACCGGTATTGCCACGTGGCTCATCGTGCCGCGCGTTGATCGAGCACCGGGCACCTCACAGCCACTGAGTGCTATGCTAGCGCCGCTTCAGCAGGTCCGCGTGTGGCGTTTCAGCCTCTACTATGTGGCCGTATTCGGCGCCTACGTGGCGCTCTCGGCATGGCTCCCAAAGTACTACGTGGATAACTTCGACATTAGCCTCACCCAGGCAGGCTTGTTGACCGCCACATTCATCTTCCCAGCATCACTGCTGCGCCCCGTGGGCGGATGGTTGAGCGACAAGTTCGGTCCCCGCAAGGTCATGTATCTGACCTTTGGCCTGATGCTGGTGACCTCCGGCATTCTCATGATGCCCAATGGATTCCTCACCATCGTTCATCCTGACGGCTCGCTGACAACTCATCTCGCCTACGAGATGCATCTTGTTCCGTTCGTCATCCTGGTGTTCCTGCTGGGTTGCGCCATGGGCTTCGGCAAGGCCGCCGTCTATAAGCACATCCCGGATTACTTCCCGGATAACGTCGGCTCTGTTGGCGGACTCGTGGGCATGTTCGGCGGGCTCGGCGGATTCTTCCTACCTCCACTCTTTGCCTACACCAAGGCTTTCTCGGGCTTCCCCAGCTCGACCTTCTTCTGCATCTTCATCCTCGTATTTATCTGCGCGGCCTGGATGCACATCACCATTCACCGCATGATGTCACAGGCGAATCCCGAACTTGCCCGCGACATCGATAGGAACTAGTCCATCACACCGACCGTCCGCCGGGACGATCATCATGTAGAGGAGTTAAAGTGAGCGCTGCTCGCGAAGTCAAAGGAGACTGGCTACAGTCTTGGGATCCTGAGGATCCAGCAAAGTGGGACCGGAAACTAGCCAACACCACGCTACTCGTCACCACATTCACCCTCACGTTGTGCTTTGCCGCCTGGTTCCTCCCCAGCGCCATCGTTCCCAAGCTCAACGCTCTAGGGTTTGAATTCACCAAGTCCCAGCTGTACTGGATGGCAGCTATGCCGGGCCTTTCCGGCGGCATTATGCGCCTGATCTGGATGGTTCTTCCACCCATCATGGGTACCCGCAAGATGGTTTCTCTCACCACGCTGCTTCTTATACTTCCAGTTCTCGGCTGGGGCTTCGAAGTGACCAACCCGAACGTGCCATACTGGCGCCTCATGGCGCTGGCCTTCCTTGCTGGCATCGGTGGTGGCGCATTCTCCGGCTTTATGCCCTCCACCTCGTACTTCTTCCCACGACGCATGCAGGGAACGGTCCTCGGTATCCAAGCCGGTATCGGTAACTTCGGCGTATCTCTGGTGCAGCTGCTGTCTCCGTGGCTTGTCACCTTCGGAATGTTTGGCTTCCTTGGCTCGCAGATGATGCAGGTTCCGGGTAAGGAATCGGTGGTTGTCTGGTATCAGAATTCCGCACTGGTCTACATCCCCTTCATTATTGTGGGCGCCATCTGGGCCTATATTGCCCTACGTTCGGTACCGGTCAAGGCGAACATCAAGCAGCAGTTCGACATCTTCAGTAACCAGGACACCTGGTGGATGACGCTGCTTTACATCATGACCTTTGCGACCTTCTCGGGCCTCTCCGCCCAGTTCGGACTTCTCATGAGCAACCTGTACGGCGCAGGTAACCCGGCGATCGTCGAAGGAGCCGGTGCCACCGCCACCCTGCTCATTGATGGATACTCCGTGCCCGACCCCGTCAAGTATGTCTTCCTCGGACCACTCGTCGGCGCGGGTGCACGTGTACTCTTCGCGCCGCTCACCGATCGAATGGGCGGTGCCATCTGGACCCTGGTCTCCGGCGTCGGAATCCTCGGCTCCGTGCTCTACACGGTTCCTTCACTCACTCCTGATGTCACAAACGCTGCGACCTTGAGCGCGGGCTTCAACCAGTTCCTCTGGGGCATGCTCGCAATCTTCCTCTTCTCCGGTATCGGCAACGCCAGCACCTTTAAGCAGATGCCGATGATCTTCGAGCGGCGTCAGGCTGGCGGAGTTATCGGATGGACCGGTGCGATCGCCGCCTTTGGTCCGTTCTTCTTCGGTATTGGACTAACCACCTTCGGCGCAACGACCTTCTATTACATTGGCGCCGCATGGTGCGTTATGTGCATTGGCGTCACCTGGTGGCGTTACGCGCGCCCAGGCGCCCCCAAGAAGAGCTAAGGGCTTCCTCTAAGCTCTACCCCAGGACACTTCGCGACCACATCGTGGCCCCGGATCGGTTTCACTAGAAATCTGTCCGGGGCCACGCCCATGTTGTATACATCGAGAATTCTCTCCGTGCACCCTCTTGGCTTCGGCAGCTCGTGCCCTCTATTCCGACAATCCTTCCCGATAGCCATAGAGATCCGTTTGAGTTTCGTTGATCCAAATTTCCGCCTCAACGCTTGCATCGTCCGGATTCTCAACTCGCAGCGTACGCCCGTAGGTCTCGTCGATGAGCGTGGCCCTGAATCCCGCCGCCTGTAACGGTTCGATGAGAGCGGTGACATCCGGGTGTTCGAAGCTCGGCCCCACGCCACGAGTACCATGATGGACCGCGACAACGCCATCGTCGGCAAAATCCACGTACGTTCCCGAGATGGAACTAACCCGCGCTGTCAATCCGAGACTCGCGATCAGGCGGGCACCTTCTTGCACCTCGGGTGTGTAAAAGAGAGGAGCCACAAGAGTCTCACCTGGGTGGGTCATCTCGCCTTCCACTTCCTCGACAAAGAAGTTGGGGAGCGGTGAGGACGTCACCTCGAGCACTCGACCGTGCCCCATATCAATCTCCCGGATCTGGCCATCCACCACCCCATTGACAGCACCGAAATTCGAAAGATCTGGCACATCAAAGGAAATGGTTTGTGCTCCCGCCTTCGGGTGATCAGGCTCGACAGTGTGAATCGCAAGCCGACCTCCAGCCAAGGCAAAGACCTGCCAACACCCACCATCAACAATCTTGGTGCCACCGAGGGCCAAAGCAAGTTCAGCCCACCGCTCCGGCCTGGTGGTAAAACTCGTCAGACGAACAATCATCACTTCTTCTCCATCGCTTCCCGTAAGACGTGCTCAACGAAAACGGAGAGGGATAATTCCGCATCAATCGCGGCGTGTTTGACCTCTTTGACCAGTTCAGGAGGAAGGTACACATTGAACTGCACCTTGCTCAATTTCTCTACCATGCCGTAATGCTAGCATTCTAGAAACGTGGAATTCAATGATTGAGTCAATCGTTTATCCCTAATGGATATGACACCCGCGCGAACGCGACAGGGCTAACGAATACGCACGCCCGCCGGTTGTACAGATATTTCAACGCGCGTGGTCTCATCCAAATCGTCACCATCGACCTCAAAGATCCGTGGCTCAGATAACTCAACTACGGCTGATGTCAAGCGCCTGTGAGCAGCGCTCTTACTATCCTGTGCACCATCACCACCCGTGAGGAATCGTTTGAGCCCGTTATCCCACACGACATTTTTTAAGGTATCTACCCAACCTGAGATCCCCTCGCTGTTGAGAACAATAAGGTCAAGTTCCCCGTCTCGCGGGTCCGCATCCGGCAAGAGTGTCAGACCCCCTTGCAATGTTCCACAGTTGCCCACGATCAACGTGTGAGCATCATGCCTGACAAGTTCCTCCCCGTGCAGTCCCAAATGAATGTCAATGACCTCGCTAGCAGACAGAGCGCGCCCTAACGACTCGACATACGCCAGCCATCCAGCCTTCTCTTTGAGATCGTCATCGGTCTCTGTGATCATGTGCGCATCGATTCCGAAGCCAGCCATCACCACGAATGCGTGCTTTTCAGTGCCAGACCCAACCGCAACTTCGGCCCACCCCACATCAATTGGACTCGCCGTCCCCTGAAAAATGCGGACGAACGCTTCTACCGGATTACCCAAGGGAATATTAAGGTTGCGGGCTAGCAGATTACCGGTCCCCAATGGGACGATTCCAAGATCCACATCGGCCTCAACTTCAGCAAGATACTCGGCCACCGCACGCACGGTTCCATCTCCACCCGCAGCGACGACGACGTCCACACCCGCCTCCAACGCGTCCTTTGCAGGTCCCCGCCCAGGATCATCTTCTTGAGTTTCGAACCACGACACCTCGGGAGTCACGCCAACCTTGGCAGAGTCAACCGCTTCCTGCCAGGCGCTGTCCAGATCTTCCTTGTCCGCCTTCGAGGGATTCCATACAATTCCGACGTGCGTGGCAGTCATGATTCAGCCTTCCCCTTGCAGTATCTTTTACCGGAAATCTTGCTGGAGATAAGAGTGAAAGTCTAGAGTTGGTCCATTCTCGGCACCCCTCAGTTACTAATTTTCAGGGTAATAAGGGGTGTTCTGATCGTACCCCGGCTGCTGCGGAGGGTATCCCTGTTCGGCGTCGCCATACCCACGCTGCGATGGTGGGACCTGGCCATATCCGGGCTGCGGTGACGAATAATTCTGCGGTCTAAATTCTCCACCCTGAGGGAACCGTTCCGCAGCGAGCTTCTGATTAAGCTGCACGAGGTCAACAATCCCACCGATAATCACCAGTAGTGCAACAAGGGACATGATCCACCAGAGCGAATACATAAGAATTCCCGACGTATTCTGACTCACGCCAAACCACGCGGTGAGCCGCGAAGGTAGGGCAGGCCCGCTGTCACCAAAATCAGTAACTGTCAGTGGGTAAAAAGCAGTCAACAGGTAGAACGGCACCGCCGCCCACGTCTGCCATGATCCGGCGGCCCATCGTCTGTTCTTGCGAGCATAAACGGTGACAAGGATCGCGCTAATCACGGCGACCGTTCCGTAGATAGGAGCGCCGAAGAGCAGACCGATGAAAACCATCCACCCGCCACCACCACCGAGAAGAGCGTGGCCAAAGCCGAACCATAGGGTTCCCACAAAGACCATCGGCCAGGCAAGAATAGCGACGGCACGTTGCAAGCCCGTGGCCCGCGCGGGTGCCCACGCATCGCCGTACCCATTCAAACGGGGAGGCGGAGAAAAACCTGGGTCCGAGTACGGCGAGCCAGAGGAAAATGGGGTGCTCATATCGCGAGCCTATCAAAGAGAGGCTGGTGGCCCCGTCGTCGTCCCCAAAAGTCCTGAGAAATCCTTCTTCTTATATATGCACTGCGAGATCCCAAAGGACACCGCGACGCAAGCACCGGTTATGTCAGTGCCGCAATGATCTTCCGTACAGCATGGTCAACCTCGTCAAAGTCGCGATTCTCCACATCAAGTGCTCCGTGGATTGTGAGACCCTCGATAAGTGCGTCGATGGTTCGCGCAGCCTCAGGTTCGAAGTACAACTCGAGGGCAGTGCGGCTGCGTTCCATCCATGTGGACGTAATTCTGCGGAACGTCTCGTTGCGTGCCGAGAGTGTATAGAGCTCGTGGGTGAGCACGAGATCGCGCTGGTCACCGAAGACGTCGTCGCGAATGATGGCAATAACCGCTTCACAGGCCGACTCAGCATCCGTGGCGCCGCGCATCCGGCGTTCAAAACGTCCAGCAACTTCCTCGGCAAAACGAGTGAACGCTTCCTCCAAGAGGTTGTCCATGTTAACGAAGTGGTACGTCATCGACCCCAGAGGAACATCAGCGGCCGCAGCGATCTTTCGATACGACGCACCGGCAACACCCACCTCGGCGATGACGTCAAGGCAGGTATCGATGATGCGGTCACGCCGCTCTGGGTCGTTGCGCCGCGGACGGCGTTCGGTGGTGGACATGCAGCACACGATACCCGAACATCCAAACAGCGGGCGCGGGTTGCCCCACACCAGCCATCCGTGCCTAGGATGGGCTCACACGGGAGTCCGGTAGGCCGGGCTGAGAGGAAGGTATCCAACCTTCGACCGTCGAACCTGATCTGGGTCATGCCAGCGCAGGGAGGACACTCTAATGACCCGTGCCCCTCAATTGGAAAGGGCACGTTTTCATGTGCTATCACGTATCGTCTTTTGACAGCCGCCACGCTTCACACCGGTGGGCAATGAAAAAGTTCGCAGCGGGCGCCGTCGTCGTTCTTACACTCACAGCTTGCGGCGCTACAAACTCAGAGCCCGGAGCCTCACCAAGCGGCGATTCCCAGTCCGGCGCGATTAGTTTCGCTCTCGACTGGGCACCGAACACCAATCACATCGGTGTGTACGTGGCGCAGGAACTAGGCTATTTCGACGACGCCGGACTGGATGTGGAGATTCTCCCCTATGGCTCCACCGACGTGCTGCAGCTCGTTTCCGCAGGCGAAGCCGACTTCGGCATCGCCGGTCAATCGGCAGTTCAGGTGGCGCGCACGGCAGGGTTGGACGTGGTCTCTGTCCTCAGCGCGACGCAGACGGATGCGGGCCGCCTCGTCACGTTGGAGAGTCGTGAGGACATCACCCGGCCCGCAGATCTCGACGGAAAGACCTTCGGCGGCTTCGGATCCCCGCTGTACTCCGCGATCGCCGAAACGATGATCACCGCCGACGGCGGCACGGGCGAGTTCACCGAAGTCTCGCTCGACACCGGCAGCTACGAGGCTCTTTCCCAGGGCAGCATCGACTTCACGCTCTCAATCGCCACCTGGGAAAACGTCCAGGGCGAGATCGAGAACCGACCCTACCGGGCGTTCCGCTACCAGGACTACGGCGTGCCAGATCAGCACTCGCTCGGCATCGTCTCCAGCGATGCCTTCCTCGCCTCCCATCACGACGACGCCACCGCGTTCGTCCAAGCCGTCGCCCGCGGTTACGAGTTTGCCGCTAAAAATCCGCAGGAAGCCGCCGATCTCCTTATCACGGCAAATCCTGACACTCTGAGCACCGCCACCGAGTTAGTTCATCGCAGCGCCGACCTCATGGCCACAGAGTACTTCGTCAGCGATGGGAGGCCCGTCGGTGCGGCCGATCCCCACATGTGGGAAGAGTTCGGCTCCTTCCTCTTCGACCACGGTTTCCTCGTTGATTCCTCCGGCAAAGTGCTCAGCGAGGAACCCGACTGGTCCGAGTACTTCACGAACGAGTACCTGGGATGAGCTCGCGAATTCGCTTTGATTTTTCACGACGACGACGCCCGAGTTACGTAAGCCGTACCGTCACCGAGGTGCTGCCTCCCCTGCTCGCCTTCCTCGCGCTGCTCGGGCTATGGCAGGCGGTCTCCACGCTGGGTCTCGTGCCGTCTCACATGCTCCCGGCGCCCACCCGCATTGCTTCCTCGGGATTCGACGAGAGATCCGTTCTTGTCCGGCACGCGCTCCCTACTCTCACGGCCACGCTGGCGGGTTTCTCTCTGTCCGTATCCTTCGCGTTCGTCACTGCCGCTCTACTGGACTTCTTTGGATGGATTCGACGTGCATTGCTTCCACTACTCATCGTGACCCAGACGCTTCCGCTCATTGCCCTAGCTCCGTTGGTAGTGCTGTGGTTTGGGTTCGGCATATTGCCCAAAATCCTGCTCGTCGCTTTCGTCACCTACTTCCCCATGGTGGTGGGTTTTCTGCGCGGCTTCGACTCAGCCGAGCCGGAAGCGGAACGGCTACTACGTTCGATGGGTGCCGGTAGATGGATGGTGTTTCGGATGGTGCGGCTTCCCTCCGCTATTCCATCCTTCTTCTCCTCACTGCGCATTTCCATTACCTACGCGGTGGTGGGTGCCATCTTTGCCGAGTACGCCGGGGCCACGCGTGGACTTGGCGTGTATATGCAAACGGCTAAGAACGTGTTCCGTACTGATCTGGTGCTGGCCGCCGTCGTCGTGAGTACCGTGCTCACCCTCGCGCTCTACGCGAGCGTGACGCTCATTGAACGTGTTGCCGTGCCGTGGCTCCGTATCGAACAGGGAGATGGGGAATGACCAACATGGGGCGCGAGCCAGCACGCAAAACGCTAGATATCCGCGACGTCAGCATGAGTTTCGGCAACAAACGCGTCCTCGATCAGGTGTCGCTATCGATCTATCCCGGGGAGATCGTCGCGCTCGTGGGGCCTAGTGGCAGCGGAAAGTCCACGCTGCTCAATATCCTGACCGGCGCGCTGGGGCCGGATCACGGGGAGATTCTTGTGAACGGTGAACCGATCCCACAACGGAACCGGCCCTTCGCCTACATGCCACAGCGGGACGTTCTGCTACCGTGGCGCACCATCCTCGACAACGCGGCCATCGGGCTCGAAGTGGCCGGTGTGCCGCGTGCACGGGCACGCGAGCGAGTTCGTGCTCTCATGGAGCCGTTCGGGTTGTCCGGCACCGAGTCCCTGTACCCGCGTCAACTCTCGGGAGGGATGCGCCAGCGGGTGTCTTTCCTTCGTACTGTTGTCCAGGACCGCCCGATTCTCTTGCTTGACGAGCCCTTTGGTGCTCTCGACGCCATCACTCGTGATGAGCTACAGCGTTGGCTACTTGGGATCTGGGCGGCGAACTCCTGGAGCATCCTCCTTATTACCCATGACATCCGCGAAGCGGTGCGATTGGCGGATCGAGTACTCGTGCTGCCCTCGCTGCCGGGACCACTCGTTGACGGGGTTGAGGTGAGCCGAGATATCCCTCGGACCAGCGGTTTCCTTACCGATCCTCGTGTGCCGCCACTGGAAGCGGCGCTTCAATCCCAGCTCGAACTAGCGGCAGGAACGTCGAGGGCGGGACCATAAGCGCCGGGAACAGCGGGGCACAACACACCCGAATCACCCTCCGGCTCCTGCCAACCAACCTCGTAGATGTCACCCGTTCAATCACACAACTCGAATTCACCCAACAACACCCCGCGCCGCATCGCCCGGAGTGCCAACGAAAGGAATCACCATGGCTCAGATCATTCCCGTCATTGAGGCGGTCCGAAACACCACACCGTTGGTCCATTGCATGACCAACACCGTGGTCCCTGAAGTGACAGCGAACGTTCTGCTCGCCGCTGGCGCCGCCCCCGCGATGATTGATCTTCCCGAAGAAGCAGAAATCTTTGCGGGAATCGCATCGGCGCTGCTCATCAACGTGGGTAATGGCTCGGCCGAGCAGCACGAGGGGATGCGGCGCGCGGCACCGGCCGCGGCAGCAGCAGGGCGTCCCTGGGTGCTCGACCCGGTAGCAGTGGGCGGGCTGCCCGTTCGCACCACCCTTGCTCGGGAACTTCTCGTGTATCGTCCAGCCGCGGTGCGCGCCAACGCGTCAGAGGTTCTTGGGCTCGTGGGTAGTAGCGGCGGCGGCCGCGGCGTCGATTCAACCGACGAGGTAGAGGCCGCTCTTGATGCCGCGCGCTCGCTGGTGGAGACATCCGGTGCGGTTGTAGCAATTTCCGGACCCACGGACGTCGTCGTCTCGCAAGGACGCCTCACAAGGGTGACCGGTGGAGATGCCCTCATGCCGCTCGTTATCGGCACCGGGTGCGCGCTCGGCGCCGTCACTGCGGCTTTCATCGCAGCGGCACGAACGGCCAAAGTGGACGATCACGACGGCGTCGTCGCTGCTCACGCCTTGTTTGGCGCAGCGGGCCGGGCAGCTGGACGCGAGGCCAGCGCACCCGGGAGCTTCCGTACCGCGTGGATTGACGCGCTCTACTCGTTGACGCCGAGTGACGTCGTCGAGCTGGTAGAAATCGAGGAATCATGACGCAGGCGGCTTCAGGCATCGCAGATGCCGTGGACTGGCGGCTCTACTTCGTCACCGATACAGAGATGAGCGGCGGCCCGGACCGCGTGCCATGGACGGTGGAACAGGCCATTCTTGGCGGAACCGGCGTGGTGCAGATTCGAGATAAGGACCTGTCCAACGAGGAGTTTCTCGCCCTCTCGCGGGCCTGTGTTGAAGCGGCTGAGCGCGCGTTCGACCAGTCAGGACAGCGGGCAGCCCTCATCGTCAATGACAGACTTGACGTGGCCGAAGAACTGGGACTGCATTTCCATCAGGGGCAGTCGGACGGGGACGTTCAAGAAACCCGGCGGCGCCTTGGCAGCGAGCTCCTCATCGGCCTCTCGATCTCGGATATCGAGCAGCTAGAGACCGAACTCGCCAACCAAACGGCAGACGTTCTCGGCCTCTCCCCCATCTGGTCCACACCCACGAAAACAGACACCGATCCGGCGCTTGGTCTCGACGGCGCGGCACAGATTATCCGGATGACTGCCGGCCGCGCTCGCACCGTCGGCATCGGAGGAATCAACGTGGGGAATGCGCGCTCAGTGATCGATATCGGAGTTGATGGATTCTGCGTGGTCTCGGCCATTGCCACGGCGAAGAATCCCCGCGACACCGCCGCCCGGCTGCTGTCTCTGTGGTGATGTCTCTCATTTCCCGCGGCTTGAATTCTGCCATCATCGCCTCCCTGAGAGGTTGCCCCAATAGGCCGTGGTTCATCGGCGTAACCCTTACCTGTACCACCACACGAAAGAAGTCACCATGCAACCCCCAGTTGTTTTAAGCATTGCCGGCTCCGACCCCAGCGGCGGTGCCGGAATTCAGGCCGACCTCAAGACCTTCTCGGCTCTCGGAACCTACGGCACGGCAGCTCTCGCCGGACTCACCGTGCAGAATACGCAGGGCGTCCGCTCCGCCGTCGCCGTTGATCCGGGGCTCGTCCGCAACCAAATC
>RRZU011471638.1_pt1 | contig 10656 bp, 11 predicted proteins | sample 2165561 | NCBI WGS metagenome assembly RRZU01 (sample SAMN10456909, study PRJNA506462) | wastewater metagenome | isolation source: wastewater sludge | place: USA: Moscow, Idaho | reverse complement strand
TCCGTACAAGAGTTCGTCGCCGGCTGAAGGGCGCTCGGCAGTCACCGGTGTCGATGCCGACCGCTTCAACTTCAAGGTGCCAACGCTGCGCAACGTCGAGCTGACCTATCCGTACTTCCATGACGGCGAGGCCGCGACGCTGGAGCAGGCGGTGGATACCATGGGGCGCCTGCAGCTCGGCCGCACCTACAGCAAGGACGAGATCGGCCAGATCGTCGCCTTCCTGAAGACGCTGACCGGCGAGCTGCCGCAGATCGCGATGCCGATCCTGCCGCCGTCGAGCAACGAGACGCCGCGTCCGGATCCGTTCAAGTAATCCGGCGAGTCATCGAGCTTGCCGCAGGAATGCCGGGGCACGGACGCGAGTTCGTGCTCCGGTACTAGTTCTCATGGATTATTGACACGATCCGGGACCCGGTCCAGCATTCAGACAGGGTCCAATGCATATCCGCAGTGGTTGCGGAGTCGCTACCAGAAGGTCGATCGCCATGATGAACACCTGCACCTACGCCTCCTCCGACGCCATCGCCTGCCTGCGCCAGGCCGGCATTCCGGTCACGCATCAGCGCATCGAGATCGCGCGGGCGCTGTTCTCGGCGCCGGTTCATCTCTCCGCTGACCAGATCTGGGCCAAGGTGCTCGAGGCTTCGCCCGACGTCTCGCGTGCGACGGTGTACAACACCCTGCGGCTGTTCAGCGAGAAAAGGATGATCCGCGAGCTGTTCGTCGACCCGCAGCGCGTGGTGTACGACTCCACGACCACGCCGCATCACCACCTCTACAACATCGACACCGGCGAGGTGCGCGACATCTCGGACGACGAGCTGCGCGTGATCGGCGAGCCCCGCCTGCCCGCGGGCGTGGTGCTCGACGAGATCGACGTCATCGTCCGCGTGCGCAACCGCGCCGCCTGACCGCCGCGTCCCGGGTGCCGGGACCGCGAAGTCGGCATGCAAAAAAACGCCCGGGGGCGGAGTCGTTCCGCCCCCGGGCGTTTTTTCCGTTCAGGCCTCGACGCTCAGCGTTCCGGCACGGTCACGAAGCCCATCTTCTCGATGCCGGCGCTGCGCGCCTCGGCCATCACGTCCGCGATTACCTAGTAGCGCGTGTTGCGGTCGGCGCGCAGGTGCAGCTCGGGCTGGGGTTTCTGCGCCGCGGCGGCGGCGAGCCGCGCGGGCAGGGCCACCTCGTCGACCGCCTCGTTGTTCCAGAACACCCGGCCATCGCCGTCGATCGACAGCGCGACCGTCTCGGGCTTCTGCTCGGTGGGCGCGCTGGAGGCCTGCGGCAGGTCGATCTTGACCGAGTGGGTGAGCAACGGCGCGGTGATCATGAACACGATCAGCAGCACCAGCATGACGTCGATCAGCGGCACCATGTTGATGTCGCTCTGCGGGGCGCGCGTCTCCCCCTGGCTGAATCCCCCGAAGGCCATCACGCCGCTCCGTGCGCGCCAGCCGGCGTGCCCGCGGTGACCTCGGCCGCACGCGGTGCGGCACCGGCTACCGCGGCGATGCGCGAGCCGGTGGCGAACCAGGCGTGCAGGTCGTGCGCGAAGGCGTCCAGCTCGGAGAGCTCGACCCGGTTGGCGCGCGTGATGGCGTTGTAGGCCAGCACCGCCGGGATGGCGACGAAGAGGCCGAACGCGGTCATGATCAGGGCCTCGCCGACCGGGCCGGCCACCTTGTCCAGCGTCGCCATGCCCGAGACGCTGATGTTCACCAGCGCGTGGTAGATGCCCCACACCGTGCCGAAGAGGCCGACGAAGGGCGCGGTCGAGCCGATCGAGGCGAGCACGGTGAGGCCGGACTCGAGCGCCGCGGTCGACAGCGCGATCGACTTGCGCAGCGCGCGGGTGATGACCTCGTCGGTGTCGAGCTTGCCGCCGAGCGTGTTGCCGTGGGTATGCCGGCGAATGTGCTGGGCAGCAGCGGCGCCCTGCTGGGCGAGCGCCTCGACCGGCGACTCCGGGGCGCGCTCGGCGAGCACACGCAGGCCGGCATCGAGGTCGGGGGCGGCCCAGAAGGCATCGACCGCGCCGCCGTGACCGCGTGCACGGAGCTGGCGGAGGGCGCGGCTGAGGATCAGGTACCAGCTGGTGATCGACATCACCAGCAGGATGAGCGCGACCGCGCGGATGATGTTGTCGGATTGCGCCCACAGGTGGGCGAGGCCGAAGGCCTGCGAACTGTCCATGCTCAGTTTCCTTGGAGTTTGAAGACGATGGGTACCAGGACCCAGGATTCGATCGCGATGTCGCCGCGGCGCGCGGGCACGAAGCGCCAGCGCGCCACCGCCTCGCGCGCGGCGCGGTCGAGACGGTCGGAGCCGGAGCTGTTGCGCAGCTCGACCTGCGCGGGCTGGCCGTCGGGCGACACCAGCACGCGCAGCGTCACCTGGCCCTCCTCGCGCAGGCGGCGCGACAGCGCCGGGTAGCCGGGGCGTGGGTTGTTCAGGTAGGCGGCGTCGAAGCGCGCGGCGGTGACTGCAGCGGGCGCGGCCGTCGCCGCGGGGGTGGCAGCGGGCGGTGCGGTCGCGGGCGGTGGCGGCGGTGCGGGCTCTTCGGCCGCGCTCAGTGCGGTCGGCGACTCGGTGACCGGGGCGGGCTTCTTTACCACCGGCTTGGGTGTCGCCTTCTTCACCACGGGCTTGGGCGGCGGCGTGGGCTCGGGCGGTCGCACCACCGGCGGCGGCTCGGGTTCGGGCGGGCGCGGCGGCTCGACGACGGGTTCCGGCGGCGGCGCGGGTGCGGGCTCGACGAGTGCGGGGGCTTCGATCAGCGCGACCTGGATCGGCACCAGCTCGGCGGGCGCCGGGCGCTCGTCGGCGAGGCGGGCGAGCAGCGCGAGACCGCCGACGTGGGCGGCAACGATCAGGCCGAGGAGGGCGCCGCGTCGCAGCGGCGAGCTTGCGAGGCCACGTGCAGCATCGGTCGGGCGGAAAATGCCGTCGGACCCGGTCGCGCGGGGATGGATTGCCGTCGCTTCATGAGCGAACTCGTGGTCGACGGACAGCGACGGGGAGGAGGGAGGCAGCAGCGACAATGCCTGGGCAGCTTGGTGCATCGGGGCGGAGGCGGCGAGCCGCCTCCGCGGAGGCAGCGTTGGGTTGGTCGGGGTCGAACGGGTTCAGGACGCGCTCGGTTCCATCTGCGATTGCAGGTAGTTCTGCAGACCGACGCTATCGACCAAGCCGAGCTGGGTTTCCAGGTAGTCGATGTGCTCCTCGGTGTCTTCCAGGATGTGCTCGAAGAGTTCGCGGGAAACGTAGTCCTTACAGGACTCGCAATACGCGATCGCCTCGACCAGGTTCTCGCGCCCGCCGAGTTCGAGCTTGAGGTCCCCTTGCATGCACTCGGGCACGTTCTCGCCGATCAGCAGCTTGTTGAGGTTCTGCAGGTTGGGCAGGCCTTCGAGGAAGAGCACGCGCTCGATCAGCAGGTCGGCATGCTTCATCTCCTCGATCGACTCGTCGTATTCATGCTTGCCGAGGCGCGCGAAACCCCAGTTCTTGTACATGCGCGCATGCAGGAAGTACTGGTTGATCGCGGTGAGTTCGATGGTGAGCTGCTTGTTGAGGTACTGGATGACTTTCTTGTCGCCTTTCATGTTGCCTCCAGGGATACGGGAAATGCAGGAGCGATGCCTGCGAGCAGACCAGCCATCCCCGCATGGGGGGCGGGGGTGACGGCCGAACGCAGGCAGTCGTGCGCGCAGCGAGCGCAACGACCGCACTCGGCAGTTACGCCGAGCGACTGGCGCAGGTCGCGCAAGGTCCTCGCGCCCTGTGCAGCGGCATGGTGGATCTCGCGCTCGGTGACCGCGTTGCAGACGCACACGTACATAGTCTAGCCTCCCGACGGGGTTTTGCCCTGATATGGCATCGCCTGAAAGATCACTTGGTGAGGATCAGCTTGCCGTTGCGCGTCGCGCGCAGGATGTACTCGCTGCCCTCGTGTTCGATCCGCAGCTCGCGGCGGTCGCCGAGGAGCGCCTTGCTGGTGAGCAGGAGGCGCGGCGGCGTGGCCGAATCCCCCTCCACCGACCCGTCCGGTGCGGAAGAGGAAGCTGCAGCAGGGGCGGAGGAAGCTTGCATGATCAAATGGCGTTAAAAATACGAATGATTCGCATTAGAGCATGAGATCGAAGCGCATGCAATGCCTGCGCGCGGCAAATGGGCTTGCGCGTCACTCGAGGCGCATCAGCACGTGCAGGGGCTGGTCGGTGACGCATGCGGCGGGCAGGTAGGCGAGCGTGCTCGGGTCGGCGAGCACGCGGCGGAGGGCATCCTCCTGGTCGTTCACCTCGTGGGGCGGATGGGCGCGCCCGGTGAATACCATGCGCGACCAGTACGCACGGATCTGGCTGGGGTTCTTGCCGGTGAGCCGCTGGTAGAAGAGATCGCGCTCGGGGCCGGCAGGCAGGTCGAGCAGGCGGGCGCCGCGTCCGTCCGGCAGGGAGGTGCGTCGGCCGAGGTAGAGCTGGGCCGCCGTCTCGCGATCGAGCTCGGCGATGCCGCCGGTGCGCGCGCTGACCAGTACGACACCCTGCGCCTGTGCGCCCTGCCAGAACGAGAGCGCCAGCAGGAGGAGCAGCGCGTGGCCGAGCCGTCGGTTGAAGAGGGGCGGATCAGAACACGACATCGACGGAGACGCTCAGCAGATGGATGTCGCGATCGTCCAGCCCGGGCGCGAAGGGGTCGCCACGTGCGATGAAGGTGCCGTGCGCACCCCGTTCGGTATCGATGTGGCTGAACTCCGCCTTGATCGCGGCGTGCGGTGTCAGGTCCCAGCGCGTGCCCACGGTGATGCTGCGCTGGGCCTGGTTGCGCGAGCGGTTGAACGCCGCGAGCGCGGTTGCACTCTCGGGCGAATCCGCCAGCGCGGGGTCGGCGATGGGCTGGTCCTGGCGCTGCCGGGCCAGCCCCACGTAGGGTGTCAGCGCGCCGAAACGGCGCCCGATCGCGATATAGGCGCCGGTCGCGCTGTTGACGAACGCGTCCGCCCTCATCCGCGCGAGCTCGGCGATCACCCGCCAGCGCCCGTCGTCCCATTGCATGCCGAGCGAGCTGAAGCTCGCCCGTGCTCCCTTGCCGCTCAGGCGGGCCTGCAGTGCCGGCGGGAGCTGCAACGATTCGACCAGATCCTGGTAGGACTGAGAGGTCCGGATCACCGACAGCTCCGCTTCGGCGTGGCTGGCGCTGAAGCTGAGCTCGTCGCGCTCCAGGGTCGCGGTGAGGCCCCGGAGCTGGCGCAGATGCGCGCGTCCGCCGCCGATCACCGGGATGCGGCTGGTGCCGAAATACGGATGCAGCTCGATGAAGGACCCGCCGAGGTGGCTGCGGTACAGCAGGTCGACGCCGTCCATGTCGGTGAAGGGGTTGAGGCCGTAGACCTCGACCGGGGGGCGCACCCAGGGCTGGCTGTAGTTGATGTCCGCCGTGTCGGACAGCATGAAGAAGGGGCTGCGCAGGCGTCCGGCGCGCACGGTCAGCGCGGGGCTGATGGCGTGGCTCAGGAAGGCCAGGGCAGGGCGAGGGGTGTAGTCGCCGCGCTGCGTCTCGCGCGTAACCACCTGCAGCACCGCGCTGCTGCCGTACGCGGATTGCCAGCCGAGTTGAACACCGAGCACCGAATCCGGCCCGGTGTCCACCCGGTTGCCGCCGGGTGCGTCGATGCCCACGCGGGCGAATTCCAGTTCGTCCGAGCGGGTGTACGCCGCCCCGAGGGTGGCGAAGCCCGAGACCTGCAGCTCGGATGCAGCGGCGGGGGCGAAGCCGGCTGAAAGCGCGGCGATGCCGGCGAGCAGCGAGATGGCGTGGCGAAGGGGGGTGGGAAGGCTCATCGGCCCGACTCCGGGGTGAGGCTGTGCAAGTGCGTGAAGGTGGCGTCGCGGTCGAGCGGTCGCGAGAACAGGTAGCCCTGGCCGAAATCGCAGCCCATTGCGCGCAGGATCCCGAGCTGCGCCTCGTCCTCGATGCATTCGGCCACCACCGTCATCCCGAGGTCGTGGGCAAGCTCGATGCTGTGGCGCACGATCGCGCGCAGGCGCTGGTCGTGGGGCAGCGAGCGCACGAAGGAGCCGTCGAGCTTGACCTGGTTGCACGGCATGGTGTGCAGGTAGCTCAGCGTGGAGTAGCCGGTGCCGAAGTCGTCGATCAGGATGCCGATTCCGGCGGCGCGCAGGGCGTGGAGGTGATCGATCGCCGGTCCGTCCGGATGGGCGAGCACGCTCTCGGTGACCTCGAAGCGGATGCGGTCGCGCGCGACCGCGCTGCGGTCGATGACGGCAAGCAGTTCGGCCGCCAGGTCGGGACGGGCGAGCTGGCGCGCGGAGAGGTTGACGCTGATGCGCAGCGGGGCATCGACCGGCAGCTTGCCCGACCATGCCTGAATATCCGCGCAAGTCTGTTCCAGCACGATCGTCCCGATGTCGTGGATGAGGTCGAGCGCCTCGGCGAGCGGGATGAATTCAGCCGGCGAGAGCAGGCCGAGCGTCGGGTGCGGCCAGCGTACCAGGGCCTCGAACCCGGTCGGGCGCAGGCTGGCGAGCTCGACGATCGGCTGGTACCACACCCGCAGCCCGCCCTGCGTGAGCGCCTTGCGCAGCTCGGCCTCCACCTGCAGGGCGCGCAGCGCGGCGGCGTGCATCTCGGTCTGGAAGAATTCGATCGGGCCGCTCTCGCTGCGGCGGGCCTTGTGCAAGGCGTTGTCGGCGTCGCGTAGCAGCGATTCGGCGTCCTCGCGTTCGTTGTCGCTGATCGCCACGCCGACCCTGCAGCGGGGATGCAGCTGCTGGCCGTTGCCGTTGGGTGCGAAGGCCGGGAGCGCGACGAGTTGCTCGCAGATGCGCAGCGCGTCGATCGAGCTCTCCACGCCGTTGAGCAATACGGCGAACTGGTCGCCGCCGACGCGTGCGCAGACGTCGCCGTCGCGCATCAGCGCGGCGATGTGGGCGCCGATGCGGCGCAGCAGCTCGTCGCCGACGAGATGGCCGTAGCTGTCGTTGACCAGGCTGAAGCGCTCGAGGTTGATCGCCAGCACCGCGATCTGGGCGAGGTCGCCGCGCCGGCGTTGGGCGAGCGCGCGATTGGCGTGCTCGATGAACATGGCCCGGTTGGGCAGGCCGGTGAGACCGTCGTGCAGCGCATCGTGCACCAGTTGCTGTTCGGCGCGCTTGCGCAGGTCGATGTCGCCGAGCGATCCCGCCATCCGGTAGGCGCGCAGGTTCTCGTCCCGGTCGGCGACTCCGCGCATCAGCACCCAGCGGTAGGCGCCGTCTGGCAGGCGGGCGCGCAGCTCCATGATGAAGTGGTTGCTGTTGCCCTTGAGGTGCTCGATCAGGCGCTGTCGGTAGGCGTCGGCCTCATGTGGGTGCAGGTAGGCGAGGATGTCCTCGGGCTTGCTGGAGAGGCTTCCGGGCTCCACGCCGAGGATCTGGCAGAAGCGCTCGGAGTAATAGATGTCGTCGGCCTCGATGTCCCAGTCCCACAGGCCGTCGTTGGAGCCGCGCAGCGCGAGGGCGTAGCGCTCCTCGCTGGCCTGCAGTCGCACGGCCGTATCCTGCAGTTCGGCAATGCGGTTCTGCAGGGTCGCCGCCATCACGTTGAAGTGGTCGGCGATCACCGCAAGCTCGTCCTTGCCGCGCGACGCCACCCGGTAGTCGAGGAAGCCGCTGGCGATTGCCCGGCTGCCCTCGAGGAGCAGGCGCAGGTTGCGGGCGAGGAAATAGCCGAGCGAGGAGAGCAGGCCGAAGGTCAGCAGGATCTCCGCGATCGCGATCGCGAAGCCCTGCTGCATGATCGCCTCACGCGCCGCGGCGAGTACCGACACCGAGACTCCGAACTGCAGCGCGCCGACCTCGTTGCGTGGCAGCAGCAGCTGCCGGCGCACATGCACGAGGTCGTCGGTGAGCAGGGTTTCGATGAAGCGGCGCCGATGCTCGTCGGGCTCAGGGACCCGCTCCAGCCCCGGCATGCCGGCGCTCACCAGCAGATGGTCGCGGGCATCGCGGATGCGCACGTAGAGCAGCCCCTCGTCGGCATCGGCAAGCAGCTCGCCGAGCACGTCCTCGAGCGCGTCGAGCCGTCCCTGTTCACCGTAGGCCGTGGCCATCGCGTGCAGCATGCTCGCGGTCTGGCCGATCGTCGTCTCCAGGCTCGCCGACATCGCGTTGTTCATCAGCCGAACGCTGTTGGCGAGCAGCAGGCTGAGCAGGACGATCTGCACCACCGTGCTGGCGAGCAGCAGGCGGATACGGATCGAAGAGGGGCGCAGATCGAAAGAGCTGGGCGGCACGCGCACCTCAGCGCCGGGCGAGCCTGCGCACCGCGGACGAGGCCGCGATGCTGCCATTGGCCGCGAAGTTCTCGAGGTTGGCTTCCAGGCTGTCCGGATCGTACAGGTAGTTGACCATCAGTCCCCAGGAATGGCGCAGCCCCTTCTCGGAGCGGTCGGCGAGCCAGTTCAGGCGCTCGATGCGCGCACCGTTGCCGAGGTGGAAACGCGCCACCGAATCGACCGGACGGTCGCCGCGGCGCGCCTCGCTCAGGTAGCGCGCGCCCAGCCGCAGCAGCGGCTCGCGCACGGCCTGGGCGAGCGCCTCGTCCGCGGCCCACGCCGGATCGCCGGCGAGCAGGGCGGCGAGGCGGGGCGAGTCGCCGCCCTCGATGCCGAGCGCGCCAAGGCGCTTCCAGTCGGTGGCGTTGAAGGCCTCGGCGAAGGCCTCCGGGTCGCGCTGCGCCCAGCGCACCAGGCCGGGCATCGGCGACAGCGTGGCGAAGGTCTTCAGGCGCGGGAAGTCGCGCTTGAGGTCGTCGATCACCCGCTTGAGCAGGAAGTTGCCGAAGCTCACCCCGCGCAGGCCCTTCTGCGTGGCGCTGATCGAATAGAAGATCGCCGTCGTCGCCCGGCCCGCGTCGGCGAGTGGCGCCTCGATGTCGAGCAGGCGCTGGACGTCGTCGGCGATCTCCTCGAGCAGCGCGACCTGCACGAAGATCAGCGGCTCGAGCGGCATGCGCGGGTGGAAGAAGGCGTAGCAGCGGCGGTCGGAGTCGAGCCGGTTCTTGAGGTCCTTCCACGAGCGGATCTCGTGCACCGCCTCGTACTCGACCAGCTTCTCGAGCAGGGCGGCCGGCGAACTCCAGGTGATGCGCTGCAGCTCCAGGAAGCCGACGTCGAACCAGGCCGACAGGCGCGTCTCGAGCTCGCGGTCGAGCGGCTTGAGCAGAGGGTCGTCGGCGATGAAGCGCAGCAGGTCGGCGCGCAGGTCCACGAGGAACTTGACGCCCTGCGGGATGGCGTTGAACTGGGTGAGGATGCGCAGCCGGCGCGAGCGCAGCGCGCCGCGCAGCTCGGCCTCCGCGTCCCACTGCTGCTGGGTTCCGATCGCGGCCTGGTAGGCGGCGTGGGCTGCGGCCACGCGGGCGGGCTCGGGGCCGAACTCATGGGCGATCAGGCGCAGGAAGGCGTGGCGGCCGGCGTCGTCCAGGCGCAGGTAGGTCTCGGCCAGGCGGGCGGCGCGCTGGCGGGTGGACACCTCGCCACCGCGACCTTCGGCACACTCCTGGAGCTGGGTGCGCAGGCGCTCGAGGTCGCTCTCGTCCGGCGCCTTGCCCAGATGTGTGGCGCTCGCGACGAGTTCGCGCACGCGGTTCAGTCCGCGGGAAACCAGTCCTGCACCGCTCATGTCGTCCTCCTGCCCGATTCGTTTCGGATATCGTGCTTACATGATAGCCCGCTTTGAGGAGTCGCTTGTGCGAGCCCCCGAGGTCTCGTGTGCGATATTCACGCCCTTGCCTTACACCCGGGTTACCTGCCCACCTCGCGCCGCTTCGCGCCGGCGAGCAGCAGCAGGCCGGCGACGACCATCGGCACGCACAGCCATTGCGCGGTGGACAGGCCGAGCGACAGGGTGCCGAAGATGCCCGGGTCGGGCGTGCGGAAGAACTCCGCCACGAAGCGCAGCGTGCCGTAGCCGACCAGGAACATCGCCGACACCGCACGCAGCGGGCGCGGGCTGGCGGAGTAGAGCCACAGCACCAGGAACAGCAGCAGGCCCTCGCCCGCCGCCTGGTAGAGCTGGGAGGGGTGGCGCGGCACCGCGTCCACCCACGGGAAGACCATCGCCCACGGCAGCTCGATATCCGCCGGCCGGCCCCACAGTTCGCCGTTGATGAAGTTGCCGATCCGCCCGGCGGCCAGCCCGGTCGGCACCAGCGGCGCAATGAAGTCGGTGACCTGCCAGAAGCGCTTGCCGTGGCGCCGACCGTACAGCCATATCGCCGCCAGCACGCCGAGGAAACCGCCGTGGAAGCTCATCCCGCCCTTCCACACCGCGAGGATCTCGCCCGGATGCTGCAGGTAGTAGCCGGGTTGGAAGAACAGCACCTCGCCGAGGCGTCCGCCCAGGATCACCCCGATCACCCCGTACATCAGGAGGTCGTCGATGCCTTGCGCATCCCAGCCCAGTTCGGGCCGACGCCGCGCGTGGAGGCGGCCGAGCACGACGAAGAGTGCGAAGGCGACCAGGTACATGAGCCCGTACCAGCGCACCGAGAGCGGGCCGAGGGAGGCGGCGGTCGGGACGCATGGGGGGTGAGCGGGCGGGCGGGGCGCGGGGCGTGATGGGTGGGGCGTCGTGCGTGAGGCGTGAGGCG
>RRZU010428101.1_pt1 | contig 10657 bp, 7 predicted proteins | sample 2165561 | NCBI WGS metagenome assembly RRZU01 (sample SAMN10456909, study PRJNA506462) | wastewater metagenome | isolation source: wastewater sludge | place: USA: Moscow, Idaho | reverse complement strand
TTTTGGTTAGTTTGTCGTCAGCCACATTAAACGACAGTAACCTTGCCAATATCATCACACAGCTGATTCGTGCAGTGGGTGGCGATAGTGGGGCGTTGGTACTACAGTTTAATGAGCAGGACGTGGTGGATTATATGGCAGTCGCCAAGCGCCAATTCCTTGCCTTGCAAAACATTGGTTGTCGCTTAGGTATCCAAAGCTTTGGTGGCACAACCAAATCTGATGACGTGTTGGCTCATTTAACGCCCAATTTGGTGCGATTGGCTCGCAGTTATATCAAAGATTTGGACAGAGAAGCTAATCTTAATACGTTGACGGCGCTCATTAATATGGTATTACCCAAAGGTTCGGCAGTGATGATTCCTTATGTGTCGGACGCTTCTACCATGTCGGTTGCGTGGTCGGTCGGGGCACGATTCTTGCAGGGAGATTACTTACAACCTGCCACTGAAACGATTGTTTATGCTCCGCCTGCCGAATAATTGGGGTGGTGCTGTAGGGGCGAATTACATTCGCCCTTTTGCTTGTCTAAACTTAGAAAGTTAGCGTATGTTTACCGTTAGCTACATTGTCCAAATAGGGATACGCCCTAATCAGACTATAACAATTATTGATAACTAAAGAAAACCCCATGTCAGACATTCAGCCCAAAATCCGTTATTTATTAAATACCTTAAATCAAATCGTCCTTGATAAAGAACAAGCGGTCAGTCTTGCTGTGTCGTGCTTATTGGCGGATGGTCATTTATTATTACAAGACTTACCAGGTATGGGTAAGACAACATTGGCTCACGCTTTGGCGGTGCTGTTTGGCTTGCAGTTTAATCGGGTACAGTTTACCAGTGATATGTTGCCTGCTGATATTTTGGGCATGATGATTTATGACCCCAATAAGCAAAGTTTTAGCTTTCGCCAAGGGGCGGTATTTACCCAGCTTTTACTTGCTGACGAGATTAACCGCTCAAGCCCCAAAACACAATCGGCGCTGCTTGAAGCCATGGAAGAAAAGCAAGTTACCCAAGATGGCACAAGCTACGACTTGCCCAAGCCATTTTTTGTCATCGCCACCCAAAACCCCACTCAGCAGGCGGGCGTGTATCCACTGCCAGAATCCCAGCTTGACCGCTTTTTGATGTGCGTATCTTTGGGTTATCCGTCTCCTAAAGCTGAGCGAGAGTTGTTAGAAGGTAAAGACAGACGGGCGATGGTTGCCAGTTTGTCGCCGATTTTAAGTGCCAATGATGTACTGACCGCTCAGCAGGAAGTAAAAAATATCTATATCGCCCCTGTGGTCATGGACTATATCCAAAGACTGGTTGCCAAAACCCGTTCTAGCCAAGAGTATCACGGCTTATCGCCCCGTGGCGTATTGGCACTAAAACGGGCGTGCCAAGCCTATGCCTATGTATCAGGTCAAACTAACGTGGCGATAGATGACGTGCAAGCGGTGTTTGCGGCGGTTGCTGATCACCGTTTAGGGCAAAGGTTTGTGCCGTTTCATCATTTGGGCGGATTGACTGAGCAGACCTTGGCGGTCAAGATTTTAACCCAAGTTAGCATTGATTAGTTGACCTCTATGGAAAAACTCATCACGCTTTGGCGAAATTCGCCCCCGTATCACGCCCTAAACCGCTTTTTTGAAGGGCGAGTACCAAAAAGCGATCACATACGCTTTGGACTAAAAAACGTCTATATCTTTTTTAGTCATCAAGGGCTTTTGTTTGCGTTGTTGTTGCTGTTGACCTTTGTACTGGGGGTCAATTATGCCAATAACTTGGTACTTGGTTTGTTTTTTTATTTGTTTGGTATTTGGCTTGTTGGGGTGTTTTATACCTTTGTGCAAGTGTCTAGCCTTGAAGTGCGACTTGTAGAAACCCAGCTTGCCCCTGCCGACAGTCTATCTTGGGTAACGCTTGAGATTAGTACACGTAGTGGTAAACCTAGTCGCCAAATCCGCCTAAGATTTGATGATAAGCACTTTGATGGCATAAGCGATGAAGAAGATGGTCAGCGTACACTAACTTTGACCGCTGTCAGTTCTCCCACACTTGTCAAACTGCCCGTCTACGCCCCCAAGCGTGGCATGATGACCTTGCCAAGGCTTGTCATTGAAAGTACTTATCCTTTGGGGGTGATAAAAGCGTGGGCGTATGCTTATTTTGACAGCCTTGCCCCGATTTATCCTAAGCCCAAGTCCTTTGTATGGCAAGACGCAGACCAACGCACTGCCAGCCAAGACAATGCTGAGTGCAGCCCCTTTATGACTGTGGGGCAAGATGATTTTGATAAACTGGATGAATATCAGCAAGGTGAGAGCTTGGCTCGGGTATCGTGGACGCATTTTGCTCGGGGGGCAGGTATGCTAACCAAGCACTTTGCTGACCCCATTGGCGGACAAACTCGCCTAGCTTATGCTGATATGCCAAGTGCCAATCACGAACATAAATTATCCCAGTTGTGTTTTGCATTATTACAATTACAAGAAACCAAACAGCCCTTTATGTTGGTGCTTGCCAATGGGACAAGCGTAACAGGCGTGGGTGATGAGTTTGTGCGTTCATGTTTAACCTTACTTGCCAAAGAGCCTTAAATAATGACGACTTTTACCGAGTTTGGACAGGGTAAGCAGACCCTAACCGCCCCTAAGCTGTCCTTTATGGGTAGGCTTTTGGCGTTGCCGTCTTATCATTGGCTATTACTGGCGGTATCGTCTTTGTCTGTACTTCATGTTGGCGGTGTACCGTCTTGGCTGATTGTAGGGCTGCTTATCAGTGCCGTCATGCAAAAACCTGCCATTAAAGCGACTGTTGCCCGCCTAAGTAAAAACCGCCTAAAAACCGTCTATTATGGCGTACAAGTGGCATATTTGGTGTTTGGAGCACTTACGATTTGGCTTGGCTTTAATAAGTTGTTTGGCATTGATGTGGCGGTGTGTTTTTTGTTGTTGGTTGCCACAGGTAAGATGTGGGAGCTGTACAAAAAAAGAGACGCTTATGTCCTGATTAACTTAGCCTTATTTGTACTGGCTTCGGCGTTTTTGATACGTCAGTCGCTGGGCGTGGTGCTAATTGGGCTGTTTTGTCTTATCATGCTGCTGATGGCGTTTATTGTCATCAGTGATGATGATAATGCGACAGGGGCAGGGCGTATGCGTGCTTTGTCTATGCTGACTGTGCCTGCGATACCACTTCTTGTGGTTCTGTTTGTGTTTTTCCCCCGTTTACCGCCGCTGTGGTCGCTTCCGATGGCAGGTAAAAACGCCACGACAGGTATGTCGGATTCTATGTCTCCAGGGGATTTTTCTAATTTAAGCCAATCTACCGAGCTTGCTTTTCGGGTAGAGTTTGATGGCACGCCGCCAAACCGCCATGATATGTATTGGCGTGGCTTGGTGTTTAGTGATTTTGATGGGGTAACGTGGCGAGCCAGTGATTTTATGCTTAATTTTTGGGGCTATCAGGACAATGACAAAACACCCATTTGGGCGGTCAGTGCCTATCAGGGGCAAGGTCAAGGCTATAACGTCCGCCTAGAGCCTACCGAACAAAACTGGCTGTTTGTACTAGAACACTCTCGCCCCCAGTTAAAGGGCGGTTTGGGCTTGCTTGGTGATTTTACCTTGCGTAGTGCTTACCCCATTAGTCAGGCCTACCGTTACCGTGCTGATTATTATGGCTATGGGGCGATAGAACCACAGCTTAATGATATGGCAAGACGTATCAATTTACGCCTACCAGAGCAAGGTAATGACAAGTCGCACGCCTTTGCCAAAGAACTGTTTGCCAAATCAGGGGGCGATCCTGTCACTTATATCAACGCCATTCAGCAGTATATCACCACGCAGGGATTTAGTTATACACTATCACCGCCAGTGCTACAACAAGATCGCATTGATGAGTTTTTGTTTGGTACTCGGGCGGGATTTTGTGAGCATTATGCGTCTAGTTTTACCTTTTTAATGCGGTCGGTAGGCGTGCCGTCTCGGGTGGTGGTTGGCTATCAGGGCGGAGAGCTTGGGCGAGATGGGGCAAGTTGGGAAGTTCGCCAAATGGACGCTCATGCGTGGAGCGAAGTGTGGCTTGAAGGGCGTGGCTGGGTGCGAATTGACCCAACCACCTTTATTGCCCCTGACCGTATCCAAAACGGCATGAATGCCCTGACCCAGCAGTCAGGAGCCCAGATGTTTGGTGATGGGGTGATCGGGCAGTGGAGTTATCAGCAGTTTCGGATGTTGCAGACACTTAGACGCTACTCTGATCAGCTTAGCTATTATTGGCAGCGTGATGTGGTAGGTTATGACCAAGACAAACAGCGGTCATCACTGTTTAAATGGTTTAACATCAAAAGTTTTGCCGAGCAGTTTTGGGCACTGGTCTCATTGCTGTTTATTCTAATTGTTCTTTTTGTGGCGGTATCTGTTTATAGACGCAAAAAACGTCATCATGCACTAGATTTGCCCTTGATTAAGTTAGAAAAACAACTGATTAAGTTTGACCAAACCTTAGCCAAATTCCCATACGAGCCTTATTTATCATGGCTTGATAGGGTAGATGGTGCGTTTGATGATCAGGAAGTTTCGCTACTGATAGATGAGCTAAAAGGGCTTTATCGAAATGGGCGTTATGGTCAAGATGATGACCATAAATATATCGCAGGGCAAATGAACGAACTGGTAAAGGTGCTTGTGGTGTAGTTGGTTAAAACAAGACAACAAAGCCCACAATGTGCAAGTGATACATCAGGGCTTTGGTGATTAAACATCTTGATAAATCAAATACCTATACTTCCACACACCAATATTTAAGCGTGGTATATTCGTCTAGCCCATATTTTGAGCCTTCACGCCCAAAGCCCGACTGCTTGACACCGCCAAAAGGGGCGACCGCATTCGAGAGTATGCCTGTATTTTGGGCGACCATACCGTATTCTAGGCTTTCTGACACACGCCATGAGCGAGCCAAGTCATTGGTATAAAAATACGCCGCCAAGCCATATTCTGTGGCATTGGCACGCTCTATCACTTCGGTTTCATTATCAAAAGTAAAAATCGGAGCAATGGGCCCAAAAATCTCTTCATGAGCAATCGCCATGTCGTCTGTGATGTCGCTAATCACTGTGGGATTAAAGCTAAGTGGCGATATGGGGTTGGTTGTCCCGCCCGTATGTAACACCGCCCCTTTATCTAAAGCGTCCGTGAGTAGGCTTTGTACTTTATCAAGGGCGGATTGGTTAATCAGTGGGGCGATGTCTGTGCTTTTGTCCAAGCCGTTGCCAACTTTTAATGTTTGTACTTTTTGGCAAAGTAGGGCGATAAATTTATCCTTGATGGAGCTTTGTACAAACACACGGTTGGCACAGACGCAAGTTTGTCCTGCGTTACGGTATTTGGACGCAATGAGTCCGTTTACCGCCTTGTCAATGTCAGCGTCTGCAAATACGATAAAGGGGGCATTACCGCCAAGCTCTAGCGATAGTTTTTTAAGTGTTGGGGCAGACTGACTCATCAGTACCCGACCAATCTTAGTAGAGCCTGTAAAGGACAGCTTGGCAATGCGTGGATCATGGGTTAAAATCTCGCCAATCTGCCGAGCATTGCCCGTGATAATTTGTAGCACCCCTGACGGTATTCCTGCTTGTTTTGCCAGTACGCCCAACGCCAAGGCACTAAAAGGTGTTTCGCTGGCAGGTTTGACAATCATGCTACACCCTGACGCAAGGGCAGGGGCAACTTTACGGGTAATCATGGCAGACGGAAAATTCCACGGGGTGATACAAGCGCATACACCAACCGCTTGTTTTAATACCATTAGTCTTTGATTGTTATGAGTAGTGGGGATAATGTCGCCGTCATGACGTTTGGCTTGTTCGGCGAACCAGCGTATATAACTGTTGGCATAAGCGATTTCACCCCGAGATTCTTTAATCGGCTTGCCTTGTTCTAAGGTCATCAGCTTGGCCAAATCGTCCAAATTATCATCGATCAAATCCGCCCAAGCGTGCAAAACTTTAGCTCTGTCATGAACGGTGAGTTTTGCCCATGCTTTTTGTGCGTTAGCAGCGTGCTGTATGGCACGATTTACATCATCAGCCGATAAAACTGGCACACTGCCAAGACGCTCACCATTAAAAGGATTGACCACATCTAGGCTTTGCTTTGTGCTAGACGCTACCCATTCATCGCCAATCAGACAGCGTTCCATAAATAGGGTAGGGTTTGTTAATTGGGCGGTCATGGCGGTATCCTTTTTGTTAAATAAAATGATTATAGCATAAAGTTTTAAGCATAAAAAAAGACAAGGCGGGATGTCTTGTCTTTTTAGGGCATGCGCCACTTTAAACACGATGAAGTATTGTGAAATATCAGCAAACCCTAAATGTTAAGGCTTATGTGCTTAAATGTACAGCGCACCCTAGATACTCCACGCCTCATTGTCAAAGTTAATGACCTTAGGTGCAGTGGGACGCTCAGCACTTTGCTGTAGCGCCTTGCTGCGATGCACCAAAAAGTCCAGCAGATGATTACGAATCTTATAATAATGCCCATGGTGATGAATGTTATCCCTGTGGCGTGGCTTAGGAATGGTATTTTCCACAATCTCCGCCAAAAATGCCCGCGGTCCATTACTCATCAAAAAAATGCGATCAGCCAATAAAATCGCCTCATCAATGTCATGGGTGATCATAAATACCGTCTGGTGGGTCTCTTCAACGATATTGACAAGCTCATCTTGAATCACCCCTCGTGTCAGGGCATCAAGTGCGCCAAAGGGTTCGTCCATGAGCAGCAGTTCAGGCTGGGTGGCAAAGGCGCGGGCGATACCAACACGCTGTTTCATGCCACCTGACAGCTGACTGGGTTTTTTGTCCTTGACCTTAGCAAGTCCGACCATATCCAAATAAAAATCAATCTGGCGAGTGATCTCGTCTTTGCTCATTTGGGCGTTTTTTGCTTTTAGGGCAAAGCTGATGTTCTCGCCCACCGTCAGCCACGGCAAGAGTGCATGACTCTGAAAGACCACCCCACGCTCAAGGCTGGGTTTGGTAATCGCCTTGCCGTGCATGGTCATTGTGCCTGCGGATATGCTCTCAAGTCCTGCAAGGGCGTTTAAAATGGTGGATTTGCCACAGCCCGAATGCCCAATCAGACAGATGAATTCATTTTTGCGAATGTCAAAATTCACCTGCTCAAAGACATTATCCCCCTCGCCAAAGCGTTTGCTTAGGTCGGTCACTTGTATCAAGACGTCTGTCTGCTTATTCAACATAGCTCACCTTTTTTTGTACCACGCCAAATAGCATATCCAGCATCATGCCTACAAGTCCAATCAGCAGTACCGCAAAGAGCACATTGGCAATGGACAGATTGTTCCACTGATTCCACACAAAATAGCCAATACCTGTCCCACCGACCAGCATCTCAGCTGCGACAATTACAAGCCACGCAATGCCCATTGAGATGCGCATGCCTGTAACAATGGTCGGTGCTGCTGCTGGTAGGACGATTTTGGTGGCGGTCTGTAAGGGGGAGAGCTCAAGGGTCTTTGCCACGTTACGCCACTCACGGCGTACGCTCGCCACGCCAAAAGCGGTATTGGTGAGCATCGGCCAGATTGAGCAGATAAAAATCACAAAGATGCTAGACGCATTGGAATCCTTAATGGTGTACAGTGCAATTGGCATCCATGCAAGGGGCGAGATGGGCTTTAGAATCTGTACAAAGGGCATGGTAGCACTGGCAAGCACAGGCGATATGCCGATGAGATAACCCAGCGGAATGGCAACCACCAGTGCCAACAAAAAGCCAAGCAGCACCCGCCCAATGGAATAACCAAGCTGTATGCCAATGCCTTTGTCATTCAAGCCTCGGTCATAAAAAGGGTCGGAGATGTGCCCCCATGCCGTCTGGGCAAAGCTCGTGGGACTGGGGAATTCTGATGCCTGTGAGGCAATCACCGCCCCTGCTGGCGTACCCTCGGGAATGTCACCCATGAGCACGCTGTATTCTAGCTTAATGGGGTCGGTGGGGGCATGAATCTTAGTAGGTAAGGTCGCCATATGCCAGACACCGAGTGTGCCTAGCACAATGAGCAAGGAGAGCAAGTAGCCCCGAGTTTTAATAGATAGCTTATTCATAATTTGCTCTTAATTAACCTTTAGCACCGATGGCAAATGACTTAAGATACGCATCGGGACGGGTCGCATCAAAGGGCTTACCCATGACCTTAATTTCAGGCTCATCACGCAGGGCATAGCCCATTGCCGTCATCTGACGTTTGGCATCGGTGAGTAAAAACACCTGCTCGGCAATGTCTTGATAATTGATGTTGTCCTTTAGATATCCCCAGCGTTTCATTTGCGTCAGCATCCAAATCGCCACGCTGTGCCACGGCATGACATCAAAGCCCATACGGTCGGGTACGTCTTGTACATTGCCCACACCGTCGGCAAAGCGTCCCATGATGGACTGACGCAGTACCAACTCTGGTTGATTGAGATAATTAGCGGGGGCAAGCAAGGTGGATAAGTCCTTACGAATGCTGGGCTTATTTGCCATGACGTTTGCTTTGATGATGGCACGATACATCGCCAAAAAGCTCTGCGGATTGTCATTGATAAATGCTTGCGATGTGCCAAAAGAACAGCAAGGGTGTCCCAGCCAAATGTCACGGCTTAGGGTATGGATATAGCCCGCCTTGTCCCAGACCGCTCGCTGATTAAAGGGTTCAGGTCCAAAAAAACCGTCAATGTTGCCTGCTTTGAGGTTAGCAATCATATCAGGTGGCGTGGTCAGGCGTAGCTTGACATCACGGTCGGGGTCTAGTCCATGCTCCGCCAAAAAATAACGCAACAGATAATTATGAATGGAATGCTCAAAGGGAATGGCAAAGGTCATGCCTTTCCAGTTTTTTGGGTCACGGTTATTGGCGTGCTTGAGTGCCATGACCAGTGCTTGTCCATTGGTGTTTTGGATGGCGGCGACTTTCATGTCCTGCTTTGCCGAGCCTAAGCCTAGGGTAATGGCAAGGGGCATAGGCGCAAGAAAATGCGTGGCATCAAGCTCGCGGTTCATCATCTGGTCACGCACCAATGCCCAGCCTGCACGCTTGTGTAGATTTGCACTAATGCCCTGCTCTTCATAATAACCGAGCGGATGCGCCATAATCAGTGGCGTAGAGCACAAAATGGGCAAAAAGCCGATGTCTACGCTCTTTTTTTCAGGGTTTAGTCTGTCTAGTGCCGCCGCCTCTTGTAGGGCGCTTAAAGGAAGTACGCTGGCAATTGCCGCCAGTGCTGTGCCCTTACCCACCGCTTTTAAAAAAGCACGACGTGTAGGCTCATGGGGAAAGAGTGCCTTGACCGCCACCGCTTCAATCATGTCGGTAGTGGCGTGCTCGGTTTGGCTACTTGCCGAGACATTGGCAAAGCGTTCATCTGGCACAAGGCTTGCGCGGTCGCACTCGCTTTGGCTGCTGTGCTGTCCACAGCGACAACTAAAGCTTAGGGGCGTATCATCATAAGGGCGAAAAATATTTGCCATGGGGTGTTCCGTTGGGCGTTTGCCCTTTTGTTATTTTGCTCAAGTAATGTAAAGATGGATTGCACCTTACATCAGTACTTTGATGGCAATCAAAAAAATCGTTTAACCCTGCTTGAGTTCCAATTTGGCGATTTGAGTGCCGTCTTTTTCTTGTATCATCAGTAGGTATTCGTCTGTCTCTTCGCTTAACAGCCATGGGCGGCGATTGTCCGCATCGCCTGTTAAGGTGACGATGATGGATTTGGTCTTTAGACGCACCATGGGCGGTTTGTGCTGATAGCCTGCGTGCTCAAGGTCAATGATTTCATGGGCGATGGCATTGGCTTGCTCACGCAAAGGTGCGACAAAACGGCAAGCACGCCCTCCAATGGCAATGCAGTCGCCAATGGCAAAAATATGTGGGTCGGAAGTCTTGAGCGTGCGCTCATCAACGCTGATACCCTGAGATGTATGCGTCACGCCTGCACGCTTGGGCAAGCGTTCATCCAAAGCCAGCCCTGTGCTTGCCACCACTTCATCAACGACAAGCGTTGTACCGTTATCTAGGGTTAGCTTATAGCCGCCATCGCCATTGAGTTGGGTTAGCTGTGTGACATTACTATCGCCCAGATAATTCATGCCCGTACCAACAAGAGCATCTCTTAGACGCACGCCTGCTCTTTTGGGCAAAATCTCGGCTAGGGGCAAGCTGCTACGGTTAATCAGCGTCACCTTGTGCCCTGCTCTGATAATGTCTTCAGCAACTTCCACGCCAATCATACCAGCGCCAATCACTGCAATGTGCTGAGCTGTTCTACTTGACAATTTGCTTTGCAACTCGGCAAACATATCGATATGATTGATACGCCACACACAATCAGGCGGTAGGCATGCTGGCAAAGTGGGTGTCGCCCCCAGTGCTAAAATCAGCTTTTGATAATAAAAGTTGCCACGAGTGGTGCGGACTTGGCGTTTTTTGGCATCAATATGAATGACAAAGGTCTGCGCTACCAAGCCGATGTTTAGCTTTTCGCTTAGCTCCTTGGCGGATTTGGTAATGAGTGTTTCAGGGGTCTTGTTTTGGCTGATGGCAATGGACAGCTGGGGCTTCATATAGCGGTCACCGCTGTCAGCGGTGAT
>RRZU010056875.1_pt1 | contig 10657 bp, 8 predicted proteins | sample 2165561 | NCBI WGS metagenome assembly RRZU01 (sample SAMN10456909, study PRJNA506462) | wastewater metagenome | isolation source: wastewater sludge | place: USA: Moscow, Idaho | reverse complement strand
TGAAAGGAATCTGGTATACCCAGGAAAAAGAACCGCCGGAACACAGATATTTCCCGACGATCCGGTCATTCAGAGGAATAGATGTCGATGAATTCCTGAAATGAAATGGCACTTAAGCGTAACTGAGTGGAAAGCATCAATGCTCACAGAGAAAGAAAAGATATAAATTATGGATTATTTATCAAAAAATGTTGCGGCAAATCTGAAAAGAATTCGAAAATCAAAATGTATGAGCCTGGATCAGGCAGCAGAACAGACTGGCGTCAGCAAAAGTATGCTGGCACAGATTGAAAGAGGAACGGCTAATCCATCGCTTGGAGTGCTTGGAAAGATCACCAGCGGTCTTCGAGTCGAATTCCAGGAACTGATCCAGCCGCCGAGAGTAGACTGCTGTCTCGTGACACCGGAAGAACTGCTTCCGACCAAGGAACTGGAAGGACAGTACCGTGTCTGGACCTGCCTGCCGTATGAAGATACACGCCTTATAGAAGTGTATCGGATCGAAGTTGAGCCCGGCGGTATTTATGTGAGTGGAAGTCATGGTGAGAAGACGCGCGAGTATCTGGTTGTGACGGAAGGTGTGCTGACTGTAGAATGTCATGGACAGAGCTGTCAGATTCGAAAAGATCAGGTGTTCAAATTTGAGACAGACCAGGATCATATATACCGGAATGAGAGTGGGGAAAAGGCCTGCTGTACCTGCTTTTTCCTTGATTATCACGGAAAACAGTGATAAAGAAGTGGAATGGCAGAACAAACAAAATGTAATAACATACAGAAACAAAATGTACAATATAATGCACAAAAGAAAATTGCATAATATATCTCTAAAATACAAAAAGTCTTTTAAAATCAACAAAAATCTTTTTGGTAAAAAATCTATTGACAAATAATAGTGTCAGTGATATTGTAATGTTGTACAAAATAATACACAGAAAAACAAAGCAAAGGCGCTTACCGGTAACGGAAATCTGCCTTTGCTTTTTTTATTATCTTAAAGATATGGGAGGACACAGCAATGAAATTAAAAGACACAGGATTAACTTTTCAGGACATCAAAGACAAAGTAAACAAGTACATGATCGAGACTTATGAACGTTTTGATTTTCTTGCTGAGACAGCAGACGGCATGTATATATACGATGAAAACGGAACACCATATCTTGATTTTTATGCTGGTATTGCAGTAAACAGTGCAGGAAACTGTAACCCGAAAGTTGTAGCTGCTGTCAAAGATCAGGTAGAAGACATCATGCATACCTTTAACTATCCATATACCATTCCACAGGCACTGCTTGCTGAAAAAGTCTGTGAAACGATCGGAATGGACAAGATCTTCTATCAGAACTCCGGTACAGAAGCAAACGAAGCAATGATCAAAATGGCACGTAAATATGGTATTGAAAAATACGGACCGAACCGTTATCATATCGTAACTGCAAAGATGGGATTCCATGGAAGAACTTTCGGTGCCATGTCAGCAACAGGTCAGCCGGCTAACGGATGTCAGGTTGGATTCGGACCAATGACTTATGGATTCTCCTATGCACCGTACAACGATCTGCAGGCATTCAAAGATGCATGTACCGAAAATACGATCGCGATCATGGTCGAACCGGTACAGGGCGAAGGTGGTGTACATCCTGCAACAATGGAATTTATGCAGGGACTTCGTAAATTCTGTGATGAAAACGATATGCTCCTTCTGATCGATGAAGTACAGACAGGATGGTGCAGAACAGGTGCTGTAATGTCTTATATGAATTATGGCATCAAACCGGATATTGTTTCCATGGCTAAAGCACTTGGCGGCGGAATGCCGATCGGTGCAATCTGTGCAACAGCAGAAGTTGCCAAAGCATTTACCGCAGGTTCTCACGGAACAACCTTTGGTGGACATCCGGTAAGCTGTGCAGCAGCACTTGCAGAAGTGAATGAACTTCTTGACAGAGATCTTGCAGGAAATGCAAAGAAAGTCGGCGATTACTTCGCATCCAAACTGGAAAAACTTCCGCATGTAAAAGAAGTAAGACATCAGGGCCTTCTGGTAGGTGTGGAATTTGATGATACCATTGGCGGGGTAGATGTGAAACATGGCTGTCTGGATCGAAAGCTTCTGATCACTGCGATCGGAGCACACATTATCCGTATGATCCCACCGCTTATCGTAACAGAAGAAGAGTGCGATAAAGCAGTTGCTATCATTGAAGATACGATCAAATCTCTGGAAAAATAAATACAGACAAAAGTGACAAGGGCGTCGCGGATCATCAGGGTATGGTTCGCACGCCTTTTTTGTTACAGAATAAAAGTGTGATTAAGAAAAAACGGTAACAAAAATTCGTGTGAGAGGAAATCGATATGAGACATCTGGTTATAACGATTGGCTGTGAATATGGAGCCAAAGGAAATGCCATTGGCAGAAAAATAGCGGAAGACCTCAATATCAAATTTTACAATCGTGATCTTGTCGATGAGATCATTGAAGAGGTCGGAATTCCGAAAGAGATCATGGAAAAAGTAGAGGAGGGCGGAACGATTGCCGGTAAAGGTGCAGAAGGCGATGTACGTGGCTCGTTTTCCAAGTATGCGGATCTGACTGACCGTGCGATCCATGTGCAGAAGCAGATCATACGAAAACTTGCAGAGAAAGAATCCTGCGTGATCATTGGCCGTTCCGCAGATTATATCCTGAAGGATACAAAAGATATTGATCTTTTAAGAGCATTTATTTATGCTCCGGATGAGGTACGTATCCATAATATTATGGAGAGTCACAACCTTTCTGAAAAAGATGCAAAGATCTTATTACTGGAAAAAGATAAAAGATACCATAAACGTCATCTGGCGCTGACAGGCAGCAACCGAGGCGACCGTCATAACCGGGATATTCTTATGAACAGCTCATATCTTGGAATAGAAGGAACTGCAGAATACCTGGAAGAACTGATCAGAAGAAAATTTGGAAGCGAGGAGGAATAAGACTATGGGACAGAAAAAATCAGAATTTGATAAAGTATTCAGTGCATGGGACATTCTTGTAATCGCTTTTGGCGCAATGATCGGCTGGGGCTGGGTTGTATCTTCCGGAACATGGATCGATGCCGGTGGTGTTGTCGGAGCAGCACTTGCCTTTGCAATCGGTGGTGTCATGATCTTCTTTGTTGGTCTTACCTATGCAGAACTTACCGCAGCCATGCCACAGTGTGGTGGTGAGCACGTATTCAGCTATAAGGCAATGGGACCTACCGGTTCCTTTATCTGTACCTGGGCGATCATTCTTGGATATGTAGGAGTTACCTGTTTTGAAGCCTGTGCGTTTCCAACGATCATCACCTATCTGTGGCCGGGATTTCTGAAAGGCTATCTTTATACAGTTGCCGGATTTGATATCTATGCTTCCTGGCTGATCGTTGCAATTCTTGTGGCCTTCTTAATCATGGTGATCAACATTATGGGAGCAAAAACAGCTGCTGTTCTTCAGACAGTTCTTACATGTATAATCGGTGGTGCAGGAATTCTTCTGATCGTAGCTTCTGTTATAAATGGTAATGTGGATAATCTTCAGGGACAGATGTTTATGGGTGAGACAACTGGTACCATGGCAAAAAATGTCCTGAAAGTCGCAGTTATCACACCATTTTTCTTTATTGGTTTTGACGTTATCCCGCAGGCAGCAGAGGAAATCAATGTACCACTCAAAAAGATTGGTAAAATGATGATTCTGTCAGTTGTACTTGCAGTTGTATTTTATTCTTTTGTAATCCTTGCAGTTGGTTATGTTCTGAATCCGGAAGAGATTGCACTTTCGCAGAGTACAACAGGACTGGTAACTGCAGATGCGATGGCAAAAGCCTTTGGAACCTCGGTGATGGCAAAGGTTATCATCGTAGGTGGTATGTGCGGTATTGTTACATCCTGGAACTCCTTTATGATCGGTGGTTCCCGTGCATTGTATTCTATGGCAGAATCTTACATGGTTCCGAAAGTATTTGCAAAACTCCATCCAAAGCACAAAACACCGGTCAATGCACTGATCCTGATCGGTATCCTTACGATGATCGCTCCTTTCGCAGGACGTGTCATGATGGTATGGATCTGCGATGCAGGTAACTTTGGCTGCTGTCTTGCATATTGTATGGTTTCACTCTCTTTCCTGATCCTTCGCAAAAAGGAACCGGATATGCCAAGACCTTATCGTGTACCGGCTTACAAATTTGTAGGTACAATGGCAGTGATCCTTTCCGGCTGTATGGTTCTGGTGTATTGTATCCCGGGTTCCGGCGGAACACTGATCATGCAGGAATGGATGATGGTAGGTGCATGGAGTCTCCTTGGCGTTGTATTTTATGCAGTCTGCAAAGTGAAATACAAAGAAAAATTCGGCAGCCTTATTGAGATCATTTCGGATGAAGATGCAGCATCTCTTATGCCGGAGGCTGATGATAAAGAACTGGATCTGGTTATTGATGCGGCAATTGACCGTGTACTTTCCAGAATGACGGCATAAGATCGGAAATATGGAGTTTTGAATGATATGATATAGTTATATAGAAGAAAAGAGGCTGATTAGTTATGGAAGCATTTGAATTTTTTATTCCACAGAATATTATGGTAGGTGCAGGAACGATGGCAAAACTTCCGGAATGTGCAAAAAAACTGGGTGGTTCCCATGCCATGCTGATTTCCGGCCCTACACTGCGAAAAATGGGAATTGTGGACAAAGCGGCTGATTATCTGAAAGAAGCTGGTATGAAAGTGGATATCTTTACGGATGTAGAGGCCAACCCGTCCGTGACGACTGTTGAAAAGGCTACAGAGGCATTTAAAGAAGCCGGAGCAGATTTTATCGTGGCACTTGGTGGAGGATCTCCGATGGATGTTGCCAAAGCAGTTGGTGTGACAGCAAAATTTGGCGGCAGTATCACAGAGTATGAAGGGGCACATAAAGTACCGGGCAAGATCATTCCGCTGATCGCGATTCCGACTACCGCAGGTACCGGATCAGAGGTGACTGCATTTTCTGTTATTACGGATCATAGCAGGGATTATAAGCTGACAGTATTCAGTTATGAACTTCTTCCATCATATGCAATCCTTGATCCGGAGCTTCTGACATCTGCACCGGCTTCTGTGGCAGCGGCATGTGGAATTGATGCATTTATCCATGCGGAAGAGGCATATGTTTCTACCGCTGCATCACCATTCTCCGATGCCATGGCAGAAAAAGCCATGGAACTGATTGGAAAAAATATTCGCAGATTTGTTGCAAGACGTACAGATTTGGAAGCAGCAGAGGCCATGCTGACAGGGTCACTTTTTGCAGGAATTGCCTTTTCTTTTGCAAGACTTGGAAATGTGCATGCGATGAGTCATCCGGTGAGTGCATTTTTTGATGTAGCACATGGAGTAGCAAATGCAGTGCTGCTCCCGGTGATTGCTGAATATAATGCCCTGGCAGACCATGGAAGATATCTGACAATCTATAATTACATCAGTCCGATTCCGGCATTTGAAGATGAGTTCGAGCCATTGATGCTGGTTGACGCAATACGTGAACTGAATGAAGATATCGGAATTCCGGCAGATCTGACAACAGCTATCCGCCAGGCGGCCAAAGGAAAAGAAGTATCAGAGGATGAGATTGAAAGTAAAATCGATGCGATGGCAGATGATGCCATGAAGAGTGGAAATATTGCTGTAAACCCACGTTCTTCGCGAAAACAGGATATTGTTGCGCTGTATTACAAGGCATTATAAAAGATAAATATGCCGAAGATAAACGTTTTGTAAAAGTAAGACGTACAGATGTAGTCCATATGTGGAAACATCGGTATGTCTTCTTTTATTTACAGAGAATTGCTATACAACTGTCCTGTGACATGCTATACTTTGGAGCAGATAAAACAGCCGAAGATCCGCAGGAGGGATAGGATGAATCTTTTTGAATTATATAATGTACTGAAAGACGGACAGAAGGGAAGAAATAATTTTCTGGTGACCGTGATACAGGGAAATGGGACTGGAAGCAGATATTTTCTGGCGGACGGAGAAGTGAAAGCACAATGCGGCAGCGGAGACATAGAGACAGAACGGCTGCGGGAACTGGTGCAGCCGGGGGAGAGTGGTATTGCAGAAGCAGATGGGAGAAGATTATTTGTGGAATCACTGAAACAGCCGGCACATCTGGTGATCTGTGGAGCGGGACATGTGGCACAGCAGGTGATCCTTCTGGCAGGAAAAGTTGGATTTACGGTGACTGTTCTGGAGGACCGTGTGAGTTTTGCAGGAGAAGCACTACGCGCAGGAGCGGATCAGGTGATCTGTGACAGTTTTGAAAATGCACTGAAGCAGATTCCGGGAAGTGAAGATACGTATTTTCTGGTAGTGACCAGAGGGCATCGTTATGATCGGGTATGTCTGGAGGCAATTTTGAAGAAACCCTATGCTTATGTCGGAATGATGGCAAGCAGAGGAAGATCGGCTCTTCTGAAAAAACAGATGGAGGAAGATGGTTTTGACAGAAAGGTTCTGGATGAGATACATACACCGGTAGGACTTGATATCCATGCAGAAACACCGGAGGAAATTGCAGTCTCCATTGTTTCAGAACTGATCAAAGAGAAAAACAGTGTGCGTAAGACGAGTGGTTATGACGCAGAACTGCTGGACTATCTGACTGGTGAGAAGGAGCCGGACACAAAGAAGGCACTTGCGACGATCGTTGCAAGAAGAGGTTCAGCACCCAGAGGCATTGGAACAAAGATGCTGGTCCTTGAAGATGGAAGAATCATAGGAACGATCGGAGGCGGATGCATGGAAAGTGAAGTACAGCATCTCTGTTTGCGAATGCTTCATGAAGAGAGGGCACAGGGGCAGATCTTTACAGTAGATATGACTGCTTCACAGGCAGAAGAGGAAGGACTCGTATGTGGCGGTACGATCCAGGTATTTATGGAAGTAATATGATATCTGAAAATTGTTTCGTGCTGTGCATGCCCATGATTCTGTCTGGTATCAGAAAATAAAAAATACAATTATGGCAGAATGTGTGTTATAATACTGGATATTAAAAAGAAGATGTAATTGCCGGTCGGAAGATACTCGGATTTTCTGTCGGCGTGAACAATGGAGGATGAAGATATGAAGAAAAGAAGTGTTATCGTTGCAATGCTCTGCAGTATGTGTCTGGCAGTCAGCACACCGATTCCTGCAATGGCAGATGCGTCAAAGGTAGTTACACTTGGAGCGGATCTTACTGACGAACAGAAAAATACAATGATGAATTATTTCAAGGCAGATGCGAGCCAGGTGCAGGTTATCAGTGTTACCAACCAGGATGAGCATGATCTGCTTGGCAAATATATCCCAAGTGAACAGATTGGAACGAGAACACTGAGCTGTGCCTATGTAAAACCTACACAGTCCGGCGGCATCAAGGTGCGTACAGCCAATCTGAATTATGTAACATGTAATATGATCGCAACAGCACTTTCTACAGCAGGAGTAACGAACTGTGAAGTTGTTGCCGCATGCCCGTATGAAGTATCCGGTACTGGTGCACTTACCGGTGTCATGAAAGCATACGAGTCTGCAAGTGGACAGGAACTGGATTCTACCAAGAAAGACCTTGCAGCCAAAGAAGTTGTAGTTACAGGTGATGTGGCTCAGCAGGTTGGACAGGATAATGCAACCAATATCATCAACCAGGCAAAGATGCAGATCATTGGTGACAATATTCAGAATGCAGATGAAATCTACAATATTGTATATAATATCGCTGAGCAGAATGGCGTAAGCTTAAGTCAGGATGAAATCGACACGATCGTATCACTGCTTCAGCAGATCGCACAGCAGAATTATGATATTCAGGAAATGAAACAGACTCTTGCAAATATTCAGCAGAATCTGGAACAGAGCAAAGCAGAAGCAGAAGGGCAGCCTACACCAACTCCGATCGAGAGCGACGTTGCTGATGAAGGTACCGGTGAAGATATTACAACGAATGTAGACAGTGGCGCGCTTGGCGGAAATGTCAAAGAGACATCTACAGAGGATCCGGGACTTGCAGAGCAGACAGGTGCAGATACAAACAATGCAGGTGAGAGCAGTGACAGTTCCACAGGAATTCCGGATGCGACAGAAGACGGAACCGTAAATACAGATGGAAGTTCAGATGGAACTACAGAAGACACACCTCAGGAAAGCACAGACAGCAGTACAGATAACAGCAGCAGTGAAGAAATCCCAGCAGCAACAGAGGATGGAAGCACTGAAAATACAGATACTTCTGCAGATGGAACAACAGAAAATGCAGATGGTTCCACAGAAGGAACAGACGAAAACACAGATGCTTCTACAGAAGATACTCTGAATACAGAAACACTGACAGAAGAAGGCAAAGCAAAATTTGAGCAGGCACAGCAGTTCTGTAAGGGAGAATATGAGGGAGATCTTGCTGTACTTCAGAGCGTTGTACAGAATGTGACAGAACTTCCGGTAACACTTGATCAGGATGTGGCTTCCAAACTCAGCAAAAAAGTTCTGGAAACCTATATCAAAGTATTAAATGATGCAGGGGCTTCTTATGTACCGGCAGACACAGACAAATACTTCTCAGCTGAGCTGAACGTACTGGATAAAGAGATGAAGACAGTCTTCAGTATTGATACAGAAATTGCAGATGATGATCTGCTTGTAAATGTAGATGCTGAAGTAAGACAGAAACTGTATGATGATACAATGAAGTTCTTTGCAAACCTTTATGGAGAAACTACATCTGAAGATACTTCCACAGATACCGCAGAAGCCGGAACTGACGAAAATACAGAAGCAAATTCTGAAGATGGAACTACAGAAGAAACTTACTAAAGATAAAAAACAGCGATGCAAGATGAGGATGTCTCCTTTGGGGAGGCATCCTTTTTGTCCCTTTAGAGGCAACTGTGCTGTGAAGAGATTGTGAAAAGCTGGAAATCCATATCTTTCTGTGCTAAAATAAAAAGAGTTTTTTATCTCAGATATAACTTTGAAAACCAAAAGAGAAGGATCCGAAAGGAGAAAAACTATGAGTCTTGCAGTGGTTACACTGAAAAAGGGAGAGGGCCGTCTTCTGAAATCAGGCGGAATGTGGATATTTGATAATGAAATTGCAACGATCATGGGCAGTTTTGTAAATGGAGATATTGTATTGATTCATGACTTTGACGGATATCCGCTGGGAAGAGGATTTATCAATACGAATTCTAAGATTACAGTCAGATTGCTGACAAGAGATGAAAATCAGAAAATTGATGAAGAATTTCTTGAGAAACGAGTGCGCGATGCATGGGAGTACAGAAAAAAAGTAACAGATACATCCAGCTGCCGCCTGATCTTCGGAGAGGCAGATTTTTTGCCCGGACTTGTTGTAGACAAATTTGAAGATGTTCTGGTCGTACAGTCACTGGCACTGGGAATTGACCGTCTGAAGAATACGATTCTGGAACTGCTCAAAAAAGTTCTGGCAGAAGACGGAATCCAGATTCGCGGTATTTATGAAAGAAGTGATGCAAAGGTCCGCAAACAGGAAGGAATGGAACTGTATAAAGGCTTTATCGGACCGGAATTTCCTACACTGGTTGAAATTGTGGAAAATGGTGTAAAATATCAGGTAGATATCAAAGACGGACAGAAAACAGGATTTTTCCTTGATCAGAAATACAACCGTCTTGCAATCCAGAAACTCTGCAAAGATGCAAGAGTACTGGACTGTTTCACACATACAGGTTCTTTTGCCCTGAATGCGGGAATCGCCGGAGCGAAAGAAGTTACAGGTGTGGATGCATCGCAGCTTGCTGTGGATCAGGCAACAGAAAATGCAAAATTAAACGGGCTGGATGACAAAGTAAAATTTATTTGCGAAGATGTATTTGAACTGCTCCCGAAACTGGAAGAAGAGGGAGAAAAATATGACGTGGTGATTCTGGATCCACCGGCATTTACCAAATCACGCAGTTCTGTCAAAAATGCAGTCAAGGGATACCGGGAAATCAATCTTCGTGGACTGAAACTGGTAAAGGACGGAGGATTCCTTGCGACCTGTTCCTGTTCCCATTTTATGGAATATGAACTGTTTACCAAAACGATCGGTCAGGCTGCCAGAAGTGCACATAAGAGACTGCGCCAGGTGGAATACAGAACACAGGCACCGGATCACCCGATTCTCTGGGCATCTGATGAATCTTATTATCTGAAATTCTACATCTTCCAGGTATGTGATGAGAAATAGTCGGGTGAGCAGACAGAAAGAAGGACTTAAATGAGAGACAAATTTAATAAATTTATGCAGGGACGTTATGGAGTGGACGCATTTGCACGTTTCACAATGGGAGTTGCACTTGTAGCAATCATTATTTCTATCTTTTTCCCGGGTGGAAACAGAATTGGTGCGTTATTTGACACAATAGGGCTTCTGGTGCTTCTATATACATATTATCGAATGCTGTCCAGAGACATTCAGAAGCGATATGCAGAGAATGAAAAATATCTTGCAGCAACAGCAAAATTCAGACAGAGATTTAACCGGGAAAAAAATATGATGAACCAGAGAAAGACCCATCATATTTATTCATGTCCGGGATGCGGTCAGAAGATCCGTATTCCAAAAGGCAAAGGC
>RRZU012445127.1_pt1 | contig 10658 bp, 10 predicted proteins | sample 2165561 | NCBI WGS metagenome assembly RRZU01 (sample SAMN10456909, study PRJNA506462) | wastewater metagenome | isolation source: wastewater sludge | place: USA: Moscow, Idaho | reverse complement strand
TGCCGTTGATGTTGGCGCGATATCAATGTTGGCGTAGGTTTCGATAATGAGCTTCGATAGCTCAATGGCCCTCATCTCGGGGTGAAGCCTGCCGCTGCACGTGTTGATTAAGCCAATAATGTTGTTCTTGGCGTTTACCACGTACGACCATGTTTCCGGGCTAACGTACAGCTGCTGCGAGATGTTGTGCTCAAACTCGGAACGGATTGCGCTAAGCAGCTTGGCTTGTAGGCTTGCAACCGTATCCTCACTTTTGTTGACCCTCACCACCAGCGAGTCGGGGCTAATTCGTTCCAGAAATACGATGCACCTTTCGTAGGCTTGAAGCCGGAGAGGGAGGGTAACCTTGTTGCTCGCAATCTGTTTTTCTATATTTTGAAACGATTTCTGATGGCGCAACGTAAGCGTAATCGCCACAATTGCTACTGCTGCAATACAAAGTACTGATACGGCAAACACTATCTCAATCATAGTCTGAAAAAAATTTTATCAAATTTACCTAAAAGATATGAGATTGAAACCTTAAAAGCTAAGCGGCAAGGTCAACTTTATACTTAAAACGTTTATTTTGCATAAAAATTAGTTGATAATGGGTTCTGTAAAACAAAAGAGATCTGTTAAGAAAATTGCTGTAATCGTAGCCGTCGCACTATTTGGCGTTGCTATGTTTTTTGGACTAAGGCTATACACCAACATGTTTATGCCAAATGTCGATCTGAAAGGGGAGAAGCATGCCCATATCCTGATCCCCACAGGAAGCAGCTACGATGATGTTATTGCAATCCTTAAGGAAAAAGGATACATAAAGAACCTAGAAAGGTTCCAAAAGTATGCCGAAGAAAAGGGATATGATAAAAAGGTTAAGCCGGGTAGGTATAAGCTGATAAGCGGAATGAGCAACCGTAGGATGCTTAACATGCTGATATCTGGAAGCCAGGATCCTGCTCGAGTATACATCAACAATATTAGGACAAAGGAGAAGCTGGCTTCGGTACTAGGTAAGCAGCTGGAGCCCGATTCGCTGGCTATTGTAACAATGCTAAACAGCGACTCCGTTGCTCAGTCAATAGGGATGACTCCCGAAACTATTACTAGCCTTTTCATCCCCAATACCTATGAGTGCTACTGGAATGTTACTCCAAGCGAAATTCTTTCGAGAATGAAGAAGGAGTACGATGGCTTTTGGAGCAAGAATCAGCGTCAGCAAAAGGCCGATTCGTTGGGCTTAACTCGCGAGCAGGTAATAACTGTTGCCTCTATTGTCGATGAGGAAACAAACTATACTCCCGAGATGAATACGATCGCAGGCGTTTACCTTAATCGCCTCAAGAAGGGAATGCTGCTGCAGGCCGACCCTACCGTAAAGTTTGCAATTGGAGATCCTACAATACGTCGTATTCTTAATAAACATCTAACCTTCGATTCTCCGTATAACACCTACAAGTATCAGGGATTGCCCCCAGGCCCTATTGCTCTACCTTCAATAGAGGCCATTGATGCGGTGCTGAACAGAGCAAATACACCTTACCTCTACTTTTGTGCAAAGGCCGATTTTTCGGGGGCGCATGCTTTTGCGGTTACAAAAGAGGAGCACGAGAAAAATGCTAAGCTTTATCAGGCTGCACTTAATAAGCGAAACATAAAGAAGTAAAAATAAAAAGCCGCTCTAAAGCGGCTTTTTATTTTTCGTAAGATATGGATTCTATTATAGAATGTTTACCTCTTTCTCTAGGGTAATTCCAAATTCTTTGGATACGGTTCCGATTATCTCGTCGGCTAATTCGATAACCTCCTTTCCGGTGGCATTTCCTAGGTTTACTAGCACAAGTGCTTGCTGGCTGTGGATGCCTACATTCCCTCTTTTTATACCCTTATAACCACAGGTTTCAATGAGCCAGGCGGCAGGAATCTTTGTAAGCCCGTTGTTGGCAGGGTAGTTTGGTACGTTTGGATATTTTGCTCTTATAGATTCAAATTCTACATTGGGGATTGTAGGATTTTTGAAAAAGCTTCCACAGTTACCCATCACCTTGGGCGATGGGAGCTTACGTTCGCGGATAGAGATAACGGCATCTCTTACAGTTTGGATATTTCTTTCGCTGTAATTCTTTAGCTCTTCCTCTATATTGCCGTAGTGAGTTTTGAGCACAGGCTTTTTGCTAAGAGTAAAAGTGACATGGGTAATTGCCGTTTTCCCCTTTAGATCTTTTTTGAATATGCTATCACGATAGCCAAACTGGCAAAAATCGTTGTTGAAGCAAAAATGCTCAGCATTATCTAGGTAAAAGCCCTCTACTGCTGTTATGACATCTTTAACTTCAACACCATAAGCACCTATATTCTGTACAGGACAAGCACCTACGTGCCCTGGTATAAGCGATAAATTTTCTAGTCCTCCCCAACCTTGTTCAACGGTTAGCTTAACTAGATCGTCCCATTCCATGCCTGCACCTACCTTTATTGTTGTGCTATTGGCATCTTCGGCAACTATTTGTATGCTCTTATCTGAAGGTTGAAGAATTACTCCTTCAAAGTCTGATGTGAATATAATGTTGCTTCCACCTCCCAGCACAAAAATTGGTGCCGATTTATTCGATTTTAGAAAGGTAACTAGTTCATCATTAGTAGCGGTTTGGACTAACTTTTTTGCTTTCGCGTCAATTCCAAAGGTGGTGATTTCCTTTAATGGGAAGTTTTCGTATACGATCATTGGGCTGTTGTTTGGTTGCGCAAAGATACAAATCGCATATTCGATATACGATTCATAAGGGCATACTTCTTCTGTTAAAGAGTTTGATCTGCTTCTTTTTCGTTGGCTTCTATGCCTATAATTTCGAATAAGCTATCCTTGCTCGGAATGGCGATCATTTGGTAGACAATAAATATTGCTCCAATTATGAGAAGATGGGTGTTGCTCGAAAAGAAGTATAGCAATAGGTTTACAACAAATGCCGAACAAACAAGTACAAGTCTTGAGTAAAAGGCTACCCTGTAAATTCTAAGGCTTAACTCGGTGGGTTCGTTACTGCTTATTCGCTTAATTCTCTTGTTGAAAAGCCAATTTGATAGAGGGATGAAAATAATAGCAATTACAATTGCAGTCAAGTATAGCTTTGCTGCCGTTTCTGCGGTCACCGCAATCGGGATGTTTTTTTGAGCAAAAGATGTAATTAGCAGAAGTATAATCATTGCTCCAATACAGCTCCAGTTTATTCTAGAAAGAGTAGCTGATGTTTTGTCGATTAGTTCATTTTGAAATGTCATAGCACTAGGCTTTAAGTTTTAGGATGTTTGTGTAGTTCATACATTCTCTTAGGCATTCTCCTGTTATGAGGGCATCTTCGAGAGCGTTGTGCTCTAGGCCTTCTCTTTTAAGATCGAAAAAATCGGCTATTGCGTTTAGGCTTAGTGATCGAGGTGTTTTTATACCGTTTTTAGCCAGCACTTCAAAAAGGTAGAAGGCAATGTTGTGAAGATCGATCAGCATATTTGAGAAAGGCCATTCCTTTTTTTCTTGGCGGTAAGCAGCTTTTAAAAAAACGATGTCGTACATTACGCTTTGTCCGCAGATGTTTAAGCTTCGGAGCGAGTTGTGCTTAAGATATTTAGTAAGCCATTCTTCGAAATCTTCAAGAACTTCATGTAGCATAGGAGCATCCTCCAGTTCTTCTAGGCTAAGCTGATGGATCTTTTGGGACGACAACGAAAAACTTTCTCTGTTTTCTGGATATACGTTTGAAATATAGGTGCTTTTAAGGTTCCATTCTTTGTCGTAAAGAGCAGCTCCTAATTGGATGATCTCATGCCATCCTGGTTCAATACCGCTTAATTCCAAATCCAAAACTAGATTAGCCATAAGAAAAATGCATTGCCCAAATTTATTAATTCAAATGAATAATTAACATTATTAGTAAAAAAAAAGACCATCTAGCGGATGGCCTTTTTTTGGTGGAGGTATTGCTTACTCTATTTTACGTACGTTCTTGGCAACATCTTGCCCATGTATGTTTTGTTCAATGGTGAACTCAACAGGATCCCCAGGCATAAGATCGTTAAAGTCGACGTCCTGAAGGTCTAGGTAGTGGAAGAATAGGTTGTTGTTTGGATGTTTAATAAACCCATAACCATTCTTTAAACTTAGGATTTCTCCTTCTTGGTAGTCTTCGCTTGCGATAGAAACCTTTGATTTTGGGGCAGCTGCAGTAATGTTTGTTGCAATTACTGGTTTTGGAGTGCTCTCGTTGCTAACAAAAAGATTGTCTACGATCTCAGAATCTTCTTCGTTTTCATCGATTTCTGTGTGCATTGGGACAGGATAGCTAACCTCCTCGAGTAAGTCCTGAGAGGTTTTGGTTACTACTTTTTGTCCTTCGTCGTTGGTGTATTCAAACTCCCAACCAAGCACCATTACGCGGGTTCCAAGAGTGTTGAGCTTGCGTACGAGTGGTACGTAATCGCCATTAGAAGCAATTAATACTACGATGTCAAATTGCTTGTAAATAGCTAGTTCAAAAGCTTCAAGTGCTAACCATACATCAATTCCCCTTTCCTCTTTCTTCCCAAAGTTATTTTTGAATGGAAGATAGTGCGTAATTACGCCTTCTGACATTAGAATGTCGTCAAATACGCGATCGTAGTAGAGTTGATTTCCGCGCTGGCTTGCATCTTGTGCGCTATACCTACATCTAAAGTAGTGGGCATCGGCAATTTTACAAAGCTTAATGTCTACGTTTTCTTCTTTTGCTACTAAGTGGCGGATGTAGTAGTGAAGACCAGAGATGCTTAGGCGTCTTTTGCGTGAGTGAACGTAATTGTAGTAGTTGCTTACTTGAAGGAAATAGTTACCGTCGTAAAAAACACCGATTCTTTTTAGAGAAGAGGCACATCCGTTGTTCATAATTGTACTGTTATTAAAATTTACTATAAAATTTATGATACAGGCCGTGTTGATACACTTCACTGTTGCATATTAGGGCAGTTTTATATTTGAACTAAAACCAAAGTAAAATTACTACCATTTTTTTAAAAAAACATTATGTTTTTCACGAAAATGACTGATTGAATTAAAAAAAAGAAATATTAACATATTTTTAATATATTGATAGTTAACTGTTGTTTAAAAGTTCCTCCGTAGTTAATCTGCTGATTTTTTAGTTACGAGGTAAAGGTAATACTTGCGGAAAATTGCTTTTGCAAGTTGCTGTTTGAAAATTCTATTAGAGGGATTGGTGTATTATCCGCTAGGTTGCTATTCAACCTTCCCAATTTTTGAATTTATCCGTTTTAACGCTTCGTTTATTTTTTCTTCTGGCACAATGTAGTTAAAGTCTCCCCAAAAATCGGGATCGTAATTGTAAGGTATATCAAGGAATACAACCTGAGGGCGTATGGTTTCTTGTTTGTCGAACTTGATGACGTTTTTAGTATCTACGTCGCAGGTTGCCATTTCTAGGAAAGCGGTGTAGTTATTGCTGAAAAAGCGTCCTTTCTTTCTGACCTTGAGCTGTATGTCGCACTTCGCATGATTGGTAAAGTAATGATTCCCAATTTTTCGGTATGTAAGGCTATATGCAAAGCGTTCGGGTTTTACTATATGCGTTCTCCTGTTTTGAGAGATAAGGTAGTCGGATGCTTTAGATATGAATGACGGGTTAATCTCAAAATCGGCACCAAGGATGGCTAGACTATCTGTGTCTATGTATATAGTACCTGTAAATAGGGGCTCTTCTATAGACTCTTTTTGTACGAAACCTATGGCGTAGGCGTTATGCGATTCGTAAGAGATTATATCGGAAAGGGTGTATCGGTATTTATCAACTTCTGAAAGTTCTAAAAAGTCGGGTATGTTTTTCGCAATGTCTAGGCTAAGACAGGCCGATACGCCCCCTTTTAGCTTCATCAAAAGGGTGTCTGTCTGATCGGCGTTTATTATTTTTCTCGATTTAATTTCTTTAACTTGCTCTGTTCCTAAAAATTGATTTATAGTAGGTTTGTATATCTTTAGGATGGCTTCGGCGTAACTAAGGTAAGTGCTGTTTTTAAGAACGCCTTCTCGGTAGAATGTTGTGAGATAGAAAGGGATTGGAGAGTAATTAGTTTTGAGGTTCTTGATTGTGCTTGTTATAATTTCAGTTGGGTCAACTCTGCGTATTACAACTTCTTGTAGCGAAACTATATCTGGTTTAAGGTAAATGTCAATTTTTTGATCACGAACAAGCATTACTGGCAAAGTGTAGGGTTTGTAGCCAATATGTGAAATTCGAATATTGAGTTGCTCGTTGCTCTGAGGTAGCTTTAGAATAAAAAAACCTTCGCCATTGGTAATGGTTCCGCTAGAAGTGCCTTCTATGGCTACTGATACATACTGAAGTGCTTTGCGCGTTTGGTTGTCGTAAACGGTTCCTTTTATTGAAATTATTATAGTACTATCGTGCCTGTTCTGTTCGCTTTTTGGGGTAGCTGTAGTTTCCTTCTTTTCATATATGAGTATATGCTTGGATAGGACCCGTAAATCAAGTTTTGGATTGTTAAGAAGCCCCTTTATAATGCTTTCCAGTTTTTCGCCTCTTGCCTCAAGCTTAACCCTTCTCTCGTTTTCGAGTATACGGCTGTCGTATATAAAAAAGTATCCTGTTTTTTGGCTTACGATGTTTAGCGCATCGTAAAGAGATACTTTTTTGGTGTCAAACGAGTATCGATTTTCTAGTATGCTGTTTTGTGCGTTTGCCTCTATTAGGGCTATTGTAAGAAGAGAGCACATCAGCAACAATCTTTTAAATAATTGTGCTGATGTGTGATTGGTGAAACGTATAGCAGTTTGTTGGCTACTTTGCATTTGTAGGGCTTAGAATTATTTGGTTATCCTTTTTTGTGCTCTCTAGGTTTAATGTAATGCATATTAATTCTGTTATAGTGCTTAATGAGTTTTCGTTAAAGGTAACCGTAAGTCGACGATTAGCAGTTTGCTCGTCTGCAATTGCTATATTCGATTGATAGTTTCTGTTTATTACTCTGACAATATTTTGCAGCGTTTCATCTTTAAACTGCATCTTGCCTAACCTCCAAGCTAGTGATCCATCGTCGTCCCATGCGCTTTTTTCAAGATTGTTCTTGCCGAGTACTATTTTTTCGCCTGCTACCACAACTTGGCTAATGCTGGGGTTTTTTTTAAGAGAAACCTTAACCTTGCCTCGTTCAACAACCAGTTCAAACGTTTTTGATTCGTATGATTTTACGTTAAAGGCTGTTCCTAGAACCTGAATGTAGGTATTTTCTGTTTCAATGACAAAAGGCTTATCGGGATTTCTTGCAATGTCGAAGTATGCCTGTCCGTTTAGAGCAACTTTGCGTTCTTTCTTCGAAAATTTGATGGGATACTCGAAGTTGGTGTTTTGGGCAATGTATACAATTGATCCATCAGCAAGGGTTTTTACGATAGTGCTTTGATCTTGTTGGTTAAGCACGCTAACCATCTGTTGTTTATTTATCTTTGTGGTTGCCCAAAAAGTTGTTACCCCTAAAACAGCTATCCCTGCTACTACGGCAGCATATTGTAACATTTTTCGTGGAACTATGCTGTGCTTGGTCGATTTTGCTTTTGGGATTAGGTTTTCCTCTTCTAAACGGGTGTTTAGCTTATCCCATGCATCGTTAGTGTTAACTCTTTTATTGCTGTTGTGGCTATCTAACATTTTCCACTCCCTTTTTATTTCATTTATAAGCAGAGCATTATTTGGCTCTAGGGCAATATCAATCTCAAAGTTTGCCCTTTCGTTTTCTTCCATCTCGTTGGCCAAATATTTGGCTATTAATTCTAAATGCTCTATGTTGTTTTCGCTTAGCTTCATGGCTGTAAAAGTTAGTGTTGTTACATGGCTACTCTGTTAAACCGCTTGAGGTTTTCTCTGAAAAGATGGAGGGCTTTCCCCATATCTGCTTCTACCGTTTTTATGGAAATGGCGAGCTTTTCAGCAATTTCTTGATACTTTTTACCTTCAAATCGGTTCATCTGAAATACCTTTGAGCACCTTTCTGGAAGCTGATTTAGCGTATCGGTAATAACTTTGTTTAGTTCTTTGGCTACCATTTCGTCCTCTACGGTTGTCGATTCTACCTCAACGAATTCGCTTTTACTTCTTTCTGCGTACCGTTGGCGTACCGATTGCTGCCGTAGGTAGGAGAGGGAGTTGTTTTTTATAGATCGGTAGAGGTAGGCGTTTAGCGATAGCTGAATGGATAGCGAAGTTCTATTTTTCCAGTAGCTATAAAACAGATCTTGAACGATTTCTTCTGCAACATCCATGTCTCTGACTATTCCATTGGCATAGTGGCAAAGCGGCTCGTAGTATTTTTTGAAGAGCTGCTCAAACTCTTTGATGTCACCTTCCTGAATCTTTCGTTGTATGGAGATTTCGGCAAGTCCCATGCTGCTGTTTTTATGGATAAAGATACATTTTCGGTTAAAAGATAATCTCCCTGTATGGGAGATTATCTTTATATTTAAATTTTCTAGTTGTTATTCTTTTCCATGTACTTTGCAATCTTTTTGATGGCATTTTCTATTGATTGCTCTGGTTCTATAATGTTGCTTTCTCCCCAGAAGTTCTGATCTTGTAGGTCTTGTAACCGATCGTTAAGGACCATCGATGTTTTAAACGTTTCGTCGTTTGGAATTTTGGCAACATTTTTCTTAGAGATATTGGTGACAGCCATTTCCGACATTACGGTATAGTAGCTGTTAAACCATCTCTTTTTCCAGTCTGCTTTAAACTTCATCTCGTTGCGCACATAGTTTACGTAGTACTTGCCATCGGGGCCTGTTTTGTACGAAACCAAGTAGCTGGTTGAGGTTGGCGTCATTTTTAGGCCAATTGGTTTCTTCTTGATGAAGAACGATTCGGCTTTTGCTTTGTCGCTGATATCCATGCTGAATTCAGCCATAGTGAGCGCTAGCGTTTCTTGGTTGATATAGAATTTGCCGTAGAATAGAGGATATGGCTGTTCGAATGCAGGGCTGAAACTGATGATGTAGTTTAGCTTGTTGTTGATGTTTACAACACCTTTCATTTCGTACTTATAGTCGCGAAGAGCTTCGAGCGAGAACAGGTATTCTGGGTTCTTAACAACATCAAGGAGTAGGGCTACCGTAGGACCGCCTTGGAGCTTAACCAAAAGGGTGTCCGCTTTTTTGATATTGGTTCCTTTGCGGCCTTTTTCAACTCTTACTCTGTCGTTCTCGAAGCTGGTGTACGATGCCTTGTAAATATCTACTACGGCTTCCGAAATAGAGAGATAGTCTCGTTTTTGCTTGATTATTTCCCTGTAAAATCCTTCCATCATAGCAGGGGCTGTCGAGTAGTTTTGGGCAACGTCCGATATGGCCATTCGAACGAGCATGTCAGGCGATTCTGGACGGATTATGATTTCTTGCAGCGACAGTGTATGTGCCTCAACATAGTAGACGCCTGGTTTTCCGTTGCTTTCTTCAATCTTTAGTTTGCTATTCTTGTAGCCAACGTGCGAGATTTCGAGCTCCGTTGCGTTGAGCGATTTGGGTATCTTTATTATGAATTCCCCCTCGGAGTTGGTTACGGTTCCAATATTCCCGTTTGGAATGCTAATATTTGCAAATGCAACGGCTTGTCGAGTATTTACATCCTTAACAATTCCATACACGGTTGTGTAGTTTCCGTTTTGAGCGAAGGCAATTCCGAAACTAGCTACTAGCACGATTGTCATGCCAATTTGTAGCATTCTTTTTACTAGGTTTCTCATGGCTGCTATATTTAGAGCGTTCGACATTTTGTTTGTTGTTTACACTCTTATGATGTACAACTAGGAGAATCCCCTATAGAAAAGTTGACTTTTTTTTGTCCTTTTAAAAAAAGAGACGTTGGGTCAACGTCTCCTCAGGGCTATTCCGTCTTTTTTGATATTCTCTCGGGCTCTATTTGCATGGATTCTCTTCGTGGATTCTTTTCGAGTAGTTCGTTTAGTCGCTTCTGTTCGCTAGGGAATCGGTAGAGATCGTACAGAAGGCGAATGTTTTCATGGTCGATTGCTTTGGGGAGTAGAATGTCCCGAATCTTATTCCGCTCGCTGCTAAAATTGAATAGCTTTAGAATGTCATGAATCTGATCCATGTAGAAACTCGTATTGCGGGTTGCCTTGCTTATTTGCATAAAACGAGCATCAAACGAGCTGGTTTGCTTGATGGAGAGAATAAAGTTGTCGAACTCTCTATCGTTCATCACCCTTTCCTGAGGGTAGTAGTTGTTGTCGTATGGCACGGTATAGTTCGATCCTAGCATTCTTTTAATGTTGAGAATGCTAGCGGATATTGCGCTACGCTTGTAGGCAGGAAGCGAGTTGGCCTCTTGCATAATCTTGTCGAGTTCATCTTGGATACGATCGAGGTTGGTTTGAATCGACTGGGCGTTTGCTAGTGATGCAATGCAAATCATTGAGGTTAGAATCAGGATTTTTTTCATAGCGGTAAGAATTTGGTTTCTTATGCTTGTGAATATAGCGAAGATTTTACACAATAGTAAAGGATAATCTGTTAAATGCTTATAGGTTTCATCCTGTTGGCTTACATAATAATTAAAAAGTAAGGCCATTCAAATTTGGATGGCCTTACTTTTTAATTATTATGTAAG
>RRZU012548007.1_pt1 | contig 10659 bp, 10 predicted proteins | sample 2165561 | NCBI WGS metagenome assembly RRZU01 (sample SAMN10456909, study PRJNA506462) | wastewater metagenome | isolation source: wastewater sludge | place: USA: Moscow, Idaho | reverse complement strand
CTGGCCCCCGCCGATCTCACCCGCAGCCTGGAAACCGATGGCCCCCTCGAAACCGGCTACATCAACCTGGACACGGCGCACCTGCTGCAGAACGAAATCTGGGGCCAGGGTTTCCCCGCACCGCTGTTCGTTGACGATTTCGACGTCGAGCAACAACGCATCCTCAAGGAAAAACACCTCAAACTGCAGCTACGCAAAGGTAATCAGCGTTTCGAGGCCATCCAGTTCAATTTCAGCCAGCAACCGGAAGCTCGCACACGCGCGGTGTTTCAGGTCCAGATCAACGAATACCAGGGCGTTGAAAATCCGCAGCTGCGCATCGAGTACCTGGAGTAAAAAACCCCGTGGCAACTGCCACGGGGTTTGCGCCATGTGCCGACGGGCGGCAGCAAGATTTACGGCTTGATCGCGATCTTCAGCACGCCATCGCGCTGATTGGCAAACAAGTCATAGGCGGCGACGATGTCGTCCAGTTTGTACTGATGGGTGACCAGCACGCCCAGATCGAGCCGTTCGGCCGCAATCACGTTCATCAACCGGCGCATGCGCTCCTTGCCGCCGGGGCAGAGGGCCGTGCGAATGGTATGGTCGCCCAGACCGGCGGCAAAATTGGCCATCGGAATCTTCAGGTCTTCCGAGTACACACCCAGGCTGGACAGGGTACCGCCCGGTTTCAACACCTGCAGCGCCTGGTTCCAGGTCGCTTGCGTCCCGAGCGCTTCGATGGCGCTGTCGGCACCGCGCCCGCCCGTCAGTTTCATGACTTCGGACACCACGTCGCAGTTGCGGAAATTGAGCGTCACATCGGCGCCCATCACCTTGGAAATCCCCAGACGGTGATCATTGCCATCGACCGCGATGATGGTGGTGGCCCCCAGCAGGCGCGCCCCGGCAGTGGCACACAGGCCAATCGGCCCCTGCGCAAAGACGACCACGGTATCACCGATCTTGATATTGGCGTTTTCCGCTCCCTTGAAACCGGTGGACATGATGTCCGGACACATCAGCACCTGCTCGTCCGTCAACCCATCGGGAATCGGCGCCAGGTTGGCCTGTGCATCCGGCACCAGCACGTATTCTGCCTGGGTGCCGTCGATCAGGTTGCCGAAGCGCCAGCCAGCAGTCGCCTTGTAACCGTGGCAGGCACACTTCCCGCTTGGGATCAGGTAGCTGCCATCCTGCGAAGGAAAACCATCCTGCGCTGCATAACTGTTGAAATTGGGACAGATCGCACCAGCAATGACCCGCTGTCCCTCCTGGTAGCCTTGGACAGCACTGCCCAGTTTCTCGATCACGCCAACCGGTTCGTGACCCACGGTCAGACCGGGAACGACCGGATATTCGCCCTTCAGGATATGTACGTCGGTCCCGCAGATGGTGGTGGTCGTGATCCGGATCAGCGCATCATTCGGTCCGACATCCGGGATTTTCTTGTCCGCCAGTTCGATTCGGCCCGGGGCGACAAAAACGGCTGCTTGCATCATGCTCATGTGCGTCTCCTTTTAGCTTTGCATCAAGTTACGTGAGAGTGCTGCGACAACGCAGGGCCAGTATAGGCCAGGCCGGACAGAATCTCCTCCTGTACATTCTTCTGGACAAAAAAAGCCCGGCGATGCCGGGCTCTTGAAGATCCATGCGTACCGTGCGGACAGGGCACCTGATCCTCAGCTTACTGGTTGTGCCGCAATGGTCTTGAGTTTTTGCCATCAGACAAGCTACTCACTGGGCTACTCGTTTGTGCAGTGCTAGACCTCAAACCGCTGCCAGTCGATCAACAGTATCAGGGAATTTCTCGACCAGACGAATCAGCAGGGAAGCCTGGGCATTCGGCTTGGCCCTGCCTTGCTCCCAGTTCTCCAGCGTCCGTGGATTGGTGCGCAGGTAGCCCGCAAATACCGGGCGCGACAGATGCAGACGCTCACGCAACATCACCAGTTCCTCGGCCGTAACCTCCGGCGACGGACGAGCCTCGACTTTGTGCGTGCGCAGCGTCTGCTTGCCGGCGCGCTCGTCCGCCAAGGCATCAAAGCCCTCGGCAATCTCCGCAAACAGGTTCCGCTTTTTCATCGTCTCGCCTCCAGTTCCGCTTTCAACATTCCTTTGAGCACTTTCTTCTCGTCGGCACTCAAGTTCTCCATTTCGTCCTTGTCGTACAGGGTGAAGAGCCAGAATTGCCGACCTCCATCCCACCAGTAATAGATCACCCGCAATCCGCCGCGTTTGCCTTTGCCACGCCGCTGATCACCATGGCGCAACTTGCGCAGGCCGCCCGTACCTTCGATCACATCGCCGGCCTCCGGGTTCTTCAGCAGCGACTGCTGCAACCCGCGAAACCCCTCATCGTCCAAGTAGTCGGCACGATATTTGGCAAATGCCGGCAGTTCAACGAACAGAGCTTTCATTGGTTAAATATACGTAAGTTGCGGATAGTTAGCAAGGCAAACCACAGACAGCAAAAAAGCCCGGCAATGCCGGGCTCTTGAAGATCCATGCGTACCGTGCGGACACGGCACCTGATCCTCGGCTTACTGGTAGTACAGACCGCCGTTGATGTTGATGGTGGCGCCGGTGGTGAAGCCGGACAGTTCGTTCGACAGGTAGGCGCAAGCGAAACCGATTTCCTCCGGCTTGGCCAGGCGCTTCATCGGCACGGAGTCGACGATGGTCTGCAGGATTTCCGGCTTGATCGCCATGACCATCTTGGTCGCCACATAGCCCGGGGCAATGGCGTTGACCGTCACACCCTTGTTGGCCAGTTCGGCAGCCAGGGCTTTGGTAAAGCCGATGACGCCAGCCTTGGCTGCGGAGTAGTTGGTCTGACCCATTTGGCCCTTGACGCCGTTGACCGAGGAGATATTGACGATGCGACCCCAGCCACGCTCGGCCATCTTGGCGGAGACTTGCTTGGTCATGTTGAACAGCGAGGTCAGGTTGGTGGCGATGACGGCATCCCAGCCTTCTTTTTCCATCTTGGCGAACATCCGGTCACGGGTGATGCCGGCGTTGTTGATCAGGATGTCGACCTGGCCGCAGGCGGCTTCAGCGTCGGCCACCATCTTCTGGCAGTCTTCGAGCACGGAGACGTCGCCGGCAACGCAGACGAAATCCTTGAAACCTGCGGCAGCCTGTTCCTTCAGCCATTCATCCTTGTTGTCGAACTGCGGATGATAGGCAGCGACCACCTTGTGACCAGCCTTGGCCAGTTCCTGGCAGATGGCGGTGCCCAGGCCGCCCATGGCGCCGGTAACGAGTGCAACACGTTGAGTCATGCTGTTTCCTTCCTTGTTGGTAAAGCGGGGTTGAAAAAACGGCTCATGACACCTGGCCAGTCGCCGTCAATATGAATCGAGAATTCAGACGGCACGTTCGCGCACATAGCGCCCCGGTGCTGGTTCGATCGGTGGATGCGCCGTACTGCCCAGCTTGCGCGCTGCACGCGCCGCGCCTTGTTGCGGCTTGAGCCAGGCGGCCCAGTCATTCCACCAGCTGCCTTTGACCTCGGCTGCATTGGCCAGCCAGTTCCCGGCATCGAGGCTGATATCTTCATTGACCCAGTAGCTGCGCTTGTTCTTGCTGGCCGGATTGATGACCCCGGCGATGTGACCGGAAGCCCCGAGCACAAATCGCTGCTTGCCGCTGAGAATACGGGTGCTCTGATACGCCGTTTGCCAGGGCACGATATGATCTTCGCGGGTGGCAAGGATATATACCGGCATGTCGAGTTCCGACAGGTCCACCTTGACGCCGCACATTTCAAGCTTGCCTGGCACGCGCAGACTGTTGTTCAGGTACATGTTGCGCATGTACCAGGCCGCAAACGGACCAGGCAGATTGGTTGAATCGGAATTCCAGTACAGCAGATCAAAGGCCTGCGGTTTCTGGCCCTTAAGGTAATTGTTCTGCACGTAATTCCAGACCAGATCGTTGGCGCGCAGGAAGGAGAACGTGTTCTGCAGATCGCGCGCCGGCAGCAAGCCACCTTGGCCAATGCTCTGTTCGCGCAGACTGACCGCCTGCTCGTCAATGAAAAGTCCGATTTCCCCGGTATCAGAAAAATCGAGCAGCGTCGTCAGCAGGGTCAGCGATTTGACACTGGTATCGCCACGCGCCTTGAGCACCGCCAGCGCTGAGGTCAGGATGGTTCCCCCGACACAGAATCCGAGCGCATTGATCTCCTTGGCCTTGGTGATTGCCTTGATGGTTTCCAGCGCGGCGACCGGCCCCTGTTCGAGGTAATCGTCCCAGCGCAGGTGGCCCTGTGCTTCCATGGGATTGCGCCAGGACACTAGGAACACCGTGTTGCCCTGCTCCACTGCGAAGCGGATCAACGAGTTGTCCGGCTGCAAATCCATGATGTAGAACTTGTTGATGCACGGCGGCACCACCAGCAACGGACGCGCACCCACTTTTTCCGTCAGCGGTGCGTACTGGATGAGTTGCATCACCTCATTTTCATAAACCACCGCACCTTCAGTGGTCGCGATGTTCTTGCCGACCTCGAAGACGCTCTCGTCGGTCATCGAGATCCGACCTTTTTCGAAGTCCTTGAGCAGATTATTGATACCGTCGGTGATGCTCTGCCCCTTGGTTTCCAGGGCATGCTTGATGAATTCCGGGTTGGTCGCAGCAAAGTTGGTCGGCGCCAGAGCGTCCGCAATCTGGCGAGCAAGGAAGCGCAGCTTTTCCCGCCCCTTGGTGTCTTCCACCGGCAGCGCCTCAACCATCTCATTCAAATGCTGGACATTGAGCAAGTAAGCCTGGTGGATGTAGTCATAAATGGGACTCGCCTTCCATTCCGGCGCATTGAAGCGGCGGTCGCCGGCTTCCGGCTCAACCTGGAATGCGGGTGTTTCTCCCTTCTGCTTGGCCAGCATGGCCTGCCACAGGGACATCTGCTGATCCATGAAGTTTTTCTGCAAGGCAGTCATGGCTTGCGGATCGATCGCCGGCAGATTCAGCGGCAACCCGGGGGGCATCTGCCCTGCGCCACCTTGCCCCTGGCTTTGTGCTACGGCCTGCATGAACTGCTGCATCATGTTCTGTCCAGCCTGCATGAACTGCAGCGCTGAACCCATGAATGCCTCGTTCCCCTTCGATTCTTGCGTCATGGATATTTTTCTCGCTTCATTTGGTCAGGCCTAGCCACCGGATTCTCCATAGCACAGCCGGGGCTGTCAATGCATAATCCTGCCATGTACATCATCGCTATCGGCTGGCTTTACGTCACCCTTCTCATCGCCGTCAATGAACGCAGTGTTTTCCTTGGCATCATTTCCTTCGTTTTCTACGGCCTGCTGCCCTGCGGCATACTGCTCTGGATGAGTGCCAGCAAGGTGCGCCGGCAGCGGCGAGCCTATCGCGAGATGCTGGCGCAGAAGGAAACGCCGGAAAAACCCGAGTAAGCGTTCCGGAAGGTGTTCAAAAAGCAAAAAACACCGGCAGCAAGGCTACGCACGCCAGCATCACGAGCAGTGTAAAAGGCACTCCCAGACGCACGAAATCGATGAAACGGTAGCGGCCAGGACCGATCACCAGCGTATTCACTGGCGATGACACGGGCGTCATGAACGCTGCCGAAGCGGCAAGCGCCACGGTCATGGCAAACGGATAGGGCGACACCCCAAGCTGCTGTGCCAGTCCCAGAGCAACCGGCGCCACCAGAACGGCGGTCGCTGTATTCGAGATGAACAAGCCGACCAGCGCGGTCAGCATGAACAGACTCGCCAGTACCATTCTGGGCGAGGCCGTGCCGGTGACACCCAGCATCGCATCAACAATCAGCGTGATACCGCCGGTTTTCTGCAAGGCCAGTGCAAAGGGCAGCATGCCGACGATCAGGAGCAGGCTTTGCCAATGGATGGCGCGATACGCACTGTCCATGTCGATGCAGCGAAAGGCGCCCAGCAGCATGCAGCCGATCAGGGCGGCGACCACATTGGGCACGATGCCAAAAATCATCAACACGACGGTGAGCGCCAGCGAAATCAGCGCAAACGGCGCCCGCCGCGCCGCCGGCGCAGCTTCAGCGATTTCTGCCGGCAGGGTCAGGACGAGGAAATCATGCGCCTCGGCGGTCAATGCCCGGATTGCTTTCCAGGTGCCCGCGATCAGCAACGTATCGCCAGCCCGCAGCTTTCTTTCAATCAGGCCAGCCGCACTGAGCGCCCGCCCTTTACGTCGCAAGCCGACCACATTGATGCCACGCTGCGAACGCATGCGCAGTTCGAGGATGGATTTGCCGACCAATGCCGAATCAGGCGGCACCAGTACTTCGGCCAGCCCCAGCTCGCGCACCGTATCGGCGAAGTAATCCTGCTGGAATCTGAGTTGCTGCAGACCCATGTCGGCGCAAAAACACCACAGATCAAGATCGGGATGGATGAAATCAACCAGCAGCACATCGGCCACTGCAATTTCCAGGTTGGCCGACGTCGACAACATGTCCCGCCCGAGCGGGCGCTGGCGCTCGATGGCCAGCACGTTGGCGCCGTACAACTTGCGCAGTTGCATGTCACCCAAAGTCCTGCCAATCAGCGGTGACCCCGGTTTGACCTGCAGACGGCGACCACGCCCCAGCAGGTCGTAATCCCGGGCAAGATCACGCAGGCGTCGCTGTGGGCTGGCCGGCTGCGCCCCCTCTGTACTGGCCGGAGCAATGCGCTGGCGCAGCAGGAGCATGTAAGCGATCCCCAAACCGAGCACGATCAGGCCCATCGGCGTGAAATCGAAAAACCCGAATCCCGCCTGCCCGGCACGCGCCAACTCACTGTTAACAACCATGTTGGGCGGCGTGCCGACCAGGGTCAGCATGCCGCTCATCAGGCCGGCAAAGGCCAGCGGCATCATCAGACGCCCCGGGGGCACACCGATGCGACTGGCGATACCGAGCGTAACCGGAATGAAGATGGCGACCACGCCGGTTGAACTCATCACCGAGCCCAGTCCAGCCACCGCCAGCATCAGCAATACGAGCAGGCGTGGTTCACTATTGCCGGCACGCCGCACCAGCCAGTCACCCACACGGTAGGCCACACCGGTACGAACCAGCGCCTCACCGATGACGAAGAAGGCCGCAATCAACACCACGCTGGGTTCGCTGAAGCCGGCCAGTGCTTCGTCAACGGTGAGGATGCCGGTGAGCACCAGCGCCAGAAGCGCCAGCAGCGCCACCGCATCCATGCGCGGACGATTGACGATGAAAGCCAGGATACAAGCGCCCAGCAGCAGAAAAACAGTCAGGATGTCCTGCGTCATGCCATCACGTTGGCTGCAGCCAGATCAGACTGGCCATACGGCCGGTCACGCCGTCACGGCGGTAGGAAAAAAAGCGCGCACTATCGGCAACCGTGCATTCCTCGCCACCATAGATGTGACGAACACCCGCCTTTTCCAGCCGCTGACGGGCAAGAAGATAGAGGTCGCACCACCATTTACCAGGCGCACCGGGGCGAAACGCCCGCTGGGCCTCCCCATCGGTCGCCATGAAGGCGGCACGCACCTCCTCGCCCACTTCGAAATTTTCCGGACCGATTGCCGGCCCCAGCCAGGCCAGCACATCTTCCGGCAGCACGGCCAGGGCAGCCAGCGTCTGTTCCAGCACGCCCGCCTGCAATCCACGCCAGCCAGCATGCGCCGCCGCCACCGCCGTACCATTCCGGGCGCAGAACAACACCGGCAGGCAATCGGCCGTCATGACGACACATACGCTGCCCGGGCCATGGCTGAAACTGGCATCGGCAATGCTGCCGGACGGCGCAGCGGCGGCATCAACGACCGTCGTGCCATGTACCTGTTCCAGCCAGCAGGGGGGATATGGCAACTGCGCCGCGAGCAGCTGCCGATTGGCGACCACATGCGCGGGATCATCACCCACATGCCCGGCCAGGTTAAAGCTGGCCCAGGGCGGCAGGCTGCACCCACCGGTGCGCACCGTCTGCACCGCACGCACGTTTTCCGGCGCAGGCCATTGAGGAACAATGAAATGCATGAGAAATCAGCAGTAACCGAGGTCTTCCAGCAACTGGCGCATGTCTTCCGGCGGCGGCGCTTCCCACTGCATGCGCTGCCCCGTCAGCGGATGCAGCAGGGCCAAGCGGGTGGCGTGCAAAGCCTGTCGAGCGAACACCGGCAACCGGGGATCGCGCTTGCCATACACCGGATCACCCACCAGCGGATGGCCGATGTGTGCCATATGCACCCGGATTTGATGCGTACGCCCGGTTTCCAGAGTGCATTCAACGTAAGTGCAGCCGGGGAAAAGCAGCAGGGGCCGGTAATACGTCAGGGCTGCTTTGCCCCCACGGCTTTCCGGCACCACGGCCATCTTGATGCGCTGCACCGGATGCCGCCCGATTGGCACATCAACACCGCCACTGCGCTCCAGTCGCCCCGCCACCAACGCCAGATATTGCCGCTTCACCGTCCGCGCCTGCAATTGGCGCACCAGATCGGTCTGTGCTTCCAGGGTTTTGGCCACCACCATCAAACCGCTGGTGTCTTTGTCCAGGCGGTGCACGATACCGGCGCGCGGCAGTGCCGCACTGCCCGGCACGTGGTGCAGCAAGGCATTGAGCAATGTCCCCTGGCGATTGCCGCTCCCAGGATGCACGACCAACCCCGCCGGTTTATTGAGGACCAGAATGGATTCGTCTTCAAACACCACCTGCAGCGGAATATCCTCCGGAATTTCCTCGCTGGGTGTGGCATCCGGCAGCAACAGAGCAAGTTGCTCGCCACCTGCCAGCTTGCGTTTCGGTTCCGTGACCGTAACGCCATCCAGAGTCAGCAGACCATCGCGAATCCAGCCTTGCAACCGGTTACGCGAATGCTGTGGCAGGAGTTCCGCCAGTACCTGGTCCAATCTACGGCCACCGCTGGTAAGCGGTACCGCCATGTCGAAAGGCTCGCTTGGGCTATAATCGCCCGCGTTCTGATAAGGATCATTCATGATGCGCAGTGTACCTGCATTTTCCGCCTCGTCTTTCGTTCTGTTGCGCCGCCTGCTGGCGGTTTTCGCCCTGGCTACCCTGGCCGCCTGCAGCAGCACCACTGAATATGACGAAACAGCCGGCTGGTCGGCCAACAAATTGTATGGTGAAGCCAAGGAGGCACAGGCCGAAGGCTCATGGGAAAACGCCGTCAAATTCCTGGAAAAACTTGAAGCCCGCTATCCCTACGGCCGCTTCGCCCAGCAGGCCCAGCTGGAGCTGGCCTACGTTTACTGGAAAGCTGGCGAGCCCGGTTCGGCTCTCGCCGCCGCCGACCGCTTCATCAAGCTGCACCCCAACCACCCGGCGGTGGATTACGCCTACTACCTCAAGGGGCTGGTCAATTTCAACGAAGACCTGGGCCTGATCGCCTATCTCAACACCCAGGACCAGACCGAACGCGACCCCAAAGCCGCCCGTGAAGCCTTTGATACGTTCAAGGAGCTGACCACCCGCTTTCCCAAGAGCAAATACACGCCGGATGCCATTGCCCGCATGAACTATCTGGTCAATGCGCTCGCGTCGCTGGAAGTGCACGTCGCCCGCTACTATTTCAAACGTGGCGCCTACATCGCTGCCGCCAACCGCGCCCAGATCGCGCTGGAAACCTACCCGCAAGCGCCAGCCATCGAAGAGGCCCTGTACATCATGGTGATCTCTTACGACAAACTGGGCATGCAGGATCTGCGCGACGATGCTGACCGTGTGTTCAAGAAAAACTTCCCCAACAGCCGCTACATCAGCACCGGACTAGAGAGAAAAACACCGTGGTGGCAACTCTGGTAGTCGCCTGGGCGCTGGAGATTCCCGGCGCCCACACCTGACATCGTCCCTGCGCTGCTTGTTCGCGGAGCGAACTTCACCGAGCAGATAATTGAAAAAGGCACCCGCAGGTGCCTTTTTCGTTGGCCGGAAACAGCTTATTCCTGAGCTGCACCCTCAGCCGCCGGAGCATCTTCCAGCAGCGCCTTCATCGACAGCTTGACGCGACCGCGATCATCGGTTTCGAGTACCTTGACGCGGACAACCTGGCCTTCCTTGACATAGTCTTCGACCTTGCTGACGCGTTCCTTGGCAATCTGCGAAATGTGCAGCAGACCATCCTTGCCCGGCAGAACCTGAACGATGGCACCGAATTCAAGAATCTTGAGCACGGTACCTTCGTAGATCTTGCCGATTTCCACTTCCGCAGTAATCGCATCGATCTTGGCGCGGGCCAGTGCGGCGGCTTCGCCCGAGGTGGCGGCGATGGTGATGGTGCCGTCGTCCTGGATGTCGATGGTGGTACCGGTCTCTTCGGTCAGCGCACGGATGACGGCGCCGCCCTTGCCGATCACGTCGCGGATCTTTTCCGGATTGATCTTGAAGGTGTACAGACGCGGTGCGTAAGCCGACATTTCCTGGCGCGGACCAGCTGCTGCTTCCTGCATCAGGTTCAGGATGTGCAGACGGGCGTCCTTGGCCTGGGCCAGAGCAACCTGCATGATTTCCTTGGTGATGCCCTGAATCTTGATGTCCATCTGCAGCGCGGTGATACCGCCGGTGGTGCCAGCCACCTTGAAGTCCATGTCGCCGAGGTGATCTTCATCACCCAGGATGTCGGTCAGCACGGCAAAACGGTTACCGTCCTTGATCAGACCCATGGCGATGCCGGCAACGTGCGCCTTCAGCG
>RRZU010767421.1_pt1 | contig 10659 bp, 13 predicted proteins | sample 2165561 | NCBI WGS metagenome assembly RRZU01 (sample SAMN10456909, study PRJNA506462) | wastewater metagenome | isolation source: wastewater sludge | place: USA: Moscow, Idaho | reverse complement strand
TCATGCCCGGCATCGATGGCCTGATAGACGTTGGCCAGCGTCTGTGCCTCGACGCCCTGGCTGGCATCGACGACCAGCAGCGAGCCCTCGACCGCGCGCATGGAGCGGCTGACCTCATAGGCAAAGTCGACATGGCCGGGCGTGTCGATCAGGTTCAGCACATAGCTGCGCCCGTCCTTCGCCGGATATTCGATGCGCACGGTGTTGGCCTTGATGGTGATGCCGCGCTCGCGCTCGATATCCATGCTGTCCAGAAGCTGGGCTTTCATGTCGCGTTCGGCGACAGTGCCCGTCATCTGGATCAGACGATCGGCCAGGGTGGATTTGCCGTGGTCGATATGGGCCACGATCGAGAAATTGCGGATGAGATCAAGGTCGGTCATGGCCGGGCTATACAGGGGCTTTGGCGTTGCGGAAAGGGGGTTTGAAAGCGGCAGAGGGCGCTATTCGGCGGGGGCCAGACCGGCCCCCTTCGACGGACGGCGGCGCAGCACCGTCTCGCGCCACATCATGTAGCAGCCCGAGGCGACGATGACGCCCGCACCCAGCATGGTCAGCGCGTCCGGGTGTTCGTCAAAGACCAGCCATGCAAGGACCAGCGCAAAGACCAGCCGCACATAGCGATAGGGGGCAAGGGCCGAGGCCTCGCCCAGTCGGGTGGCGGTCACCAGCAGCGCATAGCCGCCGACGCCGACGGTCATGCAGGCCAGAAACAGCAGCGACTGCCGGGCCGAGGGCATGACGAATTCCTGCCCCAGCACCCAGCCCATCAGCACCGAGGCGATCAGGATGGCCAGAAAGGCCAGTGCCGCAAGCTGGTCGGAATGGATGCGCGCCGGGATGCGCCGGGTGGCAAGGTCACGCGCCGCCAGCCCGATGACCGCCACCACCGCCATCAGCGACACCGGCTGGAACCCCGCCATGCCCGGCCGGATCACCAGAAGCACGCCGACAAAGCCGACGACGATGGCGCTGACGCGGCGCCAGCCCACCGGCTCGTCCAGAAACAGCGCCGCACCCAGCACGATGGCCAGCGGCAGCGCCTGCATGATCGCCGAGGTCGAGGAAAGCTCGGTCAAGGCCAGCGCCACCACGATCCCGACCGAACCGATGGCCTCGGCCAGGCTGCGGAACACCACCAGCGGCGCAGCCAGGTCGCGGGTCAGGAAGCGGCCGCCCTTGAGCTTCAGCATGGTGCCAAAGGCCAGAAAACCCAGCAGGCCGATAATGCCCAGCACCTCGGCAAAGGGCAGTTCATCCGCCAGCAGCTTGATGAACATGTCCTCAAAGGCGAACAGCACCATCGACACGACCATCAGGATCGCGCCACGGAAGTTTTCGGTGACCATGGGTCCCAGTCCTGTCTTGGGCCTGTCTTGGGGCGATAAGGGGGTTCGGTCCGGCCATTGCGCAACGCGGCCTTCGGCGCGATCATAGGCGGAATGGCAGATATGCGAAAGCCGGACATTGCGAAAACCAGACACGCGAAAGGACAGGCAATGAAGTTTCAAGTCGAGGACATGAGCTGCGGCCATTGCACCGCCGCCATCGAAAAGGCCGTGGCCGAGGCCGGCGGCCGCGCCGTCACCGATCTGGCCAGCCACAGCGTCACCGTCGAGGGGCTGGACGAGGCCCGCGCCGCGCAGGTGATTCGCGACGCCGGCTATACCCCCCTTCCCGCCTGAGGCCCGGGCACCGGCATATGTTGCGGCGGGAACCCGCCCCGCCGCGACCCATGGTCAACCGCCCGTGATTGAGCCGTGAGCAAGCTTCTGTTAACCTTCCTTGGATAAATGGCGCTGCAAGAGGGTGGACAGCCCCGAACGCCACGCAGAATCCGAGGAGACAGACATGTTCAACCGATTGATGATCGCCGCCGCCGCGGTGGTCCTGACCACGCCGCTTGCCGTCGCCGGCCCGGTGGATTCCGCCTGCATGCGCTCGGAACGCGCTGCCGGCAACGGCCAGCTTTGCGGCTGCATCCAGCAGGTCGCCGACATGACGCTGTCGCGTTCGGACCAGCGCCGCGCGGCGAAATTCTTCGCCGATGCCGAGCAGGCGCAAGAGGTGCGCATGTCCAAAAGCGATACCGACAACGCCTTCTGGGCACGCTACAAGAACTTCGCCACCACCGCCGAAGCTTACTGCGCCAACTGACGTCTGATGCGGATTGCGGTGCTGACCGGGGCCGGAATATCGGCTGAAAGCGGAATCAAGACATTCCGCGCCACCGATGGGCTGTGGGAGAATCACCGCATCGAGGATGTCGCGACACCAGCGGGGTTCCGTCGCAACCCGGTGCTGGTGCATCGCTTTTACAATATGCGCCGGGCGGATGCCGCCCGCGCCCAGCCCAATGCCGCGCACCGGGCGCTGGCGCAGCTTGCCCGCCATCATCAGGTCACCCTGATCACCCAGAATGTCGACGACCTGCATGAACGCGGCGGCTCGCCCGAGGTGATTCACATGCATGGCAGCCTGCTGGGCGCGCTTTGTGCCGCCTGCGGGCATCGCTGGCCCGCGACGCTGGTCATGCGCTCGATCGATCTGTGCCCCAGTTGCGGCAAACCGGCGACGCGCCCCGATATCGTCTGGTTCGGCGAGATCCCCTATCACATGGAACGGATCTGGGAGGCAGTTGAAAACGCCGAGATATTCGCCGCCATCGGCACCTCGGGGCAGGTCTATCCGGCGGCGGGTCTGGCGCAGCACGCCCGCCGCAAGGGCGCGGAAACGGTCGAGCTGAACCTTGCCGCCTCGGCGGTCAGCAGCGATTTCACCGACCACCGCACCGGCCCCGCCACCGAGGTGGTGCCGGCATGGGTCGCGGAACTATGCCGCTGACCGTCCCCGCCAACAGAGACCTGGCATGAGATCGCTCTGGCGCGTCGCCGCCGGCCTGCTGGCGGTCCTGCTGCTGGCGACGCTGGTGCTGATCCGCTGGGACGCCAGCCGGCCCATCGGCACCGGCGAAAGCACCCCGTCGCCGGACGGCCGGTATGTGGCGACCGCCTACGACTATACCGCCAGCGATTTCTGGACGGGAAAGACGCGCGCCTGGACCGAACTTGGCGTGACCGGTCCCGGCATCGCCTACCATCTGACATCCGGGCCGATCCCCGGACCCGATTTCGGCGCGCGCTCTGGCCGGCAGGTGATCTTCTGGGAAAAAGACCCGCAGGCGGTCCGCTTTGTCTTTCCCGGACTGGTCTTGCGGATCGAGACCGGCGAATACCCGCCGGAGCCCTAGGTCTCTGGCCCCAACGTCTCTGGCCCGCAGGTCTCTGGCCGCTTGACGATGCCCGCCGGGCCTGCTCCAGTCCTTCCGACACGACGAGATTCACGACGATGACCCGCACCATCCTTGCCAATGCCAAGCTGATCCTGCCCGACGACACCACCATCGGCGCGCTGGTGATCGAGGATGGCGCCATCGCGGAAATTCTGCCCGGCACCTCGGTGCCGCCGGGCGCGCTTGACATGCAGGGCGACTACCTTGCGCCGGGGATGGTCGAACTGCATACCGACAACCTTGAACGCCATATGCGGCCGCGCCCCGGCGTGGACTGGCCCCATGCCAGCGCCATCCTTGCCCATGACGCGGAACTGGCGGGCTGCGGCATCACCACGGTCTTTGATGCGATGCGCGTGGGCTCGATCCCCAGCGACGGGCCGGATCAGGATTACGACAAATACGCCCGCGCACTGGCGCATGAACTGGCGGCGCTGCGCGACCGCGACGTCCTGCGCATCAGTCACATGCTGCATCTGCGCGCCGAGGTCTGCTCCGAGACCCTGCTGGCCGAACTGGACGAGTTCGGCCCCGGCGACCGCGTCGGCATCATCAGCCTGATGGATCACACGCCCGGCCAGCGCCAGTTCCGCGATATCTCGAAACTGGCGCAATATGTGCAGGGCAAATACAAGCTGGGCGATGCCGAATTCGCCGAACATGTCGCCCGGATGCAGGGCTTGCGCGACCGATACGGCGACGCGCATGAAGCCGCCACCGTCGAGATCGCACACCGGCTGGGCGCGGTTCTGGCCAGCCATGACGACACCACGCCCGAACATGTGGTCACATCCGCCGGGCATGGCGTGCGGCTGGCCGAATTTCCAACCACGCCCGAGGCCGCCCGCGCCTGCCACGATCACGGCATCATGGTGATGATGGGCGCGCCGAACCTGATCCGGGGCGGCAGCCATTCCGGCAATGTCTCGGCCGCCGATCTGGCACGGGCCGGGCATCTGGACATCCTGTCTTCGGACTACGTTCCCGCCGGACTTCTGGCCGGGGCGATGATCCTTGCGCGGATCTGGGATGACCTGCCGCGCGCCATCACCACCGTCACCGCCAACCCGGCAGAGGCGGCGGCGCTGACCGATCGCGGCCGCATCGCCCCGGGCCTGCGCGCCGACCTGATCAGGTTCCGGCTGATGGACGACACCCCCGTCATCCGTGCCACCTGGGTCAGGGGTGAGCGCGTCTGACCACGGCGAAAAACCCGGCCCCGAGGTTCGAGACTCGATCATGACCGCCATAGGGTGATTGCGAAGATCGCACCGAACGCCCCCGGCCGGGACCGCCTGACCAAGGTCGCGCAAGAGGCATGCGCCCGTCCCGCCACAGGCTGGAACGGCGCGCGATCCATGGCGATCTGGCCGACACTGAACGCCACGGGAGTGGCGGCAGATGGCGCAGCATTATGAGCCGGTTGCGCGACAGCCGGGTGATCGAGACGCGATCGGATTGATTGCCGCCGAGAACGTGGATCCGGCTAGCATGCGCTGCGTCCTCAACAGAACCTTTCGATCTGGTGCATGCGCTCATGCAGGATCGCGACGATACCGATATCGCCGTCGGACAGTCGGTGCCAATAGACGAAGTGGTGCTCGTACCTGAAGAAGAACCCTTCGACGCCGAACTCTGCCGGGATAGGCTTTGAGGCGACGCCATGGGCCTCGATCCGTTCGAAGGCTTCGATCATGCCGGTGATGTAGCCATCAGCCTGGGCTTCGCCCCATCGGTCGCGCGTATAGCGGTAGATGTCATCGAGGCGGAGTGAGGCCGCCTCCTGAACCCGGATCGCCATCTGCTCAGGCCCGGTTGCGAGCGATGACTTCGGCCGCCGTCAGCGGCCTGTAGCTGGTCTCGGGCGCTGCGAAGGCGCGGGTCAACTCGGCCTTCAGACGGTCGAAAGCCTCCTGCTCTGCCCGCTCCTTGTCTCGCCGGATCAGGTCGCGCACGTATTCGCTGATGTTCTCGTAGGAGCCGTTCTCGCCGACATTGGCCGCGACGAAATCGCTGAGCGCACCGCTCAGACGGACGGTCATGGTCGTGGTGCGGGACATGGAAGGCTCCTCATGTTTGGCGCGTATTCAATATAACCAAAAAACACTACACATCAAGGATGGCGGCGACTCCGATCCTCCGCTGGACCGCGGCCAGGTTTCTGCGGCAAATGGCGCAGTCATCAGGTCCAGAGAATATCGGCCCTGAGAGACCGCTTCCGGGCCACCTAGCTGCAAGGGTAGTGCTCAGCCCCACCTGCATAACCCACGAAAACAACATGAAAATCCGGCCGCAGCCGGATCGGGAGAACGCTTTCGTGGGGGCAAATGGCGGACAGTGAGGCCGCCCCCTATTGGTTCTCATGGGTCCGAGATGGTCCATTTTCCTTTTCAGACTCAAGGCGTTGCGCCCGTCATGCGTCCGGGTGATTCTTGACAGGTCCGGGCAATTCCAGCTATTTTCTTTGTTAGGATTTAGTTGGAGATTGCACATGGCGGCGGGGAACGAACTGCTTACGGTTGCGCAAATCAAGGCGCTCAAGAAGCCCGGTCACTACCGCGACGGCAAGGGGCTTTACCTGCAAGTGTCAGTGTGGGGAACGAAGTCTTGGGTCTTCAAATACACCGTGCCCACATTCGAAGTTCTGTCGGACGAAGACCTTGCCGCAGGCCGAAGGCCGAAGCGCATCCCCGGCAAGCTGCGCAGCATGGGGCTTGGGTCCGTGTTCGACTACACCGCAAAGAATGTCGAAGATATTGCCGACATTGGCAGCGTTACACTCGCCGATCTTATCGCAAAACCGACCGACCTTCGCCTTGACGAAGTGCGCAAGCTGGCCCGTGTTCTTCGCGACATGGTGAAATCCGGCATTGATCCGATAGACCACCGCGCCGAACTTGAACTTAAAAAGCAACGGGCCGCAAAGGCAGAAATTGAAGCCGCGCGCTTGGCCGAAGAAGCCAAGGCACTTGAAAAGGCGCGGCGCTTGAGCTTCTCGCAAGCGGTCGAAGTTTACATGACCAGCGGGCGCATTCGGAACTTGAAGAACGAAAAGCACCGCCGCCAATGGGGCAGCACCCTTCAAACCTACGCCGAACCGATCATCGGCAACATGCGCGTCGAAGAAATCCAGCGCGGTGACATTATCCGAATTCTTGAACCGATCTGGGCCGACAAGCCCGAAACCGCGAACCGGCTTCGCGGTCGCATTGAAAGCGTTCTGAACTCGGAAAAGGTGCTGGAACTGCGTTCCGGCGAAAACCCGGCTTCGCTCAAGGTTCTGAAAAGCTGGATTGACGAACAAGGCGACGTGAAGAAGTCCGACAACCACCCGGCGCTCGCGGTCGATGACCTGCCCACATGGTTTGCCGATCTGAAAAAGCGCGAAGGCATGGCCGCGCGGGCGCTTGAACTGGCCGTGCTTTGCGCGAACCGCAGCGCCGAAATTCGCGGCATGACGTTCGATGAAATCACCGATCTGGACGGCGACAACCCCATGTGGGTAATCCCCGCCGCACGGCTCAAGGTCAAGAAACGCAGGGACGGCAAACCCGTGCCGCCGCATCGCATTCCGCTTTCGCCCGACGCCGTTGCCTTGCTCAAGACCGTTGCCAAGATGCCCCGGCCTGAAAACACGCCCTATGTCTTCCCTGCGGCACGGGGCGGGCAGTTGTCAGATATGGCGCTCTCTGCCGTCATGCGGAGGATGCACGATGCCAAGGTGCAGGAAGACGGCAAAGGCTGGCTTGACCCGCGTTCGGGCCGTCCAGCGGTCCCGCATGGCACCTGCCGGGCAACCTTCCGTTCTTGGGCAGCGATGCGCGGCTATGAACATGCCCTAGCAGAAATCGCCCTGGCACATGAGGTTGGCGACGAAGTGACCCGCGCTTATCAGCGCAGCGACATGGTTGAACGCCGCCGGTCGATGATGGCGCACTATGCCACCGCCTGCCGTGGTGATGATGCTGGCGGCGTCGTGGTGCCGTTCATGTCGGGGGCCGCGTGATGGACGAACGCAAAATTTCCGCCCTACTGGCCCGCCCTGGCATTGATCCCGAAGCCCGCGCCGAATTGTTGAACATTGCGGCAATATACCTTCGAAACGGCGCGGCTATGCCGGAAAACTTGCGCCTGCATTTAGCCGGGGCGTTTGACGCGGCTGCGCAAGCCGACAGATCGGAAAGGCCGAAAGTCTTGGCCGAATGCCTTGGCCTTGTCGGCGAAGCGAACAGGGCGCGAAAGGGGAAGTTGCCCGAAGATTTGCCGCTTGTGGTCGGTGTGTTCGGTGATCGGGAAGCCGAACTAGGCCTGCGTCAAAAACTTGCCGACGAATGCGGGTTCAGCAAAAGCACGGCAAAAGCCCGCATTGAAGAAACCCGTCACGCATTAAGTGACCCCGACGGCAACATGCGGAAACTCATGGACGATAACGGGATTTCCAGCCTAGCACGAAAGCGTGACGGGTAACAAAATTGCTCAATTAGGGGTGCAAGAACAGCATTAGTTTCTGCACCCTGCCTTCGTCTATCCAGTCTCCATACGCACCTAAGCGAACGCATGGAGACTAAGCCAATGAACGCCCTGCAAAATTCGACCGCCATTCCGACCGAAGCGCCCCTTGTGGCGACGGCACGGCACAAACACGCGCGGTTGCCCACAGTGCTTGCCATGCGCGGCGGCATGTCGAAATCAGCCCTATACGACGAAATGAAGCGCGGTGTCTGGCCCCGGCCAGTGCGCATTTCGCGCCGCATGGTCGTTTGGCCGCTGGACGAATGCGAACGCCTTTGCGCCGCGCGTATCGCCGGTGCTGACAACCAAGAAATGACCGCGCTTTGCGCCGAACTGGTCGCATCACGTCAGCACCGAATTTAACGTTGGCGGAGTTAACTTCCGCCGAATTTCATCGAAACATTGAAGAAATTAGCCCGGCAAGATTGTCAGCGGATTTCTAACAAATACCTAAGAAAAAGCAGGCCGAAATCATGCCGGAATTCAACCCGCCGTCGCCAGAACTAAACCCCTACACGAACCCCGGCGGGTTAGTCGGTGAAGTCATGGCTTACACACTGGCAAGTTCGCCGCGCCCCGTGCCCGAAATTGCCCTAGCTGGCGCAATCGGCTTTATAGCCGGGATTGTGGGCAGGAACTTTAATGTTCGCGGAACCGGCCTTAATCAATACGTTCTGTTGCTGGCACCGACAGGGCGCGGAAAAGAAGCAATGGCGCGGGCACGTTCTGCGCTCATGTCGTCGGTGATGAAGTCCGTTCCAGCCGCTGCAACCTTCATTGGCCCCGCCCGGTTTGCGTCACTGCAAGCGTTGGTCGGGCACCTTGAAAACAATAGAGTGTTCATGTCAATTATCGGCGAATTTTCCGCCGAATTGAACCGTCTTTGCGGCCCCAAAGCCTCTGAAAATGGCCGTGAACTAGAGCAAGGCATTCTTGATCTTTGGGGGAAGTCGGCAGCTTCCGATGCTTATGAAGGCATTGTTCGCGCCGATAGAACAAAAAACGTAAGTCGGATAGAAGCCCCCGCCTTTTCATTTATCGGTGAAAGTGTCCCTGAACGTATTGATGAACGGCTGACTAGCGACATCGTAATGTCGGGGATGCTGCCCCGCGTCACAACCATTCGCTACGAAGGGCCGCGCGTTCCCGAAAACGAAGGGTTTAGTTCCGTCGCGCCCCCGCCCGAACTGGTCGAACGCATAGCGGGACTTTGTTCAGATATTCTTTCGATGCAAAATCCCTTCCGGGGCCGTCATGTCGAATTCACGCCCGAAGCGGAAGCGTTGCGAAAAAGCTTCGATAAGTTCTGCGACATTCAAATCAACAAGAAGTCACAACTTGGTTCATTTTCTGAACTCTGGAACAGGGCCGGATTGAAATCCGCAAAATTGGCCGCACTGATTGCCGTAGGTGTTAACCCATACATGCCCACAATTACAGTTCAGCAAATGCAATGGGCGATCAACATCGAATATCGCGGCATTCAAGACTTTCTTGCAAAAGTGGAAAGCGGCGAAGTTGGCGAAGTGACAGAAGACGTTCGTTTGTCGAGGGTCGCCAAAGCTTGCGCCGAATACATCATGCAGCGGGAACCGTGGCTGTTTCCGAAAGGATACCGGGTCGATCACGACTTGCACGATAGGGAAATTATCACGTTCTCATACCTCAATAACAAGCTTGGCAACACAAAACCATTCCGAAAGGATGGATACAAAGAACCGTCGAAACTCATCCGCGAAGCATTGGACGTTCTAGTTGCCCGTGGCGACCTTGAGTTGTGGCGAAAAGGATCACGGCCAATTCAAGGCGAAAATGACTTTCAATTGCGCGTGGATGGATGGTTAATTTCGAATCCTCGTGCATTTATCCCCGATCAGTAAGTTGATAAGGCGGGCGCGAAGTTGCTTAAGTCTTTGATTTTGCAGAATGTAAGGCGGTAAGGCGGTAAGGGGCTTTAGAACACCAAACCCCAATATTTAGAGCCTCTGTATCTATAACTTACTTAACTTACTACTTACAAACTACATATTTACTAGAAAAAACAATAAGATAAGCTGTAAGGCGGCATCCTGAAAATCACCTTATCCATCTTACACCCCGAATCCGCTGGATTGTGGGCTTAACCCGAAAAGGAACGAACATGAGAAGGCCGCAGAAAGAATTCAACAACCCCGCACATGAACGGCTGCGCAACTTACTGGACATGGCCGAAGACGCAATGCTTGAGCGGGGTGAATGCCAGTCGCACGAAACCGAAGATGCGTTGTGCCGTCTATTCATCGAACAATTGGCCGTAACAACATTCGGAACGGTCAACTTTATCCAGGGCGAAGCTGAAACAGGTGCGACCATCTTTCTTTCTGGCCTTTGCAACACATACGGCTTGACGAAGCTTCTACCGCGCCATGAAAGGGAATGCGCCCGTCAACTGGTCTATCACGTCGATTACTATTTCCGCGACTTCCGCGCGACGATGACCAAGCTTTTCATCGAAATCCTGCAAGAAGCTACAAGCGAAGATTTGCTTGGCTATCGTTACGAAGCCTTGTTCCAGCTTGCCGCCGCGAAAATGCCGAACGCCCGCGACCAGATCAGGCGCGAATTTCGCCGCAGGGGTTTGGCAGCGCCGATGCTGGTCGGCGACAAGGTTCTTGAACAGCACATGAGCGTGAGCCGCAGGCCGGGGCTGTCAGGGCCGCACTAGCTGCACAGGCTGGCGCATGGCGGCTAGGTCATGTTGACAAAAGGGATTCACACCGAGCCTGGAGCGTGATTCAAGCTGGTATCTGCGATGGAGACCAGCTTGGCACGAGACCTGATGTCGGACGAGGAGTGGGCGTTCTTTGAACGGTTTA
>RRZU010599538.1_pt1 | contig 10659 bp, 9 predicted proteins | sample 2165561 | NCBI WGS metagenome assembly RRZU01 (sample SAMN10456909, study PRJNA506462) | wastewater metagenome | isolation source: wastewater sludge | place: USA: Moscow, Idaho | reverse complement strand
GTGTTTGCGAACACAAAGATAAATGTTATTCTTTAAAAATATTCACATACCGGATTATAAATAAACCACAGCACAAATTATTTCGCCAAGAAATGAAAATTTATTCCATATCTTTGCAGTCACAAATTTTTAAAATGTACAGCAATGTCAGTTCACAATGAAAATATCCGTAGAGTCACTACACAGCGACTTATGGAAATGAAACTAAGAGGTGAAAAAATCAGTATGTTGACTGCATACGATTATACCATGGGAAGCATAGTGGATGCTGCCGGAGTAGATATAATTCTGGTTGGCGATTCGGCTTCAAATGTTATGTGTGGCAATGTAACTACCCTCCCTATCACACTTGACCAAATGATTTTTTTAGCAAAATCGGTTGTGAGAGGCGTAAAACGCGCATTAGTAGTTGTAGATATGCCTTTTGGCAGCTATCAGGGCAATTCAAAGGAAGCATTGGCATCGGCTATACGAATTATGAAGGAAACGCATGGCGATTGCTTAAAGCTGGAGGGTGGCGAAGAAATAATTGAATCAGTAAAGCGCATTTTATCAGCCGGAATCCCTGTTATGGGACATTTGGGATTAATGCCACAATCGATCAATAAATACGGTTCGTACACTGTACGCGCACAACAGGAAGAAGAAGCAGAAAAGCTTTTACGCGACGCACATTTACTGGAAGAAGCCGGTTGCTTTGCTATTGTACTCGAAAAAATCCCTGCCAAACTGGCCAAACAGGTAGCTGCCGAACTAACAATTCCGGTGATAGGTATTGGTGCAGGCAATGGAGTAGACGGACAAGTGCTTGTTTTGCACGATATGGTTGGATTAACTAAAGATTTTTCACCCCGCTTTTTACGCCGTTATGCCGATGTGCAAAGCATTATGAATGACGCCATTCAGCATTATGTGGAAGATGTAAAATCGGGTAGTTTCCCAAGCGACAAAGAACAGTATTAATAATTTTCAATATGAATTATTAATCAAACAGTGTTATTTCTTACAGATTATATAAAAAACGATATTTTTTCTACCAAACTATTTGTTGGAATAAAATTTTGCTATATCTTTGTATTCGAAACATTAAAACAAAAAAATGATAGCTCAAAGTATTTATACACTCGTCGTGAACGTCGTGCTTTTGGTCAGGAATCAGAAGTGAGATTGGTTACGCGTGGTATAAACTCTGTGTATTATAAAAGCATAAAACCTTTCTCACTTAAATGAGAAAGGTTTTTTTATTATCCCTAATTATATCAAAACAATTGTATTACAAACTAACAATTCGAACCTTCAGGTTTAATTTATTTATATGGAATTAAGAAGTCAGACAAGTACAGGTGGCCGCAGAATGGCCGGAGCAAGGGCGTTGTGGAAAGCCAACGGAATGAAAAACGAGCAAATGGGAAAACCGCTCATTGCCATTGTAAACTCTTTTACTCAATTTGTACCGGGTCATGTGCATCTTCATGAAATCGGACAGCAGGTAAAAGCCGAAATTGAAAAACTGGGTTGTTTTGCAGCCGAATTCAATACAATTGCCATCGACGATGGAATTGCCATGGGTCACGATGGTATGTTGTACTCACTTCCTTCGCGCGACCTTATTGCCGACAGTGTGGAATACATGGTAAATGCTCACAAAGCCGATGCAATGGTTTGTATCAGCAATTGCGACAAAATTACACCGGGTATGTTAATGGCAGCAATGCGCCTGAATATTCCTACTGTATTTGTATCGGGCGGACCTATGGAAGCCGGCGAACTGGACGGACAACACCTCGACCTGATTGATGCCATGGTTCAGGCAGCCGACGATAATGTATCGGACGAACAGGTAAGCAAAGTTGAAAACGCTGCTTGTCCTACCTGTGGTTCGTGCTCAGGCATGTTTACAGCTAATTCCATGAATTGTTTGAACGAAGCCATTGGACTTGCTTTGCCCGGAAATGGCACCATAGTAGCCACACATGCTAACCGCATGAAATTATTTATGGACGCTGCTAAACTGATAGTAGAGAATTCATATAAATATTACCGCGACAATGACGCATCGGTTCTGCCCCGCTCTATTGCTACACGCGAGGCATTTTTAAATGCTATGACGCTCGATATTGCCATGGGTGGTTCAACAAATACCGTTCTGCATATATTGGCAATTGCCCACGAAGCCGAAGTGGAGCTTACCATGGACGATATGGATAAACTATCGCGCATTACCCCCTGCTTGAGCAAAGTAGCACCTAACTCACAAAAATATCATATAGAAGATGTAAACCGCGCAGGCGGGATTTTAAATATATTGGCCGAACTCAATAAAGGCGGTTTGCTAAATCCGAATGTACATCGTGTTGACGGTTTAACATTGGGTGAAGCATTGGCTAAATACGACATTACAAATGCAGCTATTCCGGCTGATGTGGAGGATTTATACAAGAGTGCTCCGGGTCGCGCCTTTAACCTTACAATGGGCTCGCAAAACGCTAAATACAAAGAACTGGATGCCGACAGAGCTAACGGATGTATCCGTAGCATGGAAAATGCTTATACTGTTGATGGTGGATTGGCCATACTTAAAGGAAATATTGCCCAGGATGGTTGTGTAATTAAAACTGCCGGTGTCGACGAAAGTATCTGGAAATTCAGTGGTCCGGCCAAAGTATATTGCTCGCAGGACGATGCCCTCAAAGGTATTTTGAATGGCAGCGTAGTAGCCGGCGATGTAGTGGTTATTACCCACGAAGGCCCTAAAGGAGGTCCGGGCATGCAGGAAATGCTTTATCCAACATCCTATATCAAATCGCGCCATTTAGGCAAACTTTGTGCTCTGATTACTGATGGTCGCTTCTCAGGTGGCACCTCAGGTTTATCAATTGGTCACATTTCGCCCGAAGCTGCTTCCGGAGGGAATATTGGCTTATTAATGGATGGCGATATTATTGAAATTGATATACCAAATCGTTCAATCAACGTAAAACTTACTGACGAAGAACTAAATGCCCGTCGCGAAAAAGAATTAGCCCGCGGCAGGGATGCATTTAAACCCAACCGCGATCGGGTTGTTTCGAAAGCCCTCCGCGCCTATGCTTCTATGGTAATTTCGGCCGATAAAGGCGGCGTTCGTATGATTGATTAAGCGATTTATAAGCATGACTCAAACATCAAATCCAAACAATATCCTGCATCAGGTGGCAATTGTAATCATTGCCATGCTGTTGTTTTTACCGGGATTAGGCTCCGTTCATTTATTTGATTGGGACGAGATAAACTTTGCCGAATCGGCCCGCGAAATGCTTGTAACAGGCGATTATCTGACTGTTCGGGTTAATTTTGAGCCTTTTTGGGAAAAGCCGCCACTCTTTATATGGATGCAGGCGCTTTCCATGAAAATATTTGGCGTAAACGAATTTGCAGCCCGTTTTCCGAACGTAATTGCCGGTATAGTCACTTTATTGGTATTTTTCAATATTGGTCGTAAACTTAAGGATGTGGTTTTTGGCTACATATGGGTTTTGGTGTATGTAGGTTCGCTTTTGCCATTTTTCTACTTTAAATCCGGCATCATCGATCCTTGGTTTAACTTATTTATATTCCTGGGCACCTATTACTTTGTACAATTTACATCGAACACCAACAAAGAAAATCCTTACTGGCAGGTGAGTGCTTCGGCATTTTTTCTGGGATTGGCCATATTAACAAAAGGACCCGTAGGTTTTCTTATTTTCCTGTTGACATTTGGTGTATATCTGATTCTGAATCGTTTCAAACTAAACTTCAACTGGAAACAATTGATATTATTCAGTACAGTTCTGGTTTTAGTAGGTAGCACCTGGTTTATTTTACAAATACTGAATGGCAATTTCACTATAATTCAGGACTTTATTGTATATCAGATACGTTTGTTTCAAACGAAGGATGCCGGGCACGGGGGTTTTCTACTGTACCATTTTGTAGTAGTTTTAGTGGGTGTATTTCCGGCTTCATTATTAGCTTTACCTGCTTTTTCGCGCAAGACACTAAAAACAGAACAAAACCCTGAAACAAAGCACTTTTTACAGTGGATGATAATACTATTCTGGGTAGTTATATTGCTTTTCACCATAGTAAAAACTAAAATTGTACATTACTCGTCCATGACTTATTTCCCGTTAAGCTTTATGGCTGCGTGGTATATCGACAAAGTAATTACATCAAAACTAAAGTTTCCGGTATATCTGAAAATTCTGCTGATAGTTATTGCTGTGGTATTTGGATTGGCTGTAACAGCTGTCACCGTATTTGATAAATTCAAGCACCTGCTTTACAGCTCAGTAAAAGATGAATTTGCCTTAGGCAATATGCAGGCAAGCAGTAGCTGGTACGGTTTTGAGCCCATTATTGGCTTATTGCTGATTATAACAACTGTTATTTTTGTCATCCGGATTAAAAACCATAACACATTAAAAACAGTGCACTACCTGCTTGGTGGTTCATTGATGTTCATTTTTGTAACCATGCTTTTTGTAGTACCACAGGTTGAAAAATACAGTCAGGCAGCGGCCATTGAATTCTACGAAAGCAAGGCCGGCGAAGATTGTTACATATACCCAACTTACAAGAGCTATGCGCATTATTTTTATTCGAATCGTCAGGCCGAAAACAATTGTGCAGTCGACTCGTTACTTAAGCACGGCGATATTAGCAAACCCTGTTACTTTGTGGTGAAAAACACCGTAAAAAAGGTAACAAAATTTGAAACTGAAACTCCCGAAGCAACACTGTTGTATTCAAAAAACGGTTTTTCATTTTACAAACGTGAATCAAACTCTAAATAAGCTCAATCATGATTAATGGCAAAAAAATAATAGTGGTGATGCCGGCATACAATGCCGAAAAAACGCTGGAACAAACATACAATGAAATTCCTTTTGATATTGTGGATGAAGTAATTCTTACCGACGATAAAAGCAAAGATCATACTATTGAAAAAGCCCGTGAGTTAGGTATTAAAGAAATCCAGATACACCAGCAGAACAAAGGTTACGGAGGTAATCAGAAAACCTGTTACAACAGAGCATTGGAGCTTGGAGGCGATATAGTAATCATGCTTCACCCTGATTATCAATACACCCCAAAACTGATTCATTCAATATCGTATATCATTGCTAACGATGTATATCCAGTGGTTTGCGCTTCGCGAATTTTAGGTAAAGGAGCTCTTAAAGGGGGAATGCCATTGATTAAATACATTGCCAACCGTGGTTTAACAATGATACAAAACATATTACTTAAACAAAAACTATCGGAATATCATACCGGATACAGAGCATTTTCGGCCGATGTGTTGAGAAACATCAATTACAATGTAAACTCCGACGACTTCGTATTTGACAATGAAATGCTATCCCAGATATTTTATGCCGGTTACGAAATTGGCGAAGTCACCTGCCCTACCAAGTATTTCGACGATGCGTCGTCAATAAATCTGTATCGGAGTTCAGTATATGGATTGGGGGTGCTTCGAGTCTCGGTGGTACACCGATTGTGTAAATGGGGTTTAATGAAATCGAAACTATACAAATGATTCGGAAACTACTCATTGATAAAACAAACAATGTGTTTATCCAGTTATTAAGGTATTTGTTTGCCGGTGGAGTAGCCTTCGGAGTGGACATGTCAATACTCTGGCTTTTAACAGAACATCTGCACATTCATTACCTGATTTCAACAGTTATCAGTTTTTTATTTGGTCTCATTACCAGCTATCTGATAAGTATACTATGGGTTTTTGACGAAAAACGCATACAAAACAGAACAATTGAAATAACAATATTCGGAATAATAGGCGGAGTAGGACTTTTACTCACATCGTTTTTTATGTGGATGTTCACTTCCGTACTGTTAGTCTATTATATCTATTCAAAAATAATTACTACGGCAATCGTATTTATTTGGAATTTTATTGCCAAGAAAAAAATTCTTTTCACTAAAAAATGAAAATTGAATTATGGAAACAAAAACGAAAATAACAGGTTCAAAAGCGCTGATTGAAGCTTTAATACACGAAGGCGTTGACACGATATTCGGTTATCCGGGTGGTGCCATAATGCCCACATTTGATGCTTTGTACGATTATGACAACAAAGTTAATCACATCCTTACACGTCACGAACAGGGTGCTACACATGCAGCTCAGGGATATGCCCGCGTATCAGGCAAAGTAGGCGTATGTTTGGTAACTTCGGGTCCGGCCGCCACTAATGCCATTACTGGCATTGCCGATGCTATGCTCGACAGCACACCCATGGTAGTTATTACCGGACAGGTTGGCGCTGCCTTATTGGGCACCGATGCCTTTCAGGAAATCGACGTAGTTGGTATCACACAACCGATTACCAAATGGGCTTATCAAATACGCAAGGCCGAAGACATTGCATGGTCGGTAGCCCGTGCTTTTTACATAGCACGTAGCGGACGTCCCGGACCGGTAGTACTCGACATTGCCAAAAGTGCACAGGTACAGGAAGTGGAATTTGATTATAAACCATGTAACTTTATTCGTAGTTATATACCTGTACCCGAAGTAAATCCGGTACAAATAGAAGAAGCAGCTAAACTAATCAACGCAGCTAAAAAACCTTTTGCCCTCGTTGGTCAGGGTGTAGTTTTGGGAAGTGCCGAAAACGAATTGAAAGCTTTTCTTGAAAAAGCCGACATTCCGGCGGCATGGACTTTGTTAGGAGCATCGGCTATGTCATCTGACTTTGCTTTGAACAAAGGCTTTTTGGGCATGCATGGCAATGTAGCTCCCAATATGAAAACCAACGAATGCGATGTACTGATTGCTATTGGTATGCGTTTCGACGACCGTGTTACCGGCGACCTGAACACCTATGCCAAACAGGCTAAAATCATTCATCTGGATATTGATGCTGCTGAAATAAATAAAAACGTAAAAGTGGATGTACCCGTTATTGGTAATGCCAAAGAAACGCTGGCTGCTATTACAGCACACCTGAATGCGGCAAAACATACCGAATGGATTCAAACTTTCAGTGAATTTGAGACACAGGAGTTTGATAAGGTTATCAAACGCGAAGTTTATCCTGAATCGGGCGAACTAACCATGGGCGAAGTAATAAATAAAATATCAGAAGCTACACAAAATAAGGCTGTGGTTGTAACCGATGTTGGACAAAACCAGATGATGGCTGCCCGCTATTCAAAATACAGTCAAACACGCAGTTTAATTACTTCGGGTGGACTGGGTACGATGGGATTTGGCATTCCTGCGGCTATGGGAGCTAAAATTGGTGCACCTGACCGTACAGTATTAATGTACAGTGGCGATGGAGGCTTTCAAATGACCATTCAGGAATTGGGAACTATTATGCAGGAGCAAATAGGCATTAAAATGGTAATTCTGAACAATCACTTTTTGGGTATGGTGCGCCAGTGGCAGGAAATGTTCTTCGACGAGCGCTATTCATTCACCAAAATGAAAAATCCGGATTTTGTAGCCATTGCCAAAGCCTACAACATTGATGGATTGGAAATCAGCGAGCGCTCTGAACTGGACGCAGCAATAGCCGATATGCTAAAAGATGATAAACCATATTTATTGGTTGTAAATGTTGAAATGAAAGGAATGGTTTATCCTATGATTCCGGCCGGAGGTAGTGTTACTAACATATTATTAGGAGAATAAGTCATGGAAAATAAATTATATACAATTACCGTTTTTTCTGAAAACACAGTAGGTTTACTGAATCAGATAACCATTATTTTTACCCGCAGAGCCATCAATATCGAAACGCTTTCTGTTTCGCCATCAGCACTAAAAGGTATTCATAAATTTACCATCACTGTACTGACTACAGAAGATGTGGTGGAAAAAGTGGTAAAGCAAATTGACAAACGTGTGGATATTTTGAAGGCATATTACAATACCGACGGCGATTTAATCCACCAGGAAATTGCCCTTTACAAAATTGCAACCGACAAAATCCTGCAACAGGGTTCAATTGAAGACTTAATTCGTAAATACCACATCCGTATTCTGGAGATGAACGAGAGTTTTGTAGTTTTACAAAAGGCCGGACATTACGAAGAAACTCAGCAGATGTTCGAAGAATTAAGTGAAACCATTGGTGTACTTCAGTTTATACGTTCGGGAAGAGTGGCCATTACACGTTCAAAAGTGGAACGCCTCACCGATATGCTCAATGCGCGTAAGAAATACGAAGTAGAATAGTCAATTTGATAAAAATGAAAGCAAAAGATAGCAATTATTTACTAATTTTGCATTCAAATATCATAAATAGTTATTAAGTGTCAGTTTTTTGTATAAACAAAACATATTCATTCAAAATTCAGCCGCAGGAAGTAGATTTCAGGTACAACATTAGCATTGCTGCACTAACTAATTTACTTTTAACTACTGCCGGTTATAATGCCGATGAAAATGGTTTCGGAATACGAAAATTGAATGAAAATGCTTGTTCGTGGGTATTACTACGGTTGGCAGTCGACATGCAGAAATTTCCACAGCAATATGACGAAATACATATTGAAACCTGGGTAGAACATGTGGGACGTGCATCAACTGTCCGGAATTTCAGGATAATTGACAAAGAAGGGATAGAAATTGCTAAAGCCACATCAAATTGGGCAATGATCAACATTCATACCCGAAGAGCACAGGATTTATCAACTCTGGACGGAATACAACAACATGCTACAGGACAGAAAATTGAGATGGAAGTACCTGTTAAACTGAAACCGGTAAATACAGTTCCCTGTCAGTCGTTCGATGTAAAATACAGTCACATTGATATAAACGGGCATGTAAGCAGTATGCGATACCTTGAATGGGTTTGCGATTGTCTGACACCTGATTTTTACAGCCGAAACGACATCAGACGCTTTGAGCTTAATTTTATTAACGAAATTCTGTACGGCGATAAGGTAAGCGTAAAGTATGAAGAATCGACACAAAATGACTATTCATTTGAGATTATAAAAAATAACACAGAAGCTTGCAGAGCCAGAATAGTGTTCGAAAACAAGAATTAAAAATCATCTATATAAACAATAAAAAAATGGCAAATTATTTCAGTTCACTTCCTCACCGCCTGAGAGTTCAGGAACTAGGGAAATGTGATTTTATGGAAAACAGCGCTTTCGCTGATGGTGTAAAAAAACTGATTGGTAAAAAAATCGTAATTATTGGTTGTGGTGCACAGGGTTTGGCTCAAGGTCAAAACATGCGCGATAGCGGTCTTGATGTATCGTATGCACTTCGTCAGGAAGCCATCGACCAAAAACGTGAATCGTGGAAAAAAGCAACTGAGAACGGTTTTAAAGTTGGCACATTCGAAGAATTAATTCCTACAGCCGATTTAGTATCAAACCTGGCTCCTGATAAACAACATACCAGCGTAGTTAACAGCGTGGTGCCATTAATGAAACAAGGCGCTTGCCTGTCTTATTCACATGGCTTCAACATCGTGGAAGAAGGAATGCAAATCCGTAAAGACATTACTGTGGTAATGATTGCTCCTAAATCGCCTGCATCGGAAGTTCGTGCTGAATACCTACGTGGTTTTGGTGTACCTACACTAATTGCCGTTCACCGCGATAACGACCCGAATGGCGATGGTCTTGAAATTGCAAAAGCATATTGCGTTGGTACAGGTGGACACAAAGCAGGTGTTTTACTTTCGTCGTTCGTAGCCGAAGTAAAATCGGACCTTATGGGCGAACAGACCATTCTTTGTGGATTGTTACAAACAGGCTCTATCCTTTCGTTCGATAAAATGGTTGAAAAAGGTATTGATGCCGGTTATGCAGCCAAACTTGTACAATACGGATGGGAAGTAATTACCGAAGCGTTGAAAATTGGCGGTATCACTCATATGATGGATCGTTTATCGAATCCGGCCAAAGTGGAAGCTTACAAACTATCGGAACAACTGAAAGACATTATGCGTCCGTTGTTTATCAAACACATGGACGATATCTTGTCGGGTGAATTCTCGAAAACAATGATGGAAGACTGGGCAGCTGGCGATAAAAACCTGTTGACCTGGCGTGCTGCAACTGCCGAAACTGCATTTGAAAAAACAGCTGCCGGCGATGTTGAAATCAGCGAACAGGAATACTTTGACAATGCCACACTGATGGTTGCATTTGTAAAATCCGGCGTGGAATTGGCTTACGAGTCAATGGTTAGCTCAGGTATTAAACCTGAATCGGCTTACTACGAGTCACTTCATGAAACTCCGCTTATTGCGAATACTATTGCACGCAAAAAGCTATACGAGATGAACCGCGTAATTTCTGATACGGCTGAATACGGTTGTTATTTGTTCGATCATGCATGTAAACCATTGTTGGCTGACTTTATGAAAACAGTTGATACCAACATTATCGGTAAAAACTTCAACGAAGGCAAAGATGCACATGTCGACAATTTTGAATTGGTTAAAATCAATGCCGAGTTACGTTCGCATTCTATCGAAATTGTTGGAGCACAATTACGTGCTGCAATGACTGCCATGAAGAAAATTGTATAATGTAATACCATTATAATATAAACAGGGTATCTTTGCATACAGGCAGGATACCCTGTTTTTTTGATAAGCAAACAATTTTAATATCGGACATAATGAGCTT
>RRZU012027726.1_pt1 | contig 10660 bp, 9 predicted proteins | sample 2165561 | NCBI WGS metagenome assembly RRZU01 (sample SAMN10456909, study PRJNA506462) | wastewater metagenome | isolation source: wastewater sludge | place: USA: Moscow, Idaho | reverse complement strand
GAAAGCCCAAGCCCCAATGCTTTGGACTTTCTGGATACAATAAAGCTTAATCTTTTTTCGCAAGAAATATTCGTATTCACCCCAAAAGGTGAAATCAGGACATTGGCGCAGGGAGCCACAGCTTTAGACTTTGCTTATGATCTGCACTCCGACATCGGAGACCATTGCATCGGAGCCAAAGTAAATCATAAGCTCGTTCCACTGAGTGAAAAGCTAAAAAGCGGAGATCAGGTAGAAATACTTACATCCAAATCGCAGATACCAAAACTGGAATGGCTGAGCATCGTTACTACTGCCAAAGCCCGCACAAAGGTAGAATATGCTCTGCGAAAACTAAAAAGGGACATCGCCAAGCAAGGCGAGGAAATGCTTTACAAAAGCGCCGAAGGCTCAACAATAGAGATTACGCAGCCTATCCTCGACAAAATGATGGACTACTATCAGAAAACGAATAAAGAAGACCTTTTCTATGCTATCGGCAACCAAGAAATAGCACTGCCTCAGAAAATAGAAAAACTGCTGACCCTAAAAAGGCAAAACCCTAACAATGGCATATTCAGCTACATGAAACAAGCATTGCATGTAGGCAAAAAGATAGGGAAAGCAGAAACAAAAATATCGGAGAACGAGCCGATAGATCCTAAAAAAACATATATCCTTGAAGAAGATTCTTTCAACAAGAATTTTATAATGCCAACCTGCTGCAACCCTATTCCGGGCGACAAGGTAATCGGATATATTACAGATAACAACGAAGTAGAAGTACACAGCATAAACTGCCCCGTAGCACTCAAGTTAAAAGCCAGCCACGGCAACAGGATTGTAAACCTCGAATGGGGTAGCTATACACAATTTCCGTTCATTTCGGCCATCACCATAAACGGTATCGACCGCATAGGAATGCTCAATGACATCACAAAAGTGATCACTGCCGGATCGCTGAATATCAAGAATATGAGCATAGAATCCAACGATGGTGTATTTGAAGGGCGCATCGTGGTAAACGTTCACGATGTGAACGACTTGCAGGCATTATGCGCACGCTTAGCCAAAATAAAGGGAGTAAAAGCCGTTAACAGGAAGCAAATCGGAGGAGAATATACTCAACCTGTATAAATAAAAAATCTTAAGATCAAGATATTCGCTTCCAAAATTTGGAAAAAAAAATAAAATTCCCTAATTTTGTATCCGAAATACAAAAGGGAGAGAAGGAGGCTATGGCTTCCTTTTTTTATTACTTGGTAAAAAGATGATAGAAAAAGAACTCATTAAAGATATCACAGAGAAATATCTGAAAGGAACAACAATGTTTCTTGTAGATGTAGTGGTAAAGCCCGGCAATGCTATTGTTGTAGAAGTAGACAGCGACGAAGGTGTAAGCATTGACGACTGCATTGCATTGAGCCGTAATATAGAATCGCATCTGGACAGGGATGCAGAAGATTTTGAGCTCGAAGTAGGATCGGCAGGTATTACTTCTCCTCTAAAAATACCACGCCAGTACAAGAAAAATATTGGTAACGAAGTGGAAGTGCTGACGAAGAAAGGACAAAAACTTTCGGGTGTACTCAAATCGTGCGACGATAATTCTTTTGTAATTACCGTTACCAAGATGGTGAAACCCGATGGAGGGAAAAAGAAAGTTGCAGTAGACGAAGATTTCTCTTTTGTTTATCAAGACGTAAAACATACAAAATATTTAATAAGATTTAAATAACAACCATGGCTAAGAAAGAAACTATCAATCTAATTGATACATTTTCAGAATTTAAAGAACTGAAGAGCATAGACAGAATGACTATGATCAGTGTGCTCGAAGACTCTTTCCGCAATGTAATAGCAAAACTGTTTGGGTCGAATGATAATTATGACGTAATCATCAACCCCGACAAAGGAGACCTTGAGATATGGCGCAATCGTGTCATCGTAGAAGACGATCAATTAGAGGATGATAATACAGAAATTGCACTTTCGGAAGCCAAAAAGATAGACGAAGACTTTGAGGTAGGAGAAGAAGTGACAGACGAAGTGTTTTTCGAAGACTTCGGACGTCGTGCCATCCTTAACCTTCGCCAGACGTTGACATCCAAAATACTTGAGCTGCAAAAAGAAAGCTTATACAACCGTTACAAAGAGAAGATAGGCGAAATCGTATCGGGTGAAGTTTACCAGATATGGAAAAAAGAAATCCTGTTGCTCGACGACGAAAAAGAAGAACTTCTTTTACCTAAAACAGAACAGATCCCTAGCGACTTTTTCCGCAAAGGCGAGCATGTTCGTGCAGTAGTAGAAAGAGTTGACAATAAGAACAACAACCCGAAGATTATTTTATCAAGAACTTCACCGACCTTCCTCGAAAGATTGCTCGAGCTGGAAGTTCCTGAAATAAACGACGGACTGATCACAATAAAAAACATAGCCCGCATACCGGGAGAAAGAGCCAAAGTAGCCGTAGAATCGTACGACGAGCGCATCGACCCTGTGGGTGCCTGCGTAGGTATGAAAGGATCACGTATACATGGAATCGTGAGAGAGTTGCGCAACGAAAATATCGACATTATCAACTATACGTCGAATATGAACCTGTATATACAACGTGCTCTTAGCCCTGCCAAAATAACTTCGGTGAAGATCAACGAAGAAGAAAAACGTGCAGAAGTATTGTTGCGTCCCGAAGAAGTATCACTTGCTATCGGTAAGGGCGGTTTCAATATCAAGCTGGCCAGTATGCTTACCGGATACACGATAGATGTGTACCGCGACATCGACGACTTCGACGAAGAAGATATCTACTTAGACGAGTTCCGCGACGAAATCGACGGATGGGTTATCGATCAGTTGAAAAAAATTGGTTGTGTTACAGCTAAAAACGTGTTGGCTCCCGACAGAGACAAACTCATACAGGAAGCCGACCTTGAAGAAAACACTGTAGACGAAGTACTCAATATTTTACGTGCCGAATTTGATGATGAAGCTTAAGCTTTATTTGGTGATTAGCTGATTTCTTAATACTTTTGTATTTGGAGAAAGCCAACCTCATCTGTTTTCAGAAGCATTTATTGGGTTCACTGTCTATTTTTAGAATTAAAAAAAATATATGTCAATAAGATTAATAAAAATATCCAAAGATTTGAATGTAGGAATCAGCAGCCTCGTTGAATTCCTACATAAGAAAGGCTTTGATGTAGAATCAAACCCGAATACTAAAATTGGCAGTGAACAATACGAATTGCTGGTAAAAGAATTCGGACGAGACTCCGACATCGATGCACTATTAAGCAGACGAGAAGAAAAGAAAGAGCTTGTAAAAGCTCAGGCTAAGAAAGAAGAGGAAGAAGCCAAAGCTCAAAGTGAACCGGAAGTGATCAGAACAGAGATACCCGAATCCATTAAGCCGCATGTGCAGATTGTGGATAAGATTGATCTCGATGCTCTGAACAGACCAAAAAGAGTAGAAGTGAAACAAGAAGAGCAAGCCCCTGAGGCGGAGGCTCCGATTGTTGAAGCACCAAAGGTTGAGGTTCCTGAAGTAAAAGCCCCAGAAATAGAAGTAGAAGAAGCCCCGGCTCCTATCGTAGAAAAAGTAGAAGAAGAGCCTAAGGCCGAAGAAGAAATAAAGCAACCGGCTATAGAAAAAACATCAAAAGAAGAACCTGTGTTTATACAAAAAGAAGAAAATGCCATTATTGAGAAAGACGAAGAAAAAGAGGATAAACCTCAACCAACGTCTACAGCTCCCGCAAATGAAGAAACTGAAGAAAAGGGAGATAAGATATTCAGGCTGAATAAGGCAACAATAAAATCAAACATTGTTGTAAAAGGCTCTATCGACCTAAGTTCGATAAACGACAAAACCCGTCCTGCAAAGAAAACCAAAGCCGAAAAGAAAAAAGAACGCTTGGAAAAAGAAATGCAAGATCAGAAAAGGGTGAAAGAAAACACTGTTCGCCTGTTGAAAAAAGAAACAGACGAAGAGAAGAAACGAAAAGCAATCAACGATGACAATGATGACGCATCGAAGAAAAAACGCAATCGGATCAAAAAAGGAAAAGTCGATATCGAGAAAGGAGCTATACCTCAAGGTGGCGGTGGCGGACAACAGCAACCACATGCCGGAGGCGACAGATCGAAACGCAGCGTACGTAAGCCTATCATTAAGCATGCCGTAAACGAAGAAGACGTACAAAAGCAAATAAAAGAAACCCTGGCGCGCTTGACTAGCAAAGGCGGAAAAAACAAAGGGGCTAAATATAGAAGAGAAAAGCGTGAAGCTGTATCTCAAAGACAACAGGAGGAACTCGAACAACAGATGCACGAAAGCAAGGTGTTGAAGATTACAGAATTTGTAACCGCCAACGACCTCGCCAACATGATGAATGTACCTGTTATAAAAGTTATCTCTACTTGTATGAGTATCGGTATCATGGTGTCTATCAACCAACGACTAGATGCTGAAACGATCAATATCGTTGCCGAAGAATTCGGATTCGAAACCGAATACGTAAGTGCCGAAGTAGTGGAAGCAATAAACGAGGAAGAAGACAATCCGGAAGATATGGAACCTCGTGCTCCTCTCGTTACCGTAATGGGACACGTAGAGCACGGTAAAACATCGCTATTGGATACCATACGCCAAACAAATGTGATTGCCGGCGAAGCAGGGGGAATCACCCAGCACATCGGGGCATACAACGTTAAACTGAAATCGGGAAGACGTATCACATTCCTCGATACTCCGGGTCACGAAGCCTTTACGGCGATGCGTGCACGTGGAGCAAAAGTAACAGATATAGCAATTATCATTGTAGCAGCCGACGACAGCGTCATGCCTCAAACCGTGGAAGCAATAAACCACGCAGCAGCGGCAGGCGTACCAATCGTATTTGCTATCAACAAAATAGACAAGCCAAGTGCCAATCCTGAAAAAATAAAGGAAACACTGGCAGGAATGAACTACCTTGTAGAAGACTGGGGTGGAAAATACCAGTCGCAAGATATCTCGGCCAAACAAGGTCTCGGCGTAGATGAACTACTCGAAAAAGTATTATTGGAAGCCGAACTCCTAGATCTGAAAGCAAACCCTAACAGAAGAGCTACCGGATCGGTTATCGAGTCGTCTCTCGACAAAGGTAGAGGATACCTGTCTACAGTACTTGTAGAAAACGGTACACTCAAAAAAGGAGATATCGTATTGGCAGGAACATATTACGGTCGTGTAAAAGCAATGTTTAACGAGCGTAACCAACCTACAGATGCAGCTGCGCCAGCCGCTCCTGCACTCATACTAGGTCTTAATGGCGCTCCACAGGCCGGTGATATATTCCATGTGCTGGAAACAGAACAGGAAGCCCGCGAAATAGCAACGAAACGTGAACAGCTACAACGCGAACAAGGTCTGCGTACACAGAAAATACTTACTCTCGATGATATAGGTCGCCGTATTGCTATCGGTAACTTCCAACAGCTCAACGTGATTGTGAAAGGTGACGTGGATGGTTCGGTAGAAGCTCTTGCAGACTCGCTGATCAGGCTGTCGACAGAAGAGATACAGGTGAATGTAATACACAAAGCCGTAGGTCAGATATCGGAATCAGACATCACGCTGGCTGCTGCATCAGACGCTATCGTTATCGGGTTCCAGGTGCGTCCGTCACAGGCTGCACGCAGATCCGCAGACAAGGATGGTGTTGAAATCCGCTTATATTCTATCATCTACGATGCTATAGAAGAAGTGAAGTCGGCGATGGAAGGTATGTTATCTCCTGAAATCAAAGAAGTACAAACCGGATATGTGGAAGTACGCGAAGTGTTCAAGATCACGAAGGTGGGAACAGTTGCCGGTTGTATGGTGAAAGAAGGAAAACTGAAACGTGCAAACAAGATTCGCCTTATCCGCGACGGTATCGTGATCTATTCGGGAGAGCTGGGATCGCTCAAACGCTTCAAAGACGATGTGAAAGAAGTTGCATCGGGATATGAGTGCGGTTTGAACATTCACAACTACAATGATATAAAAGTTGGCGACATTATTGAGCCATTTGAAGAAATAGAAGTGAAGAAAACTTTGTAATATTAAATTATTGTATACCTTTGTATCCAATATAATAAAGATTTAACCTAAGAAACCAATTGATAGTTGTTACAAGCAAATCTTGCCTTGAAGGTCGGTGGTACTAACCATGCCACCGAAACACACAACTATCAATCAGTTTTGCGGTTGATTACAAAAATTTCTTCGTCAGATTTTGAAAATTGTCACACACAGAAACGACAAATCATCATGATGAAAAAAATTATTCTTATATCTACCCTTATAATTCTTCCTTTATTTTTTGCGAAAGATCTGGCAGCACAAACTGCTCAGCAGATTGCGTTTATTAACTCGAACGAGTTGCTCGAAGCTATGCCCGAAAAGGTGAAAGCATCGAATCAGTTGATCGACCTGAATAACAAGTATAAGGAAGAGATGAAGGTTATGCAGAATGATTATAATAAAAAATATTCTGACTTCATATCATATCAGACATCTATGGCGGAAAATATCCGTTTGCGCCGTATGCAAGAACTTTACGAGCTTGAGCGTCAAATCAATGATTTTATGAAAGTGGCACAGGAGGATATCCAAAATCAGGAGAAAGCCCTGATAGAACCTCTACGCCAGCGACTAAAGGATGCTATCTATCAGGTAGGTATCGAAAACGGATTCGTATGCATTTACGATCTTGCCAATCCGTCTATAGCATTCGTTACTCCGGACGCTACAAATGCTACATTGTTGGTAAAACAGAAATTAGGAATCAGGTAAGATTTATCAAATAATTGTATAATGAATGCTTCTGATTATCGGAAGCATTTTGTTTTTAGGCAACACCGTATATGTCACAAAAAGCAAAACTTTGGTCGTTAAGCTATCTCAATGTATGTTTGGCTAACTTCCTGATGGCATGCTCATTCAATCTGCTTATGCCATCAATACCTCTATATATTACCGAACAGATGGGCGTTCCCCAATCTCAAACGGGTATTGTGCTGGCATCGTATGCCATTGCACTGATGTTTGTTCGTCCTTTTTCGGGATTTATCGTAGACTTGTATTCCCGCAAGAAAATACTGCTGATTGCTTTTTCGTGCTATGTACTTATATTCTTCGGTTATTTTTGGGCAACAACCGTCTTGCTGTTCATTGTTGTCCGCTTTATACATGGCATCACTTGGGGATTGTCTACCGTATCGTCGAGCACATTGGCGATAGACGTTGTTCCCTCCGAGCGACGAGCTGAGGGCATTGGCTACTATGGCACATTTATGAATGTAGCGATGGCCATCGGCCCTTTTATAGCCATCCATATATATAATCATTCCGGATTTGATGTATTGCTATGGTGCGCCATTGCAATGGGGGCATTGGGTATTATCACCGTATCGCTTATAAAAGCACCGATAAAGACAAAAGTAGAAAGACAGAAAATTTCGTTCGACCGCTTTTTCCTCATCAAGGGCTGGCCTATATTCCTCAACCAACTCCTACCCTGCTTTGCATGGGGTACAATAGGCCCGTTTGTTGCGCAGTATGGCAAGGGGCTCGGTATTCCTAATGCGGGGATTTTCTTCCTGTTTTGGGCGGGCGGTATTATTGCTTCGCGTGTCTTTGCAGGAAAACTGGTTGACAAAGGTAAAATACACGAGGTAAATGTATCGGCAATGGCTATCGTAGCTATTGCTTTCCTTGTATTTGCTCTGGTTCATAATATTTATGCCTTCTGCATATCGGGACTGTTTATCGGTGTGGGATTCGGGATGATGTTTCCGGCACTGCAAACACTATATATCAATCTTGCAGAGAATAATCAGCGAGGAACAGCCAACTCAACTTACCTCATCGGGTTCGACCTTGGGCTGGCACTGGGTATGCTGGTAGGTGGTTACCTCACAGGATATTTCTCCTTCGAAACACTATATATGGTTGCTTCGGGTCTGTGCGCCGTAAGTGTAGTTGTATACTGGACTTGCTCTCGGGTTATCTTCGAGAGAAAGAGGTTGAGATAAATCGCAGCAATCTATATCTTCCCGATTATCATATCCATCACCTTTGCCGTTCTTAATGCAGTCTCTCCGGTAGATGGACACGGACAAGACCCTCTGAGCTCATCTACTATCGTCTGAATGAGCGGTTGTTGAATATGATCGGGTTGAGCGGGCATGAAGAACTGCTCTCTATCAATGGATGATAAAAGAATAGGCGTAAACTGGAAGGTACTGAAACGAATAGAACCTTCTGTTCCCGTAATGGTGATCGTATCTTCTCTCGTCTTTTCGGACGATATAAAACACCATTCGGCAACACCTTGCGCCCCCGACTTGAACTGTAAAATTGCGGACAGAGTGTCTGCAACGTCATAGTATCCCCCCAGATTGCTATAATATCCTTTGGCATCAGAGATCTCACCTAAAAGAAAATCGAGTATATCGAGCGTATGTGGAGCGAGGTCGAAAAAATAACCTTCACCTGCTATCTCACGTTTTAGCCGCCACGTCTGCTGCTGCTTATCCATATCGGAAGCACTGGCAGGACGGAAGAGACGAACATTAACTGTTAGAACCTTACCGATAGCCTGACTGTCGATCAGATCTTTTACTTTCAGAAAATAAGGCAGTGCTCTGCGATAATGTGCTACAAATAATTTTTGCTTGGCCTGCTTTGCCGCTTCTACCATTTCGAGACATTCGGCATAACTCATAGCCATTGGTTTCTCTACATAGACCGGCTTACCTGCCTGCAACACCCTTATTGCATATTCTTTATGCAAGTGTGGCGGAGTAGCTATATATACAATATTTACTTCCGGATCGTTGATCAATTGGTCGGCATCGGTATAATATCTTCTTACACCGTGACGCTTGGCAAAATCCGCTGCTTTTTCTGCATCACGGCGCATAATAGCCCGCAACCATGAATGCTCTATCTCATAAAATGCAGGCCCGCTTTTTCTTTCACATACGGCTCCTGCGCCTATTATACCCCATTTTACACTTTTCATATCGCCTTTATATTTTACACATATACACTTCCGGCTCTTTTCGTGCAGCCATAAGCGGTGCAAATTTCGCTTTTACCGTTTCGTATAATTCACCCCTAAACGCACGCGAATGCTCAGGACATAGAGTAATACAACGTGCACAACGGATACATAGATCCATATTTGTCACTTTCGGATTACTTCTTGGTATGGCACTTGTGGGACATTGATTTACACATGTTCCGCAATCGTCGCACCTATCATCCCCTGTAGGGACATATCCTCCCTGTGTTGGTTCACGATAGGGATAATTACCTTTAACGTCTGGCAAGCTATATTGTTTGTTTTTGTCGTAAGATTGATATAATCGGAAACATTCTTGTGCAAATTTTTGAATCTCCTGCTTATCTTCCTTGTCGGGACGCCCCACAGCAACATCGGAGAAGATAGAATGGCGTGCAATAAAAGCACCAGCTGCTATGGGCACAAAGCCATTTGCCTCAGATATATCTTTGAGTTCAAGAAGGGCATCGTCATAGTTTCTGTTGCCATACACGCATACCAACACGGCGGGAGCCTCTTATCACCTTTTATCTTCTCAAATGCGTTAACCGCCAATTGAGGTACACGTCCTGCATAAACAGGAAAACCAAATATGACAAGATCATGACTCTCGATGTTCAAGGTATCGGGGAATCCCATTGTAACGTCATGTTCTCTAACCGTTGCACCCATCTCTTTGCCGATCTCGCGGATTATCTTGCGAGTAGACAGGGAAGGACTAAAATAGATAAGATGTATATTTTTCATGTCGGTAGTTTTATAATCGGTATTAAAGTTACAAATAAATACAAAACCCACCTTTATGAGATGGGTCTTATTTTATTATATGATTATATGACTCTCAATTGCTTCTGGGTTCGGCATAAATATAATATGCTTGATAGTCTCCCCAGTCTACGTATTTTGAAACTAAGGCAATATTGGTTGTTTTTGTTTCCCAAACATATCTAGGAGTGTAAGCATCTTCTTCTTGTTTAAATATCTTATGATATGATTCTACAAGTTTATCCGCATCTTTTTCGAAACTGAACTTCGGATCGCCATATAGCTTCGAAATATAGTTTCGTATCAAGGTCTCTTGCTTCTGAGTATAGAAATTCTCTGATAATTTTTCATCTCTACCAACTTCCCAAGCAGGCTCAAAATAGACATACAACGAAGGTAATCCATCGATATATCTTTCTATAAAAGAAATTTCCAATTCAGGTTTCAATATGTTTGCTATTCCTGTACGAGGTGTTGAAGAAGTAATATCTTTCCAATTGTATCCAAGAAAATCACGTTTATTGTATACATCAATTTTCACCGAATCGGATAATATTACCTTACCATCCTTAAAACCCTCAAGGATAACATTTCCGTGATTCTCTTCATAAAAACAGTGTCCCCATCTACTAGTAAAAGACATCCATCCAGGGGCATGAGACAGCAAATTGAGACGTCCCTTTTCTCCCTCTATACGCCAAACCAAAGAGTCGTAGCTCTCCATTATATCGAGCATTGTACAGTCTTCACCGGGCACTAAGTAAAATTCCATCATAGTATGGATATTAGCCTCTTGCGCCTTTGCCTTTAAAGAG
>RRZU012776412.1_pt1 | contig 10661 bp, 8 predicted proteins | sample 2165561 | NCBI WGS metagenome assembly RRZU01 (sample SAMN10456909, study PRJNA506462) | wastewater metagenome | isolation source: wastewater sludge | place: USA: Moscow, Idaho | reverse complement strand
TCACGCCCCCCATTGTGGCGCGCAAGCAGGAGTCGGCCCTGGATGGCACCATCAAATATCTTTGGCAGCTATCCGACGGAAATTGTGTGGAAACGGTTTTGATGCGCTACCACCATGGGAATACTGTCTGTGTCTCCTCTCAGGTGGGCTGTCTCATGGGGTGCGCCTTCTGCGCATCTACCCTGGGCGGACGGGTGCGAAACCTGACGGCGGGCGAGATTCTGGACCAGGTGCTCTTTACCCAGCTGGATTCGAAAGCCCCGGTCTCCAACATTGTCCTCATGGGAATTGGGGAGCCGCTGGACAATTTTGACTATGTGATCCGCTTTTTGGAGCTGGTCAACAGCCCCCAGGGGATGAACATCGGAATGAGACATATCTCGCTGTCCACCTGCGGTCTGGTCGAAAAAATTGACAAGCTGGCCCAGCTTCAGTTACAATTGACTCTGTCGGTCTCCCTCCACGCCCCGGACGATGAAACCAGGAGCTCGATTATGCCGATTAACCGCTCGGTGGGAGTAGAGTCGCTCTTTGCCGCTTGCCGCCGGTATTTTGAGAAGACGGGGCGGCGCATTTCTTACGAGTACGCCATGATTGACGGCGTCAATGACTCCGACTGGCAGGCCGACCTGCTGGCCAAGCATTTGAAGGGGACGCCGGGCCATGTGAATCTCATCCCCCTCAACGAGGTGGAAGAGAGCCCCTTTAAGCCCAGCCGCCGGGTGGCGGCGTTCCAAAGGCGGCTGGAGGACCACGGAGTGACCGCCACAGTCCGCCGCAAGCTGGGCGGGGATATCGACGCCTCCTGCGGGCAGCTCCGCAGGAAGGCAATGGGAGCCTCAAGCGGCGCGGACGCGCCGGTCGGGGAGAGCAGGAGCGGGGAAGCGGAGCAAAAATGCCCCCGCAGCGACGAAGAATAGAGGAACTGGGTATGATAAAGGGTTGGGGCGTCACCGACAGGGGCGTCGTCAGACAGCAGAATCAGGATACCTATTACTTATCAATCCACGGCCATGAGACCACGCTGGCCGTCGTATGCGACGGTATGGGGGGTGCCAAGGCGGGCAATGTGGCCAGTGCCCTAGCTGTGGAGACCTTTGTGGACGCCCTGCGGGAGCGTGGCGGCAAGGGAGAGGACCGGGACCAGGCACTTTTGGATGCGGCGGAGCGGGCGAACGCCGCGGTCTTCTTCCGCTCAGGGATGGACCCCGAGTGCATGGGCATGGGCACCACCATGGTGGCCGCCCTGGTGGATGACGGCGCGGCCCATATCCTCAACATCGGGGACAGCCGTTGCTATCATATTTCCCAGGAGGGAATTACCAAGGTCACCCGGGACCACTCCGTGGTGGAGGACCTGGTGAGCAAGGGCCAGATCACTCCTGAGGAGGCCCGTCTCCACCCGAGAAAGAACCTCATTACCCGCGCCTTGGGGGCCGAAGCCAGTATCCGGGCCGACCTCTACCGGCGCGTCTTGGGGCAGGGGGAGTTTTTGCTACTTTGCTCGGACGGTCTGAGTAATGTGGTGGCCGACCAGGAGCTGCTCTATGAGATTCTTCATGGCGGCAACGCTGAGGACTGCTGCGAAAGGCTGCTGCGCATTGCCCTGGACCGGGGCGCGCCCGACAATGTGACCGTGGTCGTCTTGCAGGCCCTATGACGAAGAGAGTAGGAGGATATTTACCATGGATCAATACATAGGTAAATTACTCGACAACCGATATGAGATTCTGGAGCGCATTGGCTCCGGGGGTATGGCAGTGGTCTATAAGGCCCGCTGCCATCGGCTTAATCGCCTGGTGGCCGTCAAGGTGCTGAAAAGCGACCTGGCTCAGGACGCCGATTTCCGCCGCCGCTTCCACGACGAATCCCAGGCTGTCGCTATGCTGTCCCACCCCAATATTGTGGCTGTCTACGATGTGTCCCGCTCTGAGCAGCTGGATTACATCGTTATGGAGATGATCGACGGCATCACACTTAAGCAGTATATGCAGAAGAAGGGGGGGGCCCTGAGCTGGCGTGAGGCCCTCCACTTCATCACGCAGATCATTAAGGCCCTGGGCCATGCCCACAGCCGGGGCATCATCCACCGGGACATCAAGCCCCATAACATTATGGTCCTCCGGGATGGCAGCGTGAAGGTGGCCGACTTTGGCATCGCGCGGCTGGTCTCGGCGGAGCAGAACACCCTGACACAGGAGGCCCTGGGCAGCGTACACTATATCTCCCCCGAGCAGGCCAAGGGAAGTCATATCGATGCCCGGAGCGACCTCTACTCGGCGGGCGTGGTGCTCTACGAGATGCTGACCGGCCGCCTGCCTTATGAGGGGGAGTCCCCCATTTCTGTGGCCATTCAGCACATCAACTCAATCCCTCTCCTGCCCAGGGAGCTCAACAGTGAGATCCCTGAGGCCCTGGAGGCAATCACCATGAAGGCCATGGCGCCCAGGATGGATCAGCGCTATGCCTCTGCCGATGCCATGCTAGCTGATCTGGAGGAGTTTCGCAAAAATCCAAATATTAATTTTGAGTACACCACAGCCGACCTGCTGAGCAACGCGGACGAGCCCACCCAAGTCTTGGGCCGGGGCGCCCAGTCCGCCCGCCGGGAGGAGCGACCCGTCCGGCGCAGAGAGCGGGAGGAGGAGCACCCCGAGGAGGAGCGCCCGCCCCGCAAGGGGAGCTCAGCGCCCACCATCGCCGCGGTGGGGGCCATCGTCCTATTCCTACTAGCCATCCTCTACTTCCTCTGGACCATCCTCTCAGGCCTCATCAACCCCAAGGAAGTCACCTATACGGTCCCCAATCTGCTCACCGGCATGACGATCGAGGAGGCCAGGGCGAACACCGAGCTTTTGGGTGAGTTCACGATTGAGCAGCGCAAGGTCGACTATGACAGCGACGCGCCCTTGGACCAGATCCTGGCCCAGGACCCTGCACCGGGTGCCACCGTGAAGGCAGGAGGCCTGGTGATCAAAGTGGATGTGGCGGGGGAGAACGAGGACACCTTTGTTATGGGGGAGTATTTCAATCAGCCCATCGCCACGGTCAAGGTCATTTTGATTAACCGGGGGATTGATCCGGTCATTACCGAGCAGTATGACCCGTCCGTCACCAAGACCTACATCATCTCCCAGTCGGTGGCTGAGGGGACCAAGCTCAAGCCGGGGGACCCAGTCACCCTCTATGTAAGCCTTGGGCCCGAGCCGAAGGAGGTCACGATGATCTCCCTCCTCACCTTTACCCAAGAGGCCGCCCAGAAGCAGCTGGAGGAATATGGGCTCAGCGTGGGGAGAGTGTCTGCCGAGTACGACGCCCAGGCCCCCGTGGGTACTGTCATCTGGCAGAGCGTACCCCAAGGGGCCACCGCCAAGGAAGGGGACATGGTGGACATTAAGATTAGCCGCGGACCTGACCCCGCCGTGCCCACGCCCCCCGTAAGCAGTGAGCCACCCAGCCAGCCCCCCGGCTCTGAGGGGCCCACGCTGGTGAAGAAGAGTATCACCGTAGAGCTGCCCCAGGATCAGGACCTTGTCACAGTGGTCATCACGGTAGCGGGAGTGGAGCGCTTCCGGCAGGAGGATGTGTCTACCGCCTTCCCCAGGATTAAGCCCACAGTAGAGGGCTACGGCGAGAACCAGGAGGTCAAGATCTATATCGAAGATCTCCTGGTGGACACGCAGTACGTCAATTTCCTGCCGTCATGAGCAGGGGAATCATTTTAAAGGCCCTCAGCGGCTTTTACTACGTGGATGGCGGGGGGGGAACCCCCGTGGCCTGCCGGGGTAGGGGAAAACTGAGGCATGAGAAGATAAGCCCCTTGGTGGGGGATGAGGTGAGCTTCACCGACTTGGGGGACGGCAGCGGCATGGTGGATGAGATACTACCCCGGCGCAACCAATTCCAGCGCCCCGCAGTGGCCAATATCGACCAGATGGTCATCATCGCCTCAGGGGCCATCCCGGTCACCGATCCCTATCTCATCGACCGCATGGTCTCGATCGCTGCTTGGAAGGGCTGCGGAGTACTGATTTGCATCAATAAATGCGACCTGGACGGGGGGGACACCCTCTACGACACCTACCGCGCCGCAGGCCTTCCCACCCTGCGGGTGAGTGCCGAGACAGGGGAGGGTATGGAAGCGCTGAGTGTTGCCATAACCGAAAAGGTTTCTGCCTTTACAGGAAATTCCGGCGTGGGGAAATCCAGCATTCTCAACGCACTGGAGCCCGGCTTCGGACTGCGGGTGGGAGAGGTCAGCGATAAGCTGGGCCGGGGCCGCCACACCACCCGCCATGTGGAGTTCTTTCGCCTGAGCAATGGTGCCATTGTGGCGGATACCCCCGGCTTCTCCTCCTTCGACACCGAAGCTCTGGAGGGCTGCGGGAAGGAGGAACTGGCCTCCACCTTTCAGGAGTTTGCCCCCTACCTGGACGGTTGCCGATTTGTGGGTTGCGCCCATGTGAAGGAGAAGGGCTGCGCCGTGCTTGCCGCCCTGGCCGAGGGGAAGATACCCCCCAGCCGACACGAGAGCTATGTGCGTCTCTATCAGCAGGCCGCCCAGCGCAACCCTTGGGACAATAAGTGAATCAGGCACATGCCGCCTTCTTCCGCGTATACTGGTTTAGACACCGGGAAAACGGAAGGAGGCGGCATTTTTATGCGAATCCCAGAGAAAAAGACCATTCTGACGGCCGCGGCCTGGGCCGCCGGGGCGGCCGTCCTCTTTGTCCCCGGCGGCATTCCGATTCTGGCGGCGGGCACGGCCCTCGGCTACTGGGGCCGGGGCTGGCTGGAGCGCTATCTGAAAGACTGAAGTAGGAGGTTAGGTATATGAAAATCGTCGTGGTCAAGTCTCCCAAGTCCCTGCGCGGGATCCTTCGCCTGATTTTCAAGCTCCGGTAATATCCACCTACCCTTGTACATATAGTCTTGTAGCACGAAAATGGCGCAAGCCTGTACAAGGAGTGGAACAATATGGAGCTTGAACTCACACGCACCCAATTGGCCTGTTACGATACGGTTTTGGACACCACCGTCTACCACGAGGAGACCATGGAAATGATCGTCCCCGACGCTTGCCCTGATATCCTGCGGGTGGTGAGCACCGAGGGGATTGTCTGTCTAAAAAGCAAGGAGGCGAAGGATGGGCGAGCCGAAATCACCGGAACCGCCCGCTGCACCGTGCTCTATGTCCCAGATGGGGCCGAGGGCGTCCGCCGTATCGAGGTCAGCATCCCCTTCTTCGCAGCCGCGGAGGGCGCGGGCATCTCCTCCACCTGCGCCGTGATTGCCTGCCCCAGCGTCCTCACGGCGGACACCCGGGCCATCAACCCACGTAAGGTGCTGGTGCGGGTCAACCTGTGCATCCCGGTCCGGGTCTTCTGCCCCTCGGCGGCAACGCTCAGCAACGGGGCCGATTGCAACGGCCAGGGGGGCGTGGAGCAGCTCAAGGAAAACCACCGTGCTAACATGGTCACATGCGTGAAGGAAAAGCCCTTTACCTTTAGTGACGACCTTACCCTCTCAGGAAGTCGTCCTGCGGCCGCCGAGCTACTGCGTTGCCGGGCAAACCTCAGCTGCACCGAGTCTAAGATTATTGGCAATAAGCTTATCTTCAAAGGGGAAGCCGCTCTGCGGGTCTGCTACCGGGCCGTGGACGGCAGTCTTTGCACCGCCGACTTTGAGTTGCCCTTCTCCCAAATCATGGAGACCGAACGGGTGGAGGAGGAGGCTGTTTCCGCACTGGATGTACAGCTTACCGACCTCTCCTGCACCCTGGCGGAGGGGGACGGGCGTGCCATCTCTGTCACCATGGGGCTGCTGGCCCAGGCTGTCATTCGCGAGGAGCGGCGCATGGAGCTGCTCACCGACATTTACAGCACGACCTGCGACCTCACTGCCGAGCTCCAGCCCCACACCCTGCACGACCTGGTGGAGCAGAACACCCGCCGCCAGACCAGCCGGGAGCTGATCGAGGTGGAGATGATGGCCCGCACCGTTCTGGACGCCTCTGTCAGTGTTGGGGCCGTGACCCAGAGCCGGGAAGGGGGACGGGTGATCTTTACCGCCGAGACCATGGTCAACCTCCTCTACCTGAGCGAGGAGGGGGAGGCGTACACCCTCTCACGCTCGGTGAATGTTCCCTGCCCGGTGGACCTGCCAGACGGTTGCATCTGCTCTTGCCGGAGCAGAGCGCCCGGCGAGGTCTTCGCTACTCCAACTACGGGGGGGATCGAGATCCGCTTCGACCTGGATTTCCAGTACCTGGCGCTGTCGGGCAAGCGGGTGGTGGATGTGTCCGGCGTGAAGATGGGTGAGGCCGTCACAAGGGACAACGGCAAGGAACCGTCCATTGTCCTGCGGGTAGTAGGTCAGGAGCGGCTTTGGGATATCGCCAAGACTTACCGCACCACCATGGCCGATATCATGCAGGCCAATGAGCTGGAGCCTGGCGACGCACTGAGCGGCAGACTACTCCTCATCCCCAGGAAGCGGTAAAGAAGGAGGAGGCAGAGATGGAAGAGCGCAAAATTTACGAGGATATCGCCCAGCGTACCGACGGGGATATCTATATCGGAGTGGTGGGACCGGTCCGCACGGGCAAATCCACCTTCATCAAGCGTTTTATGGAGACCCTGGTCATTCCCAACATTGAGAATGTTTACCGCCGGGAGCGGGCCCGCGACGAGTTACCCCAGAGCGGTTCGGGCCGCACCGTCATGACGGCGGAGCCCAAGTTCGTGCCCGAGGAGGCCGTGGACATTGCCATGGACGATGGGGCCAACTTTTCGGTCCGGCTCATCGACTGCGTGGGCTACATGGTACCCGGCGCGGCGGGACAGTTTGAAAACGACATGCCCCGCATGGTTACAACTCCATGGTTTGAGCACGAGATCCCCATGACCGAAGCCGCCGAGATTGGCACGCGTAAGGTCATCGCTGAGCACTCCACCATCGGCATTGTGATTACCACCGACGGAACCATCACCGATATTGAGCGGGGCGACTACCTGGAAGCGGAGGAGCGGGTCATCTCCGAGCTGAAAGAGCTGGGAAAGCCCTTCCTGGTGGTGCTCAACTCGGCCAACCCTGCCTCTGAGCGGGCCAGGGCCATCCAGGCCGACATCTCCAGCCGGTACGATGTGACATGCCTGTGCGTCAACTGCCTGGAGCTGGACGAGGGTGCGGTGTCTAAAATCATCAAGGGGGTGCTCTACGAATTCCCCGTGAAGGAGCTGGACCTCTTCCTCCCACCCTGGGTGGACGCTCTGAGCTATGACCATCCCATCAAATGCGCCCTCTATGCCGCCATCCGGGAGAGCGCCGCCGGAATGCGCCGCATCCGGGATGTAGACCGGGCGGTGGCGGCCATCGGCCAGTGTGAGCGGGTCTCCAGTGCAAAAGTGACTTCCATGAGCCTGGGCACCGGTCTAGCCTGCGCCACACTCGACCTGCCCCGGGGCCTTTTCTATGAAACCATCTCCCAGCAGTCGGGCTTCACCATCCGGGATGACGGAGACCTGATGGGCCTACTCACCGAGCTCTCCCGTATTAAGCGAGAGTACGACAAGGTCTCCACCGCTCTGCGGGAGGTGCGGGAGACCGGGTATGGCATCGTGGTGCCCGGCCCTGACGAGCTCACCCTGGAGGAGCCCGAGATCGTCCGTCACGGTGGGCGGTACGGGGTACGTCTCAAGGCCAGCGCACCCAGCATCCATATGATACGGGCCGATATTGAGACTGAGGTCTCTCCCATTGTGGGCAATGAAAAGCAGTCGGAGGAGATGATCAATTACCTGCTCCAGGAGTTCGAGGGGGATACCAGGGCGATTTGGCAGTCCAATATCTTCGGAAAAAGCTTCCATGAGCTGGTCAGCGAGGACCTGCACACCAAGCTTATGCGTATGCCGGAGGACGCCCGGAGCAAACTTCAGGAGACCCTGCAACGCATCATCAACGAGGGCTCCGGCGGGCTGATTTGTATCATCCTGTAGAAGCGTGTATCCCGCCATTTTGTGCCAAACGAAGGCTCCAGACCTCAACCGCATACCAACCCAGTGCCGCAGACGAAGGACTGCGGCACTGTTTTTTTGGTTGAGTATTGCCAAAAATGGTGCTATAATAATTTTCGTATGCGTAAACTGCTAAAAGCAAGCCCTGAGAGGAGTTTTATAATATGAAAATCGTCGTTCTGGCCGGCGGCCTGTCTCCTGAGCGCAATGTTTCCCTCTCCACAGGTACCATGGTGGCCGAGGCCTTGGCGGGTCTTGGCCACAGGGTGGCGCTGGTGGACCTCTTTTTTGGCCTGGAGCGCGCCGGAGATTTGGACGCCCTCTTTGGCGCACCCATCGACCAGGGGGGGAAAAAGGTGGACCGCCGTGCCCCCGACCTGGAGGAGGTGCGCCGTAGCCGGGGCGGGAGCGACCCCAGCCTCTTTGGGCCCAATGTGCTCCCCCTCTGCCAGAAGGCCGATCTTGTGTTCCTGGCCCTCCACGGCGCCTGCGGCGAGGACGGGAGAGTCCAGGCCGCCTTTGACCTGATGGGTATTCCCTACACCGGATCGGGCTATCTGAGCAGCGCCATTGCCATGGACAAGGACCTGACCAAGCGCCTGGTGGGCAGCGTGGTCAACACCCCTGGCTGGAAGGCCCTGGAGTACACCGAGAAGGAGATCGAGCCCCTGGTGCAGTCGGCCCGGCTCCCTGTGGTAGTGAAGCCGGTGGCCAGCGGGTCCTCCATCGGAGTGTCCATTGCCCACACGGAGGAGGCGCTGCGCTCCGCACTGAGGGAGAGCCTGGCTCTGGGCGGCAAGATCGTGCTGGAGCAGTACATCAAGGGACGTGAGTTCTGTGTGGGGATTTTGGACGGGGAAGCGTTGCCCTCCATTGAGATCATCCCCAGAGAGGGCTTTTACGACTACGCCAACAAGTACCAGCCCGGCGCGTCCATTGAAGTAACGCCTGCCGACGTGGATGCCGCCACCGAGGAACGGCTGCGCGCCGCCACTCTGCGCGTGTACGAGACCATCGGACTGTCGGTCTACTCCAGAGCTGACTTTATTCTGGACGCAGACGGTGAGATTTGGTTCCTGGAGATCAACACACTGCCCGGCATGACACCCACCAGTCTGCTGCCACAGGAGGCCGCTGCCGCCGGGATAACCTACCCCAAGCTCTGCCAGCGCATTGTGGATGCCTCCCTGATTGCCAGAAGCCAGGGGCGCTGAGAAAGGAAACACTGATATGGAGTCAATGACCATACGGGAGGTCCTGTCCGCCGTGGACGGGCATGTCTTGGGGGACTTTGTTACCCTGGATATGGAGGTCCCCAGAATTGAGACCGACAGCCGCACCATCCGTCCGGGATCCCTTTTTGTGCCCCTGATCGGTGACCAGTTTGATGGCCACGCCTATATCAACGCCGCCTTGTTGGGTGGGGCCGCCGCCTGTCTCACTCAGCGGGAACGGGAGAGCTACCTCCCCGGGAAATGCTATATCAAGGTGGAGAGCACTGCCCGGGCGCTCCGCGCCCTGGCCATGTACTATAAAAAGAAATTCCCCGTCCCCGTGGTGGCCGTTACCGGAAGCGTGGGGAAGACCACCACAAAGGATATGGTGGCAGCCGTGCTGGGGGAGCGCTATCGGGTGCTCAAGACCGAGGGTAACCTGAACACTGACATCGGCACCTGTATGACCATTTTCCGCATGAACCGGGAGACCGAGCTACTGGTGCTGGAGATGGGGATGAACCACCCCGGGGAGATTGAAGTTATGTCGGCCATTGCCGAGCCCGATGTCTGCCTGATCACCAACATTGGGGACTCCCATATCGAGTTCCTGGGCAGCCGGGAGAACATCCTAAGGGCCAAATGTGAGATTTTTAGCCATGCAAGGCCTGGGTATGGGGCCATCCTCAACGGGGACGACGAGCTCCTGGCCACCCTGCGGGGGAAGCTACCCTGCGAAACAGCGTGGGTTGGCGCCACCCCCGGTCTGGATTATACCGCGGACCAGCTGGTCACGGACGGGAAGAGCTTCCTGAACTGCCGGGTGAAGACCCCTAAAATGTCTTGCGGTGTGGACATCCCGGCCCTGGGCAGTCATATGATCTACCCCACGCTTATGGCCATTGCCGTGGGAGAACACTTTGGCGTGACGCAGGAGGAGCTGTGCCGGGGTGTGGGCCATTTCGCCCCCACCAAGATGCGTATGAACATCCTCCAGCGACAGGATGGTATTACCATCTTAAACGACACCTACAACGCCAATCCCCAGTCCATGCGGGCGGCGGTAGAGGTTCTGTCCAAAACCCAGGGCGGACGGAAGATCGCCGTCCTGGGCGATATGTTCGAGTTGGGGGCCCTGGCTCCCGCTCTCCACGCCAGCGTGGGCGCCTACCTTGGCAAGGCCGGGGTGGACTGTCTGGTGGCAGTGGGTGAGCTGGCCGAGCATATCTACACCACCACCCTCAGGGAGGGTCAGGTGCCCGAAACCTATTGGTGCCGTACGAAAGAAGAGGCGATGCCCCTGCTGGACAAGGTGCTCACACTGGGTAGCACCGTTTTGGTCAAGGCTTCCCGCGGGATGGAGTTCGAGGACCTGGTGGAGCACCTGAAAGAGATTACCAGAGAGATGTGACGGGCCACAGGCCCGCCACAC
>RRZU012363575.1_pt1 | contig 10661 bp, 5 predicted proteins | sample 2165561 | NCBI WGS metagenome assembly RRZU01 (sample SAMN10456909, study PRJNA506462) | wastewater metagenome | isolation source: wastewater sludge | place: USA: Moscow, Idaho | reverse complement strand
CCTTAATGCGACAGATGAGACAAGACAGGCTCACCTTAAGGAGCTCAGACCTGAAATGGCTTCATATGATTGCGGTTCAATGAACTGGATGCACAGCGGGCTTTTCATAAACCATCCAAAATTCCTGGAAGAGCTTGGAACTACTATGCAGGAATCAGGAGTAAAGCCTGAGATAGAGATATTTGATGCAGGCATGATATACAACTCGCTTTACTATCTTAAAAAAGGCTTCCTCAAGGCGCCGTGCCACTATCAGCTTGTGCTTGGAGCTGCAGGCGGATCTACAGCTACAATCGAGAACCTTGTTTACCTGAAGGGACTTATCCCTGAAGGCTCTACATGGGGAGCGCTTGGAATCGGAAACGGACACGTGCCGATAATGCTTGCTACTGTAGCCATGGGCGGACACCTCAGAGTAGGAATGGAAGACAATGTATATTTTGCAGCAGGACAGCTTGCAGAGTCAAACGCTCAGCTAGTTACAAGAGCGGCTGACATAGTAAGGATTGCAGGAAACAAGGTGGCAACACCTGCAGAGGCAAGAGAGATACTTGGACTATAATAGAAAAAACAAAAATACGACCGTTTTAACAATCCTCCAATAAGGATGTTTACGAAATCATAATTGTTTAGTATACAGCCAAACGATTACCGATGAATTGTAAATAATCTTTATTGGAGGATTTGCTTTATGGCAAAGTTTGAATTTGAGTACACTGAAATTGATGGACTGTTATATCCCAGCATTGAAATCGACGGTAAAGTCGAACTTGACAACTTAGGGAAATATGGGCGACTCCGTCTGAATTATCTACATGGACAAAAACCCAGAATGTATCGTGAACTGCTTTTGACTGGTAAACTGCTAGAACATTGCATGAGCATTGAAAAGATTGCTTTTGAAATGGCAGAACGTATTCGTGCCGATTATCTAAAAGAACACCCTATGCCGGAAGATGATACAATGGAACGCACTCGATGCTCTGAGCTTGCACAGGAAATTGCAGATGAATTCGTACTTTATGACTTGATTTCCAGATAAACTGAAGTGCCCTTCCAAAAATCGGAAGGGCACTTTTATACTATTTATTGAATCCCGATGTCCCGTTTGCTATAATTATGGCAATAGGCTTAGAGGGTGGTGTGGTACATGGAAAATTCAATTATCTTAGAATATTACGAAATGATCTTTGATAAAATGAAAACAGACAAATTGCTTGGTGAAGACGAAGCACCTCTGTTCCTGTCAGAGGACGATTTCTACCGATACTGTAAACGGATTATTCAAGAGAGTGAATTGGAAATATTGCGGATAGAGGTCATGGCATTGGAGAAACTTGCCAGCCACTATCAGGAACGATTTAATATCGTCGGTTCCGTGCATAAAACATTTTTTGAAGAAACACTGCATGGAAAGAAATATAAATATCTGCACATTGAACAGATGCTTCTAACTTTTCATTACACTCCCATTCGGTTTATGGACTGGCTTTTAGATCGATATTGCTATATGCAATTTTCAAAGGTGCTCCCGAATTATATTGAATATCTCCAAAAAACTGGGTTGGAATCCTGTTATGACTGCCTTGCCAAAAAGTTAAACCGCAGACTTTATCCAAAGTAATTTCCCAGATTGTAAAAGAACGCACAGGCTGCCCTGTGCGTTCTTTGGTGTTAATAACCTTACTTTGTCTTTCTCACGCCGTTTTTATCGACTTCATATCCATCAATCTTCGCGCTTCTAGCAAGGGAGCCGTCGGTATAGAAATAGTACCATTTGCCGTCAATCTCAAGCCACTTACCGGATATCATCAGACCGTCCTTAGTAAAGTAATAGGTCTTATTGTTTCCGTTTGCACCAAGATCCCAAAAGCCGACTAACATTGTCTTACCGGAATAAAAACGCCAGTTATCGCCGTCCTTGACCCAGCCGGTTTTCAGCGTACCATCGGTATTGAAGAAATACTTCACACCATCGATGGTCTGTGTGCCGGTTAGAGCCTTGCCATCCTTGTAGTACAGGTACTGTCCGGCATCGTTTTGTGCCCAACCCTGCGCTGTGGCAGGGTTGATGGTCAGCTTGATATAACGGCCTAACATGGAGGAAACCTCTGCACGGGTGGCATTTCCCTTTGGATTAAACTTATTGTCACTGCCCCCCATCATAATGCCAGCCTGCTGCATGGCTTTTACAGCGTCTCTGTAAGCACTGCCGATGCTGGAAGCGTCAGCGTAGACGCTCGCTTCACGGGTGATTGGCAGCGTATAGCCGGTTGCCTTTGCATAGTTTGCAAAGATTACTGCAATTTCCTCACGGGTAATCGCCCTGTCCGGAGCAAACTGGCTGTTGCCGATGCCCTGAATGATGCTCTTACTGTACGCCCACTCAATATACGGACGATAGGCGCTGTCTGCTTTTACATCTGTGAAGCTGTTCTTTGTATAGGCTTTTGTATCCACTCCTGCTAGTCTGCCAAGAGCTGTTACCAACATTCCCCGCGTCATAGCGGAATTTGGTGAAAATGTTGTTTCCGAATTTCCGGACATCAGCCCTCTGCCCACCACATAGTCAATGGATTCCTTTGCCCAATGGGTACTGGTATCTGTAAATTTTGCTGTCGGTGCAGTGTAGCCGATACCATACTGCGAGAAGTGGGTAGTTGTGAAAATAACACAGCCGCTGTTTACATCATAGGCAGAGCCTGCAATGCGAGTAGCATTACCCTTTGCGTCTACATAGACCGCATACAGACCACCGACTGCTTCATTCTTGCCCAGCGTATATGGAATAGATACTGTTGCAATTCCACCGCCAAAGCTGGATACTGTTTTTCCGCTTCCATAGCCTACCGTAATGTCATAGACCGGTCTTGTGCCGATCATCTTTTTGGCCGTATCGGAAAGGTTTGTTTTTGGTGCAATGGCAATACTGATATTACCACTGCTCTGCTTCTGGATTTCAGCCAGCGCCTTTTTATCAAAGCTAACCTGTACAAGGGAGCCGTTGATTTCAAGGCTGCTGACTCCGGCTCTTACAAGGCTATCCAAAGAGCTGCGGGTAAGGGTTGCTGTCAAGGAAGCTGCGCCCTTTGGCATGGTTACATCCAGCGCAACGGTGATGCCGTTTGCTGTTTTGCTCTGTGCCTTGGCTTCAGCCTGTGCTTTTGCAATGGCATCGGTTACCGCTTTATCCGGGATAGATGCACTTGCCGCACCGTTTGTCCCTGCTGTTGCCGTGACAGGAGCCGTTGCTGTTACCGGCTGATTTGGTGTCTTTTCCGGTGTTGTTGGGGTACTGCCGGAGCCGGAGCTTCCGCCTGAAGAAGAACCGCCACCCGAGTGCGGTACAGCAGGTGTACCTACTGCGGAAGCTTCTGTACTGTTGCCGATTTCATTGACTGCCCGAAGCTTAAAGGTATAGGCCATGCCATTGGTAAGCCCGGTAACGGTATAGGTGGTTACAAGACCGATATCTGTCCAACTTGTACCATTATCCGTAGAGATTTGGTATTTTGTAATTGTGCTACCACCGTCAAATGGAGCTATCCAGTTCAGCACAATCTGCCCGTTGCCCACTGTGGCTCCAAAGTTTGGCGGAGCTTCTGGTGTGGCTGCGGGAACTGCCTTTTCGGTGGTTATGGTACCGCTGTAATTACCTGTGCCAGTCACCTGTACGGAGATTATTTTTCCAAGATCACTTCCGGTGATGGTGTAACTGCTGCCGACCGCACCGCTGATTATGCTACCCTCACGAAGCCAAACTATGGAGGTGGTTGCATCACTTGGTGTCAGGGAAGCGGTGTTCAGCGTCAGAGTTTCTCCCAAGACGGTGGTTCCATCGATGGAGACGCTGCCGCCCAGTGGGATTCTGCCGATTTCTATCGATTCACTCGTCTTACTGCCCGCATAGTTACCCATTCCCGTTACTTTGACAGCAAGGAGGGAGCCAACGGTGTCGGTGCCACTGTCTGCTACCGTATAAGTCTGATTTGTTGCGCCGCTGATTGCCGCACCATTTCGATACCACTGGTAGGAAAGGGTTGCGGCAGGGGGTGTAATGCCGCTTATATTCGCTGTGAGGGTATCGCCCTCATCAATTCTGCTCGCATCACCGCCGCCTTGGGTCACGTCAATCGAAACCGTGCCGTCAATCTGTTTGGCGGTAATATTAGCGGTTGCATCTACTGTGCCGAAAAGGCTGTAATTATTCGCCCTTTCCGTGGAATTGAGCGCGGGTGTTATGGTGACAGTTTTTCCAGTGCCGATATTCGCACCGTCAAACATGCCCATGGCGGTGTAGTCGGTGCCAAGAACAAGGCTCTCGCCGTCAACCAAACCGCTGAACACGACGGCTGTAACCGTAGCGGTTACATTACCATCATACTCCTTGTTTGTTGCCGTAGCGGAGGAAATACCTAGCGATTTTTCGACAATGTTCACCGTTACATCGGTAGGCTGGGTTAGGGTGTAGTTGCCCGCGGCCGCGCCGGTCAGGGCACAGCCGGTTATTGTAACCGGCTTGTTTTCTCCCGCATTTGCGTCCGATGTGGTGCCTGTCCCCAAAGTGAAGCCCACGTCTCCGACATCGCCGTCTTCCACGCCGGAAAGAATGCCAGGGATAAGCGCAACGTCGGTGGTTCCGTCATAGGCGCGGGGTAATGCGATTATGCCGGTGATGGTAACGGACTTTGACCCAATGGTGAAGTTGCCCAGCGAAATACCCGCTGCCGCGTTGTACGCCGTTCCGGCGGCTACATCCACTGTCACCGCATAGGTACCGACATTTGTCGGAGCGGTCGTTGCTCCGTCATATTTCAGCGTTAAGGTGCCTGCTCCGCCGGGTACAATGACGGCAAGTGACTGCGCCGCGCCGTTATAGGGTTTGGTTCTATCGCTTTCTGCAATTGTGAAGTCCGCCGCAGTCAAGTCCCACTTGTTCACCGCGAGAGTGACGGATGTTTTATTATTGGGATTGCTGACTGATTGGGCGGCAACGGTGATATTGCCCGTAAACTCGGCGGGAATATTGAATGTGCCGCTGCCGTCTGTCATGGAAATTTCCGTGAGGGTGCTTATGTCTGTACCCTGCTGCCATTTCACCGTGATGTCCGGATCGGTCCAGCTCTCCATACCTGTGACGGTTACCGCGATCGCCTGTGCTGTAGTGCCCGCGAAGGCGTTGTAAGATGCGCCGCTGCCGCTTACATCCGTTCCCGAAAGCGTCACGGACAAGGCATCGGTAGATAGATTGAGCAGATACCGATCAGGTGCGCCGCTTTGCCCGGCAATATTCTTTAGGGTAGGCAGCTTGCCATCTGCCAAAGTCCATATGCCAGAATCCCATACGGAGGTATCCCAGTTGGCCGTAGTTGTCCAGAAGCTACCGCTTTCGGCAAAAAGCGTAGCGGAGCTAAGGGCAGTGCCGTCGTTACGGCCAACGTCACTGGGCGTGCAGACCATACCGGTGTAGGCGTGGTTGCTCTTGAGCGTGCCGCTGTTTTCAACACTCCCAGCAACGCGTCCTACGCTGCTTGTACCGGAAACTGAGGGGTTGAGTGCGGCACAGTTTTTTACCGTGCCGCCGTAAACCCTCCCCGCCACACCGCCGACATTGTTTGTGCCACTGACGCTGCTGGTGCTATAGCAGTTTTTCATGGTGCCGCTGCCGCCAACCTGCCCCGCCACACCGCCGACATTGTTTCCGGCACCGCTTACGCTGCCGGTACTGTAGCAGTTTTGCACGGTGCCAACAATGAACCCTGCCACACCACCGACATTGTTTCCGGCACCGCTGACGCTGCCGGTGCTGTAGCAGTTTTGCACAGTGCCGGCAAGCTGCCCCGCCATGCCGCCGACATAGCTTTTGCCGCTGACACTGGTATTTACCACACCAAGGTTTTGCACCATACCGCCGGAGCCGATAGCGCCGAACAGCCCTTGGAAATCGGCGCTTGGGCGGTTGATCTTTAGGTTTGCGATTGTGTGACCGTTGCCATCGAAAACACCCCCAAAATTGGGGCCATCTTTGCCAATTGGCACCCAGCCCTCGCCGGTTGCATAATCCGAAAGGTCAAGGTTATTTTCCAGCCGGAAGTACTTGCCAGCAAAACTATCCCACGCATTTACAAGCTCCGCCAGCTTGGCAAGGTCTGCGGCTGTTTTGATGAGGTAAGGTGTACTGCTAGACAGACCATCTCCTTCAAAGGGGACTGCGCCCTCCGCCTGTAAGTAAGCGGGCATCTCCGCCGCTGTGCCGCCCAAGCCGGGCAGCTTGCCGGGGGTGTATGTCCACGGGCTACTTTTTAAGTCATCAGGGAAAGCGCCCGCCGTTTGCAGGGCGGCTTTGTCTTTGCCTTCGCCGTCTATTTTATCGCCGCCCTCCGCCAGTGATCCTTTGGGACTGCCGCCCACCGTCACTGTCATGCCGCTAAAGGCGATGTTGCCGGTGAGGGCTCCGCTTTGTAGGCGCCCCGTTATGCGACCGATGCCATTGGCGGTAGATGTTGCTGTTACGCCGGAGTTTAGCGCGGCGCAGTTGGTTACCGTGCCATTTTGTACACGTCCCACCAAGCCGCCAGCATTAACGCTGCTTCCCGTGGCGGTTACCTGCCCTGTGGCATAGCAGTATCTCACACTACCGCCATTATTGACATATCCCGTCACGCCGCCGACATAGTCATTACCGCTGATACTGCCGGTGACATAGCAATTATCCACTGTGCCGCCACCAACATATCCCGCCACGCCGCCAACATATTCATTCCCGCTGACGCTGACATTCACCACACCGAGGTTTTCCACCATACCAGCACCAATATATCCGAAAAGTCCCTGGTAAGTGCTGCCGGTACGGTTGATGGTCAGTCCTGTGATCTGCTTGCCGTTACCGTAAAAGATACCCTTAAATGGCTTTAGTGAATCAGCCCCGATGGGCACCCAGCCCTCACCGCTTGCATAGCCCGAAAGGTCGAGATCGCTTATCAGCTTATAATATTTGCTGTCATAGTCTGTATTTCCCGCATTCACAAGCTCCGCCAGCTTGGCAAGCTGGGCGGGTGTGCTGATTTGGTAGGGGTTTGCTAATGTGCCCTCGCCACTGAAATTCGGGTCGGTGCCGTCTGCAATATGCGCAGGCATGGTATCATCCTGCACACCTGCGGCAAAATCGTTGAGGATGGGCAGCTTGCCTGCCGAGTACACCCAGCCGTTTGCTGCGGTGAAGAGATTGGAAAGCACACCATCTGTATCCGCCTTGAGGTCGGCAGCGGTTGTGCCTGCACCGTTGTTATTGTTTGCCGCCCCTCCTGTTGCTGTGCTGCCGTTTACTGTCATACCGCTAAAGGCGATATTGCCGGAGGAGCTGCCGCCCATAATGTTCCCAGCCACACGCCCCGCATTACTGCCGCTGGTAACAGAAAGGTTCAGTGCAGCGCAGTTTTGCAGTGTGCTGGTCACAGACCGCCCCACTATGCCGCCGACATATCCTGCACCGCTGACGCTGCCGGTGCTGAAGCAGTTTTGTGCGGTACCACCGTCAAGAAGCCCCGTCACACCGCCGACAAAGTCTGCGCCACTGACACTGCCGGTGCTGTAGCAGCTCTGCACCCGACCGCCGCCGATAATATCTCCCGCTACGCCGCCAACATAGTTGCCGGTACTGATGACACTGCCGGTATTGTAGCAGTTTTGCACCGTGATTCCGAAAACTCGCCCTGTCACACCGCCGACATTGCTTGTGCCGCTGACGCTGCCGGTGTTGTAGCAGTTTTTCATGGTGCCACTACTATTGTCAACCTGCCCCGCCACGCCGCCGACATTGCTTGTGCCGCTTACATTGCCGGTGACATAGCAGCTTTGTACCGTGCTGCTATCAACATATCCCGCCACGGCGCCGACATAATCGCCGGTAACGGTAATACTGGCATTCACCACACCGAGGTTTTGCACCGAGCCTCCTTCAATAAACCCAAACAGTCCCTGAACGTCTTGGGAGCGGTTGATGGTCAGCCCGATAATCACATGATTGTCACCGTCAAAGCTGCCCTTGAAGCTTTTTGAAAAATTACCGATGGGTTCCCAGCCGCCGTCGGCCTTGTAGCCCGAAAGGTCGATATCATTGTCCAGCTTTAAATACACCTTGCCGCTTGCCGTACCAAGAAAGATCGTTTCAAGCTGACCCGCATTGGTCAGCGTCGCAATTTCGGCAAGCTGCGCCGCCGATCCGATTAGAAAGGGGTCGGCTTCCTGTACGCCGCCGCCAAAGCTGCGGGCAAACATCCGATTTTCAGGCTCTTGGGCGCGCACCACCACCGCCATATGCGGCAGCTCTGCTGCGGTGCTAAAGCCCTCAGCAAGCCTTGCCGTAAAGAGGTACAGACCCTTGGTATCGCCATCATAGGCAGATTCGGCTTCCCATGTTACAGGAGCCTGCACGGCTTCGCCCTCCGCTATGGCAGACAGGGTTTTGGGCAGGTTTAGCTGCTCCTGCGCCGTGCCAAATTCCACCGACTGCCAGCGAATATCGTCTGGCAGCGCGTCAAAGGCGGTGATCAGCCCCGTGGGTGCGCCCACCGTTACGGTGATAACAGGAGGCTCTGCACTGACGGCAAAGTCCTCAATTTGGGCGGTGAAGGTATAGACCCCCGCCACATTGCCGTCATAATCCGGGAAAGAAGTCCACTGTGCCGGTACGGGAATATTCATTTCCATATAGGACGGTTCCTCTGCGGACGGCTCCTGTGCGTCAGACGGTGTGCCTTCCTGCGGTTCATCATCAGCAGGGGCAGGCGCATCTTCGCCATCTGTATCGCCGGAGGATTCATCGCCCTCCTGCATATCCGCATCATCCTCCTGCACCGGTTCTCCGGAATCCAGAACAGGCTCGTCCGGTTCCGGTGCATCGGTTGCTGTCGCCACCCGAACGGTTGCGTTCAGGCTTTGGGGCAAGTTCAACTCCTCCAACGGGGTGCCAAGGGCAACCTGCTGGGTTGTAATTTCCTCTGATAATGCCTCAAAGGCGATGATTTCGTCCGTTACGCCATTACTTTCTGTGGTCTGTGCAGCCACCGAAACCGGCGTCATGCCAAATACCATCAGCATAGACAGCGCAAGTGCTGTCAGCCTACGGGCTGGTTTGTGTGTGTTCATATGTGTTCCTCCTCGTTCGTTTTGCATTATTTTTAAGCTTTGTCTTACTTGTATTTCATCTGCTTGGGGACAGCGGGGAACTCATCCTGTGTCACTTCCTCCGCTGCGGCAGGCTGCGCAAACGCAGTCGATCAACTCCATACCCTTAAACTCTGTGCCGCAAAAGGTGATGCCAAGTCGTTTTGATTCCGGCTCAAATTCCCGGCGGCTGCACAGCCAAAGGATGGGTAGCGCACGGTTCTGTGTTCGCAGATAATCACAGGCGGTAAGTCCCTTTGCTCCGGGATAGCCCACGATGGCAAGCGCTACAGGCGGACCGTCCCGCAGAAAGTAGGCCAGCTTTACATCACCGCGTCGCTCCGGTTCGTCACCAAAGCGTAAGAGACGGAATTCGCCGCAGTGTTCCAGTGTACGGATAAGTTCTTCCTCTATCCCGCACAGCGCAATGTTTTTTGTCATTTTGCGGTTTCCTCCTCTCCTTTTCCCGAAATCTTCAAACAGCCTGCCACTGCTTCACGCAGCTGAACATCGGATACCGTTCGGCGCAGAAAACAGGTTACACGGTACTGATAGCCGAACAGGCTGTAATCCTCATCGGAAATCCACAGAAGAGGAACATCCGGTGCTTTTTCCCTGAGACGACGTACCGCTTCCAGTCCCGCCACGCCGTTTAACACGACAATGAGCAGCGAAAACGGCTTTAATTCCAGTATCTTTAGAAGTGCCCCTGCGCTATTACACTCCGTAATTTCAATCCTTTGTGGGAGAGCCGCCGTTACCAGACGGTTTTCCCAGACGTCCTCTTCCAAGAACGCCGCGCACAATGCGACATTCACGCGACCTCCTCCTTCCTTAAAATGCAAATAAAAAACTACCACACCTCTTCCACCGAAGAAGTATGATAGTTTTTATTAGGGTATCATTTTGTCAAGTGTTTTTCAATGGGTTATGATCAAGCGGTCGAAAATCTGCACAAGCGGTTATTTTTTTCCTGAAATATATGGTATAATGTTAACTGGATAATTATGTACAGAAGGAGGGATTTCAAATGAATGCGGCAATCGTAGATGATATGGCTACTGAGTGTGAAATACTCCGCAGCCTTTTGAAGCAATATGAAACCAATCAACATCAACCAATGCAAATTACAGAATTCCACAGTGGCAGGGAATTGCTTGCTCAATACATACCGGGCAGCTATGATGTTGTCTTTATGGATATTTATCTGAACAACGAAAACGGCGTGGACTGCGCCTTGAAGCTGCGACAGCTGGACGAGAATCTGAATCTTATTTTCCTTACCACCAGCTCAGAATTTGGTGTAAAAAGCTATGATGTACGGGCAGCGGATTACATCGTAAAACCAGCCACATTGGACAAACTCTCAAGGGCACTGCACTATTGCAAGATTGCAGAGCCGCAGAGCGTTCCCTCCATTACGGTTACCACAAGGAATCAGCTGCTGGAAATCACGCTGGACAGGATTCTCTATGCGGATTATCAGAACCGCTGTG
>RRZU013168738.1_pt1 | contig 10662 bp, 8 predicted proteins | sample 2165561 | NCBI WGS metagenome assembly RRZU01 (sample SAMN10456909, study PRJNA506462) | wastewater metagenome | isolation source: wastewater sludge | place: USA: Moscow, Idaho | reverse complement strand
TAATAAGCAAGTGAAGTTAAACACGCAATTGAAAACTTTAAAAAAGGAATTGGAGGATATTAAATAATGGAGAAAATGCGGATGGAGTCCATCAACATGACTGAGAAGAACATTGAAAAAATTGGGGCATTGTTTCCGAATGTTATAACAGAGGCAAAAGATGAGAATGGGAAATTGAAGAAGGCAATCAATTTTGCATTATTGAAGCAGATTCTTTCTGATGAGGTTGTAGACAGTAATGAAGCATATGAATTTTCATGGGTAGGAAAAAATGCGTCTGTCATAGAAGCTGGAAAACCTATAAAAAAGACACTAAGGCCTTGTAAAAGTGAAAGTAAAGAATGGGATACAACCCAGAATCTATATATTGAAGGTGATAACCTTGATGTACTTAAGTTGCTTCAAGAAAGTTACCTTGGGAATATAAAAATGATCTATATTGATCCACCATATAATACGGGTAGAAATTTAATTTATCGAAATGATTTTTCTCAAGATGTTGATACTTTTCTTGATGAGTCAGGTCTTGTTTCGGAGGAAGGGCGGTTGGTCTCCAATCCTCGGACATATGGACGTTTTCATTCAGCATGGTCATCGATGATGTACTCGCGTTTGATGGTCGCTCGAAATTTACTTGCTAAAGATGGAGTATTGGTATGTGCTATTGACGAAAATGAGCAGGCACCATTGATGATGATGTTAAAAGAAATATTCTGTGAAGGAAATTATGAGCATGTTTGTGTAAGCGTTGTGCACAACCCGAGAGGTGTACAAGGAATCAATTTTTCTTACACTCATGAATATGCGATATTTGTCTATCCATCTAATGGTAAAATGATTTCTGATCGTCAAATAAAAGAAGAGGATGTTAGCTGGTCGCAGCTTAGAAACTGGGGCGGAGAATCTGAACGTACGGATGCAAAAAACTGTTTTTATCCAGTGATTGTTTCAGAAGGCAGTATAGTAGGATTTGGAGATGTCTGTCCAGATGATTTCCATCCAAAGCAAACTGAATGGAATGATAAGTTGGCTTATGTGTATCCAATCGATCGTAGTGGTGTTGAAAGAAAATGGAGATATGCACGGCAGAGTGTTGAATCAATAAAAGATATGTTAAGGGCAAGGCCTAATGATGGTGGATTCGAAATTGAGATAGGAAAGCAAACTGGAATTCAACGTACGATTTGGGTTGATAAACGTTACGACGCAAATGAATATGGGACTAAAATAGTTAATTCCCTAGTTCCAAATGGTGGATTCACTTTCCCTAAAAGTTTATGGACAGTATATGACGCAGTTTTTGCTGCAACTTCTCAGTGTAAAGATGCTATAATATTGGACTTTTTCTCAGGATCGGCAACTACTGCACATGCGGTTATGCAACTTAATTCGGAGGATGGTGGGAAAAGAAAATTCATTATGGTCCAACTTCCTGAAAAGTGTGAAGAAGAATCTCTTTCAATGTATAGTAACATCTGCGAAATAGGTAAAGAGCGTATCCGATGTGCAGGAGAAAAAATCAAAGCAGATCAAGGGATTAAAGCAATTGGCCTTGATGTAGGGTTCCGCGTTCTGAAATTAGACAGTACTAATATGAAAGATGTGTATTATGCAGCGGATCAATATTCGCAAGGATTGCTTGCTACATTAGTAAGTAATATTAAGGAGGATCGTACGGATCTTGACCTATTATTCGGGTGTTTACTTGAATGGGGCTTGCCGCTTTCGTTGCCGCATACAAACGAAGTAATTGATGAGGTGGAAGTGCATACTATTAATAATGGTGACTTAATGGCCTGCTTTTCGCAGAATATCAGTGAAACTGTTGTGAAGGAGATTGCCAAAAGACAACCTCTCAGAGCGGTATTCCGTGACAACAGTTTTGCAAATAGTCCTGAGAAAATCAATGTTGAGGAGATCTTTAAGCTGATATCTCCAAATACCAGCGTAAAGGTGCTATAGGAGGAACGAACGATGAAGTTACAATTTAAACATCAGAAGTTCCAAGCGGATGCGGCAAAAGCTGTTTGCGATGTATTTGCAGGGCAGCCGTATTTGACGCCCACCTATTTGATGGATAAGGGACTTGATACAGACGGACAAATGACACTGACATTTGCACAGGAATTCACAGGTTGGGGCAATCATAAATTAGTGCCCGAGCTTAATGAGCAGGTTATATTAGAAAATTTGCATAAGATACAGCGCAGCCATCAGATTGAACCTTCAAAGTCATTGGAAGGAAGATTCAACCTTACGGTTGAGATGGAAACAGGTGTTGGCAAGACATACACCTATATTAAAACCATGTATGAGATGAATAAACGCTTTGGGTGGAGTAAGTTTATTGTTATTGTGCCAAGCGTTGCAATCCGCGAGGGGGTATATAAGTCATTCCAAATAACTCAAGATCACTTTGCAGAGGATTATGGGAAGAAAATTCGATTCTTTATTTATAACTCTGCCCAGTTGACTGAAATTGACCGCTTTGCTAGTGACAGCTCGATAAATGTTATGATTATCAACTCGCAGGCCTTCAATGCCAAGGGTAAGGACGCAAGAAGAATTTATATGAAGTTGGATGAATTCAGAAGCCGTCGTCCGATTGACATTATTGCTAAGACGAATCCAATCCTGATTATTGATGAACCTCAATCGGTTGAGGGGAAGCAGACAAAGGAACGATTGAAAGAATTCAATCCATTCATCACATTGCGATATTCTGCTACCCATAAGAAAGACAATGTATATAACATGGTCTACCGTTTGGATGCCATGGAAGCCTATAATAAGAAACTGGTCAAAAAAATCGCAGTTAAAGGGATCTCAGTTACAGGTAGCACCGCAACAGAAGGCTATCTGTACTTGGCGTGTCTACATCTTTCAGGCGATAAAGCACCGACTGCTTCTTTGGAGTTTGATATTAAAGGAGCAAAGGGTGTGCGCAAGGTAACCCGAAAGGTGTATGAGGGCTACAACCTGTTTGAGAATTCTGGAGAGCTTGAAGAATATAAGAATGGCTATACGGTTCAAAGTATTGATGGCCGCGATAACTCGGTAACGTTCCTTAATGGTATAAAAATATTCGCAGGAGATGTGAAGGGAGCTGTTAGTGAAGAGCAGCTGCGCCGTATTCAAATCCGTGAAACGATTCTTTCACATATCGAAAGGGAGCGCCAGCTCTTTTACAAGGGTATTAAAGTTCTGTCGCTTTTCTTTATTGATGAGGTGGCAAAGTATAAGCAATATGATGCGTCTGGCAGTCCTATAAATGGCGTTTACGGGGATGTATTCGAGGAAGAGTATCAGGATATTGTCAGCTCTTTGCAGCTGGAAATTGGTGATGAAGAGTATATTAAATACCTTAACCTGCATTCAGCTTCCGCAATTCATCAGGGGTATTTCTCTATAGATAAGAACAAGAAAACTGGGAAAGAGTTTTTCGTAGATAGCAAAATGGAGCGAGGTACTACCGAATCGTCAGATAGTGATGCATACGATTTGATTATGAAAGACAAGGAACGACTCTTGGACCGTAAAGAACCAGTTCGCTTTATCTTCTCTCATTCCGCGCTTAGAGAAGGATGGGACAATCCGAACGTCTTCCAGATCTGTACATTAAAACAAAGTAGTTCTGAAGTAAGGAAACGACAAGAAGTTGGGCGTGGACTGCGCTTATCAGTTAATCAAAGTGGCGAACGTATGGATGCGAATCTATTAGGTGAAGATGTCCATCATATCAACGTGTTGACGGTTATTGCCAACGAAAGCTATGACAGCTTTGCGAAGGCTTTACAGTCTGAGTTAGCTGAAGCTGTAGCGGATAGGCCGTTAATGGTTACAGTGGATCTATTTAAGAATAAAGTCATTAAAGATCATTTGGGTGCTGAGCAGGTTGTTGATTTAGAAACAGCGCAGACGATTTATGAAGGATTGATCGCAAACGGTTATATCAAGAAAGGTGTATTAACGGACAAGTACTATGATGACAAGAAAAATGGCAGCCTAGAATTTGCTGAAGAGGTGAAAGACTTTACGGATTCAATTGTGACTATTATTGATTCCATTTATGACAGCAGAACGATGCAACCAGATAATGCCCGAGATGGAAACATTGAATTGCGCTTGGATAAGAAGAAGCTGGATATGGATGCATTTAAAAAGCTCTGGGCCCAAATTAACACAAGATCTGCCTATGTTGTCAACTTCGATACAGATGAGTTGATTGAGAAATCCATTAAGGCACTTAATAAGGATCTGAGGGTATCAAAAATCTTCTTTAAAGTGCAGTACGGGGAAATGAAGGATATCAAGTCGAAAGAGGAACTGCTTGCAGGTGCTTCTTTTATCAAGGAATCAGGTGAATACAAGGCTGCACAAGTTTCGGCCAATAGCAACGTGAAATACGATCTTATTGGCAAAGTTGTTGCTGAAACGGGTCTTACACGCGAAGCTGTAGTGAAAATCTTGCAGGGCATTGAAAAAACTGTGTTTGACCAATTCAAGGACAACCCTGAAGAATTCATTATTAAGGCTTCAAATATTATAAACGAACAAAAGGCAACGGTCATTATTCAGCACATCACTTATAACAAGATCGATGCGGTTTATGATACAACGATCTTCACAGAGCCTACGATGAAGGGGCGTTTAGGTGTAAATGCCATGGCAACAAAGCGCCATTTGTATGATCATATCCTATATGATTCTACAAATGAAAAAAGCTTTGCCCAAAATCTTGATACCAGTGAGGAAGTAGCGGTATATGTAAAACTGCCGAGTGGCTTCTACATTTCAACTCCAGTGGGTAAGTACAATCCGGATTGGGCGATTGCTTTTAATGACGGCAAAGTGAAGCATATTTACTTTGTAGCAGAGACTAAGGGATCAATGTCTTCCATGCAGCTTCGCATGATTGAAGATGCGAAGATACATTGTGCACGTGAGCATTTTAAAGCTATTAGCACTGAAAATGTGAAGTACGATGTAGTGGATAGTTATGAGACTTTGATGAACAAGGTAATGATGTAAGGATCGAGGGAATAAATCACTTAGAGCGTTTGACACGATTCTAATAATAACAAAAAAGAAAGGGAGAATTATGTATGCGTGACTTTAATAGATTTCAAGCTTTTTGCTATTCGAACAGAAATAATTACAATTATCTTGCGTTCAAGGGAGCTTTTGATAGAGTTGAAGCTTATCAAGACTACCAAAGAGAGGGACATTATTTGCAGTTGTTCTATGCAATCTACGATTTTTATAACGCAAATCCTAGGTTGATGTCTCTGGCTGGTGTTCCCGCATTTGATATTTCAGCAAATCCAGTTTTCTTTGACGCTTGGTGTGATTTTATCAACGATGATAGCAATGACGATGAAGGATTCACAACTGAAAGCTTAAGAAAAAATCTTTCACCTTCATGTGGAGGGAATCGTCGCGGTGGGGGTGGTTGGAGCCCGATTGCTAAAATTCTTTTTCCAACAGTAGCTGTTTATATGAAATAGTAGATAGCAAAATGAGGAGTATTGGTTTTTTAGAAAAATAAGAAAAAGTATTGAAAAATGTATTTATGATTTTTATGACTGCCAGTATTACCGGCAGTCATAAAAATATCATGTAAATCATTTTAAAATAGGAGAAACGAGATTATGGCAGAATTTAAATATGAGATTACAGAGCGCATTGCTATTTTGTCTGAAAATGGTAAGGGTTGGACGAAGGAGCTAAACAAAGTGAGCTGGAATGACAGACCAGCAAAATTTGACTTAAGGGACTGGCATCATGAAGAAGGTAAGATGGGTAAAGGGGTTACCTTGTCAGATGAAGAAATAAGAAATCTTAGAGAAGTATTGAAAGCAATAGAATTATAAGTGGTGACTATTCAAGTTATTAACGAAATATGAGATGTATTTCTCGGTTATGAATTATTTGAGATGGAATATTTGAAGATTAAGCCTTACTCTTTTGCAACATCGAAAATAGCAGAAGTTTTTAATAGAATCTATTATTTGCGACTGCGAAAAGGGAAATAATGAGAATAATAGGAAACAAGAAATTTGGTGTCGAGTAAAGCGTATCAAACAATCCCTTGGCGGGATGAGTTCACTGGAATATCGGCAAAGTTTAGGGCTCTGTGCTTAGTCCAAGATTTTGTCCGCACCTCCGACTGTAAAAAATACATAGTAATAATTAGACGAAAGGTAAAGGGAAATGGATGGGAGATAGAAGTGCTGTAAATACAATTAGAGGTTATTATTACCAATTTGACTATTCTATTGTTAAAATCCTTGAGCTAGAAAACGATACAGATGCAATAACGGTTGAAGGTATTGAAGATATCGATATCTCTTCTGTATCAGAAGAGACTGCAATACAGTGTAAATACTATGAACACACGGAATATAATCATTCAGTGATTGCTTCGGCGGTCAGACTTATGCTGGCACACTATAAAACCGTTGTTGATGGTAGTGCGAAGCCTATAATTTATAAATTGTATGGGCATTATAAATCAGGACAAAAAAAGCTAATTTTGCCGATTGATGTTGAATTTTTGAAAAGTAATTTTCTAACATATACCGAGAAAAAAATTCTACATAAGGTGCATGATGAACTTGGATTATCAGATGCAAATCTAAATGACTTTTTAAAAATCCTGATAATTGATATAAATGCACAAAGTCTAGATAGTCAAGAATCCCAGCTGATCAGTTTATTGATGAAAGAATTCTCGTGTACCAAGTATGACGCGGAGGTATTGTATTATTGCAATGCTCTCGCAAAAATCAGAAGCTTAGCAATTGAACAAAATGTTGAAAATCGTAAAATCACAAAGTCGGAATTCGTTATGGCCATTAATGTTAAACAAATTTTATTTAATGAATGGTATATTGCATTCAAAGGGAAACAAAAGTGGCTTTCGCAATTGAAAGCTATGTACTTTTCTACTCTGAATACATCACCATTTGAGAGATTTTTCTTAATAGAAGTACCAAACACAGAGTATTCACGTTCAGCGTTGAAAGAGTTAATTCATCTATTGCGAAGAAAATGGGCAAAAATATCGAAACGAGAAAGTCAGCCGTTTTGTCCATATTTATATATCCATGGTATTGATGACATTGAATTGGTTGAATTGAAAAAAGAGCTAACAAATGAGGGATTTACGTTCATTGACGGTTATGATTATATGGGAGCATCGTTTAATCCGAAGTCAATTGCTCGCACAGCAAACTATTATAATCAAATCGGAATCAAGTTTATCAACTATAGGGAAAATATAACAGAAATCATTAGCACAGTAGCAAAGCCAAAGGAGATTTATCAATTTTACTTTTCACAACCAATTCTGACTGACAATTCTGACAACGTTAAGCAAGTAGCAATCCAGATACAAGAATTTCAAGATATTAAGGGGGTAATATAATGAACTGTGAAGAAGCAAAAATTAATGCAGAAGTGATATCGGTATATCCAGACAGAGTTAAGATATCAGTTGATAAATTAGAAGACTTTAAAATTGCTGAAGAGTCATTAAGGGTTGGGTCATATTTGAAAATATCAGACAATGAAAATGCAATGCTAATCGCAATAATAGAGAATTTCTCAATTGAAGTAAATGACAAGGGTGAGAAGAAATATTTAATTGAGGCGAATCCTTTGGGCGTTCTTAAAGATGGGAAATTTATCCGTGGTGGTGATTCTATAGCTATCCCACCTAAAAAAGTTGAGCCTGCAACAGAAAATGAAATCAACACTATTTATTGCAACGCATTTTTAGAGCAAGAGAAGTTTGAATTTGCTTCATTAGCATCGAATGAAAAGATTAGAATACCGATAAATGGCAATAAGTTTTTTAATAAACATATTGCCATTGTAGGTTCTACTGGATCTGGAAAGTCCCATACTTTATCTACTATTATCCAAAAGGCTGTAAAAGCAAAAAATGGGGAATTTCAACTCAACAACTCGCATATAGTAATATTTGATATTCACTCTGAATACAAATCTGCTTTTCCTGATGCCAACTTTATAGACATTAGCAATTTAACACTTCCATATTGGCTGTTGAATAGTGAGGAGTTAGAAGAAATTCTATTGGATACAGGGGAACGGGATAATTACAACCAGTCCTCAGTTTTCAGAACGCTTGTTACTGAGAACAAGAAGAAGCATAATAAGGGGCAAACAAAAATATTCTACGATAGTCCAGTCTATTTTGACATTAATGAAGTCATAAATGCTATTAATAATTACCGAAACGAGACAGTAAATTCAAAGTGTTCAGACCGATATATGATTGTTGATGACAATTCGTATACTGTAACAGGTGGGAGTACTGATGCTAATTCAGGAATAAAAATGACAAGTTCTGAAAGGATTGCAAAGTATTTTGAAGGTGAATATGATTTTCACCCTACAAAAAGTCAGAACATTACGAAAGGCGACTATGCAGATGGAACTCTGGATAAATTTTCAGTTCGCTTTCAATCAAAGGTTTCACAAGATCGGCTAACATTTCTATTTGGCCCTGAGTCCAAAACTATCACGTTTGAAGATATACTACATCAAATAATAGGTTACACACCTGCTAAGCATGCAAATGTTACTGTAATTGATTTGAGTGGCGTACCATTTGAAGTGTTAAGTATAACCGTCTCTTTGATTTCGCGGATAATTTTTGAATATGGATATTTTTACAAACGCCTCAGGAATCGTACTAAACCGGAGGATAAGATAAATAATGATATACCAATTCTATTGGTATATGAAGAGGCACATAAATATGTACCAAATAGTGATTTGACTAAGTACCGATCGGCCAAACAATCAATTGAAAGAATCGCTAAAGAAGGTCGAAAATACGGCGTGACATTATTGCTTGCAAGTCAAAGACCTTCTGAGATTTCTGAAACTATCTTTTCGCAATGCAATAATTTCATCGCGATGAGATTAACTAATCCTAACGACCAAAATTATGTCAAAAAGCTTCTCCCGGATACTTTGGGTAAACTAATTGATAAAATGCCAACACTAAGAGCTGGAGAAGCATTATTAGTTGGTGAGGCAATTGTATTGCCTTCAATTGTTCAAATAGATGAATGTGAAAATCCCCCTTCATCAAATGACATACCATATTGGGAGTTGTGGAAAGATGAATGGAAAGATCTTGATATTGCTGAAATAAAGGCAGAATGGAGAAAGTAAACAGTACAGGTGATTGGCTAACTAGCCCCAGCACCAACATTAAATAAGATCTAATTTGCCATTACATCATGAGTTAAGTAAAGAAAATCCATAGGCGAGCTGTAAAGGCCCCCCTATGGATTTCAATCTTATTCATGATGTCTTATCTGATTTGCTTCCCATTCTAGGCACTTTTGGACAAATAGTGTGTGAATTCTCTCGGCATTTACAGTTCCCAATTCCACTGTAATATGAATGAAGCCAACTCATAGAAATCAGTCAATATATTAGAGGAACTTTTTCAAAAACTTTTCTATTGAGCATAACCCCCTTTCAATAGATTCTGAAACTGATACTTTGCTAACTCCTTCAGCCATTGCTATTGCTGTTTTGCTCATGCCTAAAAAGAAATGAGCATAAATTCGTTTTGCTTGCTTGTCGGGCAATGAGGCTATCGCTGAATGAAGTTGTTCTTGGGTCAGTTTGCGCTCGTAAAGCTCATGGGGAGAGAGCGAGACGAAGAGAATATTTCGCTCAATCCCATCCTCACGATCAAGGGAGTATGTAGCTTTATAGCGACGTTTTGTTCGTTCATAGGTTTCCTCTGCTTTGGCATAATCTGCGAATATCTGTGCCAGTTCGTCCGGCACATCAATCCATTTATCTTCTGTGAAGTAATAAGGGTAAATATTTCTTAGGTTTATGGTTTTCATATATGACCATCCTTTCAATTTTTGAAAATCTGATTGAAAGGACAGACGGCGGTGAACGCCCGGATTTTAGTCTGAAAAACCTATAAATTGAATGAATAAAAAAACGCACCGAGCCAAAATGGTCCGATGCATTAAACACAACAAGAAATCTTGATTTGAGTTTAAGACGAAAAGACACCATAACCCTCCTTTGAGTTACGGTGTCTAAATTTTTTGTGATATGACGTTTTCTATGGCAGTACGTAGTTCGGCTATATGATTTGTTTGTGCAGGCTCCGTTCGGAGTCATCGGTACGTAGTTTACAAGTGAAATAGCTCATTGCGCTTAAACCTACCATATCGTTGAATGCTCCTTATATGATCAAACAAGCAGTAATTTTACATTCTTTATTTTACACCGAACTTTATTAAAATCCTTATTGCTGCTTTGTTTCCCATATATGAATTTCAATTATATTGAACATTGTCAACTGCCTTCTGGAACATTGCTATCTGAAGATGAAACTGCTGAACAAATATCACCGATGTCACATTGTAAAGCTTCACAAATTGATAGTAATACGGTGATAGAAACAGGTTCGTTTTTGTTCAGCTTGGTTATTGTTCCTGCCGATAGTCCAGTCAGTTTCTTTAAATCACTTTTCTTAATATCCCGATTTATAAGCTCGATCCATAACTTTTTATAAGTAATCTTCATATCTATTCCCCATTTATCGCTGACTTTGCTTCATAAGCGCTTTTTAGAGCTTTTAAGGACTCT
>RRZU012804312.1_pt1 | contig 10663 bp, 8 predicted proteins | sample 2165561 | NCBI WGS metagenome assembly RRZU01 (sample SAMN10456909, study PRJNA506462) | wastewater metagenome | isolation source: wastewater sludge | place: USA: Moscow, Idaho | reverse complement strand
AACTGATCACCACCGGGTGCAGGAAAGTGCGTTTGCCCAGCCGGCGGTAGGGGTCCGGAACACCACTGCGCAGCAGCAGTGCCGGGCTGCCGATGGCTCCCCCGGCGATGACGAAGTGGCGAGCGCGCAGATGCACTCGCTTACCCGCAGGATGGATGCCGTCCGGCTGCAGAGCCATACAGTCGACAGCGGTCACGCGGCCACCAGCATAGCGCAGACGCTCGGCGCGCAAGCGCGTATACAGGGTCGCGCCACGATTGAGTGCCGCCGGGATGGTGGTCACCAACATCGACTGCTTGGCGTTGGTCGGGCAGCCCATGCCGCAGTAGCCGAGGTTCCAGCAGCCCTTGACATTGCGTTTGATCGAAGCGATCGGGATCCCCAGCTTCTCGCCGCCGATGGCGAGCGCCTGGTTGTTGGCGTTTGGTGACGTCTCCCAGCGGCGTATCGACAGCTTGTGCTCCATGACCGCAAACCACGAACTCATCGATTCGGCGCTCAATTGCCGCAAACCGAACTGGTGCTGCCAGAATTCGAACACTTCGGGCGGTGTGCGGAAGCTGCTGGTCCAGTTGACCGTCGTCGAGCCGCCGACGCAGCGCCCCTGATAAATGTTGATCGCCTTGTCGGCGGTCTTGCGCGACGCCGACTCCTGGTACAGCTGGGGATAAGCATCGGCTTCGCGCATCTTGAAGTCGGACGACGAGCGCAACGGCCCTTCCTCTACCAGGACGACCCGCAAGCCAGCGTCGCTGAGGATGTCGGCAGTCATACCACCGCCAGCACCGGTGCCGATGATGACCACGTCCGCCTCGAATGTTTGCCCCTTGGTCAGCGTTGACGCATCAATGTGTTTCCAGCCGCCGGCCAGGCCAGCCCGGATTGGATCCAGCATCAGAAAACTCCCTGTGGTGGGCCGGGATAGCCGATGGCCTCCCAGGTGTCGGAACGGGCGTACCAGGCGCCGAAAATCAGGTCGTGCAGCGCCCCGTAGGCACTCTGCAGCAGATTCAGACGGCTCGATCGCCAGGCCTGCAGGAACTCGCTGATCTCGGCGAGACTCGCCTCGCGCCACGGCTTGCCGACACCGGCCAGGATCCGCCTGCCCGGCGCGACGACCAGCAGGCCGAACAGCTCGCCGACCTCTTTCTGGGCAGCCAGCGAAAGGCCGGCGACCGCCGTGGCGATGCCATCGACGGTCAGGTCCACCAGCTGACGGCGTTGCTCGATGTCGGTGGGCAGCGCCCCGTCAAGCATGGTGTTGCTCAGCGCCGCGAGCATCTCGCGCTCGGCGTCGCTCAAGCGACGCGCTCCGGCAGCGTTCAGCCAGCCTGCCAGGGAAAGCAGGCAACTACCGGCGAGGCCGGCCTTGATGAATTGCCGACGTGAACAACTCATCGCATGCGGCTCCAACGGTCATGGCTCCTGGCAGCCACCCCGGTTGATGTAAGCGATGACCCTTCCCTCCCTGGCAGGGCGGATTCCGGCTTGCCCGCCGGAATTGCTCGCTGCGCACGGAGCATGCTCCGTGAATTCCCCTTCTCGCCCGCCGCGCCCTCTCCCACCAGCGGGCGAGGCGAGATTCGTGCGTCGCTTGCGCGACTTTCGCAGCAAGTAGAGTGAAGCATGTATTGCTCCTTTGCAAGGTTCCCTCCCATCAGAGTGTAAGCGCTGCTGCGCTCGCTGCTTAGGGGAAGCCCTCTAAACACTCTTCTTCGGACGGTGCATAATGGCTCGCCATGGACCATTCGACAGTCTCCACCAAAATACAGCAGAGCGCCGAAGCACTACGGCAGCACTTGAAATCTGCCAAGGGCCTGCGCCAGCAGATCAACAACGATGCAGCCGCCGCGCGCAACCGACTGCACCTGCGCAAATGGCAGGCGGGCCGCCTGGCACGCACCCACGCGGACCTGTTGGCCAGCCCACGTTTCGGACAGGCGGCGCAGTTCTTTCTCTCCGACCTCTACGGCCCGAAGGACTTCAGCATCCGGGACGAAGAGGTCGAGCGGGTGCTCCCCCTGCTGATCAAGATGCTGCCCGGATCGGCGCTACGCACCATCGTGCTCGCCGTCGAACTCGATGCGCTGTCCGAAGAACTCGACTCGGCAATGGTGGCCGTTCTTGGTCGTGCCGGACAGATCGAGTGCATCGACGAGGATGCCTACGCTGCGGCCTACCGAAGCCTAGGCTGCCAGGCCGAGCGTCAGCGCCAGATCCAGCTGATTCAGGAAACCGGCGAGGCCCTTGACCGGGTGGCCAGGAAGCCGCTGTTGAACGGCATGCTGAAACTGATGCGTCGCCCGGCGCAGCTGGCCGGACTCGGCGAACTGCACGAATTTCTCGATCGCGGCTTCCATGCCTTCCGCTGCATGGGTTCGGCTAGCGACTTTCTCGACGCGATCAACCGCAAGGAGCAGCAAGTCTCGGACAATCTGTTTGCCGGTACAGCCAATCCATTTCGTTGACCCGGATTACCGGGGCGTTGGTCGCCACCGGTACACGCTGTGACACAAAACGACAAATACCACACAGATCCGCGGCGTCCTTAGCTATAGCATTCGTTCTGTCGCCGGGACGCTCCTCCTCCCCCCCTCCCCTCGGAGTGTCACGGTGACAGCATCACCGGCCCGCCCAGCCCCCCCTGCGCGGGCCGTTTCTATTGGCGAATACGGCGCCAGATCGGCGAGAGCGGCTTCCGCCACGGACTGGCCGACAGCTCGATCGCGCCGTACAATTGCAGCATGTTCAGCCACTCCGTGCACCACACGAGGACTTCGATGCGCAGCAGGAACCCCAATTTTTCAGGCATTCGCCTGGCAGCACCCGGCAGCGGCCTGTTCGGCAAGCTGCTGAGCATCGCCGCTGGCACGCTCCTGCTGGTGGCCGCCTTGCTGTTCTCGCTGTTCGCCGTCAGCGTCCTGGTGGTTGGCGGATTGCTGCTCTTCGCCTACTTGCAGTGGAAAACCCGACACCTGCGCGGACCTCTGGACGAGCACCTGCGCGCGCAGATGCGGCGGCCGCCAGACCAGGCCGATGAGCAGGCAGCAGGGGGATGCGTGATCGAGGGCGAAGTGATCGGCGAGGCAGCCGACGAGGCGCGGCCAGCCGGCAGCAGCCGAGCAGCCGACGACCTGCCTGCGCGCTGCGACCCCCAGCCAAGGTCAGAAAGGCCATGAAAGTGCTTGACCACCAGCATGGCCAGCATCGCTTCGCGCTCCCCAGCTCCCCAACTCCCCAGCCCCCTAGCCATGGAACCTGTCCCCTCGCCATGAAACCCGTCTGCTTCGCCTTTTCCCTGACCCTGATCAGCAGCGTCGCTGCTGCGCAGCTGCCGGCCGAACGTTTCAGCTCGTGCATGACCACGCTGCGCGGCGATGCCGCGTCGAAAGGCGTCTCGGGCGCTTCCTTCGATCGCCTCACCAGCGGCTTGACGCCGGACATGAGCGTGCTCGAGTTCCTCGACTACCAACCCGAGTTCCGCACTCCGATCTGGGATTACCTGGCTGGCCTCGTCGATGACGAGAGGGTGGCCGATGCGCTCGCCATGCGCGAGAAATGGGCCACTACGCTGGCCAGCGCAGCCAATCGCTATCAGGTCGATGCCGACACGGTGGTTGCTGTCTGGGGCGTCGAGAGCAACTTCGGACGCAACTTCGGTAAGCGCCCGCTGCTGACTTCGCTCGGTACGCTCTCCTGTTTCGGGCGCCGGCAGGCCTATTTTCGGGGCGAGTTCATCAGTACGCTGAAAATCCTCGACAGCGGCGACATCACCCCGGAGCGCCTGGTCGGTTCGTGGGCAGGCGCTTTCGGGCACACCCAGTTCATGCCCTCGACCTTCCTCCGGCTGGCGGTCGATGGCGACGGTGACGGCAAACGCGACCTCATGGACAGCGTCCCCGATGCGCTCGCCTCAACCGCCAATTTCCTGCACCGGGCGGGCTGGCGCCAAGGCGAACCCTGGGGGTACGAAGTCTCCTTGCCGGCTGGTTTCGACAGCAGCGTCGCGGGACGCAGCAACAAGCGTCCGCTTTCGTACTGGAACGGACGCGGCGTGCGACGCGCCGATGGGCAAGCCCTGGCTGCCTCGGACGCAGCTGCCGGCCTGCTCCTGCCCGCCGGCCCACGCGGTCCGGCTTTCCTGGTATTCCGCAACTTTGACGCCGTCTACGGCTACAACGCCGCCGAGAGCTATGCCCTGGCAATCGCCCATCTCGCCGACCGCATCAAGGGCAGCAAGGGTTTTGTCACCCCGTGGCCGACCGATGACCCCGGCCTGTCACGGCAGGAACGCCGCGAACTGCAAACGCTGCTCGCCAGCCGCGGCTACCCGATCGGCGAAATCGACGGCATGATCGGCGCCAACTCCCGGCAGGCGATCCAGGCCGAGCAGAAGCGTCTGGGCATGGCCGTCGACGGCCGTCCCGGACAGCAGCTGCTGACCGCCCTGCGCGCGCCACCAGCCGGCCGCTGAGCGGCAGCGGCCGGGCGCTTGCGCAAGCGAGAAAACGAGATGTCACCAGCTGCCGACGAGCGCAGCCAGCAAACCGGTGAGATCTGCATCGCTGCCTCGCAATTGCGTCCCGGGGTACATGTTCGTCTGCCGGTGCCCTGGACCGAGCACCCCTTCCTGTTCAACTCCTTCGTCATCGAGGACGCCGAACAGGCACGGCTGATTGCCGCGCTGCAACTGCCGCAAGTGTTCTGTGACCCGACCCGCTGCAAGACACCGCCGCGACCACCGGCGGCAGATCCGGCGATTGCCGCCGCCGAGAAGACGCAGACAGCAGAACTCGCGGCGCTGGCGGCCGCGCGTCTGGCCGAGAAACATGCGCGTGCGCAGGTGATGAACCGCTTCCGGGAGCGGCTCGACAAGGCCCAGCAGCATTATCTCGGCGCTGCCCGGACGGTGAGCGTCGCGATCAAGGGCTTCAGCGTCAACCCGCACGCAGCTATCCAGCAAATCTCGGAGGTCAGCGAACAATCAACGACCGCGCTGCTGGCCGACCCCGACAGCGCCATCGTGCTGATCGCCGAAAAGGCACGCGACGAGGGACAGGCCGCCCACTCGCTGTCGGTGATGACCCTCTCGCTCCTCCTCGGCAGGCAGGCCAGGCTACCCGAACAAGCGCTGCGCGCGCTCGGCATCGGGGCGCTGCTGCACGACATCGGCAAGCAACTGATCAGTCCATCGATTCTGCGCAACAGCGAACGCAACCGGCACGAAAAAGCAATCTACCAGACGCATTGCCGTGGCGGCTTCGAGGCGGCGACGCGCACCGGCAAGCTTGCCCAGCCGATACTCGAGGCCATTCTTTACCATCACGAGCGCTGTGATGGCAGCGGCTTTCCGGAACGCCTGAGCGGCAACGCGATCCCCCTGGCAGCGCGGGTGGTGGCGATTGCCGACCGTTTCGACAAACTGGTCAACCCGCTCGACAGCCGCCGTGCGCTATCGCCGTCCGAAGCTCTGGCCTGGCTGTGGGGCAAAGAGCAGAAAGCATTCGATGCGCTGCTTCTGCAACTCTTCGTGCGCGCCATGGGCGTCTATCCACCGGGTTCGATCGTCCAGCTCAGCGACGGCGGTGTCGGCGCAGTGCTCAGCGGAGCACCCACCGGCAAGCCGCTCTGTCCGCAGGTAATCGTCTATGCGCCAGAAGTGCCGCGCCGCCAGGCAATCATCCTCGACCTGGCGAACGACGACCAGGTCAGCATCGTGCGCGCGCTGCGACTGCAGGATCGTCCAGCCGAGGAACTCGATTACCTGCTGCCGCGCCGCAAGCTCAGTTGGTCGTGGCTGGCGGAACAGCCTTGACCCGGCCAGCGGAATGCTACCGATGCTGACCGTAGCCGGCCTCGCGAAACGTCACGCGCTGGCCAGCCGACCGCTGTTCAGCGACCTCGCTCTGACCATCGCGGCGGGGGAAATCGTTGCCCTGGTCGGTGAATCGGGAATCGGCAAGAGCACCTTGCTCAACTGTATCGCCGGACTCGAGACCCCCGACAGTGGCTCGATCCGGATCGGCCCGCAGGCGCTGGACATCGTCCGGCTCGATGAAGCGGCGCGGGCGGTGCTACGCGCGCACTGCATCGGCTTCGTCTTTCAGGCTTTTCATGTGCTGCCAACGCTGAGCGTGGCGCAGAACATCGCGGTACCCTTGCTGCTCTGCGGCGTACCGCTCGCTGAGCACGCGCCACGTACGCAGGCGCTGCTCGAACGCGTCGGCCTGGCCGGCTTCGCTGACCGCTGGCCGGCCTCGCTGTCGGGCGGCGAGCTGCAGCGGGTGGCGATCGCCCGCGCGCTGGTACACCGCCCGGCGTTGATTCTTGCCGACGAGCCGACCGGCAACCTCGATCCGCGTACCGCCGACGAGGTGCTCGCGCTGCTCCTGGAAAGAGTCCGAGAGCCGCAGGCGAGCGCCTTGATCGTCACCCATTCGCAGCAGGTCGCACAGTGTTGCGACCGTATCGTGACGCTGACCCCGGACGGCTTGCGATGAAAACGCTGGCCTGGTGGCTGATCCGCGCCCAGTTCCGGACCCGCCGTGCGGCAACCCTGCTGTCGATGCTGGCGATCGCCCTCGGTGTCGCCCTCGGCTACGCGATCCATCTGATCAACGCTGCCGCTCTGGCCGATTTTGCCCGCGCCATGCAGACCGTCCAGGGCGATCCCGATGCGGTGATTGCCGCTCGGGACAGCGCCGGCAGCGTTGCCCTGGCGAGCATCAACGACATCGCTGGCGACCCGGCGGTAATGGTCATCGCCCCCGTGATCGAAACGCGGGTACGTATCGATCAGGCGCGCCTGCCGGTCCGCCTGATCGGGATCGACGTGTTCAGCGCCGCAGCGGTGATGCCGCGGTTGTTGCCAAGACACAGCGAAGGCGCGCTTACCGGCAGCATTTTCGACGGCGGCGTCTATGCCTCGCCAGCGCTGCGCGACAAGCTCGGGCTACAGGACGGTGCACCGGTGACGCTGCGGCGCGGCGATCAGCAGTGGTCAACCCGCATCGCTGGCGATCTTCCCGCCGCCGGCGCCGACGACCTGCTGCTGGTCGCTGACATCGCCTGGGTACAGGAGCACTTCGGGCCAGACGACGCCGTCAGCGAGGGACGCATACGTCTCTCGCCCGACACCGATCCGGCCCGCTGGCGGGCGACGCTGACAGCGCAGCTGCCGGCCGGGTTGCTGCTGCGCGCCGCGGACGACGACAACGCGCGCGTTTCCAACCTCTCGCGCGCCTACCGCGTCAACCTCAACGTCCTGGCGCTGGTGGCTTTGCTGACCGGCGCCTTCCTGGTCTTCGCCACGCAACTGACCGCCGTCGCCCAGCGCTCGACGCAGTTTGCCCTGCTCGGTGTCCTCGGCCTGTCGCCGCGCATGCGCCTGCTGCAGATCCTGCTCGAAGGACTCGCCATTGGCGTTCCCGGCGCCCTGCTCGGGCTGGGTCTCGGCTACGCGCTGGCGCTGGCCTTCACGCAGCTGCTCGGTGGCGACCTCGGCGGTGGCTATTTTGCGACCAGCGCGCCGCTGCTCGTGCCGCAGCCATTACCGGCGCTCGCTTTCCTGGCCCTCGGCTGCGGCGCCAGTCTGGCCGGCGCCTGCTACCCGGCCTATCTGAATCGCCTGCAGCCGCTGGCGCAGGCATTGAAAACCGGCTTCGCCCAGCGCCCCGGCGCGGCCAGGGCGCCACATACCAGGCTGTGGCTGCCATCGCTGCTGGCCCTGGCGGCGATCGCGCTGACCCAGCTACCGCCGCTGTTCGAGCTGCCGCTGGCCGGTTATGCGGCGATCGCGCTGGTCCTGGTGATCGGCATCAGCTGCGCGCCCGTGGTGACGCAGTACGTATTCGGCTATCTGGCCAGACCTGGCCTGCCGGCGCCGCAACAGATCGCGCTGCAGAACGTCGCGCAGGCGCCGCTGATGGCGCAGGTGGCGGCCAGCGGACTGATCGTCAGCTTCGCGCTGACCGCCAGCATGGTGATCATGGTGTCCAGCTTTCGTGTCGCCGTCGACCACTGGCTGGACGCGGTATTGCCAGCGCCGCTCTATCTGCGCAGCAAGGCGACGCCACTACCGCAGGAACTGCTGCAGGCCCTGCTGCGGCCCGACGCACCCTTCGCCAGGATCGAGCGTACGGCGCACGCCTCGCTGACCATCGACCCGCAACGGCCAAACGTTGCGCTGATCGTCCGCGAGATCGAGCGCGGCAATCCCGGCGCACGCCTGCCCTTCACCGGCGCGGTGATGACGCCGCCGTCGGACGACCTGGTGGTGGTCTGGATCAGCGAGCCCTTGCACGAGATTTACGGCATCCACCCCGGCCAGACCCTGCGCCTGCCGTTGCTCGGAGGCGACGTCGAGGTCTTCGTCGGCGGCGTCTGGCGCGACTATTCGCGGCAGTTTGGCGCGCTGGTGATCAGCCGTGACGATTACCTGCGCCTCGGCGGCGATTTCCAGCCCACCGACCTCGCCCTCTGGCCGCTGCCCGCTGACGCTGCCGGCGAGGCTGCCGGCGCCTGGCTGGCGCCCTACACCAGCAGCCACGCACTCGAACTCGCCGACGCGGCCGAAATTCGCCAGATCAGCCTGTCGATCTTCGACAAGAGCTTCGCCGTGACCTACGCGCTCGAAGCCGCGGCGATGCTGATCGGGCTGTTCGGCCTGGCGGTGACGCTGGCAGCCAGCGTCTGGCTGCGCGCCGGCGAGCTGGCCACGCTGGGCGCTCTCGGGTTCAGCCGCCGCATGCTCAGCCGCGCGGTGATGCTCGAAGGCGCGCTGATCGCTGCCGTCGGCCTGCTGATCGGCCTCGCCTGCGGCATCGCGATCGCCGCCGTGCTGACGCAGGTGGTCAATCCGCAGGCCTTCCACTGGCGAATGCCGCTCGACGTCCCCTGGTCCGCGGTGGTCTTCGGCGCGCTGGCAACCCTCGCCGCCGCCGTCGTCGCCAGCCATTACGCAGCCCGCCAGGCGACCCGGCTGCCGGTGGCGCAGGTTCTGGCCAGCGCCCAGTAAGCGCCGACGCCGATGCGCCGCCGCATTTTCCTGGCCACGCCCTTGCTGCTACCGACGCAGCTACTCGCGGTTGCCGCAGCCGCCGCGGCCAGCCCATCCTCGCTCGCCTATCCGGCGGTGGTCCCCGGCGTGCGGCTGGTCTTCCCGCGTGACCATGGCGCGCACCCGGACTTCCGCACCGAGTGGTGGTACGTCACCGGCGCGCTGCAAACATCCCCATCCGGCAGCGCCGACACCGGCTTCCAGCTGACCTTCTTCCGCAGCCGACCGGGCACCGCCGAGGCCCTGCACTCGCCGCTGGCCGCCAGCCAGGTGCTCTTCGCACATGCCGCGCTGACCCTGCCGGGAGATCGCCTGCAGCATGCCGAACGCGCCGCACGCGCCAATCTTGGCGCCAGCTTCTCCAGCCTGGACTGCGACGTGGCCATCGGCGCCTGGCGAATTTACCGGCAGGATACGCGCAGCGGCGAACTGCTCCACCTGCAGGTACAAAGCCCGCAGTTCTCCTACGACTTCACGCTGACCCCGTCACAGCCGCTGCTGCTGCAGGGCGATGGCGGCTATTCACGCAAGGGACACGGGCCGCAGTTGGCCAGTTACTACGTCAGCTGGCCGCAACTGCAGGTCGCCGGGACCCTGGTCCGCGATGGCCGACGGCAGGTGGTCAGTGGTCGTGCCTGGTTCGACCATGAATGGTCGACCGCTCTGCTCGGCGACAACGCCGTCGGCTGGGACTGGCTGGGCATCAACCTCGCCGATGGTGGCGCCGTAATGGCTTTCCGCATGCGCGATGCCGCAGGCGAGACGCTCTACGCGCACGCCACCTGGCGCGACGCGGCCGGCCATTTGCGCCAGTTCGCCAGCGCTGCCGTCAGCTTCGCGCCGCTCCGCCGATGGGTATCGCCACGCAACGGCGCGAGCTACCCAGTCGAGCTGGAAATCCGCTTTGGGGAATACCGGCTGCGCACGCGGCCGCTGCTCGACGACCAGGAACTGTCCACCAGGCGGCCGACGCCGGTAGTCTATTGGGAGGGGCTGGTCACCGTCGAGGGCAGCTTCAGCGGCCGTGGCTACCTCGAAATGACCGGCTATGCGGGCCGCCTGCGCGTCGCTGACCACGGCGCTGGCGTCGGTTCTGCCTGATGCGGCGCAACAAAATAGCGCCACTCAGAGTCCGACGAACTCGCGAATCTTGTCGAGCATCCCCGCTTTCGGCGCCGCCTCGCCAGCCGGCAGGTCGACGAAGCGCCTGGCGAATTCATCCATCTCGGCTTCTCGGCGGGCGAGAATTGCCGCAAACGCCTCGGCAAGTGTCGGTCGTGACTGAATGAGTCCCTCCAGCGTCTCCTGGTCCAGTCGATAGCACACCAGATCGGTCGTGGCGATGACCGTGTCGTGGCGCAGCTCGCCCGTCAGTACGCCGCGCTCGCCAAAGGTGTTGCCGGCGTCAATGGTGCGAAACAACTGCCGCGGCTGCTCCGGAAACTCCAGCCACACCTCCGCCTCACCGACCGTCAGCAGGTAGACCCAGTGGGCCACGTTTCCCTGCCTGTAAACGACGTCGCCGCGGACGAAGGGAGCGAAAACGAGATGCTGACTGACGGTCAACAGTTCCTCCTCCTCGAGACTGAAAAAAAGCTCGAATTT
>RRZU013559562.1_pt1 | contig 10664 bp, 8 predicted proteins | sample 2165561 | NCBI WGS metagenome assembly RRZU01 (sample SAMN10456909, study PRJNA506462) | wastewater metagenome | isolation source: wastewater sludge | place: USA: Moscow, Idaho | reverse complement strand
AGGGGAGAGTCCAGCCTGTGTCATCATACCTGCTGGGAAGTCTTGGTTCATTTGCTCCAATATGTCGTAACCCTCTTTGATGTATGATATCGAGAAGTTCTTTGTTGCAGTCGTCATTGAGTTGAGTGCGAAGTAATTCTTATCTTTGATGATTTGGTTTTCTCTCAGGAACGTGTCTATCTTCTCACCTGTAATGTTGTGGATAGGGAGACGAGAGTTGACAGCAGTAAGTATCTGCTTAGGGAATACTAAATCTTTGTTGTTGAATAGCTGCACTTCCTTTAACGATAGGAGGGCTGCCACTGCTTTTAGATTGTAGTATATCTCTTTGTTCTCTGGACTTGTTAGCATTACTGTCCCCTTTGGAAACTTGAATGCTGATGAGCCAACCATAACTGTGTCTTTGTCGTCCATGATTAGTGCGAACGTGCCTGTAGCTTCACTGTATAGAAGCTTGTCGTGCATCTTGACTATCTTGTATGATGCAAGGTCCGATTGTGCTACAAGTGTTTCTCCCTCTATCGTGTACCCCATAAGTTTCTGATTTGAGTTGGTGCTCGTTAGGGAGATAGAATTATCTAAGATGGCACATGCAGTATCTGGGTCCTTGGCTTTTACATCTCTTGTGAACTTGTAATACCCGCCACCCATATCTGTGAAGTTCTGTCCTGGGAATGGGTATACATCTCTCAGTGGCTTACCTGACTCGACGTCCATGATACCCTCGAGTTTCTTCGACGGGTCGTAGATTGTCGTTGACACAGAATAGGTATTCGCAGATACTGTTAGGGGAGTGGCTGCATACGATATCTCAAACAAACTATTAAGTAGTTCGTCAAGAAGTGTTTTCGGTGCACCGTCCTCACTGTACTGCTTTGTTTGCTCACCTTTGTAGCTGTAGTTAGAGGAGGTACCATCTGCTGTTATCGTGTATTCTCCTGGTCCATCTGGAAGTGTTATCTTTACTGGCAGGTCTTCAAGTCCTGGTGAGTTCAATTGTACTGTATTCTTGCCTCGCTTCGATATCACTTTGTAATGCTCATTCGTTAGGGAGAACACATACTTTGTTGGAGATATCTGTTCCACCTTGTAGTCTATGCCACGATAGCCTAATGACTTGAGTTCGTTGTCTACGATGAAGAACCAGTTAGTCTTGAGGTTTGCTGGTGGTGGTGCACTATCTGTGAAGTTCAGTGTGTACTTAACCTTGAACAAATCATCTACCTGCTCCTTACCCTTTTGCAACTCCACATTAGCACGTGGCTTTATGTTTGGCGTTACATCAAAGTTAGAGGAGGTTATCGTATTCTTTTTGAATCCTCTGTCTCTGAAGAATGTATCGGTTGCTGTCATCTCTACATACTTGAATGTGAGTCTTGCATCTTTGTTAGAGAGGCGATACAAATATTTGTACAGTTCTTTGTTTGTAACGGGTCTGAATATATCTGCTATCTCTGATGGTTTCTCTGGGTCGATTATACCTGTTACAATTAGTTGTCCAAGCACATCATGTGTGTCCTCTGGTGTAACATAGTTAACCCCGAATGCGAACTCTACGAAGTCTTTCTCTGCTTGTGTTATTGTTTCCTCATATGCTAATTGTGTTTTGTAGATTAACTGATAGAGGTCCCATATTGATATCTTTTCTACAGGGAAGTTGTTGTACTGTGTATTTGGTATTGCAGAGAACTCCTGTGCGACGGTGGAGTTCAGTCTCTCGTTAGGGGAGAGTGGCTCCAGTTGTGTTGAGCCTGAGCCATCGAATGGATTACCCGAGCCCCCTGTGTTTGGGTTCTTGTAATTGTAGTAAGCACCGAACACGTTGCTGCCCCTTGTCACTCTCGCACCTGACTCATCTAAGCTTGTGTTGGTTAGGGAGGTATGTGCTGTCATGATTGGATTAGCATTAACGAATACTGGTGATAGGTTTGAGTCCCATCTTGGTTTGTTTATTCCAGGTGTGTTCGTTACCTTTGTGTCGAATGTAGCATACAAGTCACGTGATGTTTGTGTGGTTGGATTGAGGTCGTACAGCGAGATTATGCCCTTTTGAATTGCACGCTGTAGATAGAGCTCTATAACGTTAGGGGAAATAAACGCCTGCACATCACCATACTTGTACGTCACTGTCGCTCTTGGGTCAGTTCCGATAAGAGTGTCTGACAATGCTTGCTTGTCTTTGTACAGCTCAAGTGGCATTGTGAGTGTGTCTCGCTTAAATATGTTAGGGGAGATGTCGACTATTGCTCGTGACGGAATGACTCCCTCTTTTGCTTTGATTAGTGCCATGACTATCTCTGACTTTGTTGGTGTGTAGTTTGGGTCAGTAAGATGCGACACATCTGAGGATATATCTACCTTAGAATTGGTACCTATCTTGATGGTGTTGTTAGGGGAGAATACAAGCTTCTCATACAGATAGTTGAGTTGCTTAGCATAGTCCTCTTCTGTGTTACCAAGAAGTGCAGTTTGTGATTGCTGTGGCTTTGACCATTCTGCTATATCTACGTTGTTAAGTACATATGTTAGGGAGGTCTCTAACTGCTCCTTTGTTGGTACATAGTTAGTTACTCCACTAATGTAGTTCAGAGGAACTATTGAAGCTGCCCTATATTCCATCCTCGGGTCACGTGTATTCTTCTCTATCTCTTGAAGTATCTTTGTGTAGTCGATGTTAGTGTACGAGCCACTATTAACACTCAGTGGCAAACTTACCTTGCTCGAACTTGGCTTAGGTGCTTCTTGAGATGTCTCTGCGAATACTGAACCTGTTAGGAGGAGCAATGCTAATGCCGCTGCTGTGATACGTTTCATCATAGCACACCCCGCTTACATCTGATAATCGTAGGCATCGGTGCTAACTTCGCAACATCTGGGTTAGGAGGGATTGGTGTTATTTCCCACTCAGGTAGATAGTCACCGAGAACAGATATGATGTTAGCCACTTCAGGTTTCAGAATTATCTGTACCTCTTCTGCTTTCGCATCACCATAGTCTTTTGATAGGAGGGACGCCACATATGTTATCGTATCTTTTACAAGCTGATACTTCTCTGTTGTGATTCGCATCTCTTCCATTTCTTTCTTATTCTTGTAAGACTGTGTGTTCTTGTATGCAGTTATAATACTTGCATATATCTTGTCTTTGGGTCCGAGCGTATCGTAGTTGATTGAGTCTGTATTGAGTCGCTTGCCTATTACGTGGAAATGCTCATTGGTTAGAGGTGGCATTATCGCACCCCCTTTGACTGTGGTAACTCGAATGTCCTCGAACCAAATCCGGCTATGTTCAGTTTCGTGTCTACCTTATCAGACAGCTCCGAATTAGTTGAGGTTGTATTTGACTTGGTTTGTGTTTGTTGCTTCTGTTCAATGTAAGTGTATAGTTGTTTGTTTTGTTCTTGTAGTTGTCTGATTACCTTTACATCTTGTCTTGCCATTTCATACTCGTACTTAACTGTGTAAGCATCAAGCATCTTGTTCTTTGACTTTGTTAGTCGGTTCAAATAGTGTAATAGTCTGTAAGCATCGAGAGATGTTAGGGAGGCTACAAGACTGGTGATAGCTTTGTTGTGGTCACCCTGAGAAGCGTTACCAGCCCTGAAAGTTTCACTGTGGATTGAACGTGTTAATTGATGAAGTGTTGCTGTTAGGAGAGCTTCCACATCTTCTTCAGTTTTGTCCTTGAAGTATATGTGGAACTGTTGGAAAGGTGCCATGAAGTTTGTCAAGAATTCGTGCACCTCATGAGATGGCACTTCATCAAAATATGCTTGAAAGTCTGCAAGTGTTGTCTTACCTGCTGTGATATGATTTGTAATAAGTATCTCGTAATCACGTGGAGACAGTCTCTTCGATAGGAGGTACTGTTTAGCATTCTGATTAATCTGTGAGCCACAGAGTTGTTCGAGGAACAGCCTGATGTCTGGTGAGTTCAATCCTACCTTAAGTTGGAATGCTCTACTTCTGATAGCCTTGATTATCTCGTATGCCTTGTAAGATGTTCCTATGATTAGAACGTTCTTGTTTGCTTTGTCAAGTACGTCAAGAAGTGCTCCCTGCATTTGGTCCTGCAGTTCTTGGAATTCTTCCAGTATAATTACGTTCTTATCAGCGAGCATAGTATTAACTGTCTCTCTGAACTCTTCTATAAATGTTGGTGCCTTACATTGCCCCATGTTTATCGAGAGTAGGTTAGAGGGAGTGCCGGCGAGTATACCTTTGCAACTGTCGCATTGTAGGCACGGCTCTTTGTCCTCTGTTGGTTGTTCACATAGTGCGTACAGTGATGTAACATGTGCGAGTGTAGACTTACCGTGTCCCGATGGCCCTGTTAGGAGGAGGAACTTACTTGCCTTGTCCTCTCTTGCTATTCCCTTTAGGAGGGCAATTGTATTAAGGTTACCGTACACTTCGCTGAATCTATTCGGTCTCATCAGAATTCTCCTTTCTCTTTAGACTACAGCCACACTTATCTTTCAGTGTTGACTTTGTGTTACAGATATTAGCCAGATAATGTTTGACTATTGTGTTACTGGTATAGACAATAACATATTCTGGTATGACCTCTCCATTGGCATCGAATCTACCAGCAACCCTCATTGGATTGGAGGTAAGGTACCTTAAGTATTCTTCCTTTATTGTTAACTCCCATTTGTTAGCAGGGAATATGGATACAAGTTTGTGCGATTGTGTGCTTAGTTTTCCTATGGCTACAAAGTCACAGTTAGGAGGGACTATTAACCCGCTCTCAAGTGATAACTTTATGTCATGATTTGTATATAGCGTATCTAGTTGCATAACTACTCCTTTCTTATAATTTCTACTGAAATCTTACGAATAAGATTTCAGTACAAACTATAACGTAAAAGAGGTCAGCACGAGGCTGACCTATTTTGTATTTTTTACAGATAATTATTATATTCCAAGACTTTGTAGATCTCTTGTACTTTGAAGGGGCATGTTAAGGTTCTTAGCTAGGTCTGGGTCCTGAGCTGCCATTGATAGGAGGATTGATGCTTTCTCTCCGTCTATTGTTCCTCTTGCTGCCTCATTCATTTTCTTTTCTTCCATTAACTGGTCAGCAACTGCGTCAAGTATATCTTGGCTAGATATCTTGTTAGCGTAGTACTCTCCGATTGTAGAAGTTTTTGTAGTTCCTTGAAGAACTTTAACCACTGGGATTGCCTCAAGTGAATAAGTTCCTTCTCCAAGAGTTTCGAACTCCATTGCTGGTTGAGTTTTACCCATTTTGTATCTTGGTACTTCTGTTAGTGTGTACTCAACTGGTTTGTTGTCATCACCATATTTTGACCAGTGCTTACCTTTAACTTCAAGTCTTGCTCCGTCACAGAAGAATTTAGAAGTTACTGTTCCATCTTTCTTAGTTATCTTAGCTTGTTCAGCTGGAGTTAACTTGTTGTAAGCTGGGTCTTTAACTTCGCCTTTTGACATGATTTTGTAGAATCCTGTGAACTTACCAAATACAGCTTTGTTGATTATATCCCAATCTTCTTTCTTAACCATTGCTAGGGAGATAGTTTTTGGTCTTCTTACTGGGATTGTGTTGTTCTCATGAAGTATAGCATTTCCTCTTCCGTTCTCGTGTCTGATAACGATTTTGAAAGGCTTGTATCTCTTCTTAGCTTTTGCGTAAGCATCGTCAGTGTCGTAGTTAGTCTCTTTTGGTGCTTCGATATCTTGGATAGCAAGTGAGTAGAACTTGTCGTCTTGGTGAACTCCCTTTTGTCCTTTGCAGTTTCCGTTGAATATCGCTTTGTCTTCTTTCATTCTAAGTGCTACTGAAGAAGTAGAAAGTAGAGTTACGAAAGAGATAAGTGGCATAACTTTTGTTACAACTGTAGCGTCTTCGTTAGGAGAGCCTATCTTCATTGCTTCTACGTATGCAGAGAAAGTTTCTGGTCTAGCCTTGTCAAGCTTGTATAGTCCTTTTGGAACTGTAACAACTGCAGCAAGAGCTCTTGTAGGCTTCTGTCCTTTGAATAGTATTGACCCCTCTTTTTGGAATACGTCTGCTGGGTTGTACTCTTTACCGTTGATGTATAGTTTTCTGTTCTTCTTGTCAACTCTGTTCTTTCTTTCTTCAACAGCCATGTCGTATTGCTCTTTTGTGATACCGTCGATAAGCTGCTTAACTCCATCTTTCTCAACAACTTTAGAATCCACTCCTACAGAGAATGCTCCTATTTTGCTTACGATGAAGTGTCCAAGGTGAGCGTGTCTGTCAAGATAAGCCTGAACTGCATCCATGTCAGCAGTTGTTCTTACAGCTACGTTTTGAATGTTTGTGTAAAGTGCCTCAGCTGCTTTTGCTTTTGCTTCTACGTCATCTGCACTTATTCCTTTGAAGCTGTACATTTGCTCAGTTTCTGGTATCATAGTTTCTTCTCTTCTTGCTTGTGTTGGATCAACTACAACTGGTGCAACTGGTGCTGATTGCTCAAGAACAGATACAGCTTCTAATGATTTTGCTAGAGCGTCTCCTGATTGTACTGCTGGTAGCATAGTTTTTAGTTTGTCGAATTGTCCTGCAGCTATTGCTGGCTCTACGTGAGGTCCTAGTGCTCTTAGGATTTGGATTGCTTCTTCTCTTGTCATTTCGTGAATCTCCTTTTCGATTTGTTTGGTAGTTTTGTTTATCATGTCATCTTCCTCTTGTGGAAGAGATGATGTCTGGTTAGAAGTGCTTGTCTCTGGGGCTTCGTTAGGAGGGTCTGGTGCCTCTTCTTCGATTGGCTGTGCTGGAGCCCCGAATGTGTTGCAGAGTGTCTCATACAACTCCTCTGCTGTGTAGGTTTTCTTTAAATCTAAATCATCTTTGCTGAGGTTCAAAATGTCCTCTGGTGTAAACGAAGATAGCTCAGATAGATTCGAAGTAAACAACAGATTGTACAATTCCGCTTTCTTGTTAAGCAGTGGCTTTGACATGAACATGTTTATCTTTGTAATGTTCTGCTTAACTGGTGGAATGTCTTCGAGATACTTGTTGATGTACCCAGTTGTATTAACATTCTTGTAAGTCTCTACTGTTTCTGTTATGATGTCTCCATCTTCTTTGCCTATTATCTTGTAAAGTGCAGATAAGTTGTGTACGGACGACCTTATGAATAATCCTGCATCACTATCGGTTACGATGTAGAGTACGGAGTTATCGTGGGCTAGGTAGCACTCTCCATCTGTGTTAGGAGGGATATAGATTCCACCAATCTTATCTAAGTCTTGGTGTATCCACTTGTGTTGCTCCAATACGTCACTAACTGTACCAACTTTCCTTGCTTTCTGTAATAGTTGCTCTTTGTATTCAACCATTAAATCACTTATCTTTCTCACCTCTCTTTCATTTAATTATAAAGCGAACTGTTGTTAGAAAAGTGTACCACACTCCTTTAACAACTCGAATTCATATGCCAGCGTGGATTGTGCTGTCTCTACTAAGTCACCCAGAGTGTAGTTTGTTGGTATAACCATGACTACTCGTGTAGGTGTAACTCGTAAATCAAGCACTGAAGCTGTACTATCGAAGGCAAGAAATTCTCCATCTGTCAAATTGTCGTAAGACTTTATTATTAACGCACTGGTTGTCGCATCCAGTACAACTGATGGCATTACTGATTCAAGGGGTGCTGATATCGCATTGCCCTTTGTGAATGAATAGGTGTGCAGAGTGATACTTATCTCTCTCGATAGGGTGAATGAGAATGCTTTGTCGCCTCTATCTGCTATCGTGAATACTGAACCTAATCTTGTTAGGAGGGTATCCAGTGTCACTTCGCCTGCAGGTAAATGAAGTATTACAGAGTTGTAATACTTATCTGAAATTGTCCTGAAGCACAGACTACTTCTTAACAATGTTACGAAGCTAAGCACTTCATGGTCAAGTAGCAGGTCTGCTATGTTGTTCGTGCTTACACCAAGAATGTGTGTGCTTGGTACATTCATCAGAATGTGTCTGTACTTAGCGAGTATGTCGATGTAAGCTTTGTCTTCTGTTATGTTATCAATCGAGTAGACTTGCTTATTGCTGTTTCGTTTCTCCAGCTTCATTGTATATACCTTCCTTGTATCTGTATACTTTATTTTCACAAAGGTCGTAGAGTATTGTACCAAATAGTATCGGTATTGTATCCAGCAACTGCTGTGTACGTTGCATTCCGAGTTCTGTTAGGAGGGGAATTACCTCACAAGCTGCAAAGTAATCTATACTCTTTATCTCCTCACGTGTTCTAAGTTTACCAACATCTATTGTGTCCAATGCCTTTTCTGGCAGTGAATCAATTCTGGGTATCACCATAGCTCTACTGTTCTTTTGTGAGAATGCAAATATCATTGTTGTAAGTGTTGTTTGATAAAACAACTTTATCACTTTCTTCAAGTTTGACGTGTCACCTTGTGCTAGTTCGGTTGGTAGGCTTGCACAATTTTCGTAGTCACTCATTGACCACATTTCAATCCTGCTTGCATCACAGAGGTACTCGTATAATCCAACGTGATAACGAAGTTCTTTTGACAGGTAACTTACGTCCCTTGTTTGATAGAGAAGCCAGACATTATCCGGCACAAGTACATCTTTCAATATGCTTACCCCCTATCCTGGAATTTGTTAGAGAGGATTGCCTGCACATCTATGTTGGCTTCTGGTATCTGTATTGCATCTAATGAAACATCAAGGTCCAACATATCTGATGTTGGCTGATACCTTGCATCGAAGAAAGCTTCCATCTCTTCTAACAGTGTCTCATTAATTTTGTTTCTATCTCTTGGTCGTATCTTTGAACGTATACATCTCAATGCTGTGTAGACTGCATTCTCACGCAAAGACACACTGAAGTTTACCTCAGGGAATGTACCTTGGATAGTGTGTAGGCATGCGAGTTCTGCACGCTCAAGTAATTGCTCTTTTGTTTCTTGGTCGTCTGCAAATGCTTTCTCAATAAGTATTCTCATTACTTCGATAGAGGAGGCATTGTGATACATCTCAACAAGTATGTCGTTGTTCGAATCCCTGAACTTCCTTGCCTCATCATCTAACTTGTACAGTACCTCATTTGCTGCACTGAACTCCTTTATGTTATCTGATTTCTTACCGTATGCAATTGTGTAACCAGCGATAAGATTGTATGGTACAAATTTCTCACGTACACACATAGTCGCATATGTTGCCATAGTTACATCGGGTACGTTAGAGGTGATTGCTTTCTTTGTAACTTTCTTAGAGATGATGCATCCAGCTAAGTCTCTATCATCACTGTACACATGTATATCGTGGAACGACACTGCATTGTAATGTCTAACTAAACTGTAGATAAGGTCATCAGCTTCGTATCCCTCTGGTGCTCTCACTACATGTATGTTCAGTTGTGTTTTGAATGTCTCAAGGAAGTCCTCCATTATCTCGACTTCGAATGGCTTACCGTCCCTATTAGCTTTGTATGTGCTGTTAGGAGGGGCTACCCTGTTTGTCTTCTTTGGGTCAAGCACCAGTACATGTAGACAGTTTTGCTCTCTAAGCATTCTGTACATGAGCAGTTCTAACCCTGTTGTATTCAATCCCTCTCGCATTGCACCATCTGTGAGTGCGTAAAGGAACCCTGATACGTCATAGATATTTATCATTGTTTCCCTCCAAAGTGTATAATTGATTCTATGTCTGCTGCTAATAATTTGTAACCAAGTAACTGGCTCTCTGGTATATCGTGTATGATATCATCTTGAGAAGTTACATCTTTTATCGAACCAACAAGTGTGTCCAGACCAACTATCCCAGCCTTAGCCAGTTGCAGTATCACAGCGTACAACTCTACCTTGTCAATGTTAGGGAGGGGTGTGTCGAATACTTTAGCGAATGTTTGTACAGATGATAGCTGTATGTTCAGTTGTGTAAATTTTGAACGTATATCTACGCTTGTCTGTCTCCTTGTATTCTCATGTTTAGCTATGATTGCTTTTAGTTTCTCGAGTTCTCTTGTCAGTGTTGGTATGTCCCACCCACTGTTTGAGTAGTGGTATAGGATTGACCATATATTGTTGTACTTACCACCAAGTATCAGTTCTTCTTTTTGTCCTGTTCTGTAAGAGTACAGTGACCTGAAGTTGAATCCCTCGTAGTAATCTTTTATCTGTTTGAATATTACAGATGCCCACATTATCTGGTTATCGTTAAGATTTGTTGCATCGAATCTGTTAGGGAGGACTATTGTATTTGTTTCGTACTCTTCCTTTATCTGCTGATACAACACTTGACTAGCTGTAATATCTACTTGTGTGTCTTTACCTTGTTCGTACTTACGTTGCAGTCTTCTGAACTCTGCTGGGGTTATTCCGTACTTAGCGAGCACCAGATTGTTTGTTGTTACCTGTGGCTCTTCTTCGTATAAAACTTTCTCGAGTAGTACGAATTCTTGCATGAACTCATTAGCATTATTTGTATTAAGTTTATTCAGATACAGTCGCAGCAATTGTATATCGCCAGTCAGTACCATTTGTGTTAGGGAGACCCCATGTTGTTTTATCATTACATTCTCCTTATATGGCTGGTGGTTCCATGTCTCTGCAATTGTCTACTTTGCAATTATTTCTACCACTATTCTTCACAGCATACAGATAGTAATCAGCCCATTTGATTCCAAGTGTCGCTGATTTACAATT
>RRZU012730620.1_pt1 | contig 10664 bp, 11 predicted proteins | sample 2165561 | NCBI WGS metagenome assembly RRZU01 (sample SAMN10456909, study PRJNA506462) | wastewater metagenome | isolation source: wastewater sludge | place: USA: Moscow, Idaho | reverse complement strand
GGTCGTGCCGAGCCGGTGCTGCAACTGTGCGATCTGGGTCCGCGTCTGCACGCGCAACTTCGCGTCGAGGTTCGACAGCGGCTCGTCCATGAGGAACACCTGCGGCTCGCGCACGATCGCGCGACCCATGGCGACACGTTGGCGCTGACCACCGGACAACGCCTTCGGCTTGCGCTCGAGGTACTCGGTGAGGTCGAGGATCTTCGCGGCCTCCTGTACCCGGCGCTGGATCTCGTCCTTGGACACCTTGGCGATCTTCAGCGCGAAGCCCATGTTCTCCCCCACGGTCATGTGTGGGTAGAGCGCATAGTTCTGGAACACCATCGCGATGTCCCGCTCCTTGGGCGGCAGGTGGGTGACGTCGCGGTCACCGATGAGGATCCGGCCCCCGTCGATGTCCTCGAGCCCCGCGAGCATCCGCAGGCTCGTGGACTTGCCACAGCCCGACGGTCCGACGAGCACGAGGAACTCCCCGTCGGCGATGTCGAGGTTGAGTGCGTCGACTGCCGGCTTCTCAGATCCGGGGTAGACCCGCGTTGCGTTGTCGAAAACGACTCCAGCCATGGTTTCTCCTTAACCCTTGGTCCCACCGGCGGTCAGGCCCGCCACCAGGTTGCTCCCGCGCAACGCGGGGTTCAGCGATCGGTCGCCGGTGAGGCGGGTGATCGTTACCGAGGTGTTGCATGGCGCAGTGCCGCGTCGATCCGCGCGCGCCACATGGGCAGGTCCTCGGACGCGTGTGGCAGGTCGGGCCGCGGCGGCGGTGGCGCGGCCCGTGTCATGGACCCGTCGACCGGCACCACCGTCACCGACGTCGTGTCCTCGGCGAACAGCACCCCCGTACCCAGACCGCACGCCAGTGGTGGTCGGGGCAGGGCGCAGGCGGCGGCCACGCCGGCCGCGAGGCCCAGCGACGAATCCAACGCACTGCTGACCACCACCGGCAGACCGATCCGCTGCGCGGCGGCAAGCGTCGCCGCGACCCCGCCGAGCGGCGCCACCTTGAGGATCGCCACATCGGCCACCTCTGCCACCTCATCGAAGAGGCCATCCACGCGGATCAGTTCGTCGGCGGCCAGTGGCACGGCGGTCGCCGCCCGGAGTTCGCGCATCTGTTCCAGCGTGCGGACCGGCTGTTCGGCGTACTCGAGACCGAACTGTGCCAACTCAGCCAACTGCGCCGCCGCCTGCGGCACGTCCCAGGCGCCGTTCACGTCGATGCGTAGGGCGGCGTCCGGCAGCGCCTCCCTGATGGCAGCGACACGCGCCGTTCCCGCCGGGTCGCCCACCTTCACCTTGACCGTCCGGCACCCGGCGGCCACTGCCATCCGCGCGGCCTGCTCCGGCGCCACGGCCGGGACGATCGCGTTCACCTCGATCCGGTCGCGTACCGCCTGAGGCCACACCCCGTCCGCCTGTTCGAGGGCGGCGGCGAGCCACCGGGCATCCGCGGCGACGTCGTAGTCGTCGAACGGCGCGAACTCACCCCAGCCGTGTGACCCTGAGATCAGACATCCACGCCGCTCGTGCAGTCCCCGGAAGGGCGTTCGCAGGCGCAGACGGTAGGGCAGGAGGCGCCGTTGCGTCACGGGCGCTTGGGGAATTTGTCGAACTCCGGGCGCCGCCGCTGCGTGTAGGCGTCGCGGCCCTCCTGCGCCTCTTCGGTCATGTAGAACAGCAGCGTCGCGTCACCGGCCAGTTGCTGTACGCCCGCCAGGCCGTCGTCGGCGGCGTTGTGCGAGGCCTTGAGCATGCGCAGAGCCAGCGGGGACAGCGTGAGCATCTCGCGCGCCCAGGCCACGGTCTCCTTCTCCAGGTCGGCCAGCGGCACGACGGCGTTGACCAGACCCCAGTCGTAGGCCTGCTCGGCGCCGTACTGACGGCACAGGAACCACACCTCACGCGACCGCTTCTGCCCGATCTGGCGGGCCAGCAGTCCACTGCCGTACCCACCGTCGAACGACCCGACCTTGGGGCCGGTCTGGCCGAAGCGGGCATTGTCCGCGGCAACGGTCAGATCACACACGATGTGCAGGACGTGGCCGCCGCCGATCGCGTACCCGGCCACCATGGCGATCACCGGCTTGGGCAGGCGCCGGATTTGGATCTGAAGGTCGAGGACATTGAGTCGTCCGATGCCTTTGGCTGCCACCTCGTCGTCGCCGATGTAGCCGTCGTCACCGCGGATCTGCTGATCACCCCCGGAGCAGAAGGCCCAGTCCCCCTGTCCGGTGAAGATGATGACGCCCACCGTGTCGTCGTCACGGGCCATCGTGAAGGCGCGCTCGAGTTCGAACAGTGTCTGCGGACGGAAGGCGTTGCGCTTGTGCGGGCGGTTGATCGTGATCTTGGCGATACCGTCGGAGGTCTCGTAGCGGATGTCGCTGAAGTCCCCCTCGGCCGTCCACTGCGCTCCCGGCTCGATGCTCGAGTAGGCGGGATCGGTGAAGGCGGGGCTGTCCTCGGCCACCACCGGGGGCAACACGTAGCGGGTGCGACTGTCCATGCGACAAGGCTACGACGGGGGCCAGACCCATCGCGGCGGGCCCTTTTGGTGAAGAAGTGACACGTGAGGTGTCGGTTCTTCACCAGAAGGATCCTCGGGCACCACGCCAGACGCCCGGCAGAATGGACAGGTGATCTCCGTGCCCGCACACATGCCCGCTCCGGCGGCCAGCGCGCGCATCCGCGATCACCTGCGCCTTCGGGAACCGTTCGCCATGCCGGGCACACCGCCCTCGGACTCGGTGGACGTCGTGCTGCGCACCTCGGGCAGCACGGGCACCGCAAAGGCGGTGGGACACACCTTCGACGCCATCGAGTGGGCGGCGCAGACCTCCCGACGCGTGCTGCACGATGAGGATTGGCGCTGGCTGGTCGTGCTCAGTCCGGTGGCCACCGGCGGATTCATGACCGTGGCCCGGTCAGTCCCTGAGCCCCTCGTGTGGCCGGAAGCGGGAGGACCCTTCGACGCTGCCGCGCTGACCGCGTGGTACCCCGGTGGCGCCCAGGCGACCTCCCTTGTCAGCACGCAACTCGCGCGCCTGCTCTCGATCCCGGAGGGGGTGCGGATGTTGCGATCCATGCAGGCCGTCCTGGTCGGAGGTGGCCCGTTCCCCGCCCCCCTTCGGCGCAGGTGCAAGAACCTGCAGATCCCGGCGATCGCCACCTATGGAGCCACGGAAACGCTCGGTGGCTGCGTGTACGACGGATTGCCGTGGCCCGGCGTGGCGGTGAGCATCCTTGACGGCCAGATCCACATCGAGGGCCCGAACCTGGCCGCGGGATACGTGCCCGGTCCCGCACTGCCCCGGCCATGGCCTACCGGCGATATGGGTCACTGGCGCGACGGCCGCCTCGTGGTCGAGGGCCGCCTCGACGATCAGGTGCCCGTGAAGGGGGTCAACCGCCGGCTGCGTGACTACGAGGCGCGGGCCATGAAGGCGCCCGGGACGGTGGAAGCCGTGGCGATCGCGGTGCCGGACGACATCGACGGATACCGTGTGGTGGTCTTCACCGAGGACGCAGAGCACCGGCTGCCGCGCCTGGACAACGGCAAGCCGGACCGACAGGAACTTCTCAGGAGAGCACGTGGCCAGCATCGCTGAGTGGATCGAAGGGGCACGTCCGCGCACCTTGCCGGCGGCGATCGCCCCGGTGATCGCCGGGGCCGGCGTGACCGGATACACCGGCACGACGCTGTCCACCGGCGAGATCGTCCGTAACGGATTGCTGGCACTACTGGTCGCCCTGGCCCTGCAGATCGGCGTCAACTACTTCAACGACTACAGCGACGGGGTCCGGGGCACCGATGAGGTGCGGGTCGGTCCAGTGCGCCTGGTGGGCCAGGGATTGGCACCGGCCAAGCAGGTACGCACCGCCGCGCTGGTCAGCCTGGCGGCGGCTGCGATCGCGGGCCTGGCGCTCATCCTGCTCAGCGGGCAGTGGATCCTGCTACCCATCGGGATCGCCGCTGTCCTGTCGGCGTACGGCTACACTGGCGGCGCCCGACCGTACGGCTACATCGGCCTCGGTGAACTGTTCGTCTTCGTCTTCTTCGGGCCGGTCGCGGTGTGTGGCACCACGCTGGTGACCGGCGGCGGGGTCTGGCCGGTGTCGGCGGCGGTCTCGGTCGCCATCGGCCTGCTCACCGTCAACATCCTCGTGGCCAACAACCTGCGGGACCGGGAACTCGACGAGCAGTCCGGCAAGCACACCCTCGCAGTGAGACTCGGCGACGACCACACACGCAGAGCATTCGCAGGCGCGAACATCCTCGCCTTCGTGCTTGTGGCCTGGGTGGGGCTGGCGAGCACGCCGTGGGCACTGCTCGGGATGATCGGCGCGATCCCGGCGATCAAGGCCTCACAGGACGTGCTCGAACATGCCTACGGGCGCGGCTTGATTCCGGTACTCCAGCTGCAGTCGCTGGCGCTACTGCTGACGGGACTCGGTCTCGGCGTCGGCTTCCTGCTCTGACGCTTCAGTGTCGGAGGCCTGGTCCAGCGGCTCATCTTCGGCAGCCGCTGCCGCGTCGATCTTGTCGTTGACCCGGCTCACCGCATTGCCGAAACCCTGGCTCATCTTCGCCCGCGGCCGGTCCAACCACACCAGGCTCAGTGCGCCGCTGACCAGGAAGGCCAACACCACCAGGAGGAAACCGCGGGCACCCGTGGCGTAGAGCAGAGCTCCCACACCCAGCAGGAGCAGGATCCGAAGACCCGTGTACACGAAGAAGGCACGACCAGCAGTCACCGTTCCAGGGTACGTCGGGCGACGGCGGGCGGAAACCGGCGGCTACCTGCTGCAGGGGCGCGGATCCGAAGGCGGGAAGGATGTGGCCATCCGGGAAGCAAATACCACGTGCTCTTCCTTCCCGGATGGGCCTTTGCTTCCCAGGTGGACTTCACGGGTGACGCGATCAACACCGGAATTCGGGTGCTGCCGACTTGCCAGGTGCGGCGTACCATCGAAACATGGTCAAGGTGATCCTCGTCATCGTCGCGCTGGGCTTGATGATCTTCGCCCTGATCGATGCGTGGCAGGTGCCCGCCGCCGAGGTACGCGGAGGCAACCGCTTCCTGTGGACCCTGGCCATCCTGCTGCTCCCCGTGGTCGGCGCGCTGCTCTGGCTGTTCTTCGGTCGGCTGCCCGAGGACGGCCCGCGCTACCTCGGACCCGACGACGATCCCGACTTCCTGCGCGGGATGCCGCAGTGACTCAGACGCCCGAGTAGGAGTGCAGACCCTCGGCGAAGAAGTTCACTCCGAAGTAGTTGATGAGGAACGCCACGAAACCGATCAGGCCGATGATCGCGGCCTTCCGGCCCTTCCAGCCGGCCGTTGAGCGGGCGTGCAGGTAGCCGGCGTAGATCACCCACGTGATGAAGGCCCAGGTCTCCTTGGGGTCCCAGCCCCAGTAGCGGCCCCAGGCGTTCTCCGCCCAGATCGCCCCGGCGATCACCGCGAAGGTCCAGACCGGGAACACGAAGGCGATCGTGCGGTAGGCGAGACTGTCCAGACGCTCCGCGCTGGGCAGCCGTCCGGCAAGGCCTTTGTCCGCAGTGCCCTTGTCCTCCGCACGCTGCTTGATCAGGTAGGCGCCGATGAAACCTGCGCTCAGGGTGAAAGCACCACCGGACACAGCTGCCGCGCTGACGTGGATGACCAACCACCACGACTTCAGTGCCGGGACCAGTTGCGCGGACTCGGTGTAGAGCAGGGTGACCGCCACGCCGAGCGTCAGCAGGACCGCCCCGACCACCCACACACCGAGCCAACGCAGGTCGGTACGGGAGGCAGCGATGAGGTAGACGAGCGCGACGGCGATGGCGGCACCGAGGGAGAACTCGTACATGTTCCCCAACGGGAAACGCTCGGCGGCCAATCCTCGGAACACGAACCCGACGATGAGCAGTCCCGTGGCCAGCCAAGTCAGCGACAGAGCGATGTTGCCTGATCTGCGGCCCGGCTCATCCGCTTCCTGCGGCTCAGTGTCCGTGGCGCCAGCCGCACCCACCAGGACCTTCTGGGAACTCGCCAGCGGCACCCGGCGGGCCGCCAATGACGCGGCGAAGGCGAACAGCGCCAATGCGTACACCAGCATCGACGCGTAGACAGCAGTGTTGCTCAGTTGTGCCATGTCTCATCTTCCGTTGTCTGCGGCTTGTGCACCACGGTAACGATCTCCCGGACGTCCTCGTGGACCCGTCCGCCACCCGATCGGCTCAACCCGGCCACGTCCGCCACTGTATCCGCTCCCGGAACCATCCGGATCCACACGCGGCGGCGCTGCAGCAGCAAGGACATCGAGACCCCCAGGATCACAAGCGCCGCGGCCACCAGAGCAAGCCAGCGCCCGGGATCGTGGGCCAGCGAGAGGTTCGCGAAGTCGCGGTAGCCCACGAACTCCACGTCGGTGCCGTCCGGCAGGGTCCACGTCTGGCCGGGGCGGAGCGACTCGGTGCCGATGCGCTCGAGGCCACTGGTGTCGAGCTTGTAAACGTTCCCCCCGGTCGGCACATCGCCGGTGAACGCACCGAGGAACAGTTGCGGGTCCTTGGCCGCCGGGAAGGTGGAGATCGGGCCCATCACGGGGTCGATCGTGGCGGTGGGCAGGAACAGTCCGGTCAGGGCGAACCCTGGTTGCACGTCTGGAACCTTCACCACCCCCGAGGAGGTGAGGTTGCCGTCGCGGGGCAGGAAGACCACCGCATCGTCGAAGATGACCGTCCCGTCCGGTCGGGTCACCTTGATCTCGGGCGCGTACCCGTGGCCGGTGAGGAAGACCTTGACCCCGGGAAGCACCAGCGGCGAGTTGACGCTGAACTCCTCCTCCACCTCGGGGGCTCCGGGCCGCTGGCGCACCAGCGCCTTCGCGTCGAACTGCCGCGGGGCGCCGGCCTGCTGGCCGGTCTCCTGGAACGTCGCCGTGAAGTCCTTGAGCACCACCGAGAAGGGTGCGATCTGGTCAGGATCCACGAACCGTCCGTTGCGGAAGGAGTCGAACTGCGTGAGCGAACCGGTGAACCCGCGACCTTCGACCACGATCACCTTGGCCGACCAGCCGAACAGCCCACCGACGGCCACGGCGAGCAGCAGGAAGATGAAGCACAGGTGGAACAGCAGGTTGCCCACCTCCTGCAGGTAGCCCTTCTCCGCGGAGATCGAGTCAGCCTCACGGCGCACCCGCCAGTGCTTTGCGCGCAGGTACTCCTCGGCGAGGTCGAGCGCCTGCGCATCGACGTCGGTGCGCTCGTAGGCAGGCATGCGCGACAGTCGCGACGGCGCCGCGGGAGGGGGCATGCGCACAGTACGTAGGAAGTCCGCGGTCCGCGGCACGATGCACCCGATCAAGGACACGATCAGCAGCAGGTAGACCGCGGCGAACCACGGGGCGGCGAAGACGTCGAACATCCCGAACCGGTCGAGCCACGGGCCGACCTGCGGGTTGGCATTGATCCACTCGGCGACAGCCGCCGCATCTGTGCCGCGCTGCGGGAACACCGACCCGGGGATGCTCGCCAGCGCCAGTAGCAGGAGCAGGATCAGCGCCGTGCGCATGCTGGTGAGGGTGCGCCAGCCCCAGCGCAGCCACCCCCGCACACCCAGACGGGGTCCTTGGCTGCGAGTGGGTTCCACAGTTGTTGTCACAGCGTCACCTCGAAACTGCCCGCCCACACCCGCAACCAGATGGAGATCTCGTTCCACAGCCCGGTAACGAGCAGCACTCCGATGAGGATCAGGGTCGCACCGCCGAACCGCAGGACCCACAGCGAATGGGTGCGCAGCCACATCACGGTGCCGGCCATCCGCCGAAAGGCCAGCGCGATGATCAGGAACGGCACCCCGAGCCCGATGCAGTAGGCCAACGACAGCAACGCTCCCCGCAGGGCCGAACCCTCGGAGAACACCAGAGCCTGGACAGCGGCCAAGGTCGGGCCGATGCAGGGCGTCCAGCCCAGCCCGAACAGCACCCCGAGCACGGGCGCGGTCCACATCCCCAGGTTGGGCGACACATGCCACTTCACGTCCCGTTGCAGCCACGGCAGCGCGCCCATGAAGCCGATGCCGAGCACGATGATGACCACGCCGAGCACCCGCTGGATGGGTTCCTGGTACTCCAGCAACACCTCCCCGGCATAGCCGAGTAACGCGCCGTACGAGATGAAGACCAACGAGAAGCCGAGGATGAACAGCCCCACCCCGGTCAGGATCTTGGTGTGCTTCGGCGCCACCGGTTCCTCGAGTTCGGCACCGGTCATCCCGGTCACCACCCCGACGTAACCGGGCACCAGCGGCAGCACGCACGGACTGGCGAAGGACACGAACCCGGCCAGCAGCGCCAGCGGCACCGCCAATAGCAGCGAACCGCCGGTCACCGTCTCCGCGACACTCACCGCCAGCGTCACGGCGACGCCCCACCGGAGGCGCTCTCCGCCGCAAGGTCCTGCAGCGCCGCATCGAGTTCGCCTGCTTGCACTGCCCCCAAGAAGCGCCCGGCGACACGGCCCTGGCTGTCGATCAGCAGTGTGGAAGGGATGGCCTGCGGCGGCAGGCTGCCGGAGAACTGCAGGACGAGCTGCCCGTCGGGGTCCGGCAGGTTGGGATAAGGGATCCCGAACTTCTCCACGAACGCCCGCGCCGGGGCCTCGGAGTCACGGGTGTCGAGGCCGAGGAAGTTGACGTCCGGGTTCTTCTTCGCGACCGCCACCAACTCCGGCGCTTCGGCACGGCACGGCGCGCACCAGGAGGCCCACACGTTGATGACACCCGGCGATCCCTTCCAGGTCGCGGTGTCCACCTGTTCGCCGTTGAGATCCGTGCCGGTGAGCACCGGCGCAGGGAGCCGCTCTGCCTCCGGCAGGATGACCGACGACCCGTCACCCGCGACGAAACCCGCGGTGTCCCCCACCTCGCCCGTCTCCTGCGAGCAGCCCGCAGCGAGGATGAGGACGAGTGCCGTCCCGACAATCAGCCGTTTACGCACTTAGGCCCCAACCCCCTTGGTCGAGATCGGGTACAGGGCGGCAGCGGGCTCGGTGTAGACGATCGACGCCAACCGGTCACCCTCGAACGTCAGCGAGGTCAACGAGGCGAGGTTGCACTGACGCCTGCGCGGGTCGTGGACGAAGGAACGGCCCTCCGCGTCGAGCCGGGCGATCCACACGGGCAACTGGTGACTGACCAGGACCACCTCGTGGCCGCGGACACTGCGCCGCGCGGAGGTGACCGCGGAACGCATCCTGGCTGCGACGTCCTTGTAAGGCTCACCCCAGGACGGACGGAACGGGTTGTACAGGTAACGCCAGGCGCGCGGTTGCCGCAGGACCCCGTCCCCGACCGACACGCGCTGACCCTCGAACACGTTGTCGGCTTCGATGATCCGGTCGTCGATGACGGGCGTGAGCCCCAGCCTGCCCGCCAGCGGGGCCGCGGTCTCCTGCGCCCGGTCGAGCGGCGAAGACCAGATCTCGGCGATGTCACGACCCTCCAACGCGTCGGCGGCGAGCACCGCCATCTGCTGGCCGAGATCGGACAGATGGAAGTCGGGCAGGCGTCCGTACAAGATCTTGTCCGGGTTATACACCTCACCGTGGCGCAACAGGTGAACCGTGGTGCGCTCAGTCATCGGGCCTCCTCCTGGGCTCGGGCGGCGGCCTGCGCAGCGGCGGGCAGCGCGTGCTGGATCTGCTCCAATGCTCGCTCATCGTGTGCGCTGCTCACGAACCAGGCTTCGAACGCCGACGGCGGCAGGCTCACCCCACCGTCGAGCATCGCCGCGTGGAAGGCCGCGAAGGCGGCCGTGTCCTGGTCCTGCGCCTGGTCGTAGTTGGTCACCGGCTGCGTGCGGAAGAAGAAGCTGAACAGGTTGCCGGCGCGCTGCATCACGTGGTCGACCCCGGCACTGGACAGCGCTTCTCCGGTCATGGCGATCACCTGCTCGGCAGCGGCATCGACGCCGGCGTAGTCGGCGTTGCGCAGCATGGCCAGGCCGGCGGCGGTGGCCACGGGGTTCCCGGACAGCGTGCCTGCCTGGTAGACCGGACCCTGCGGGGCGAGCATCTGCATGACGTCGGTGCGCCCGCCGAAGGCCGCCACCGGCAGCCCCCCGCCGATCACCTTCCCGTAGGTGTAGAGGTCTGCCGGCACACCCTCCAGACCGAACCAACCGCTGGCCGAGACCCGGAATCCGGTCATCACCTCGTCGCTGATCAGTAGCGCGCCGTGCTCCTTGCACAGGCCCGCGAGCCCTTGCGTGAAGCCTGGCGCAGGCGGCACCACACCCATGTTGGCGGGCACCGCCTCGGTGATCACAGCCGCCACACTGTGGTGCTGCATGGCGTCAGCAACCGCGGCCAGGTCGTTGTAGGCAAGCACGAGCGTGGCAGCGGTCTGGTCCTTGGTGACCCCTGCGCTGTCGGGAAGGCCGAGTGTGGCCACACCGCTTCCGGCAGACGCGAGCAGTCCGTCGGAGTGACCGTGGTAGCAGCCCGCGAACTTGATGACGACCTCGCGGCCGGTGAACCCACGGGCGACGCGGATTGCGCTCATCGTCGCCTCCGTGCCGGAATTCACCAGTCGGACCTGCTCCACGGGGGCCACCCGCTCGACGATCAATTCGGCCAGTTCGACCTCGTTCGGGTGCGGCGCGCCGAAGCCCAG
>RRZU012446901.1_pt1 | contig 10664 bp, 8 predicted proteins | sample 2165561 | NCBI WGS metagenome assembly RRZU01 (sample SAMN10456909, study PRJNA506462) | wastewater metagenome | isolation source: wastewater sludge | place: USA: Moscow, Idaho | reverse complement strand
GTAAAAGTTTTAGATGGTGCTTATAAAAAAAGTTAAGAGGAGAAGTATAATTATGAGATCAATCACATTTCCGCGCCCACATTTCAAGTGGGGCAAACCTACCGGAAATCAGACCCGTACACTCAAAAAATACATAGATGAGGGTGGCGACATGTCAATCTATGGGGATTCAGGCATATACGAACAACTAGAGAACTGGCTGTGCGAGTATTACGACGTCAACTACACGATATTAACTAACACGGGCACGAGTGCGCTCAACTCTGCATATGTAGGTATTGGTGTGCAGCGAGGAGACGAAGTTATAGTTCCGACATACACTTTTCTTGCTACAGTAACTCCGCTCCTACGCATAGGCGCCGTGCCTGTATTCGCAGATGCAGATCCATTAACTGGCAACGTTAGCCCTGAAGATATTGAGAGGAAAATTACCGATAAAACAAAAGCTGTTGCCGTTACTCATATGTGGGGCGTTGCATGTGACATGGAGAAGATTATGACAATCGCCAATAAGCATAATCTTAAGGTCGTAGAAGATTGTTCGCATGCACATTTTACGAGATATAAAGGCAAGCTACTTGGAACGTATGGGCATGTAGCATGTTTTAGTATCGGAGCTAAAAAGACATTGACTTCAGGAGAAGGCGGCTTTCTTATTACAGACGACCCTGAGATTTACGTCCGGTCAAACCTGCTCGGTCACTTCGAAGTACGGGCTGAAGACGCGATTGATCGCCTAAAGGAAGAAGGCTTCCAGGATCTGCACGACCGATACGCCGGCTATCACACGGGGTTTGGAGAGAACTATCGAATGCATCCGTACTCGGCAGTTATGTCACACGCTTTAGTTTCTAGTGGTGAGATTTTTGATCTAATCAAAAAGCGTAGCGAATCACTACGTTATTTTACAGAGCAGCTTGATAAAGTGAGATTTGTTAGTGCTCCGGTGCTTCATGAAGGCTACTTTGACGGGGCGATGTATGGATACAAGGGTAAAGTACATCAGGAAAAACTCAATATTCCTGTCAAAGATGCTGTTGGCATGCTCAAGGAGCTCAATATGGAGATTAAGCTACCTGACAGTGAGCCTTTGCATCGCAAGCCGCTATTCAATCATCTGCAAGACTTAGGTATTAGCTACGACAGACCAGCTGTATCAGAGGGTCAATACCCAGGCGCAGAAGAGTATTTTGACGGAAGGATCAGTCTTCCAACATTTTCACAAGGGATTGGCCTAGACAGACCTCTCATCGATGAATATATAGCATTACTGCTGGACTTCGAGAAAGAGTATGGCTTAAACAATAGACCCTAGAGGCTACGATCACTTGTCAATGTGCGCCACTGTAGCTCCTGTAATTAACGACAGACGTCATATATGCTAATCTTGCCGCGACGAATAACCGCCACAACACAGCCTCTAAGGAGCCACTCGAAAGACCACTTTAACAGTGGCCTTTCCTCGTTGAAGCATCCTCTGGTACCGCGAGCCGGACTTGAACCGGCACGAGCTATTGCTCACCAGATTTTGAGTCTAGCGCGTCTACCAATTCCGCCATCGCGGCACGAGAGAGCGCTCCAACAAATCTACCCACCCAGTATATCACACCGCAAACGCCCCGGACAATCCCCGAAGCTTTAATTTTCCACCCATTTCCCGTATAATAAGCATAGACATGAACCCTACGAATCCTCAGTCGCGCCAGCAGGGCGCACCAACCCCGCCAGCGCGACCGCAAGCGTTTACGCCGCCATCACGTCCTGTGCTGCGAACGCAACAGACGGCAGCAGCGGAGGTAATTCGCGGGCAGATCAATTCAATTTACGACGGCAATTCGGGCGAGCAGACGCCACATACCACCCCCACGCCAGTCGACATGGTGCCAACACAGCAACCGCAGCCGACGCAACCAGTGCAGTCACAGCTTTCGCGATTTTCCACCACCCCCACGCAGTCGCAGAGAGCTACGGACCAGCGCCACAATCTCCGCACAGTTCCGCCTGAGACTACACCAAAGGACCAAAAGATTCCCGAGTCACTCAAACAACAAGCCTCAGATCATCCGCCGCAAACCACCGAAGATCAGTGGAAGCAGTATCACAGCGCGTGGCAAAAATACTACCAGATGTATTATGAGCGCTACTATACCAATCATCTCGCAACCAAGCAGCAGGAGATGCAGGCATTCATACAGGCAAACACCAAAGTAGGCGAAACGGCGTCGCGTCGAGAGAGTGACACACCTGTAGATGACGGCACGATGTCGCAACGTGATGCGATCACGCAACTGCGGAGTGAGATTCGCCAAAAAGTGCGACAAAGCGCCCAAACTGTCAAAAAATCACGCCATTTCGTGCCAGTGCTCGCTGGGACACTCGTGCTCATAACTGTGCTTGCCATACAGTTCAATCGCCCGATCGTCGGTGCAATCGTCGCATACACATCGCCCGGAACCATAGAGCCGCAAAATATCATTGTCGATCCGACTGTCAACGTTCAGGTAGGTCCAGAGCCACGGATGATTATCCCCAAGATTAACGTCGATGCGCCTGTTGTATACGGAGTCGGTGCAGATCATACTTCTCAGATGAAAGCCATGGAGAGTGGCATCGCGCACTTCGCCATCGCGGGCGCAAACGCCGTACCAGGCCAAGTGGGCAACGCGGTGTTTGCTGCTCACTCAAGTAACGACGCTTTCGCTCGCGGTGACTATAAGTTTGTCTTTGCACAAAACGAAAAGCTAACAAAAGACGATGTAATCTACATGAATTACAATGGTACGCGCTACACATACAAAGTAACGTCCACAGAGGTTGTACTGCCAAGCGAAGTTAGCAAAGTCCAACTCAATACCGATAAACCCATGTTGACACTCATTAGCTGCGTACCCCTAGGAACGGCCGAAAAGCGACTCTTGGTCTTTGCTGAGCAGATCAGTCCTGACCCGAGCGGCGCCACCGAACAAAGCGTCAGCACCGAACCAGCCGCAAGTAGTACGACGATTCCTGGCAAGCCATCGCCAACGCTCTTTGAACGGTTATTTGGCGCTCAGTAGTTATTCTCAGTGTTTTATTTCACTGTCATCGCGAGTCGCTGCAGCTGCAGCGCGCCGTCTTTCTCTAACAGTCCGTAGACAAATTTCCCATCACTCGATAGCGTAACGTCGTGGTTGGCCGTAGCGGGGAGGAGCTTGTGCGGATTTGCGCCGTCAAATTCTTGCATCAGCAAATTACCCGTTTCGTCGACATGCCACAAGTGAAATCCATCCAGCCACTTCAGTTGCGTATCACCGCGCAGGGCAATTTCCGCAGACAACGACATACGCTCGAGATCGTAACTGATAAATCCAGCATAGTCCCGGAGCACGACGAACCGACCATTGTCACTCACAGATAGATCAGTCGCCGTACGACCAAGCGCTATCTTTCGCCCTGTCTGCAAAAATGCCACGAGCGCCTCCTCCGACCCCGGTAGCGTCCCTCGATAGATCGTTGCCGTATCGCCAACATTCACCACGACCGTATCCTTGTTATAATACTCCGACACATCGATACGCAGCGGCAGATCGCGCTCTTCAGCCGTCAGTGTGCGGATAATCTGCGGGGTTTTCCAATTTTCACGCCAGATGCCCGCCACTTTTGCATCCGCCAGCACGCCCACGAACGCCACCGTGTCTGTTCCGTACAGCGAGAATTTCTCCACACCTGTCAGCAGTGGACGGGAAATCGTCGAATCGCCCAAGCGCACCTGTCGCACATCGCCATTTTCCTGCAAGACATAGAGATTGTCGCCCGAGCTGCCAAATTTCACATCGCGCATCGCAAACCCAACCACACGCGAAATATCCACAATTTCCTTTGGCTTGTCTCGATCGAGCCGAATCCACTGCGTCTGCATCGACTCACCCTCGACAGTATATCGATGCTGCACAATCACAAAACGCCCGCCGCCATCCCACGCATGAATCAGATAGCTGTGCGTTGTCGCTGGATGTTCAGGATGCAACTCATCATCATAGCCCGCCAGGAGTGTCGTATCGAGCAATTGCTCGGAAAAGCGCGGCGCATCGGCACTCCGCATATCACCCCATAGCGCCATCGGTCGCGATTCGGCGGTCACGCCAATGCCGAGCATATAGCGCCCACCGGGAGCAAATTTCGTCGTCTCGACCCCTGTCATATCGCGCATCGTCGCAATATTCCGCTCGCTTGGCACCAGCCGCGCATAGTCGAGCTGCGTGACCGTATCAGAGCGAATCATGACGGTTTTTTGCCATGATTCGTAGCCCGTCAGCTTCATCGAAAATTGATGTTGCCCGGGCATGACCATATTTTTCGTCGGCGTAATCTCTAGATTCGCACTGTCTACCGCCACCGTCGCCCCACGAGGGAATGAATTGTACTGCACAAGTCCTGCTTGCTCAACTTCGCGCGTCGTCGGGTTGAACCGATAGCCCAGCATCGTAAACAGCAGCACACACAGCGCCACCACGAGCGTCGCCGTCATCAACGCGTACACGAGCGTCCGCCGTGCCAGTTCTTTTTTGCGATTTCTACGCTGATTCATATGTATCCAAATTATACCATGAAAATAGGCTTGCAAAAACCGTATCCGATTTAGTACTATAAGTACTAGCAATATACGCAAAGGGGAGTACGGTGAAACAAGATTTTGTCATAATCAATGGTCGAGCATACAGTCCAGTTACGGGTCTGCCTGTTGAAGAGGTCGCTACCACTAGTGCAGAACATGTAGCGCCGATCCAGGTGCAAACACATAAAACAGTAAAGCAACGCGGCACCGCCGTCGGTTCTTTGCATAAAGCAAACACCCAACATGCGACAACGCTCAATCGCCGCCACGTCAAGCAGCCCCAGGCAAAACCGCTAGCGTCACGCGTCAAGAAAACATCTCATTCGATCGACACCCCGCAACACGTCGCCGTACGACGATTTAGTACAAAACCAGTCGCGCAGCCAGTGACATCTTCGACCGCACGCACCATCGACCGCCCCGCAGAACAACATCCCGTCGTACGTCGTGCCGCCGCTCAACCTATCGCAGTCAAGCAACCACGCGCGCAGCGTCTCGCGCAAACGCAAGCCGTCACCTCGCAAACCCCGCTGCAAAAGCAGTCGACCAATCTCGCCCTCAAACCATCTAGCGTTCTCAAAAACGAAGCGATCTCCGAAGCACTTGCACGAGAAATCGCCCCACAACCATCCCGTCGCCAGAAAAAACAGCGTCGGAGTGTTGGTCGATGGGTGAGTCTGGCCTCAACAGGCGTGGCAGTTATGCTGCTCGGCGGATATTTTACCTACCTCAGCATGCCAAACATCTCCGTGCGCGTCGCCGCTGTCCAGTCTGGCATCGACGCCAAATACCCAGGCTATGCGCCAAATGGCTACTCCCTGCGTGGACCGATCGCATTTAAGGACGGTGAAGTCACGATGAAATTTGCCTACGTCGACAGCGACCTCCAGTATACCGTACGCCAAGAAAAAAGCTCGTGGGATTCTTCTGCAGTCAAAGAATACATCACCGAAAAATCCGGTACAGCACCAGCGACTACGACTGTCGATGGATTGACGCTGTACACTTCGGGCGCCGAGACGTCGTGGGTTAATGGCGGCATCTTGTATCACATCGAGGGTGACGCTGTCCTCTCGGGTGAGCAAATTCGCAAAATCGCCACCAGCATGTAGCCGATTTATGGTATAATTATCCCTATGACAGAAATTCGTACTCGATTTGCGCCATCGCCAACTGGCTTTATGCATGTAGGCAGCGTCCGCACCGCACTTTTCGCGTTCCTCGTAGCGCGCCAAAACAACGGCTCATTCATCCTTCGTCTCGAGGACACCGACAAAGCTCGTGAAGTCGAAGGCAGCCGCGAGCACCTCATCAGGAGTCTCAAGGCGCTCAATCTCGCCTACGACGAAGGTCCAGACATCGGCGGAAATTATGCTCCATATGTCCAATCCGAGCGGCTCGACATTTACCGTCGCTATGCTCAGCAATTAATCGACGCAGGACTGGCATATGCCGACCCGTACACGCCCGCCGAGCTCCAAGCTTTCCGCGAACAGGCCCAGGCAGAAAAGCGCGCCTTCCGCTACCGCGATCACCGACCGGAAAATCCACCAGCTTGGGACGGCACGATGCCACTGCGATTTCGATCAACGCCAAAAAGCTACACCTATAACGATGAGGTGATGGGGGATTTCACGACGAGCCCCGAGGTGATCGATGATCTGATCCCTATCAAATCCGATGGCTATCCAACGTACAATTTTGCGCACATCGTTGACGACGCCGAGATGCGCATCACGCATGTGATTCGCGGACAAGAATTTATCTCGAGCATGCCAAATTTCCTCGCGCTCTACGAGGCACTTGGGCTTGAGCGACCGATATTTGCCCACTTGCCGCACATCATGAACGAGCAGGGTAATAAAAAACTCGGCAAGCGGGACGGCGCCAAAGACACGCTGGATTATCTGCGCGACGGCTACTTGCCAGAGACGCTCGATAGTTTTATCGCTACACTCGGCTGGAACGACGGCACTGAGCAGGAAGTCTTTACGATGGATGAATTGATCGCCAAATTCTCGCTCGACCGCGTACAGCACTCGGGGGCACGATTTGACGAGAAACGATTGCTCTGGATGAACGGACAGATGATCCGCTCGCTCGAACTCGATGATCTCTACGATCGAGTTGCCGACTACTGGTCGCCCGCAGCAGCTCAGCACCCAGAAGACTACTGCAAGCGCGTTCTAGCGCTTGCTCACGATCGCCTCAAGACGCTGCAGGATTTGCCGACATTGACAAATTACTTCTTCGAGGAGCCAGCGCGTGACGATGCACTCATCGCCAACAACAAACAGCTCCGCAAACTCTCCGACGATGAACGCACAGAACTACTCCGAGCTACACATCAAGCTCTCGCCAGCCTCGATAATTGGACTGCCGACAATATCCAAACAGCGCTCAACCAACTCCTCGAAACAACAGGACAAAAACCTGGCATTCTCTTTAGCCTCATCCGCATCGTTGTCACCTGGGCGCCATTCTCACCGCAGCTCAACGATACGCTCGCACTGCTCGGTCGCGACCGCACACTTGCACGCATCGACGCATATCTAGCCGCATAGTCAGCCTGTCGATTCAATTCGCACCACCATGCCGCTTATGGTATACTATATCCATGCAGCAGCCAAAAACACCAAAACATACAAACGTCACCAAACAATACGCTATAATTGTCAAACGATGGCTCATTCAGCATCGCGTTGCCGTACTGATCGTGCTCGGTGCGCTCATTATCACTGGCGTATTCTGTGGGGCGCTCTGGAGGTTATCCTCAAGCCCATCACTCGAGTCATCCTCATTTACTGCCAAGCCAAAAAAAGTTGAGAAATTCCACTCACCACTCACCGGACTTGAGGTTGCCGATGAAGCTGCCACCAAACAGCCAACTACTGGTGTTATGATCGAAAACAGCCCCGACGCTCGCCCTCAGTCTGGTCTGAAAAAAGCCGGCATCGTTTATGAAGCGGTTGCCGAAGGTGGCATCACGCGCTTTATGGCGATATACCAGCAAGACAAACCCGCGCTCATCGGTCCCGTGCGCAGTTTACGCTTGTATTATCTCCATTGGGCAGCACCTTACCAAGCCGCCATCGCGCACGTTGGTGGTAGTGGCAATGCGCTCGATGCAGTGCGCAGTGCGCCGTATCGTGACATCGATCAATTCTTCAACGCCGGCAGCTACTGGCGCACCTCCGACCGCTACCCACCGCACAATATGTACACCTCAGGCGAAAAGCTTGATCAATTGAACCAGGCAAAGGGTTTTACGGAGTCAAATTTCCAGGGCTTTGAGCGCACAGATGGCAAAGCAGCCGAGACGCCCGACGCAACGCAAATTTCTGTCAATTTTAGCAGCCCACTCTACGCCACAACTTATACATACGACGCCGCATCCAATACCTACGCACGCTCCCTCGCTGGCGCACCACACACCGACCGCGAAGAAGGACAGATCACTCCAAGTGTCATTGTTGCTATAGAAGTTAGCGCCGAGCTTCGTCCTGGCAATGACGGCTACGAAGACCTCGTCACGACCGGTTCAGGTACCGCTCACATATTTCAAGGCGGCAGCGTTATCCCAGCCAGCTGGCAAAAAGACGAGCCAACAGCACCACTTCAACTCAAAGACGCCGAGGGTAAAACGATCAAACTACACCGGGGACAGACCTGGATTGCGGCATATACTGCAGGGCGAGGCAGCGTCTCGTGGCAGTAGCAGCGCCAAGCAGCGGCACAATTACCGCATACAAAGCACACTACAAGCGCACGTTGATCGGATTGCTTATCAGCTCTCAGCTGATCGTATCGATCGGGGCAGGTCTCGTGATGCTCGCAACAAAACTATTTATTTGGCAAGATCCGACATTCTGGATGGTCATCTTGGTCATTTTTCTCCTCGGACTCGGGACAATTGTCGTCATGATGCCGATCATCATCGAACCGCTCTACGAGCTTCTCGCAGCACTCATGCATAAAGTCGGTGAGCCATCAACCACCACACCACCAAACCCCAATGCTAAACGGTACGAGAAAACAGGTTTCAAGACAGCACTAGAGGCGATTTACGATTGCCCGAAAGAGGAATCGGCAAACACCCCCGCCCACAAAGCAGTCGACCAGGAACACATACTCATCCAAGCGCTCAACCACACCAGCTGCGGCGTCGTCGTGCTTGATCCACAAAAAAACATTATCTCCGCCAATAAGGCAGCACCTATCGCACAGACTCCCGATGGTACGTCGTACCTCGCTCTTGATTTTGCGAACGAGCAATCTTTCTCTGAGTGGCTAGCGGATATCGATAATAAAACGGTCAGCGCCGAGCGCGCGTGGCAACGAGTACCTATCAACCCAGACGTCGCGCAGGCTTCACGCATCTTTGACGTCGTTGCTTCGTATCAAAAAGGTGCGCCAGGTGAGACGGTCGTGTTGTTGTTTGACCGCTCCGAACAGTACCTTCCAGAGGAAGAAGATCTTAACTTTATCGCATTTGCCGCACACGAATTGCGTGGACCGATTACAATTATTCGCGGATATCTCGACGTCCTACAGGAAGAGCTCATGCCAACGCTCATCGACGATCAGCCTCAGCTCATGGATCGCTTGATCGTCTCGGCAAATCGACTCTCGGGCTATATTAACAACATTCTCAATGTCGCACGATTTGACCGCCACCATCTCGAGGTGCATCTGACAGAAGAGCACGTCCTTGACATCTACGCCTCCATTGCCGATGATATGCAGCTGCGCGCCTCAACGCAACATCGATTACTCAATATCTCATTCCCTGATGATCTACCAACTGTCGCCGCAGACCGCGGTAGCATCGGTGAAGTGATCGGCAATCTCATCGATAATGCCATCAAGTACAGTTTCGAAGGCGGTGTCATTACTATCAGCGCCGAGCAAAAGGGCGATTTTATCGAAATCTCCATCGTCGACAACGGTATCGGCATGCCTGCAAATGTCGTCAAAAACCTTTTTCATAAATTCTACCGCTCACACCGATCTCGCGAAGCTGTCGCTGGCACAGGCATCGGACTCTACATCTGTAAAGCCTTCGTCGAGTCACATGGCGGCACGATCACTGCACGCAGCCAAGAGCACGAAGGCTCGACATTCTCCTTTACTCTGCCGATCTACGCTACCGTCAAAGACAAGTTACTCGAGGACGGACAACTGAACCGACAATTGATCCACAAAGGTGGCAGTTGGATTAAAAATCATTCAATGTACAGAGGAGGCTAACCTATTATGGCAATCAAAACAGTATTATGCGTCGAGGACGACCGGTTTATCGGAGAAATGTACGTCCGTAGTCTAAAAAAGGCTGGATACGACGTCACTTGGATGGTCGATGGCAATGACGGACTCGTCGCAGCGCGCAACCAGACGTTCGATCTAATTATCCTCGATCTCATGCTCCCCGAGCAGCGTGGCGACCAGATCCTCGACGCACTCCGCTCCGACGGCACCGACCTCGTCCCAAATAGCAAGATCCTCATCATGACAAACTTCGAGCAGGACGATCGCGCCAAAGCAGAGGTCACTGGACGAGTCGACGGCTATCTCATCAAGGCCGACATCACCCCACGCAAACTCCTCGAGGTAATCCAAGAGATGGACAGCGGGAAGAAGGTGGGAGATTTGACGCAGAGATAGTCCGCATCAATAAAACAAAAACACTCATCAATTATTCTGGATGAGTGTTTTTATATAAATTTGAAATAATGTCAACTTGGTGACCTCACAGGTATTTTTTTAGAACACCTTTTCGATGATCTGTTTGAGCTCCGTGACCGTTTCAAGGAGCTGGGCATGTTTATTGAAGATGGTGAGGTTCGCCTACGTGACTTGGAGGTGAAAAATGATTGGCTTTAACCCCGCGCCTTATTTGCGCTTGTTTGATGATGAGACATTTGACCACGCGTTCTTGAAAGACATGCGCGAGTGCAGAAGCTCGCTTGTAATCGAGAGTCCGTTTATACGACTTAACCGCGTACTTGATTTGCTACCTATATTTACTAAACTACACAATAAAGGCGTACAGGTTGTTATCAATACTCGC
>RRZU012572369.1_pt1 | contig 10665 bp, 8 predicted proteins | sample 2165561 | NCBI WGS metagenome assembly RRZU01 (sample SAMN10456909, study PRJNA506462) | wastewater metagenome | isolation source: wastewater sludge | place: USA: Moscow, Idaho | reverse complement strand
GCAAGCCGGTTCGCAGGCAGATCGATGCTTGGAATGCGGTAATCCGTATTGCCAACATAAATGCCCGTTGCACAATAATATTCCCAACTGGTTGAAACTGGTTTATGAAGGGCGGATTATCGAGGCGGCGGAACTGGCGCACGAAACCAATACCTTGCCGGAAATTTGCGGACGGGTTTGCCCGCAAGATCGTTTGTGTGAAGGATCTTGCACCCTCAATGCCGAATTTGGCGCGGTGACAATCGGTAGCATTGAAAAATATCTGACTGAAAAAGCGTTTGAAATGGGTTGGCGACCAACGGTCAAAGATGTTCCGCACAGTGGTAAAAAAGTGGCGGTGATTGGCTCCGGTCCGGCAGGATTGGGCTGTGCCGAGTTGTTGATTAAAAATGGCGTTTCGGTGACGGTTTATGAGCGGCAGCCGGAAATCGGCGGCTTGCTGACCTTCGGCATTCCGTCATTTAAACTGGAAAAATCAGTGATGAGCCGTCGGCGTGAAATTTTTAGCGAAATGGGCATCGAATTCAAACTCGGGGTTGAAGTCGGCAAAGATATTACGCTGGAACAGTTGGCGAATGATTATGACGCAGTATTTTTGGCGGTCGGCACTTATCAAAGTTTATCGGCGGAAATTCCGAATGAACAAGCGTCTGGCGTGTATTCCGCTTTACCTTTTTTAATTGCCAATACCAAAAATGTGATGGGTTTGCCTTGCGATGATTTTGTGTCGATGGCGGGTAAAAAAGTGGTGGTGCTCGGCGGCGGTGATACCGCAATGGACTGCGTGCGTACCTCTCTGCGCCAACAAGCGGCGCAAGTGACTTGCGTTTATCGTCGTGACCAAGCGAATATGCCGGGTAGTCGCCGTGAGGTGCAGAATGCCAAAGAAGAAGGTGCGAGTTTCTATTTCAACGCACAACCGATTTCAATTGAAACGGATTCGAATGGCAACGTGGTCGGTATTAATATTGTACGCACTGAATTGGGTGAACCTGATGTTAATGGTCGTCGTCGTCCGCAAATTGTTGCTGGCAGTGAAGAGTTGATGGCGTGCGATGCGGTGATTATCGCTTTCGGATTTGCTCCGCATACGATGCCTTGGCTAAGTGCGGTCGGTGTGACCACCGATAACCGCGGACGAATTGCAACCCAAGGGGAATTCAAACAACAAACCGCCAATCCGAAGATCTTCGCCGGTGGCGATATCACCCGTGGCTCCGACTTGGTGGTGACTGCAATTGCCGAGGGGCGGGAAGCGGCACAGAGTATAATGATGTATTTGGATGTTTAGCTTTTAAATGGAATAACCGATTAAAAAACCTGCTATTTATTACAAATGGCCGGTTTTTTTACATATTGGGTTTCAAAGTGCGGTTGCAAAATAGCATAATCACGACTTGAATTTTTTTATCCGATAAGATATTGTAATTATATTAATACATTTATGTAAAATAATATTTACAGCATTGAAATAGACAGGAAAAATAGATGAACGCAGTAGTCAATAAAGACACCATTCACAATGTGAATATCCAAGATGAAAAAGTATTACTTACTCCACAAGAACTGAAAGAAAGATTACCGTTGGATATGGGTCTGAAAAGACAAATCGAACAATCCCGCCGCGATATAGCTAATATTATTCATAAGAAAGACAAACGGTTACTGCTGGTTGTCGGGCCTTGTTCGATCCATGATCCGAAAGCGGTGATGGAATATGCACGTAAACTGAAAATATTGGCTGATGAAGTGAAAGATACGGTTTATGTAGTGATGCGGGTCTATTTTGAAAAGCCGAGAACAACCGTCGGTTGGAAAGGCTTGATTAACGATCCGCATTTGGACGGTAGTTTTAATGTAGAGTATGGTTTACAGTTGGCGCGCAAACTGCTGATTGACTTGGTTGAATTGGGGCTACCTTTGGCAACCGAAGCGCTCGATCCTATTTCTCCGCAATATATGGCCGAGTTGTTCAGTTGGTCTGCGATCGGGGCACGAACAACGGAATCGCAAACACATCGGGAAATGGCATCAGGTTTATCGATGTCGGTCGGTTTTAAAAACGGTACCGACGGAAGTTTAGCGACGGCGATTAACGCCTTGAAAGCCGCTTCACTCGGACACAGTTTTATCGGCATTAATCAGCAAGGGCAAGTCAGCTTGCTGCAAACGGCAGGCAATCAAGACGGCCATGTGATTTTGCGTGGCGGAAAAAAACCGAATTATACCGCGGAGTTTGTTCGCCAATGCGAGCAGGAATTGGCAGCGGCAGGTTTGGAACAATCGATAATGATTGATTGCAGCCATGGCAATTCGAATAAAGATTACCGCCGCCAGCCGCTGGTAGCCAAAGATGCGGTACAACAAATTTTAAACGGTAACCAATCGATCACCGGATTAATGTTGGAAAGCAATCTTTTTGCCGGCAATCAAAGTTCGGAACAGCCGTTTTCGGAGATGAAATATGGTGTTTCAATCACCGATGCCTGCATTGATTGGCAGACAACGGAAACATTATTGCGTAAAATTCATCAACAACTCTTAAATAGAGCATAAGTTGAACGGAATATTGTCGCAGGGAGAAAAAATGCAGCCGTTGCAAGCGTTACGCAATGAAATTGATCAAGTCGATCAACAATTACTCCGGTTATTGGAAAAACGATTACAGTTGGTTTCCGAAGTCGGACGAGTTAAACATCAACACGGCTTGCCGGTTTATGTACCTGAAAGGGAGGCAGAAATGCTTGCTGCACGGCGGCAGGAGGCAGAGAGAATGGGGGTTCCGCCGGACTTGATCGAAGATTTATTGCGACGAATTATGCGGGAATCTTACCAAAACGAGCATAAGAACGGTTTTAAAACGGTCAATCCGGAAATTAAAAAGATTGTGATTGTCGGCGGAAAAGGCAAGTTAGGCAGTCTGTTCGGGCGTTATTTCCGGCTTTCAGGTTATCAGGTAGAAAATTTGGGGCGAACCGATTGGCAAAATGCATCTCATATTTTGCAAGATTCCGATGTAGTTATTGTCACGGTGCCGATTCGAAATACTTTGGAAACCATTGAACGCTTGCAACCGCACTTGCGTGAAAATATGCTGTTGATGGATTTTACTTCGGTGAAACGCCAGCCGGTTGAGAAAATGTTGCAAGTACATAAAGGTGCAGTGCTGGGGCTGCATCCGATGTTCGGCCCGGATATTACCAGTTTTGCCAAACAGGTGATTGTGCGTTGCGACGGGCGCTATCCGGAGCGTTATCAATGGATTTTGCAGCAGATGCAGATTTGGGGTGCGACAATTTATGCTATCGATCCGGCAGAGCACGATAAAAATATGACTTATATCCAAGCACTGCGTCACTTCTCCACATTTGCCAACGGATTACATTTGTCACGTCAACCGGTCGAGTTATCGCAACTGCTGTCGCTTTCCTCTCCGATTTACCGCTTGGAATTGGCTATGATCGGACGCTTGTTTGCACAAGACGGCGAGTTATATGCGGATATTATTCTCGATAAACCGGAGAATTTAGCCGTGATTGAATCTTTGAAACAGAGCTATGAGGAAGCGCTACGTTTTTTTGAAAATAATGATAGGGCCGGTTTCACCCAATCCTTTCAACAAGTTAGCGACTGGTTTGGCAATTATTCTGAAATTTTTATGCGTGAAAGCCGACAATTATTGCAACAGGCGAATGATTATAAACAGTTTTAAGTTATGCTAAATAAACTCAGGCTATTGTAGATTTAGTCTGAGTTTATTTTTACCGCTTTTCATCATTTTTGGCATAATAGAAAAAGTTTGCGATCAAGGTCGGGAAAGTGAAAGTTATTTAATCAGAACCGCACTTTAACTTTTATCTCTTTCTGCAACGAACAGTAAATACTCTTCTAGGTTATCAATAGCATCCAGACAGCGCTGTTTCCGTTGTTCGGTGATCTTTACTTTTTCTATTAATTGCTGCAGTTGAGTGCTTTCTTCACAGGAGAGTAATTGTTCGTTTTGCTGGGCTATCAGATCATTCAGTTGGGTTAAAAATTGGTAATATTTTTCTAAACGTTCTGCCGGTGGTAAATCATGAATGTGGTGTTTCTCTTTTTTGCGTGTCGGAGTAATGGGGTTGGCGGCAATAAAGTGCGGTTTAGCGGTGGTTTCAGGGTGAATGATTTCAAGCAATGCGTGGTATTGCGCCACCAGTCTCTCGGCATAAAATTCCGATTCTGTCCGGCTACTGCTTTGTTGTAGCGCCTGCAAGGTATTCCGTGCTTCTGCTACACATTGACCCAGCGTTTCATTTTCGATACAAAAAAGTCTGGGATCCAATCCGGCATACCTTGGTATCTGGCTATCTTGTTGCAATTTTTGAGAAGAAAGAACATCAAAATAGCTTGAGATTTTATCCAACAGCGGTTGAGTATGTGAATGTGACATGTGCACCTTCTTTGCGGGTATAGCCGATTTTTGTAGAGATAGTAGCATTTTCTAAAATAGTGAGCGACTATTCTTACCAATTGATTTTTATCTAAAAATAGTAAAATTTTTTTAATTTGGAAATTTTTGTTTCAAAATTTTGATCTAAGTCACATAAAAAAGATGAACTTTGCCTAATTAGTACTGAATTAATGGATAAGTAAAATCCATTAAAAATTAAAATCTATAAAAAACAAATGGTTATGTTTATTTTTTATGTGAGTTAAAAATATTTTTTGAATAAAACACTCCATAAATAATGAAGAATAATGTCTTAAACCACCCATGAATGAGCACTCATTTATAATAACATATTGAAAAATAATAAATTAATATTTATTTTCTGAAGTGGGTTCGGACTTGACAGTGAAAATGGATTCTGTCAGTATGGCGTCGGAAATGAAAAACGGGATTGGACAACTTTCTTGAATTAAAGTTCAATCTGAGTTCCATTTATTTATGCACTAGCAACATAAATAAATTAAATTTAAATTTAATTACGTAAAAAGGCAGACTAATTATGAAAAAGACACTAGTAGCTTTAGCGGTAGCGGCAGTAGCTGCAACCTCAGCAAACGCAGCAGTAGTTTATGATCAAGACGGTTCTAAAGTAGAAGTTGGCGGTTCATTGCGTTTACTTTTAACCAAAAATTCCGGTGAGCGTGGCGATCTGAAAAACAAAGGGTCACGTGTAGTAATCAAAGGTTCTCAAGATTTAGGTAACGGCTTAAGTGCGTTAGGTAATGTTGAAGTTCGTTTTGAAGGTAACAAAGGTGATGATTTCGGTGATATCGAAACCAAACGCCTGTTTGCCGGATTCAAACAAGATGGCGTAGGTCAATTAACGTTTGGTCGTCAATTAACCAATGCTGATGATCTGGGTTTATCCGACTACACCTATAACTTGGGTGGTGTTAACCAAACAACAACTTCAGGCAGAAAAGTAGCGAAATTCACCAGTGCCGAGTGGAACGGCTTTAAATTCGGTCTTGACTATATCTTTGATAATGATGCAGAACAAGATGGTGATCTAAATCGTGGTTGGGGTGCTTCTTTATTCTATACTGCTGATTTAGGTAGCGATATGACTTATAAGTTCAGCGGTGGTTTTACTCAAGATAAATATGAGACAGCAACTGTTCAGAAACATAAACAAAATGCTTTTATCGTCAGTTCTGAATTAGTTACCGGACCATTTGCTATCTCTGTTGATTATTCACAACGTAAATCTACCAATGATGTAAACCTGATTAAATATCGTGCTTTCAGCGATACTGTTTCAGTGGCAACATTTAATAAAGTCCGTGAAATTGGATTAGGTTTGAAATATAACTATCTTGAAAATGCCAGTGTATACGGTGAGTATATTTGGGGTAAAGCAACACAAGCTAACGTAGATGATTCTGCTAATTTACGTGCATGGATTCTTGGTACTGACTACAAATTGCATAAAAACGTAGTCACTTATTTGGAAGGCGGTTCTTTCAAATATAAACAAACAGGCAATAAAAATACTGACAACTATGCAGGTGTTGGTTTACGCGTATATTTCTAATCTTTGTTAGAAAAACTTAAGTTATAGAGGTCGGCATTGCCGGCCTTTTTCTTTGTCGGAAATTTTTGGCAATAATCACAATTATGAATCTTAGCAATAAAAAAGCCCTGAATTGAAAACAGTCAGAGCTTTGGATATGTGGGCAAGGTTGGCAAAAATGCATTAATGAAGTGTTGTTGAAACATATCCACAGCGCATGTGGCTTCAATAAACCCACAGGCTTTGAATGCTTCAACAACTTCAGGGGAAAGGCGAATCGTGGTCGACTGCTTAGTCGGTTTTTTCTGTTTTCCTCGCCTTTTTTGCTCTTGTTCAGCTTGTGCCTGCCACTGAATATTGATGCAATTTATTTGTAATTACAATTTGATTGCAAATTTGATATTGGGCGACTTAAAAGCCGCCCGAACCGCACTTTTCTATCTAACCAAATATCTTATGGCTATTAAGATAATCTTTTTAAAGCAGCAACCAAGCCAAAATCGCAACGACGGTAATCGTGACCAAACCTTGAATTAAAGTCGCAATAGTTTGTGATTTATACGCGGTTGCCACATCCATTTCACTGAATTCTGCTACGACCCAGAAGAAGCTATCGTTGGCGTGGGAAACCGTCATCGCACCGGCACCAATAGCCATAATCGCCAGTACCGAGCCGATGGTGCTGTCCAAACCAAGAGCCGGTAGTAACGGGTAGATAATAGTTGAAGTGACCACAAGTGCGGTAGTGGAGGAACCTTGTGCGGTTTTTAAAGCGGCAGCGATCACAAACGGCACCAAAATGCCCAAGCTCATGGATTGTAAGCTGCTACCCAAATAATCACCGATTCCGCTGGCTTTTAAAACGCCGCCCAAAGCGCCACCGGCAGCGGTGATGATTAAAATGCTGCCGGATTCTTTGACCGCTTGTCCCACCCAATCGCTTAATGTGGTTTTACTCCATTCCGGCAGCAAACGGGCGGCAAAAAACAACCCGATTAAAAGTGCGGTCACCGGCTCGCCGATAAAATAAAAGCATTTTAAAACCAAGTTATCAACGCCGGAGAACAGCAGTTTTAACACAGAAGCCAACGCGATTAAACCAATCGGCACTATAATCGGTAAAAAAGCATTTAAGGTCGATGGCAATTTTTTATATAACGCTTTAATTTCATGATCATCGGCCAGTCTCGGTAGATCATCCTGCGCACAGCGGTAGCGTTTGCCTGCCCATTCGGCATAAAGATAGCCTGCCAAGGCACTAAAGGCGGCAATACCTAAACCGAACAGAATCACCAATCCTAGATTATCCACGTGTAAATTACCGGCAGCGGCAATCGGCCCTGGTGTTGGCGGTACTAAAGTGTGGGTGGCATATAACCCGGTAGAGAGTGCGATGGTCATGGCAACAGCCGATTTGCCGGTTTGTTGGATCAGGGATTTTTTTAACGAGGATAAAATTACAAAACCGGAATCACAAAATACTGGGATTGAAACGATATAACCGATGATGCTCATTGCCAACACAGGCCGTTTGTGCCCGACTTTACGTAACACGAAATCCGCCATTGCAATGGCAGCACCGGTTTTTTCCAAAATTGTGCCAATGATGGTGCCGAGTACGATCACGATACCGATATAAGCCAAAATGCCGCCGAAACCGGTGGTGATGGTTTTCACCGTGTCGGCAATCGGTATGCCGGAGCACAATGCGATGGCGTAGGCGGTGAGTAATAAGGCGATGAAAGGGTGTAATTTGTATTTTGCAGTGGAGATAACGATAAATAAAATCCCCGCAACCAGAAGAATAATTAATCCGAAACCACTCATAAAACCTCCTGCTAATTTATTAGGAAAAAACAAGGAATAAAACGAAGTGACCTGATTAAAATAACAACCTTTACTTTTTTGAACAGCGTTAATTCTCTGATTTGCGATTGGCTTCAAATTCTTTTTATTGCAATTTATTGTGGTAATGGTTGGCTAAAACCACTGCGCCAGCCATAACCGCACTTTCAATCCCCAGTAAGTGCTGAGTCCGGTGGTGGCGAATTCCATTTTGCCTTGATCAAAAATGATAATAGTCGGGGTGACAAAAACTTGCCATCGGTTGGCAATTTCACCGTACGGATCATTCACCGTGGTGAATTGGTAACCATGTTGATTTAAGTAGTTTTGTACCGCATTTTGATCGCCTGAACGTAATGCTATCGTCACTACGGGTACGCCGTCTTGTGCTAGGCTGTTAATCGCCGGTGAGGTATAGCGGCAATAACCGCACCAAGTACCCCAAAAATACAGCACCGCAGGGCGCTCTTGGCTCAGTTGAGCAAGAAAAAACGGCTGATTTTGTAGATCATAAAGTGCGGTAGTGTCGGCTTGGTTCGGCGCTTGCTGTTTGCGAAACCAATCGACGATAACACTCATTACAATTAATGTTAAAACCAGTGATAGCCCATTTTTAGCGATTTTTTTTAGATTGAGCTTCATTAGTTTTCCTTATATTTTGCCAGCTATTTTAATGGAGAGATCCCGACTATTTTTTAAAGTAGGGCACAAAGCGAATCAATTTAAAGTGCGGTTTTTTTATGATTTAATTGCGCCACTAAATCCTTACTTTGCTCGATCAGTTCAAGTGCGGTTTGGCGGTTCTGTTGCACTAATCCCATAAACAGTAAATCGGTGACGGCGTGTTGTGCGGTACGGGAAGCCATCGAGGAGCTGCGATACAGGGATTCGTCAGCGATTGAAAACAGTAGATAGTCGGATAAATTATGCAACGGATTAACGGCGGCGGAAGTTAGCGAAACAATCGGCACTCGCCGTTTTTTGGCGACTTCGGCGGCCAACCGCACTTCCTGTTTCTCACCTGAAAACGAGATTACAAACAGCAGATCATCTGCGCTCAATGTTTGGCTCAAAACCAATTGCGCATGGGTATCCATTTCCGTCAGTGCAGTGATCGAAATTTTATTCAGCTTATAAGCAAAATCTTTGGCAACCAACGCCGAATTCCCAATGCCGATAACCAAAATTTTCTTTGCCTGGTTTATCTGCACCAACACTTGTTGAAGCGTTTCTAATGAATTGACTTGATAGGTTTTTTGTAGTGCCTGCTGTTTTTCCTGAAACAGTTTTTGCGCAATGGTCGCCAAGCTATCGCTGGCACTGATGTCATCATGCAAATGAATATTGCTTTGCACTGCAAGGGCTTCACTAATCGCCACCCGAAATTCAGTGTAGGATTGCAACCCCAGTTTTTGACTGAATTTGATCACCGCAGATTGGCTGGCTCCGATTTTCTCCGCCAATTTTGAGGATGAAAGGTGTTTTATCTGTGTGCTGTTTTTAAGAATAAAATCCGCAATTTTGAGCTCTGTTTTGGAATAACTATGGCGTAAAAACTCAATTTTATCTAAAAAACTCATATCGACCTCACAAAAATAATAAAAAATTCTTACTTTTTAGATTTTTTGGAATAAATTAGTAATAAACTAAGATTAAATCCTATTTTAGTCAAGGAGTCGATATGCAACAAGCGTTAAATCAGTTGATGACGGAAAGTCGTAATTGGTTATCCGAGGAAATTGATAATTTAACCACAAGTGAGATTTTACAGGTGATTAATCAAGAGGATCAAACAGTTGCACAGGTTGTTGCTACGCAAATTCCAGCGATTGCAACCGCAGTTGATCGAATTGTCACGGCTTTTCAACAAGGCGGGCGTTTGATCTATTTAGGCGCAGGCACGTCCGGACGGTTGGGGATTTTAGATGCCAGCGAATGCCCGCCGACTTACGGCACTGAGCCAAGCCAAGTGATCGGCTTGATTGCCGGAGGGCAAAGTGCGGTCTTTAGTGCGGTTGAAAATGCGGAAGATAATCGGGCAGCGGCTGTCAGTGATTTACAGCAAATCCAGTTATCCCAAGCCGATGTGGTGGTTGGGATTGCCGCCAGCGGACGGACGCCTTATGTGTTAAGCGGAATTGAATATGCTGCTCAACTTGGTTGTGTTACGGCGGGGATTGCTTGCAATTCAGATTCCCCGTTGCTACAACTTGCCGAGATCCCGATTTGCATTGCGGTCGGGGCAGAGGTGGTGACTGGTTCATCGCGCATGAAAGCGGGTACGGCGCAAAAACTGGTGTTAAATATGCTGACGACGGCAGCAATGATTCGCAGCGGTAAAGTGTACGGCAATTTGATGGTGGACGTGCAAGCGACCAACGCAAAGTTAATCGAGCGGCAAAAAAATATCGTGATGCAGGCAACGGGTTGTCAACGGGAGCAGGCGGAACAGGCATTGATGCAGAGCGGTAACCATTGTAAAACCGCCATTTTCATGATTTTAACCGCACTTCCGTTTGAGCAAGCTAAACCGTTATTGGTGAAGCATAACGGCTTTATCCGCCATGCGCTTGCGGCTTATTTTCAAGACGAGATTTTTAAAACCAATGCTAATAAAATAGGGGGCTAACATGGCAGAAATCAATAAACGTTTTATTGAACAAGTCGTTGAATTACTGGGCGGCGCTGAAAATATTGCCTCAGTTGGCAATTGTATGACCCGCCTGCGTTTGAAAATCAATCAAGTGCAGTTAGTTGATATTGAAAAATTGAAGTCCCTTGACGGCGTTATGGGCGTTGTCAATATTCAGGATCAGGT
>RRZU011641097.1_pt1 | contig 10665 bp, 11 predicted proteins | sample 2165561 | NCBI WGS metagenome assembly RRZU01 (sample SAMN10456909, study PRJNA506462) | wastewater metagenome | isolation source: wastewater sludge | place: USA: Moscow, Idaho | reverse complement strand
GTTACCTGTTATTCCGAATGCCAGTATTATAGTGCTTGATAGCTCATCTAAAAATATTATTGATGGGCAATACTATGCTGTTGTTTATGGTAACTTACTTAGGATAAGAAGGGTGTTTAAAATGCCAAATGATTTGATAAAATTAAATGCACACAACAATTTAGAATATCCTGATGAAATTATAGATAAAAAAGAATTAGAAATTCTTGGATATGTCGTAAGCTGGACTGTCTTCAACAGATAATTTTCCTTTGTCAAGATATTTTTAAAGCTGCACTTGCAGCTTTTTTTTTACTTTTAGTGAAATATTAGTTTACTTGTATTCCGTTAAAGTATAATATTAGACAACATTTGGTTGTCTGATCTTTAACAAGCTAACCCGAATAACGCCAAAGAAAACCTTTGGTAACAAGGGAAAAATGCATGGTAAGTCAACATGCGACGCAACATTCTGGTCGTTGCGTTATCAGGGAATAGTCTGTCAGTTTTAGACAAAAATCTATCACGGGAAACCAGAATCGCCCAACTGCGAAATACTGAAGCATTAGTTTGCTTCAGGGTCTTGGCGACAATAAAGGCAGTATATCTATATGTGTAATTTCTTAATTAATCCAAATATGAAAGGTAGTTTATGAAATTATTTTCTATTTTGATTGGCTCCGCCTTGTTTTTTACTGCCAATATCTCCTTTGCAGATGAAAATATTTTAACTGGTGATACCAGACTGGCTTGTGAGGCGGTTTTATGTCTGTCCAGTGGTGAAAAACCCAGTGAATGTAATCCATCATTGAAACGTTATTTCAGCATTAACAAAAAAAAGATGTCGGATACTATCAAGGCTCGTAAGAACTTTCTAAATATGTGTCCATCCAGCAATCAGGAAGGAATGCCCTCATTGATTAATGCCATTTCTCAGGGAGCAGGTCGTTGTGATGCGGATGAGTTAAACCGAGTAAACCGTAAACGGGTACAAGTATCTAACCCAGCTTATCAGCAATGTATTTCCGGTAAAAAGGGATATGGAAATAAGTCCTGTGCAAACATCCCTAAAACCATTACCAAGTATGTGACTGAAAATTCCAGACCATCTTACTGTACAGCATACTTTAATCATGGTTGGACATATAAGGTTGATTCAGTGAAATATGTTGGCGATAAATTAAATGGTGGGAAGTGGGTTAATCAGTAATGTATTACAGCCTGCCCTATCAGGCTGTATTTATTTTTGAAGGAATAAAAAATGCGTGAAGTTCATTTAATTACTCAAGGTAAAGGTGGTGTAGGTAAATCACTGGTTGCCTCTTTTCTGGCTCAGTATCTTACTGCTTCCAATCAGGCGATACCGGTTCATTGTTTTGACACTGATCCTGTGAATCCGACTTTCAGTCGTTATAAGGCATTGGATGTATCGGTAGTCAACATTCTAAACAACAATAACAATATAGATTCTCGAAATTTTGATGGTTTGATTGAACAGCTCGTTGAATTGGATGGGATTGGTGTTGTGGACAATGGAGCGGCTACATTTGTCCCTTTAATGTCCTATATGGCTGAAAACTCGGTAGATACTTTACTGGCGGATAGTAATGTTGAGTTATATATCCATTCGGTGATTGCTGGTGGACAGGCACAAAAAGACTGTCTGGACGGGTTATTTAAAACGGTCAAAGGTATTAAGGCTAATGTGGTTGTCTGGCTCAATCATCATTTTGGGCAAATTGAAGAATCTGGTAAAGGATTCTCTGATTTTAAATTTGTAAAAGATCATAAGGAAAAAATCATTAAGGTTGTTGAGTTGCATCCTCGTAATCCAGATACCTTTGGCAAGGATGTTCAAAAGATGACTTCTTTAAATCTGACATTTGATGAGGTAGGTACTCATGCTGAGTTTACTATGATGCCCCGTCAACGTTTACGACAGATTAAAAATGATATATGGGGGCAATTGGCACAAGATGAGTTATTCAACAGAAGAGAATGTGAAGCATCGTGATGTAGAAAATGTTATTCAACAGGTATTTCAGATTTCAGGGGTCAAGTTGACAGCCGATGACCCAATTGTTGCGGTACTGGTTCTTCAGGAAAAAAATCAGGCTTCTGCTTTTGCCCTACTTCAGAAAGAAACACAAAAATTACTGGATTCCATTACTGAGTTAAAAAAATACCGTGAACAGGTCTTAATGGAGTTAATGAGTGAATCTAAACGAGGTTCTGAGCAAACGGAAGAAAAGATAATTGGTCTATTGAGTAAGCATCTAGCTGAGTTTGAACTTTCACGGTTTCAGAAGAATATAGTAACCAGCAAAATTACCCTTTGTGTTATGGGACTGGCTGGAATGATTACTGGTATGGTTCTTCGTTCATTTTTTTGACGCAAATCTGAATTTTTACCACTTTCCCCTTAAAAGGGGATTTTTATTTGGAAGGAATTGAAATGGCAGAATATCTAAATTCCTGTCTGACTGATGAGGATATACAGGAGATTACGGGGCTGGAGCAAGCTTCTGCACAATGTAGGGCATTGGATCGCTTGGGAGTGAAATACTCCAAACGTCGGGATGGTAAACCTCGTACAACATGGAAACTCTATGAGGATGCTATACAGGAAAAACAATTTAGCATGGAACCCGATTTTTCAGTACTAACTAAGGAAGGGCAGTATGGGTAAGCCACGGATCAAAAATATTGGTCTTCCTAAAAATGTTTATCTAAAACATGGGGCATATTACTATGTTCGTGATAATAAGTGGACAAGGCTTGCCAAAAAAGGGGACGAGTCAGGAATGTATAAAGCACTGTCCAGTATTTTTCGTACAGAAAATCGAAAACCGGCAATGCTGACTATCTTAGAAAAGTATGAGCGTGAAATACTACCCACTAAGGCAAAGGGGACAATAAAGGATCAAAAACATCATCTGCAAATATTAAAAGAAGTATTTGGAAAAATGGAACCAACAGCAATAAAGCCAAAGCATATAGCGCAATACCTAGATGCAAGAGAGGCTAAAATTGCAGCAAACAGAGAAATAGCATTATTTTCTCATGTGTTTAGAAAAGCCATTCGCTGGGGATTTGTAGAAAAAAATCCATGTATAGATGTTGAGCGGAATCAAGAAAAACCAAGTGATCGGTATATTGAAGATTGGGAGTTCCATGCTGTCTATCAACAAGCGTCTCCTCATGTTCAGATATTTATGGATTTGGCGTATATCACAGGTCAGAGACAGGCGGATTTACTAAAAATCAAACATTCAGATATATTAGAAGAGGGGATATTTTTTGAACAGAATAAAACAGGTGCAAAAATTATTGTTGAATGGTCTGAAGCTTTGCGAGATGTTGTAAATAGAGCAAAGAAAGAATTTTCTCATTCGTCCGAATATCTTGTTGTTAATTCATTTGGTGAGAAGTATGGCTCCAGTGGTATTCAGACCGCTTGGCAAAGATTGATAGTTAATTGTACTGAAAGCGGTATTATTCGTGAGCGGTTTACATTTAGAGATATTCGAGCCAAGGCAAGAAGTGATGGTGATGATAAAAAGCTATTGGGACATGCTAATCCAGAGGCGATGGCTAAAATCTACCAAAGGAAACCTGTGAAAGTGAAACCAGTTAAATGATAATATTAGACAACTGTCTAATATAAAAAAAGAGCTAGCTATTTAAATTAAGCTAACTCATTATTTTCTATGGTGGCCAGAGGCAGGATCGAACTGCCGACACACGGATTTTCAGTCCGTTGCTCTACCTACTGAGCTATCTGGCCATGTCTGTATCAGAGAAGCGCAATTAAACCAGATTTCGCTGAGTCTGACAAGTGCTTTTTAGAAAAAAATGATATTATTTATTTGCGGGCTTCAATGAAAGTTTAAAAAGTTATTTTATTTCATGGGTATGGGGGTTAAAGTATATTTTTAGATCTTCAGTCGTTTTGTTCATAATGTGTTCCTTTCAGATGTATCACGGGCGTTTTAAAAAGATAATATCCATAATTTATCTTTGAGTGTTATGCAGTTTATAAATTTGTGCAAGTGTCATTATTAAGCAAGTTCATTTTTTATTGGCTAAATTTGTCAATCATAAATAAGTTTATGCTTAAAATGATTTGAAAAAAATGATATTGCAGTTACAATACAAAACTATTGTAATAAATTATTAAGCGGGGGAAGCAATATATTATGTTGTCAGACTATTTTCCCATTCTGTTATTGATTATGATCGGCTTTGTTGTTGGTGGTGGTGCCATGCTTATTGGTAGGGTACTTGGTCCCAGTCGACCTGATGCAGAAAAAAATTCTCCCTATGAGTGCGGTTTTACGCCATTTCAGGATGCGCGTGTTCAGTTTGATGTGCGCTACTATTTGGTCGCTATTTTGTTTATTTTATTTGATTTGGAAGTTGCTTTTCTTTTTCCATGGGCACTTGTGTATAAAGAATTGCTGGCAACAGAATACGCCATGCTTGCCTTTGGCGGCATGATGGTGTTTTTGCTTATTCTGCTTATCGGATTCATTTATGAGTGGAAGAAAGGTGCGTTGGAATGGGAGTAGAAGGAATTTTACCTCAAAGCATCATTACCACTTCGGCTGATACTGTTATCAATTATGTACGTACTCGTTCTTTGTGGCCGATGACTTTCGGGTTGGCCTGTTGTGCCATTGAAATGATGCATGCTTACAATGCCCGCTATGACTTAGAGCAGTTTGGCATTATGCCTCGCCCCAGTCCGCGTCAGGCTGATTTAATGCTGGTAGCGGGGACATTAACCAATAAAATGGCGCCGGCTTTACGCAAAGTTTATGATCAGATGGCCGAGCCTCGTTGGGTATTATCTATGGGCTCTTGTGCAAATGGCGGTGGATACTATCATTATTCTTATTCGGTAGTCAGAGGGTGTGACCGTATTGTACCTGTAGATGTTTATATACCGGGGTGTCCACCCACTGCAGAAGCCCTTGTTTATGGTCTGCTGCAAATGCGTAATAAAATTGAGCGAACCTGTACCATTGCCCGTTAAAGAAAGCGTGAAATTGTGTCATTAAAACTCAAAACACTTTGTCAGAATATAGAATGCCATCTTCAGGGACTGATTGGTTCCCTGAATAATCAGTTGGGTCAGGTTACTATTGAATGTGCGCCGGAGCATTATTTTCAGGTGATACAAACATTAAAGTCGCAACCTGATCTGGCGTTTGAGCAGGTGTCTGATTTATGTGGCGTCGATTACAGCAGTTATAAAAATGAGCCGTGGCAGGGCAATCGTTTTGCCGTGGTTTGTCACTTGTTGTCTTATCAGCATAACTGGCGTGTTCGGGTACGAACTTTTGCTTCAGACGATGGTTTTCCTGTTGTTGCTTCAATTACGCCTTTATTCAGTGGTGCAAACTGGTTTGAGCGGGAAGCATTTGATATGTATGGCATATTGTTTGAGGGGCATCCTGATTTACGTCGTATCCTCACTGATTACGGCTTTGTAGGACATCCAATGCGTAAGGATTTTCCTGTTTATGGTGAAGTGGAAATGATCTATGATCCAGAACAAAAGCGGATTGTGTATCAGCCAGTGAGCATACCTGCACGTGAAGTCACACCACGTATAGTCCGGGAGGAACATTACGGTGAGTGAAACCTATAACTATACGATTAACTTTGGGCCGCAGCATCCTGCTGCACATGGTGTATTGCGCCTGATTCTGGAACTTGATGGCGAGGTAGTTGTCAGAGCTGATCCCCATATTGGTTTTTTACATCGGGGTACAGAAAAGCTTGCTGAGGAACACACCTATCTGCAAACTTTACCCTATCTGGATCGACTTGATTATATTTCCATGATGTGTAATGAGCATGCATATTGCCTGTCAGTGGAAAAACTGCTTGGTATTGAAGTGCCCGTCAGAGCGCAGTATATCCGGGTCATGTTTGCGGAAATCAGCCGCATACTGAATCATTTGATGAGTATTGGTGCGCATGCTCTGGATATCGGAGCGATGGCCATTATGCTTTATGCGTTTAGAGAGCGTGAAAACCTTTTGGATATGTATGAAGCTGTTTCTGGTGCGCGGATGCATCCGGCTTATTTTCGTCCCGGTGGTGTTTATCGTGATCTGCCGGATACGATGCCCAAGTATAAAGAAAGCCGTTTTACCAAAGGTAAAAAGCTGGCGGACTGGAACCGCCCTCGTGAGGGTGGTTTACTTGAATTTATTCAGGATTTTATCGATCGTTTTCCCGCTTGTATTGATTCATACGAAACCTTATTAACCGATAACCGTATCTGGAAGCAACGTACGGTTGGTATTGGTGTGGTAGATCCGGATCGTGCTAAAAACCTTGGGTTTACCGGGGTATTGTTACGTGGTTCGGGTGTGGAGTGGGATTTGCGTAAAAAGCAACCCTATGAGGTATATAGTGAGCTTGATTTTGATATTCCTGTTGGGGTAAATGGCGATTGTTATGACCGCTACTTATGCCGTATTGCAGAAATGCGTCAGTCCACGAAGATTATTCAGCAATGTGTGAATTGGTTAAAAGTAAACTCAGGCCCCGTGATTGTTGAAAATCATAAAGTTGCGCCACCAAAACGGGACGAAATGAAAACCGGTATGGAAGGGCTGATTCATCACTTTAAGCTCTTTACTGAAGGCATGCATGTGCCCGAAGGTGAGGCGTATGTCCCCACTGAGCATCCTAAAGGTGAGTTTGGGGTTTACCTGATTTCTGATGGGGGAAACAAACCTTACCGGATGAAGCTTCGCCCACCCGGTTTTGTCCACTTATCTGCGATGAATGAATTGGCCAAAGGAGCGATGCTGGCGGATGTGGTGGCGATAATAGGGACAATTGATGTGGTATTTGGAGAGGTGGACAGATAATGCTCTTACCAGAATCATTAAAACAGATTGATATTGAGTGCGCTAAATACCCGGAAGACCGTAAACGCTCTGCGTTAATTTCCGCTTTAAGAATTGCTCAACAGGAAAAAGGCTATTTGTCTCGTGACATCATAGAGTATGTTGCACAGTATTTGGATGTGCCGCCTGTCGCTGCACTTGAAGTGGCGAGCTTCTATAATATGTTTGATTTAAAACCTGTTGGCAAATATAAACTGTCGGTCTGTACCAATTTGCCCTGTGCGCTTCGTGGTGGGGTCGATACTGCTGAGTATTTAAAACAGAAACTTGGCATCGGTTTTGGAGAAACCACTGCGGATGGGCGTTTTACATTAGTTGAATCTGAATGTGTGGGGGCTTGTGGCGATGCGCCGGTGGTGCTTGTCAATAACCATCAAATGTGCAGTTGTATGAGTATTGCTGCCATTGAAAAAAAATTGTCGGAGCTCGAATAAATGGCTATTTTAAAAGCGGGTATGCTGTTTGATGGTGTCGATTTTGCTGATCCAGATTGCTGGCGCTTACAAAGCTATCTTGCCCGTGGCGGTTATCAGGCTTTAAAAAAAGTGTTAAATACGCCCATGTCTCGGGATGAGGTTATTGAACAAGTCAAAACAGCTGGTTTGCGTGGCCGTGGCGGTGCAGGGTTTTTAACCGGGCTTAAATGGAGTTTTATGCCTAAAGATAAACCCGGGGATAAATATATTGTTTGCAATACCGATGAGGGCGAACCAGGCACCTTTAAAGACCGAGATATTTTGCGTTATAACCCGCATGCACTGGTAGAAGGCATGATTATTGGTGGCTATGCCATGGGTGCAACAGCAGGTTATAACTACATACATGGGGAAATTTTTGAGCAGTACCAGCAATTTGAGCAAGTGTTGGAAGAAGCAAGGGCCGCAGGTCTTTTAGGAAAGAATATTCTGGGCAGCGGTTTTGATTTTGATGTTCATGCCCATCATGGCTATGGTGCTTATATCTGTGGTGAAGAGACCGCCTTGTTGGAGTCGCTTGAAGGTAAAAAAGGTCAACCCCGATTTAAACCGCCTTTCCCGGCAGCCGTAGGTTTGTATGGCAAACCGACAACAGTCAATAATACTGAATCATTGACTTCCGTGCCTTTTATTATACGGGATGGGGTAGAACATTATCAGAGCTTTGGTGTGCCCAATAGTTTCGGTACCAAGATTTTTTCGATTTCAGGTCATGTAGAGAAGCCGGGTAATTATGAATTGCCTCTGGGTACGCCTTTTAGTGAACTTTTGCAATTAGCCGGTGGCGTGCGTCATGGTAAAAAGCTCAAGGCTGTTATTCCCGGTGGTTCTTCTTCACCGGTGTTGCCTGCGGATATTGCCATGAACATGAATCTGGACTATGACTCCGTAGCCAAAGCAGGTTCCATGCTCGGTTCAGGTGCCGTAATTGTGATGGATGAAGATGTGTGTATGGTGAAAGTGCTGGAACGCTTACTGTACTTTTATCATGATGAATCCTGCGGGCAATGTACGCCCTGCCGAGAAGGAACAGGCTGGTTGTATAAAATCGTACACCGTATCGCCAATGGGCAAGGGCAGACTGGAGACTTTGAACTGATTGAGTCTGTCTGTACCAATATGATGGGCAAAACTATTTGTGTGCTGGCAGATGCTGCGGTGATGCCCGCGCGTTCGTTTATTCAGCATTTCAAATCAGAGTTTGAATACCTGATTGAACACAAACGGCCTTTAGTACAGCATAAGTGGTGTTAATCAAACAAGAGCAGACAAGTATGAATGATCACTCATTACAAATCGAAATTGATGGCAAGTCCGTTGCGGTGGCTGCTGGCAGTACCATTATTGAGGCTGCACATAAGGCAGGAACCTATATCCCTCATTTTTGTTATCATAAAAAATTGTCTGTTGCGGCCAATTGCCGTATGTGTCTGGTTGAGGTGGAAAAGTCAAACAAGCCGCAACCCGCCTGTGCCACCCCTGTTGCTGAGGGGATGAAAGTTTTTACCCATTCTGAACTTGCACGCACAGCCCAAAAAGGCGTAATGGAATTTTTGCTGATTAATCATCCATTGGATTGTCCTGTTTGTGATCAGGGTGGCGAATGCCAGTTGCAGGATTTGGCTGTGGGTTATGGTACGGATATTACCCGCTTTAGCGAAGCTAAACGGGTTGTTCCGCCAAAAGAAATGGGTTCCTTAATTTCTGCTACTGAAATGTCTCGTTGTATTCACTGTACCCGATGTATCCGTTTTACACGTGAAATTGCCGGTTTTCAGGAAATTGGCATGATCGGGCGGGGCGATCATTCTGAGATTGTGCCTTTTCTGGATAAAGTGATTGAGAGTGAAATTTCTGGCAATGTGATTGATTTATGTCCTGTGGGGGCGTTGACCAGTAAGCCGTTTCGTTTTAGTGCGCGTGCTTGGGAGCTATCCCGTCGTAAATCCATCAGTGCACATGACGCGTTGGGCAGCAATCTGATTGTGCAGGTAAAAGACAATCAGGTCAAACGGGTATTGCCACTGGAAAACGAAGCGATTAATGAATGCTGGTTATCAGATAGGGATCGCTTTGCCTATGAAGGCTTAAACAGCCCAGATAGACTGCAACAACCGATGATCAAGCAGGATAATATCTGGCATACCGTAGACTGGCAGACTGCTCTGGCTTATGTTGCCAAGGGTATAACCGGTGTGGCTGCAGAACATGGCAAAGAAGCGATTTCCTGTTTTGTGCATCCAAGCAGCACTTGTGAAGAGTTTTATCTGTTGAGTAAGTTGGCAAACGGATTTGGTATTCAGAACATGAGTTCTAAATTGCGTCAAAACCATACAGTAAATTCGGACAATGTTTTGTGGTTAGGGCAGAGTATTGATGATTTTCTGGCTTCTGATGTTGTGCTGGTTGTAGGCGCGGCGTTGCGTTCAGAGCAACCGTTGCTTACAGCCAGAATGCGTGTGGCTCACAAGCAGTCACAAGCGAAAATCAGTGTCTTAGGTGCCTTTGTAGAAGAACTCAACATGCCCGTTTATGTACAGGCAGTCGTGCATCCTATATTATGGGAAAATGAATTAACCGATATTCTGGCTGCTATAAAATCAATTAAGGCAGGTATACAAAAAGAACAAACTCAGGCCTTTACCCTCGCCAAAAGTTTGTTGGAAGGACAAAAAAGCAGTATTGTGCTGGGCGCTCAGATACAAAATCATCCTTATTTTGAGCGATTATGCGCGCTTGCCCAGCAAATCAGCGAAGAAACCGGGGCAGTTTTGGGCTGTTTACCTCAGGCGGCAAACAGTGTGGGTGCAGATTTGCTCGCACAAAAAATGAAAATCGGTACCTTCACAGCGAAAGAAATTTTTCAACAAAATAGTAATAAAGCTTGTATCTTAGTGAATGCAGAACCGCAGCATGACTTTTACCATAACGCCGAAGTACTAGATGCGTTGAAACAAGCTGAGACCGTAATGGCATTCACGGCATTTAAAGATGCAACTTTACTTGATTGTGCCGATGTGTTGTTGCCAATTGCGCCCTTTACCGAAACACCGGGCAGTTTTATCAATATGGAAGGCCACTTGCAGAGCTTTTATGCTGTCGTTCATGCTTTAGGCGAAACACGCCCTTTATGGAAAGTGCTGCGTGTGTTGGGTAATATGCTGGAAATCGAAGGTTTTGGCTATAACACCATAGAAGAAGTGCGCCAAGAAATGCAGGATTCACTGGATTTATCTGCGCCAATTCCACAGGCTAAATGGGATAAATCCACTTTGCAG
>RRZU012533578.1_pt1 | contig 10666 bp, 12 predicted proteins | sample 2165561 | NCBI WGS metagenome assembly RRZU01 (sample SAMN10456909, study PRJNA506462) | wastewater metagenome | isolation source: wastewater sludge | place: USA: Moscow, Idaho | reverse complement strand
TTGATTTTATTGGTCGGAGTGGCGGGATTCGAACTCGCGACCCCTTGCACCCCATGCAAGTGCGCTACCAAGCTGCGCTACACTCCGAGAGAGGCGGATTATACCGGTTACCTATTGCGCTGGCTAGCGCTTGAGCCAATCGAGCAAGTCTTCGAGCTCGTGACGAATTTCGCTCATGTCGGCGTGCTCGAGATATTCGACCACGACAGGATCGCCACTGATCGAGGCGAGCTGGTTGCGGGCTCCGCTGATCGTGAAGCCTTGCTCATACAGCAGTGAGCGAATGCGGCGCACCAGCAGCACTTCATGGTGCTGGTAATAGCGCCGGTTGCCGCGACGCTTGACCGGCTTGAGCTGGGTGAACTCCTGCTCCCAGTAGCGCAGCACGTGCGGCTTGACGCCGCACAGCTCGCTGACCTCGCCAATGGTGAAGTAGCGCTTGGCCGGGATCGGCGGGAGTTCAGTTGTCGGCGTTACGCTGTTGTTGCTTTGCATAGTGCAGGTCAACCATGCCCTTCAGTTTTTGGCTGGCGTGGAATGTGACAACCCGCCGGCTGGAAATGGGGATCTCTTCGCCGGTTTTGGGATTGCGGCCCGGGCGTTGTGGTTTGTCACGCAGCTGAAAGTTGCCGAATCCCGAAAGCTTGACGGTGTCACCACATGCAAGCGACGCACGGATTTCATCAAAGAAAGCTTCCACCATATCCTTGGCTTCACGCTTGTTGAGGCCCACCTTGTCAAACAGCATGTCGGCGAGGTCTGCTTTGGTCAATGTCATATTAGTTGGTCTCTGTTTCCTGGGTCAGACTCGCAAGCTGGCGCCGCATTCCTCCGCTTTGCGGATGATCTCCGCGACGGCGGCGTCAACTTCCCCTTCGGTAAGGGTTTTGTGAGTATCTTGCAACAACACCTTGAATGCAAGGCTTTTTCTGTTTTCTGCGACGCCTTTGCCACGGTAGACATCGAACAGTTCGATGGCGGTGATCAGCGGATTGGCAATGTCGTGGAATGCGGTCGTCAGCGAGGCCACTGGCAGGTTTTCGTCAACGACAAGCGCGAGGTCGCGACGCACAGGCTGGAATTTGGAAACCGGCTTGGCGGCGATAGGGTTGACCTGTTTGAGTGCTGCGCAATCGAGTTCAAACAGCACCGGCGCACTGCCGAGATCTTCGGCCTGTACCCATTGTGGATGTAGTTCGCCAACAATGCCGATGACCTGTCCGTCGAGCACGATTTCGGCGCTGCGGCCCGGATGCAGGGCCGGGTGACTGGCGCGGCGGAATTCAGCCTGACGCGGCGCTAGCAGAGCTTCGACATCGGCCTTGACGTCGAAGAAGTCGACGCGCTCCTTGCCCGTGCCCCATTGTTCGGTATGGCGTCCGCCCCAGGCCAGACCGGCGATTTTTTCCGGTTGCTGGTCGATGGTGACACCATTGAATACGCGGCCGATTTCAAACAGGCGCACGCGCTCGCGCTTGCGGTTGATGTTGTGCTTCAACGCGTTGATCAGCCCACCGAAAATCGTCGAGCGCATCACGCTCATCTGTGAGGCGATCGGATTCATCAGGCGAACCGGCGATGCGTTTCCTGCGTAGTCGGCTTCCCACTTCGCGTCGACGAATGCGTAGGTTACGGCTTCCTGATAGTCGCGCCCGACCATGATGTCGCGCAGGTCGCGCTTGCCGCGCTGGTTGCCCGGTTGCGGCAGCATGAACAGGCGGGTCGCTGCCGGCTTGAGCGGGATGTTGTCATAGCCGTACAGGCGGGCGACTTCTTCGATCAGGTCTTCTTCGATTTCTATGTCGAAACGGTAGGATGGCGCCTCAACGGTGATGATGTTGCCGTCGAGTTCGCAGGTCAGGCTCAGGCGGCGCAGCAGGGCGAGGATTTCCTCGGCGGGCAGCGCGATGCCGAGCAGCTTGGCAACGCGGCTCACGCGCAGCTTGACTGGCTTGCGCGCCGGCAGTTCGGCGCAGGCTTCAACGACCGGGCCGGCTTTGCCGCCGCAAATGTCGAGCACGAGTTGCGTTGCGCGTTCTAGCGCGTTGATGCAGTTGGCGAAATCGACGCCGCGCTCGAAGCGATACGAGCTGTCCGAGCCGAAGCCGATCCGGCGCGACTTGCCGGCGATCACTTCCGGCGAGAAGAATGCAGACTCAAGGAAAATGTCGCTGCAGCCAGCTTCAACGCCCGATTCGGCGCCGCCCATGATGCCGGCGAGCGCGAGCGGACGCGAGTCGTCGGCGATGACGAGCATGTCGGGCTGGAGCGCGAGTTCTTTTTCGTTCAGCAGCTTGAGAGTTTCGCCGGCTTGCGCAAAGCGAACCTGAATGTTGCCATTCAGTTTGGCCAGATCGAAGGCATGCATCGGCTGGCCGAGTTCGAGCAGCACGTAGTTCGTGATGTCGACGATCGCGGAGATTGAACGTACGCCGGAACGCTCGAGGCGCTGCTTCATCCAGTCCGGCGTTGCAGCGGCTTGATTGACATGCTTGACCACTCGGCCGGTATAGCGGGGACAAGCTTCCGGCGCCGTCAGTGTGATCTGGCGCGTGTCGGCAATGGTTGCGGCGACCGGCGTAATTGCAACCGGATGGGCTTTGCTGTCAGTCAGCGCGGCGACTTCGCGCGCGATGCCGCGGATCGACAGGCAGTCGGCGCGATTGGGTGTGAGTTTCAGGGTCAGCAGGCGATCGTCAAGGTTCAGGTAGTCGCGGATCGACTGGCCGACCGGCGCATCAGCCGGCAGGATCAGCAGGCCGCTCGCATCTTCGGCGATGCCGAGTTCCTTGGCCGAGCACAGCATGCCGGACGATTCGATACCGCGCACCTGGGCTTGCTTGATTGCGAAATCGCCGGGCAGCAGGGCGCCGACGCGCGCGCACGGTACTTTGATGCCGGGAGCGACATTCGGCGCGCCGCAGACGATCTGCAGCGGTTCGGCTTCGCTAACATTCACGGTGCAGACATTCAGGCGGTCGGCGTTTTCGTGCTTCTGCACGGTCAGTACTTCAGCAACGAAAACGTCGTTGAAGGCCGGTGCGGCCGGGTCGTTTTCTTCAACTTCAAGGCCGGCCATCGTCAGCAGATGGGCGAGGGCTTCGGAATTCAGCGCCGGGTTGACCCACGTGCGCAGCCATTGTTCGGAAAATTGCATGGGGCGCTCCTGCTCTTAGCGGAATTGGTCGAGAAAGCCGAGATCGTTCTCGAAGAAGAGGCGCAGGTCGTTTACGCCGTAATACAGCATCGCGAAGCGGTCGAGGCCGATGCCGAAGGCAAAGCCGGTGTATTTGTCGGTGTCGAAACCGAAGCGGTTCAGAACGTTCGGGTGCACCATGCCGCAGCCGCCGACTTCAAGCCAACCGCGCGCGCCGAGCACATCGATTTCGGCCGACGGTTCGGTGAACGGGAAGAACGACGGGCGGAAGCGCACCTGCAGGTCGTCCTGCTCGAAAAACTTGCGCAGGAAGTCGATCAGCACGCTTTTGAGGTCGGCGAACGAGACGTTCTCGTCGATCCACAAGCCTTCCATCTGATGGAACATCGGCGAGTGCGTCGCGTCGGAGTCGACGCGGTAAACCCGGCCGGGCGCGATGATCTTGATCGGCGGCTGGTGGTTTTCCATGTAGTGCGCCTGGATCGGTGACGTGTGCGTACGCAGCACGAGCGGCATTTCCGGTGTGGAGCCTTCGACGTAGAAGGTATCCTGCATCGCCCGCGCCGGGTGATTCTTTGGAATGTTCAGTGCTTCGAAATTATAGAAATCGGTTTCGATTTCCGGGCCGTCGGCAACTTCAAAGCCGAGCGACGAGAACAGCGATTCGATGCGCTGCTGAACCAGTGTGACTGGGTGCAGCCCACCTTGGGCGCTGCCGCGGCCGGGCAGCGTGATGTCGAGCGCTTCAGCGGCGAGCTGAGCGGCGAGCTTGTCTGCGGCCAGGGTTTCGCGACGGGTATTCAGTGCGGCCTCGAACGCTTGCTTGGCCTGGTTGACGATTGCGCCAAAGGTTTTCTTTTCTTCCGGCGGCAGCACGGCGAGCTGCTTCAGCAACGCGGTGATCGCGCCCTGTTTGCCCACGTACTGGGCTTTGACGTTTTCGAGTTCGTGCGGATCGCAGGTCGCGGCCAGTTGCGCGAGTCCTTGTTCCAGAAGGGCTTGGACGTTGTCAGTCATGCTTGTGTCCGGAAGACGGTGGGATTGAGCCTAAAACCTTGTTGCAGCGCGAAGGCGAAAATCAACGGCTTGATTGTCGATTTAACTTGTTGATTTTATTGGTATTTTCGTTTGTTTGCAGCGGAATGGCAAGGCTTTGGGGATGAAAAAAGGGAGGCGTGATGCCTCCCTTCAGGTACTGCTTTAAATCAGGCGAGGCTTGCCTTGGCTTGCTCGACAAACTTGGCAAAAGCCGGCTTGTCAAACACGGCCATGTCGGCCAGAACCTTGCGGTCAACCTCAATGCCGGCCTTCTTCAGACCGTTCATGAAGCGGCTGTAAACCATGCCGCATTCACGGGAAGCCGCGTTGATACGGGCGATCCAGAGTTGACGGAATTGACGCTTTTTCTGGCGGCGGTCACGGTAAGCGTATTGACCGGCCTTCATCACCGCCTGCTTGGCGATGCGATAGACGTTCTTGCGGCGGCCGCGATAGCCCTTGGCAAGTTCCAGAACCTTCTTGTGACGGGCGCGAGCCGTTACACCACGTTTAACGCGAGGCATGTGTTTTCTCCTTTTCCGTTATGCGTAGGGCAACATTGCGCGAACGTGACCCATGTCACAGGCGGTAATCTGTTGCGTACCGCGCAGCTGGCGCTTGTTCTTGGTGGTCTTCTTGGTCAGGATGTGGCGCTTGAACGCTTTGCTGCGCTTGATGCCACCGCTGCCTTGAACGATGAAGCGCTTTTTGGCGCCGCTCTTCGATTTCATCTTGGGCATGATGATTTCCTATTTTCATTAGATTCGGCAACAGGCGCCCCGAAGGGTCTTTAAGCCCGTTGCCTCGCTTTTTTGCTACCACTGGTGTCGCCACCTTGCCGAACGCCGTAGCCGGTCCGGTTTGAAACTTAAATCTTCTTTTTCGGTGCCAGCATCATGACCATCTGGCGGCCTTCCAGCTTCGGGAACTGCTCGACGATAGCCAGTTCGCCCAAGTCGGCTTCGATGCGCTTCAGTTGCGCCATGCCGATTTCCTGGTGGGCCATTTCGCGGCCGCGGAAGCGCAGGGTAATCTTGGCCTTGTCGCCTTCTTCCAGAAAACGGATCACGTTGCGTAATTTGATCTGGTAGTCGTTCTCGTCCGTTCCCGGGCGGAACTTCACTTCCTTGATCTGGATCTGCTTCTGCTTGAGCTTTGCAGCGTGCTGCTTCTTGGCGTTTTGGTACTTGAACTTGCCGTAGTCCATCAGGCGGCAGACCGGCGGTTGCGCGGTAGGCGCAATTTCCACGAGGTCCGCTTCGGCTTCTTCCGCCTGTCGCATGGCTTCGCCAAGGCTCACGATGCCGAGTTGTTCGCCATCCACACCCTGCAAACGAATTTCCCGCGCGGTGATTTCACCATTGATGCGCGGTTCTTTTTCCTGGGCAGCTATCGCAGTTCTCCAAATCTGGTCAAAACAAAAACCGTGTGCTTGTCGCCGGAATCAAGCCAGGCTCAGTTCGGTTTGCAGGCGCTCGATCAGCGCAGCGACCGTCATCTGGCCAAGGTCTTCACCGGTGCGGCTACGCACGGCAACCAAGCCCGCCGCTTTTTCCTTGTCGCCGACAATCAGCTGGTAAGGAAGGCGTTGCAAGCTATGTTCGCGGATTTTATAGGTAATTTTCTCGTTTCTCAAGTCGGCAACAGACCGAAGGCCGGCAAGTTGCAATTGTGCCGTTACTTCCTTGGCGTAGCCGGCCTGATGTTCGGAGATATTCATGACCGCGATTTGCACCGGAGCGAGCCAGGCCGGGAAGGCCCCGGCGTGGTGTTCGATCAGGATGCCGATGAAACGCTCCATCGAGCCGAGCACCGCGCGGTGCAGCATGACCGGATGAATACGGTTGCTGTGCTCGTCGACATATTCGGCGTCGAGGCGAACGGGCAGGTTGAAGTCGAGCTGCAGCGTGCCGCACTGCCAGATACGGCCGAGGCAATCCTTGAGCGAGAATTCGATCTTCGGGCCATAGAACGCACCTTCGCCCGGCTGCAATTCATAGGCCAGACCCTTGGTTTCCAGTGCTGCGGCCAGCGCGGCCTCGGCGCGATCCCATTGCTCATCGGCGCCGACGCGCTTTTCCGGTCGGGTCGAGAGCTTAACGATGATGTCTTCGAAGCCGAAAGCCTTGTAGACCTTTTGCAGCAATTCGATGAATGCGGCCGATTCATCCTGCACCTGGGTTTCCATGCAGAAGATGTGTGCATCATCCTGGGTGAAGCCGCGTACGCGCATCATGCCGTGCAGGCTGCCGGTCGGCTCGTTGCGGTGGCAGGAGCCGAACTCGGCGTAGCGCAGCGGCAGATCGCGATAGGAGCGCAGGCTGTTGTTGAAGACCTGGATGTGGCCGGGGCAATTCATCGGCTTGACCGCGTAATCGCGCTTTTCCGATTCGGTTGTGAACATCAGTTCGTGATAGTTTTCCCAGTGGCCGGATTTTTCCCACAGCACGCGATCCATCATCAGCGGCGTACGGATTTCCTGATAGCCGTGAGCGGTCAGCACGCGGCGCATGTATTGCTCGATCGATTGCCACAGGCTCCAGCCCTTCGGGTGCCAGAAAATCATGCCGGGCGCTTCGTCCTGCATGTGGAACAGGTCGAGTTGCTTGCCGATTTTGCGGTGATCGCGTTTTTCGGCTTCTTCGAGCATGTGCAGGTATTGGTCGAGGTCTTCCTTCTTCGCCCACGCGGTGCCGTAAACGCGCTGCAACATTTCGTTCTTGCTGTCGCCGCGCCAGTAGGCGCCGGCTACCTTCATCAGCTTGAAGGCTTTCAGCTTGCCGGTTGACGGTACGTGCGGGCCGCGACACAGGTCAGTGAAGTCGCCTTGCTTGTACAGCGACAGTACCTGATCGGCCGGGATTGATTCGATGATTTCGGCCTTGTACTTTTCGCCGATCGACTTGAAATAGGCGACGGCGTCGTCGCGCGACAATTCTTGCCGTTCGAGCGGCAGATCGGCCTTGGCGAGTTCGGCCATTTTCTTTTCGATGGCGGCCAAGTCTTCCGGGGTGAACGGACGGCTGTAGGAGAAGTCATAGTAAAAGCCGTTGTCGATCATCGGGCCGATGGTGACCTGTGCTTCCGGGAACAGCTGCTTGACGGCTTGGGCCAGCAAGTGGGCGGTCGAGTGGCGGATGATTTCCACGCCTTCGGGATCGCGGTCGGTGATGATGGCAAGCTGTACGTCGCGGTCGATCAGGTGGCTGGTATCGACTTGTTTGCCGTCGATCTTGCCTGCCAGTGCGGCGCGTGCGAGACCGGCGCCGATGCTGGCGGCAACCTGAGCTACGGTCAGGGGGGTGTCGAACGAGCGTTGGGAACCATCGGGAAGCGTGACGACTGGCATGTTGGCTACCTAGTTAAATGTTCAAAATCAATCGGCAAAAAAAAAGTGCGGCTTGCGCCGCACTTTTTTGAATCAGGTCCAAGGCACGGCTACCGGATGGATTTCGTGGTAGTTGTGCGAGTTCGGAACATTGGCCTGATTCCTTGTATTCGTTGGTAGGCACGATTGGACTCGAACCAACGACCCCCACCATGTCAAGGTGGTGCTCTAACCAGCTGAGCTACGTGCCTAACGAGAGATGCGCATTCTATCGATGCGATTTTGCTTTGGCAAGCATTTTTTGCGCGTTAAGAAAAAACAGGTGCAACGCCTAGTGCCAGCCGCTCGGAAGGGGGCCAGCCATATGGCTGAAGGCATGTCGCCATATAGCTGGCTGAATGAACTTACTTGGTGCTTTGGTTTTGCTGGGTAGGTGCAGCGGGTGCGGCATCCTTTTGTATTGCCTCGATTTTCTTGTTCAACAGCAGGACTTCCGCTTGCGTGATGACAAGGGCATCGTTGCTGCGCTTCATGTTCACGAATGAAAGAACCAGAGCGAGCAAAGCAAGAATAAAGGCTGCCGCGACCCAGAGACCCAGGCGCTGCGGTTCGATGATGTGTTTTTCTTCTCCGGACATAAAGTAATACTCCTTTCAGTGGTTGGGATGCGCTAACTTGTACGTCATCATTGCGGACAGCGCCGGCCCGCTTTGGGTTGCTTGGACGCTACATCGCGGCACGTGCCGGCGCCGCAGTCGGGGCAATATCCTTTTTCTGCAGTGCCTCGATTTTCTTGTTCAGCAGCAACACTTCGGCCTGAGTAAGCACCAGTGCTTCGTTGGCGCGCTTCATGCCGACAAGGGACATAACCAAAGCCAGCAGCGCAAGGATGAACGCGGCAGCAGTCCATATGCCCAGTCGTTGTGGTTCGATGATGCAGGTTTCTTTTTCGGACACGGGTGGATACTCCTTTCTTGGGTTGCAATATAAAAATGACGGTTTTCAGGCGGGTTAATTCGGTTTGACCTTCTTGTTCTCAGAAATTCTAGGGGGCATGTCCTTGCCCAGCAGCAGGCGGGCATGGATATCCTGGCGCAGCTTGTTGCTCTGGATGACCGGCAGGTCGCCGGGCAGGCCGGATTTGACCCGTAGCGCCTCCTCTAGATAGCCTTGGCGATACTGGATCTGGGAAACCTCGATGCGGAATGGTTTTTGATTGGTCAGCCGCGCGGTTGAAAGTCCCTGCTCTTCGAGATAACTGCGCATTTTTCTGGCAAATCCCGTTATGCCGTTACCGTTGGAGATTTCCAGCCGGAATGGCCTGGTTTTTTCCAAGGAGGTCGCGCGCGTATCCGGTTTGGTTTCTGGTTGGGATGGGCGCGTATCTGCCGGGGTTGCGGCAGGCGATTCCGGCGGCAAAGACGTAGTCTGTGTCGTCGGGACAGGCGGGGTTTTTACCGGAGCTGTTGGTTGCGCCGTCATGGTGACATTCGCCGCCGGCTGAGCATTTGCGCTGGTTCGGGCCAGTTCCAGATTGCGCTTGACTCGAGGATTGTCCGGATCAAGCCGTGCGGCTTTTTCAAGCACAGAAACGGATTCGGCGTGGTTGCCCTGTAGATAAAGCGCATGGCCCAGATTATTGTAAAAGCGGGCGGTACCGGGTGCCTGGCTGATTGCTGACTTGAATTCGGTCACCGCATCAAGGTAATGCCCCTGCATCGCATAGATGACGCCCAGGCCATTGCGCGCTTCGGCAAAGGCGCCGTCTGCCGCCACTGCCTTGCGGTACGCGGTAGCGGCTTGTTCCAGGCGCTGCTGGCCCTGGTAGTAGCGACCCAACTGGTAGAAAGCTTCCGCACTGTTACTGGTTTCATTGATACTGTAGTGCGGCTTGATGTTCAGTTTACTTTCCGGCTGCTGGGGTGAGGTACAACTCAGCAGTGGAATGCAGCAGACCATCGGGAAAAGCAGCATGTTCGTTTTCATGATGCGCATCTCCTGTGCACGAGACCGTTAACCGCCTGCCATGGTGGGCAGCAGCACGCGGTGGATGCTGATAAATGCCGGGCCGAGCAGGACGAGCAGCATCGAGGGGAAAATGCAGAAGATCAGCGGAAACAGTAGTTTGACCGCGATCTTGGCCGCAGCTTCTTCTGCGCGCAGCCTCCGTTTGGTACGCAGGCTGTCGGAGTGCACGCGCAGGGAATCCGCGATGCTGGTACCGAATCTGTCGGCCTGGATCAGCATGGCAACGAGGTTGTCGACTTCTTCCACGCCGGTGCGCAATGCAAGATTCCTGAGGGCCTGAGCCCGGGAGCTGCCGGCGCGCAGTTCGAGATTGACCAGGTGCAGCTCATCGGACAGCAGCGAGCTTTTCAAGCGGATTTCTTCTCCGACGCGGGTGATGGCGGCATCCAACCCCAAGCCCGCTTCGACACAGACTGTCATCAAATCAATCGCGTCCGGAAAGTTTTCGAATATCTCGCGTTTGCGGTAAGCAATTCTGCGTTCAAGTAGAAAGTTCGGCAGGAAATAGCCCGCGCCCGCCAGCAAGATCAACAAAAGCATGAATGTATTAGGCTGTTTGAATTCGATACCGAACAGACCGGTGTACAACAGGAAAAGGCCGGGCAGCAGCAGAGTCAGAACAGTTTTCGCCGCAAAGAACAGCACGGGAGCTGAGTGGGTGCGATATCCCGCGTTCATGAAGCGGATTCGCAGCGCCGAATTTTCCCAGCCTTCCGAAGGTAACGAGAGTCTGGCAATCGGGCTGCTGAGCTTGATGATGCGTTGAACCCAAGGGGACATGACGGCGGCTTCCTCCGCAGGCATGACGGTATCCGCACCGTTGATTTGCTCCAATCGATGGCGTACCGGGTGCGGCCCGAGTTGCCACAAAACCAGCATCGCCACCACAAATACCGCGGCGAAAATTACAACCAGATAAATAATTTGCAAGGTAGTCATGATATTGCCACCTTCCTGTTTCTGTTGAGCATCAGACCCGGATTTTGATGATGCGCCACATCCAGAAGATGCCGAGAATCATCATTATCAGGGCTCCTGCGATCATCTTTGGGCCAATCGGATCGGTCCAGAGTACGCTGAGGAACTTCAGGTTCACCACGCTGATCGTACCTGCC
>RRZU010174412.1_pt1 | contig 10666 bp, 4 predicted proteins | sample 2165561 | NCBI WGS metagenome assembly RRZU01 (sample SAMN10456909, study PRJNA506462) | wastewater metagenome | isolation source: wastewater sludge | place: USA: Moscow, Idaho | reverse complement strand
TTCCAATCCGGGCGCGCCAACCTCGCAGCGTGCATCAGGCCGAGCCCCATTCCCAACTGAGCCGCTTTTGCCACCTCTTGAAACTCGTGACGGAATCGGTGCGCGGGCACCCTCAACTCCCAGAGACTGATGTCGGACCTGGTCGGATAGGCAGTCCACCGGCCTTCCCCCAGGCGGATAGACGCCTGCATTCAGCGCGCTGGCTCATGAGCCCGCCGATCACCGCTCGCGACGCCAGGCAGGCAAGGCTGAACGAGGTGTTCTGGTGGGAACCTCAGCAAGAGGCTCTCGACGTGACGCGAGATCTGCGCTCAATCGCGATGACAGCCCTTTCCTCTGAACGGAACAGGCCGCCACTGGTGAATGGCGGCGAGGTTCGCACCCTGCTCGAGTTCCTAACGCTCGAGGATCTGCTCGTTCTCATCGACACGGACCGCGATTGTCGCGGGGGGGTGAACGATATCAACAACCACTATTTGGTATTCCTGGCAGCGGCAACGCTAGCGACGGCTCCGATCAACGCGGGCGTGGCCCGAGAGCATGCCAACTGCTCTTCGCCATGGCACCAGGTGGCCTTGGTGATGAACCCGTTCGTGCCCAGGGATGTGGCGTCCACTGCGGTGACGAACGCGCTGGCAAGTATTCGAGACCGCCGAAGCCTGGACAAGGCGGACCTTGTGGTCGGGAGCTGGTACGCGGTGGTCATGGCTCGCGGTTGGCTGGAACCCGAGCTGGTTTCATTGGCGCTAGGGAGTCTCAGCGCTGAAATCGCCGATGCTTACCCTGAGCTTGGTGGATTCCTAGTCTCTTGGGCATCCGGGGCGCTGGACCTGCCGCCACCCCCACCGGGCTCGCGGGAATCGGCTCTAAGAGCCTTGAGAGGCGGCCAAGCAGGGTTCCCCGTGCTCTGGTCGCTCCCGCGTGGTGAAGCCAACGACGACCTCCTGCTGGCGTACGCGGAGGGGTTGAGGAGCGCTCCGGAAAGCACCCAGGCATACACCTATCTCAGCGAGCCGTTTCTCCCACTGCTTGGGAAGCTCACCGAGGCGCAGCGCGTGCTGGCTGCCCGCCACGGTAAGGGAGACGCACTGGCAACCCTCGTGTCGGATCCTGCGCGACGTGTCCGACAACACGTGGCACGAAACAAGGCCACCACCCCGGATCTTGTTGACCGCCTCCTGCTTGATCCAGACCCCAGGGTCCGGTCGCAACTCGCCCGCCGCAGCGACCTCACCAGTTCGATCCTGGCGGCACTCGCCGCGGACCCCGATCGTGCCGTCCAACGGGCAGCAACTCGGGCGGTAACGAGGTCGCTTGGCGGAAGAGAGTCCTAAGGTGGCGCTCGTGCTCCAGCGAACCTCTAACCAAACAAGTCGTCATTGGCCGGGGTTGATCCACTCAGCGAGCTGGGAGTTGTAGGCACGGGAGAGTTGAAGGAGCGGCCCGGCAGGAACCAATGCCGTAGTCGTTGGCTACTTCGTGCCGCCAATCCCTTGGTCTGCCGGCGGCGGGGTCGAAGTGCAGTTCAAACGGCAACTGGTTGCCCAGGCACTGCATCAGGCGGAATCACCGGCTGGATAGGGATCGAGGGGGGCGCTTCGCGCTTGGACAGTGGCGCAGTGAGAAGGCCGTTGCTGATCGCATCTCCCTCGCGATCTAGGTGTCGGACATGAGCGCGACCAGGTGCGATTCCGATCCCGACGCCGTTCGTGCCCCAGTGTCCGGAGCCGGGGAATCGCGGCCTGGATCTGACCGGCGTCGTCAACCAACCAGCCGGCTGCAGTCGCATCAGTTTCTGACGCAGTTTGTGCCGGGCGCTCTCGGTCAACCTGGCACCTCAGGCGGGACAGCTGAGATGCTCGCGGAGTACGCATCAGTGTCTGCCAGTCCGAGTCACCTGTAGAGCGCTTCTGATCGCCTCGGCGTGTTCTTGGACCAGACCTCCCACCCACTGTGCGTGGTCGTGCTGATCCGTCGCGGGGTCGCTCGCCACCCAGCGGGTGTTGACTACCGTGATCTCGTGGTCGGTGGTCAGGTAGTCGCCGCTGATGGGTACCGTCGTCCTTCCAATGAGCGTGGACTGCAGCGCTTCCCGCAGGTTCTGCATGTCGCTGGCATTGTGAGGTATTGCCGAGGTTATCCGCAGTACTTCCCCGAGGTCTGGGTCTTCGGCGTACTCCACAGTGGTGTGAGTTTCCTCGGCCTCCTGGGCAGACCAAGTCAGTTTGTAGGTGTTCCAGTCGATGGGTTGTGCGGCGCTGGCGTCGAGGATCTCGGCTGCTCTCGTCATCCCGGCGGACGTCCCCTGGTCAGGGCGCTGGTAGTCGGGACGTGCCGCGCGAACGTTGGCGATGTCGTCGATCTGATCGCGTTCCCCCAGCCGAACGCCGGCGCCCGTCAGGGCAGCGGCGAGAGTCTGCAGCCCAATAGGGCCAAAGGCTTCTCGTCCCGCGGCTGCCAAGTCATGAATGTGGAGGCGTGAGAGGAGTGCTTCGCCGTCACCGCCGCCTAAGACCATCGCTGGCATCCCTCGGCTCACCAGATCTCTCATGTGGGTGCCAGTTTGGGGATTAGGGCAAGGCGTTTCGACGTCCACTACAGTGCCCGGAGGATCGCAGTCGCATCTTGCCGCTCGTACCTGCACGAGGGAGACCCCGGTATCCAAGATGAACGACGACGGCTGGATGGCTGACCATTCTCGATCTTGGCCAACAGCCAACTGGTAGATGGAATTGAGGGTTGCCGCCGTGGGGTTGAAACCGACGCCTGGTTCCCCGAAGGCAAGCCCTCGTGACAGTGTGCCCGCAGTGAACCCCATCGGCGGGAGCGGATCCGCCAGCGGCCCGTCGGGGAAAAGGGACGAGAAGGGCTCCCTGACCTTGCGGGAGCTCCAGACAACTCGAGCTTCGTTGGTGAGGACCTGCTCGAAGAACTGACGCAAGTCGTCAGCGGTGAACAGCTCTTCCCAAGCCACGGGAATGAATACGAAGTGGACCGGCTGGTCATCCCTGACCACCCACGTCCCCAATCCATGGGCCTCGGCTGGGCTGCTTATCGGGCTTCTCAGACGGGGAAGGTTGTTGAGCAAACTGGCGGACCACCAGGCCGGGTCCTCGATCGCCACGTTGGCATCTGGGATCTTCGTAGTGACCAGGAGGCCTTGTCCAAGGTGGGGGTTATCGACCACCATGCCCTGCACGAGGGCGGTGAGGATGTCATCGGTGGATTCAATTCCCCTCGATGATTGCCGACCGATCACTCCATCAGGGAAAGGGCCAGGACCGTAGGGCACTTCGCATGTGAAGCCCGTCGCACCGCTGCCGGCCCATGTACCAGATGTCGAGACGCTCTGTTGAGACTGGATGGACAGGAGGGCTTGACCCAGCAGATTCATCAAGTATTGAGGTTCCTGGCGACCGCGAGGAGTGATGACGTTGTCGAAGAAGTACACGACTTCCTCCCACTCGTCGGAAGGACGCAGGGCATCCTCCACCGCAACCCAAGCGCGTTCAAGCCAGGGCAAGTCTTCGTCATGGGTGGCGAGGGCAGTTGCTTTCGCCACCTGTTCGCTGACGATGGCGGCAATGATCGGGATGGGCAGGTTGATGGACGCGTGACCGACGACGACGGAGAAGCCAACCGTGATCTCATACACACCCGGCTCTTCGCGAAGTGACACCAAGTGGTTTTGCCGGCGGAACTTCCCCGGGATTTCGTAGGGCATCCCGCCGAGATCGCCCTCATCATCCCACCAGCCCTCCGGACCAGGGTCTCCCAGAACGGCCCACGTGTTCAGGGACGTGAAGTCGTTCAGCAGTCCCACGAACGCGCGGGCCGCCTCGACATCGGTCGTCGAGCCCAGCGTCGTATAGACCACTAGCTCCGCAAGATCCGTCACCTCGGAACTTGCAGGAACAACCCCCAACCTGGTCCCGAGGACCGCCGGGATCCAAGTAACGAAGTCCGAGTCCTCATCCGTCAGAACTGTCTGCGCCCCCAGGTGCTGGAGAAGTTGGTCTCGGTAGTTCAGGGCGGATTCAATTCCCGAGCCGAAAAGGTTTGGCGCGCCCATGGTTCACCCGTCTGTTCTTTGGTCCCTACTCGAGTGATACCAAAGGGGTCGACCGGTGTCGCGCTGCCTCCGACATGTCGGCCAGGCTGTGCAAACGTCGCGGGCTAACCGCTGGCCGAGTGACCGTAGCAATAGGCACGGGAGGATGCAGCAACAGCCAGACTAGAGTGCTCCACCATGAGACCGGACATGGTCACCTCAACCTGCGGGACCTTCATGAAACCGTCACGGGCGTACGACTCGTCCCCGACCAGGACGGCGACTTTCCCGTCAAATTCGGCGGGGCCATCTTCTACGTCCGGGTGATCAACCCCTCTGATGCGATTGTGGCGCAGGCATTCAGCGTGGCGTTGGCTGAGATTCCTCAGCTGGCAAGGTCAGACACTGCCCGGTGAGAGACGATGTGGAGATGTCACTTTCTCGGGTGGAGAGTCGGTGTCGGCCGCCCCTGCAAAGTTGCCCCAGCGACGGACGTACAGGGGCCACCCATACAGATTGGGTTAGTGATCCTCGGAGGAATGGGCGTTGATCCGTCGGCTGCTGGCTCAAGCGTGCCGCAACGGGCAGGTCGCTCTCGATCTGGGTGTCGCGCGCAAGACCGAGGCGAGGCTTCGCCGGGCATGTGTCGGAGCCTGTCCCTAGCATGAAGACGCAGCTCAACGGAGGAGTCTCGACAATGGCTGACAACCAGATCGACGAGTCGATCCCTGTTCCGCTGTCGGCCGTTGAGACGGGAGCGGGCTCCTCGGATGTCGGCAGGGTTCTCGGAACGTTGGATGCGACTCCCCTTCAATTCCATGTGGCGGTCGACCCTTCGACCTACCTACAGCTCGACGACGTAGTCATCACCAGTCGTGACGTGCCGGGCGTAGGTCCGGTGATGACGGCCGGAATCGTCACGCAGGTCACGGCTCGCCATGAGGGCGCCAGCATGGCATCGGACGTCTTCTTGATCTCTTCGGGGATCCTGCCTGCCCAGGTGCAGGAGACAGCGGAGGTGACCGCCACCCGGGTAGATCCGGAGTGCTTCGTCCCGCCAGTGCCGGGTGCCATCGCGCACCGTGCCACCGGACGCGAGCGGGATCAAGCCCTCTACTTCGATCAGATGGACAACAAGATCCCCGTCGGGATCGGCCGTGACGGCAACCCGATCTTCATCAACATGGAGTTCCTAGACGGGACCCGTGGAGCGCATGTGTCCATCAGCGGGATCTCGGGCGTTGCGACCAAGACCAGCTTTGCTCTGTTCCTTCTTCACGCCGTCTTCACCAGCGGAGCTCTGGGCAATCGGGCGGTCAACGCGAAGGCGCTGATTTTCAGTGTCAAGGGCGAGGATCTGCTGTTCCTGGATCGGCCCAATGTGAAGTTGGACGATGACTTGCGGCACGAGTACGCCAAGGTGGGCCTTCCCGCTGAGGCGTTCCGGTCGGTCGGCTTCTACGCCCCGACCATCCCTGATGACGTCAACGGAAGGCCCAACGTCGCCGGTCGCACGTCAGGTGTTTCGGCCTTCTGGTGGACTCTGGAGGAGTTCTGTCGCGAGGAACTCCTCCCGTACGCGTTCGCTGACATGGAGGACGAGCGCAATCAGTACACGATGGTCGTCCATCAGGTAGCCACCAAGCTTCGTCGCGAAGCGCAGCCCACTGGCAAGGACGGCGCTGTGGTCATCGAAGGGCAGACGCTTCGCACATACGAAGAGCTCGTCGATTTCCTCCGCGATCGACTCCTGGATGACGCGACCCGAATCGACTGGGGTGGGCCCGCCGCGTTGGGAACCGTCAATGCCTTCCTTCGACGTCTTCAGTCTTCAGTTAAGCCGCTGCGCTCCATCATCCGTGCGGACCTCACGCAAAGCCCCGACCGGCAGATATCCACCGGTAATCAGCAGGTGACGGTGGTGGATTTGCACAATCTCCCGGACCGCGCCCAGCGGTTTGTGGTCGGTGTTGTTTTGGCCGCTGAAACAGCCCGTAAGGAGGCGGCTGGGCCCGGTGGACTGTTGTTCACCATGATCGACGAGTTGAACAAGTACGCCCCACGGGAAGGGTCCAGCCCGATAGCTGAGGTACTGCTGGACATCGCAGAGCGTGGCCGATCGCTGGGGATCATCCTCATCGGCGCCCAGCAAACCGCCAGCGAGGTGGCCCGGCGCATCGTGAGTAACTGCTCGATCAAGGTGGTGGGCCGGCTGGATCCGGCCGAAGCTGGACGGCCTGAGTACGGGTTCCTTCCCGCGAGTCAACGGCAGCGCGCTGTGTTGGCCAAGCCGGGCACCATGTTCGTGTCACAACCGCAGATTCCGGTGGCGCTCGCTGTCGCGTTCCCGTTCCCCGCTTGGGCTACTCGGCTGGCGGAAGCGAGCATGGACCCATCCGACGCTTCCGGGACGGGACCGCCCAAGGAACCGTTCGGCCGAATGCCCGCCGTCGAGCCACCTCCCTTCTGATCGGGTGCTGATGAAGTTCATTCACACCTCCGATTGGCACATCGGTAAGACGCTGAAGGGTCGCAACCGCCTGGACGAGCAAAGGGCGGTGCTGACCGAAATCATCACTCACGCCAGTGGGCATGATGTTGACGCCGTCTTGGTCGCTGGCGATCTTTACGACAGTGCGGCGCCGACTGCGGAGGCCCAACGCCTTGTGGTCAGCGCGCTGATGGAGCTACGGGCCACCGGTGCCGAGGTGATCGCGATCGCTGGAAACCATGATCACGCTCCCACGTTCGAGGCCTACCGCCCGCTCATGGAGGCCGCGGGAATCACTCTCGTGGGGCAACCGCGGCCTCCCACCCACGGCGGTGTGGTGACGTTCGCTGCTCGCAGCACTGGTGAAGAAGTCCGCGTCGCGGTGTTGCCGTTCGTGTCACAGCGGTACGCCGTGAGCGCCGCGGAACTGGTGGCCAACAGCCCGGCCGAAAACTCCGCGTCTTACGATGAGCAGGTCCGCGGAATTCTGTCGGCCCTGGCCGCGGACTTCTCGCCTGATGCCGTGAATATCGTGATGGCACACCTAACGGTGATCGGTGGGGCGTTCGGAGGTGGCGAAAGAACTGCGCAGTCGATCTTCGAGTACTCCGTTCCCGCCTCCATCTTCGGCACCACACCCCACTATGTGGCGTTGGGGCACCTTCACCGCCGGCAGGAGCTGGCCGCGCCGTGTCCGGTCCACTACTCCGGTTCCCCCTATGCCATCGACTTCGGTGAGCAGGACAACCTGAACGTGATTTGTCTGGTGGAGGCCAGCCCCGGGGTGCCCGCCAAGGTCACCGACATCGAGATCGTCTCTGCCCTGAAGTTGCGAACCGTGCGAGGAACAGTCGCGGAACTCGGCGCACGATCAGAGGACCTTGCGGACGGCTTCCTACGGGTCTGGGTTCAGGAACCCGCCCGAGCCGGGCTTAGGGACGAGGTAGCGGCGATCCTGCCCAACGCCCTCGAGGTCCGCATCGACCCTGACTTCCTCGCGGAGAAGCACAGCGCCGCCCAGGCCCCGCAGACGGACGGCCGGCGATCAGCAGATGAACTCTTCGACGACTTCATGGCGACGCAGAACGTCGACGACAAGCGAGTGAAACAACTGTTCCGCCAACTACACGACGAGACCGTCTCCACGCGCAGCAGCGGGGTGAGTACATGAGGCCCGTGACGCTCGAACTTGACGGTTTCGGCTCGTTTCGTGACCCCGCAGTCGTCGACTTCACCGAAGCTGACTACTTCGCATTGATCGGTCCCACAGGGGCTGGAAAGTCAACCGTGATCGACGCCATCACCTTCGCCCTGTACGGCTCAGTCCCCCGTTGGGACAACCAGAACATCGTCTCGCTGGCCCTGGCCCCCAGTGCCAACCGAGGGACCGTCAAACTCGTCTTCGATGTGAGCGGTGCCAGGTACGTCGTGGCCCGGGAACTACGCAGGGCCAAGAGCGGCCAGGTAGCGGTCAAGAACGTGCGCCTCGACAAACTCGACGACGCTCAGGGGTCCGGGAGTGAAGGCGACCCCAGCCAAAATCTAGCCTCAGATAGAGCGGTGACTCCCGCAATCGAAGGCCTCCTCGGGCTGACGTTCGACCACTTCTGCACCTGCGTGGTCCTGCCTCAGGGTGACTTCGCCGAGTTCCTGCACAAGAAGCCAGGCGCCCGCGACAAGCTGCTGCGCTCGTTGCCCGCGACGGATGCCTCCACCGACCTCCTGCAGCGAGCCAACTCCCTGGCAAAGCAACACGAGGCCGAGGCTTCCGCCAAGCAAGGACAACTGGGGCGGCTGGCTCACGCAACACAAGAGCATGTCGATCACGCGGCTGCACGGGTCACGACACTCACCACCATTCAGCAGGACTTCAAGGGCTCGATCAAACGACTCGACGCGGCACGCGAACACGCTGATGAACGAACGAGGAACCTCCAGAAATGCCGGGACGACTGTGACGCGCTTGCCGCGGTGAAGGCCCCCGCCAAACTCTCGGAGCTGAGTACCCGGGACAAAACCACAGGGGAGGCCGTCGCTTCCGCGGGGAAGGAGCTCGCGGCCGCCGAACAATCCGACACCGACGCCCGACGAGCACAGTCAGAGGGCCCCGACCCCGAATCAATGAGGAACGTGCTGCGATTGCGACAGCAGGCCGCTGACACCGCAGCAGCCCTGCCGGAAGCCTCGGCGGCCGCTGGTAAGGCGCTGACGTCTCTGGAGGAGGCCACTGCCGAAGTGGAAGAGGCTCAGAGCGCGGAAGAAGGCACTCGCGCCCACCACTCCGAAGCTCAGGCCGCAAGCCGGCAGGCAGCACTCCGTTTCACCGCGGCTGAGTCTGATCTCACCCGGCTGGCGACCGTCATTGCCCCGCGGGACCTGGACGAGTTGGATGCCCGACTGAACGACGCCAACCAACACCTTTCGCAACGCGAGAAGGACTACAAGACCGCTCGCAAAGAAGCCAAGACGGCGGAGCAACTCCTCGACGGTGCGCCGAAGGCGACGGAACTGGAGCGGCTGCTGGAGAACCATGAGGCTTACGAGACCGCCTGCGAGCAGGTCGCCCAAATGGACCAGAAGCGCCAACTCGCAGTCTCGGCTCACGCCCAGGCTGCGTCAGCGCTCCAGGACGAGACGGAAGTGCTGTTAACCCTTCGGGCGAACCTTCAAGATGCTCAACGCCAAGATCTGGCTGGCGCCGTTCGCCCACACTTGCACGTGGGGGAAGCCTGCCCCGTGTGCGAGCAGACGGTCACATCATTGCCGGCACAACTGGATGCCACCAACTTTGCATCCCTCGAGAAGGCCGTAGCCGAGGCAGATCAATCTCTGGAGACTCTTAGGGCCCGCGAGAAGGCAGCTTCCAACGCCGTCGCTTCCGCAGAGCGCGAAGTCACCTCCAAACAGGAGTTGCGCGACACCATCCAGTCGAAACTCGGCGACTCTTCACGAAGCGACACCCAGGAAAAGCTCGACAGCGTGCAGCAAATGCAAACCGCCTTCGCGGCTCATCAACAACGAAGAGACGACGCCGAGCAACTCATCGAGAAGGCTCGAGCCAAGGTCAAGGGCATGCGCGAAGAACTCGCCACGTCGGCGCAGAACCTCCAGCGGGCACGCGACCCACTGGTGGCTCTGGGCGCTCCCGCCAGCACCGATGACACGGTGGCGAGTTGGCGATCCCTAGTGAAGTGGGTAGCGGAACGTTTGCCTGAGCAAGAAGTCGCTGTCGCGGACGCGAGGCGGCAGGCCGCCGCCGCGCAGACAAGCGAGGAAGAGGCCGGGAAGATGTTGGCCGAGACGACTGCGCGACTCGCAAAGCTCCGCAAGCAGGCACAGCAGACGGCACTATTCGAGCAGGACGCGCGCACAGAGCTCACACGTCTCACCGCGCTTGCTGCACAACTGCAAAACGCTGTCGCGGGGAAGCCAACCGTTGACGAGGCGACGCGAGCCCTGGAAGTCGCCTCCCAGTTGGCCGACCAGGCCCATGCCGCCGAAGGGGCGCTCACCGCAGCCCGAACGGCAGCGCGCGCGGCCCAACAGTCACGCGCCGACTTCGAAGGGGACCGCGTCACGTCGCGGCAGCAGTTGGCAACGCTTCGCGACAGCGTCGTGCATCTGGGCGCACCCCCACTTGACGACGACGATGACTTGGCTGACTCGTGGTCGCGCCTGTTGTCCTGGGCGACGATCGCCACCAAGACCAAGCAAGCCGACCTGCAGGCTGCTGAAAAGGAGACCCATACCGCAACGGAGACAGCCAACTCCGCTGCCCTAAGCGTGACGCGACTGCTCAAGGCCCACGGTATCCACATCGACGACGACTCTTCTGCCGCGGCTGCGATGGCCTTCGGCGGGGCCTTGTCGGGGGCCGAGGCCGCGGAGGCGCAAGCGCGTGAGGACTTCACGAATCGCGAACGACTACTCAAGCAGATCGCGTCGGATCAGGAGAACGCCCAGGTCGCCAATCTGCTGGGCAATCTCCTGCGCACCGACGCTTTCCCTCGTTGGCTCATCGGATCCGCCCTCGACGTTCTCGTCGCTGACGCGTCGGAGAACCTTCGGGAGCTGTCGGGCGGCCAGTTCGATCTCACCCACGAGGACGGCGCGTTCTTCGTCAT
>RRZU010153385.1_pt1 | contig 10666 bp, 13 predicted proteins | sample 2165561 | NCBI WGS metagenome assembly RRZU01 (sample SAMN10456909, study PRJNA506462) | wastewater metagenome | isolation source: wastewater sludge | place: USA: Moscow, Idaho | reverse complement strand
TTCTTCTTTCAGAAGTGGATATTTGTAATTTCATCTCTGGCCATCATCATGTTATCCCGGTGGTTAAGCGCAATGTTTATGATGATCTTGACGCAGCCCGTGAAGCTCGAACCAGAAATCATCAACATCAAATGAAAATGCTAAAAATCTTCAATAATGGCAGCTACTCAATCATTATGTAATTAAAGCCTTACACTCTTTAATCAAATTTAAAATTTAAAAAGCCATTCAATTTTGAATGGCTTTTTTCTTTTCTTATTGTTTATTAATTCATAACAATTTTTGGTTGAATCAAAGTTCAACTCGCTATACGATAGTTAATGAAATTCGGTAATTATTTTGTATCAACCATTATTCTTATAACATTTTTATGTTTGTGATGATGGTTGTTTAGCAAAAGCTAAATTTCCGTCATCCGAGCGCAATCGGAGCAAATTCAAATGACTCAATTAAACGCACAAAAAACTGTAAACACTCAAGCTCTTGTTGATTTAATTAAAGTTTTTAATCTTTCAAAGATTAGAAATGTTTTTTTTATCAATGAACATTCAAGTTCACCTGACCACGCTAGTCAAACTTTTGTTTATAAAGGCATTCAAGCTTTAACGTTTGCCCAACAATACAAAGGTTTAAAAGGTGGATGTGCTGTTTCTACAGTTCTACAATGGAAATCAGTTCCTAAAAAATGTCCAGTCAATACCATTCGACTAGGCACAGATAGAGACACTGGTAAACCTTGTGTTCATACACAAAGTTTATATGCATACAATCGTGCTTTTAGCGTTGTAGCTACTTCCCTTGGCAACCCTAATCTTACTAATTTATCTAAACAGGAACAAAATTTGTTTCTTGATTGGATTGATTTTCGTTTAGGTAAACCTGTACATGACCGTAATCATCGTTTATCCGTTGTTACTGTTAACTCTATTCTGCAGTTAGCTGAATCTTTTCTTAGCTACTCGGTAGAATTAATTAATGATTAACTCTCATTAATCTAATCCTCAAACTAAAAAGCCATTCAAATTATTTGAATGGCTTTTTTCTTTACTGCAGGAACTTCATTAAGGCTGGAATTCCTTATGGACTCCATATTCTTTAGCAAGTTCAACAATCATCTTGTCTTTTCTTAAGTGAACTGGAATGTATTCGTACATAGAATGGTCTTTTTTAAGGGCCATAACACAATATTCTACTGTTCTAGAATCTGCTGGAATGAGTTTAAGCACATGAGGTATAGACTTGATCGCTAGTAAGTATAGCTCATGCGTTAAATAATGCTTTGGGACCTTGTAGATTGCATGTGCATTTTGCATTACAGCTGTACGACACAATACTTCATCAATCATGTCCGATGGAACATATTGTATCGCTTCACCATTTTGCTTTACTGCTAACGTTGGGAGCATGTCATCTCTGTACGGGGTAGGAACATAACGTAATGCCAGCCCATTATTACTAATAGCAAGCTTATACATTTCATCAGTCTTTGTATCATTCGGGGCTGCAGCTAGTGCTAAGCCATCGGCACTAATCGCCGTGAAACATAGAACTCTGTTACGCTGATCGATAGGTATGCTATGAAGTAACAATGGATTTTCCGAAATAAGTCTATTATTTAAGTTCTCATTAAATATGTTTTCAGGTACATGGTGAAGTGTTTCATGTCTTTTGAAGTATGGAGCCAACTCAAATACTATCTCCTCTGTTATTAGCTCATAAGGCACTAGGTAGAAAGCACTTTCACTTTTTACCACAGATTTTATAATGATTTTCTTATCCCATAATGCTGGCGGTAGAAGCTCCAAAATAGCTTCAACTTCACTACTCTCACACTTTTCAATCGCCGTATAAACCATAGAGTAGTCAATCAGACTTTGCGGTATATTCATTATATCTCTATAGTTTTTATTGAATGCTTTATAGCAAAAATCTTTCGTTCTCAATGATTCAGGCAAGCATGTTAAATCAAATGAAGGAGATTCAATTGCTATAAGACATAAGCCATCATCAATGTATTCCTTATCTAATTCAGACAATACCTTCGGTTTTATAGTACATACTTGCTCAAGATATGCTCTTGTTTGTTTCAATTGATCAGGAATATATGCAATATTTCTATGATCAAGATTTATAAAAAAAGTACAAATTTCTTCTGATTTTCTTTCAACTGATAAATATTGTAAGAACGGGTCCTTTACCCTTTTATTCACCCACCCACTTCTTTCTGCAGGAATATCTAGAGCCAAACCGGTCTTAATCTGACATGCCGCCAAACAAACAATATTTGAAAGGCCTGCTAAAGGTATTTTGCTAAAATTTTCGATATCATTTATTAGAGCATACAAGGAAATAAATTCAGTGATTACAAGCTCAGGCACATCTTTAAAGTCTAGACTCCCCACGTTTAACATAGCAATTATGTCTTTTTCCATCTGATTTATTTGCTTAAATAAACTTAAAACATTATCGCTCATTTAAAATTACCAAAGTTAATTAATTTTCAATCATTTGATTATACAAAAATATTAAAAAACGAATATAATTTATTTTAATTTATTATTTATTGATTGGTGAATGTTTTGAGTATGGCAAAAAAATCCCTATTGGGTTTTTTACTATCAACAACGATAGTCGTTTCTTCCCCCCTACATGCTGAACAACAATTCATCTCCCCTGATTTAGCTTTTATTCCAACAATAACAGGGAATAAGGTGTCTATAAAGATCGCCACTGGTACATATCTATATAAAGATAAAATCTCAGTAGTAGATTTCACAACTAATAAACAATTAAATATTAAATTTACAAACAATCCAATCGTTAAGAAATTCCCACATATAGAAACACCTCAAAGGCTTTTTCTTTCAAAAGCTGATTTCATTGTAAATGTTCCAAGTAAAACCATTATTCAAATTACCTACCAAGGATGCAGCGCACAAGGTCTTTGCTACCCACCGCAGCGTAAAATATTAAAAGTGGAGTAAATATATGAAATTCATTGGATGGTTGCTCTGGTTGGCAATAGCGTACTTTGGAGTGCTCTATTTTTTCTATTTTGTTGTTGGAGTAGAAATTCGATCTTCTTTAGGTCTTCTAGGCTTTTTAGCTGCTTGGTCTGGTTTTGGATTCTATATGAGTGCAAAACTTGGCAAAACAGGAATCTTTTCCGATTGGTACTCTCCTTTTTATGCCTTCAACATAAACGTATCTTCTGTCGCAATTATTATTCTAGCTGTGTGCGGTGGCGCTGTGGTAGATAAAATGATTGCATGGGACCTCGCATGGGCCATTATTCCAACCATCCCAATCGTACTTTTGTCTTTGACATTTATTCCCCTGTTCACTGGTATTGCACTTGTTAGAACTGTCGCAATGATAGCGACACTCCAAACATTTCTTATTATGGCCCTAATTGTATACATATTAAAAATTGATTATCACGCCGCCCCACTTTTTGAACCTAAATCTACAGTTAATGGCATTTTAATTTCGATCACATACTTTGCTGTAACAGGTCTAACAATGCTGAATGTATTTGCGCTACGTGGATTTGAAGTTTATCAAAAAATGACTCATAACCAACAAAAAGTACAATTTATGAGCCATGCAACTAAAATGAAAATAGCAGTACATGAAGCTGGTCATGCAATGATGTACTCTTACTTTAAACGATGTCCTGAAAACCTCGATATTTACTTATATGAACAAGCCTTAAATCGGGAGCCAGACACTAGAGGCATGGTGGTTGCTAAAGTCAACGCAAAAAATACTAAGGCCTACAAGGAATGGGAATTAATGTTAATGCTTGCAGGTACAAGAGCTGAATTAATCGCATATAAATCACATAGCGAAGGTTCTGAAAGTGATATTAAAAAATGGCAAGATATGGCCCATACTTATCTGTCAGACTTCAACCATCTGTATACTAACCAACCTACAACCCCTGCTAATTTTGATACAAATAAGCGACTAGAAACGAAGCTTTTCGAACGACATACGAACATCATTGATAAATACCTTAAAAAGAATCAAAGCATCATGATGGCCATGGCAAAACAAGCAATGGTGTTTCACCGCTTAGAAAGCGTTCATATTCAAAAACATTTGAGTAAAGTCAAAATAACCACTGGCTTCCCTCAAGAAGATTCTCTTTTCTAAAACGATGGTACACAAACTGTATTTTTCTTTCTAGAGAACCCATAACCATCTAGCTTTCCGGTGTAGTTATCTCGACTCACCGGAATTTTTGTATAGTAATATCGAATAAACTTCTTATTCGAATTAAAACTGGAACTTACCATAAAGTTTAGATAATTATTATTAGGATTATTTTTTATCTCTTGTGCAACAGCAAAAGCAACTTCATCACCACTAGCAACAGAAGGAATTCGAACCCTTTTTATTATCTCATAGGAACTAATATTAGCTGGAACTTCCTGAACATCAGTCAACTCACAGTTTTGCTTAAAAACCTTCTGGCGTCTCATTTCGGTTAATAATAAAGATAAATGTTTTCTATTTTTGGCAAATAATCTGACTTTATTTTGAACTCTAAACACTCCCCCAAGATCGATTTCATTTTCGATAATTGATACAGCTGGGGGGTTAATTTTTGTTGTTTTATAAATTCCGTGCAACCTATATAAGTACAGTGATATATATCTTCTATAGACCTCTATCACGGCCCCCTCTTTTTTAAACTTATAGTCAATATCTTTAATGACGGGTGTGATATCAAAGAAATAGCTATAAAGATTCATAAGAGGGTCCAATCAAATTACTTAATCCACATTAAATCATCACCTTCAATTATTTGGAATATATCATCTGCTTTAAGTTGAGCTACTACAATTTCAATATCAGATTGTTTGATTTCCCCATAGGTTTTACCTATGTTACCTATACAATTCATTAATTTTTGAATGCTTTTGGGTTTATGCTGCAGCACATTCCTTTTAATAAAATTATATTGAATTGGGGTGTTATTTAAGCTTTGGAACTCACTTACATGCTCGTTAACGACTACTGGCGGGTTAATTACTTCATTTTTTTCTACAGGCTCATTGTTTCCTAAATTTTGATCAACCACTGCAGGGGCTTTATTTTCTTCTAATTTTACTAAAGGCAGCGCGGTATCTCGAATCGAATACACATTAAGATGAATTTGTGCTGCTAGATACAATTGCTCATCACGATTGAGTGTGCTTATTATAAACGCACATAAATTATCAATATTTTTCAAATCAAACCTCAGTAGACCGGCAAATTAAAAAGTTCAAGCATTCCACCATCGCTTGAACCATCTTGAAAGTTAATTGATTCATCAGAAATATTAGCATCAAGCACATGATCATATTCAATTAAGAATTTAATTTCTTCAAAATCAGGCTTAATTCCATTAATTTCTGCAAATTTTTTATGTCTTAAACTATCTCTATAGCCTTCAATGTGAGAACAGGCATTTGCAACCAGCTGCTCAAACATCTTGCATGTAATTTGCGCCCTAAACCCTTTATTATTATCTAAATATTTTTTAGCAACAAAACCTTGAATTGAAGGGTGAAACGCCGTGTATTGCTGAATAAACAAGTTTTCGCGCTTTGTTGTAAATGAGCCAAAACTATTTAAATCAAAACCTTTATCACGACATACTTTGTTCACCATTGCTAGAAATAGAGGATTATAAGCAGGAACCCCCGCACTTTGATCAGAACGGTCTTGAGGTACTTTATAACTAACAGTATTTCTATTTAGCGTCCTACCTTCCCAGTCGGCATATAAATTCTGGATTTTCACGGAATCATCAACTGAGAAAACAGTACCATCTACCAAACTAAAGTTCCCTAAAAAAATAGTTGGAAATTCAGAAAGTATATCGGTGCTTTTAAAAGTCAAATCGTCTTTAGTTAGAAGATATTCAGTACCATTAACAGTAAGATTTAAAATATCCTTCACACTTGAAGCACTTAACTTACCATTAAATGAAAATATGTATTCCTTTGCATCGGTAATAATTTTCAGCATTATAAACCCTCAATTAAGACACCGAATATAAACCATATACCACAAATACGCAATAATATTTATTTGTGTTAGCAATTGTTATTTCTTGATTTTATGAAAATATTTTGTATTAAAACAAATATTAAAATCACTAAAAAACAAAATATATTTGCTGGTATTTTCTCAACGTCCCGATTCGTATTTATAAGAATAAAGTCTACAATAAATGCAAAATTAACAAATGCTATAGAAAAAATAAAAAAAGCGACTATCTGCTTGACAGACCGAATACGATCTTTTTTCTTTACTATCCTAAATAAGAACAAATACGAATAAAAAGGAGTAGCTGCTAGGACCGTGAAAGTATATGTTTTTAAAATGTTTTGAGAGAATTCAGAAACAGGTGTTTTCATAAGAAAATAGCAAGCTACTGATTCAAAAAATATAATAATTAAGCTTATGAAAAAGAACTTGCCAACCTTATCAGACTTAACACTTCGATTTAATTCAATAATTTCCATCAAATATCACCCTCTTTCTTATTTTTCTTTTTTCTAAAAAATCTAAAGAAATCAAATCCAGAGCGATCAAAACGCATCAAACCAAACCAACATAAAACACCGATTACGGAGCCGATCAATATCCCCTTTAATGCTAATGCGTAATTAAACCTATTCTTCTCCGCAAAAAATGCATATTGGTCTTCTTCTGGAGTGTCAGAAAAACCATTCGTTAAGCAGATATTAAGCATTGTAGATGGCGGTAGTGAAATATCATTAAAAACAAAATGAAAATTTGGGTTCCATAAACCTACACCAGAACTTTTATTAAGGCTTTCAATTTGATTGTAAGTTTCTGTTGATTCGGCTGAATCAAAAATCCAAGCATAACCTGTCAAAAGTAATGCTTCATTTAAATTTATGCCGTTACTCATCAATTCACCACGGATGCAGCGATCTTCCATCTTATTTTCAGTTACAACAGTTACACTTCTGTTTAAAAAAATTCTATCAAGTACTGTTCTGCTCTGTAAATACATGTTTTGATTAGGAAAAGGCGTAGTTAATGCTTTTAATTTCACTACTTTATTTTCTTCACCTGTATTTACAACAACACGGCCACCATCCAATACATCTACAACTGTTCCTGTAAAGTTGGCATGTGAAATTGCAGATGTGAGCAACATTGTTAAAAACAACGCGGACTTTATTTCCATGATTTAGCCATTAAAAAAATCACAATTATTTAATTTATTATAGTTTATAATAATTGTTTCTTGAATATTTATTTTATGTATTATTAATGTTTGGTAATTAAAAAAAGCAACCGAAGCTGCTTTTTTATTACTTTTTAACTAAGATTATATATCAAGTAACTATCAACTAAGAGCGCAAACGCTCAAGCAACACTTTAGCATATTCCTCACCACTCATATTTTTCACTGTTTCTCCTACACCACTCTTTTCGTTCCCAAGCGAGTCCAAAATGAACCAAACTAAAGGTGTTGCCAGCTTATATGACTTCCAGAACCGCAATGCTGTCGCATAAGGTTTTTTTGCATCAGAAAAATTAAGCCCAATTGGTCTCCGATCAGCTAAATGTCTTGAACCATTGATTTTCTTTTCGTCTGTACCCGTCAACACGCCATCCAGATTTAAACTCATTTCTTTGACTCCATAGACAATGCTTGATATTTCGCAAGGCTTTCCTCATTACTTAAACCTAAAGATTCAGTTACTTTGAGGTATCCCTTTAAGTCTAAATATCCATTTTTCACCAATAATGCAGACAATTCTTCAGGTGTTGTCAGCTTCATTAGCTCAACCAACACATCACCAGCGAATTCTCGCCACATTGATCTATTGGAGCTGTTTAAAACTTTTTGCAATTCCTCAAAAGTCTGCCAGCGCTGAGTTAACTCAGCAGTGTTGCCTTTTGTTAAGAAATTACTCCAGTTTTCATAACTTCCATTAATGCTTCTTTTACGCATCTTTTTATTCACAGCTTGACATAATGCATTAAATATAAACATATACCGCAAATATATCAAGTAATTTTTTGTTCTTGCTCAGATTTTAGAAAATAACTTTTTATATATTGCCTTAGTTAATGTAAAAAAATAAAATGTTTACGAATCATTAAAAAATCTGAGCATTATGATTAATAGTCAAAAAGGAAATATTGTTATTCTGCTTTTAATTTGCATATTAGGAGCTACTTTTTATTTTCTAGCCACTTTGAAGTTAAAAATGAACTCTGCAACCACACCCAACCAAAATAAAAACGCCGTTAGTACACCTTTGTTGCCAAATAAACAAGAAGAATCGAACAAGGCCCAATCGTACACAGACCTAAATACGTTAAATACCCATCCACCGATTGACAACCAGTACTACAATCAAAGTGTACTCTATAAAAATGAAATTCTAAATCCATTTGATGATATCTCAGCTAGAGAATTATCTAAAAATCAAATACCAAACAATAAGCCAAATCAGCTCCAAACTGACAATCGGCGCAACCTTGATGTGGCTCAAATTAACGGGCTGATACAATCTCCAAACCTAATTAGAGTTAGCCCAAAAGGTTTTGATCTTCCAGCCAACTCAGAATACCTTTACGGTTATCCCGTATTAGATAATAACGGGTCCTTAAACATCACCATAAATAACTACAATGGTCAAACAAATCTGCTTGTGTTTCTTTACTATGTTGCTCCCCTTGATAAAGATTTAAGAACCCCTAAGAAACATATCTCTAGAGCAATGTATGTGCAAGCTGGCTCTGAATTCCTAATCCAAGGATTAAATTCTGGATATTACGAATTAGAATGGGTTGATCTATCCAATAAAAAAGCATTCGCAAATAAACCATTTTCAATATATCAGGATAATAAATTTGCTTATGATCGTGTCTTCAATTTCAGTAATAAAGATAAAAAAACCAACATTATTCCCATCCCTCTTTCGAAAATATATGCCAATTAAATAAAGAATTTCTTTATTTAATTAAGTACAGCTTTAGACTTTTTAATCGCCTCTCTCAGAGACTGTTTGAAAGTGTCTGGCTGTACTGTTAAAGCATACTGCCCCCAGTTAGTATTTTTTTGCTCTAAAAAAGCATGGAAAATTGAGTACTTTAGGTCTTGCGTTATTAATTCGCTGTGTCGCAGTCGGTGGGCAATGTTTTCATTTCGACAAATAACTATCTTAGTACCTGAATTCCCCCGAATTACTTCATCAAGTATAACTTCTATCCCATTTAAATTCGTAACAGCCATAGTCTTAAATCCAGTTGCTTTGTTTATTTCTAAAGCTGAAAAAAAGTCTGCAGCAATGAAAATCCACTTTTCACTATTTTTTGATAAATCATCAAAAACTTTGAAATTTACCGCATTGTTATTTGGAATGATTTTTTCATCGAAACCGCCCAATTCCTTCTGGGTGATGAGTGCAAGAGTTGGTGAATTATTAAATTTACTGTCTTTGTAAGATGCAATATATTGAGCTTTCTCAAATTCGAATTTAACTCCATCTAGACTATTTACACTGACGGGCCTATCTACAATCCTTAATTCTTCAAATCCCCGAATTTCTGGTGGAAAATGCTTCTGCAAGCTAACACTGGCATCTTTTGTCGCTATTGGCAGAGATTCAAATAAATCCTCTAGATCGTTGCATTGTTCAATCATAAGTGAGTCTATTGCCATCTGTTCATTATTAATTTTTTCTTGCTCGCCTACAGAACCCCCAAGTTGACCATCAGAAGATAATTTCTTATTTTTACCTTTTTCAATGAATGCTTGAACACGTTTCTGTTCATTAATGAACTTTTCATCACCCAAAGCTTCTTTTTTTGATTTAATAATTACTTCTTCTACTGACATTTCTTCAATATTATGAAAAACAAATGTTTCTAATAATTCGTCTGAAAATTCTGACTTATAAAACATGCCTGTACTGCGAAAAGCATCACACACATATAGACAAATTTTACCTTCGAAACCAATTAAATGGTAAAGGCCTGTCCAAAATTCACTGACTTTTTTTTCTTGGCCTTGCACTGGTATTGCCAATAATTCATTTGGTCTAATTCTTATTTTTGTTGTTGAGCAACCGAAATTCTCCAAGGTGTTTGTGACCCATTCAGTGACTTCAAATTTACTTGTCATTAATTTATCTCCATTGCCGATAATTGATTATAACCATATACCGCAATAAATGTAATAACAACTTTACTAAATTTTTGAATATAAAAAAAGCACCCTTAAAATTAGACTAATTATCCAACTTTCGGGGTGCAATTCATTTAGTCTTTTTAATTACAATCCAATCTCTTTTCTATACCTAATTAGATTATATATCCCAACAATTAATGAAACAAAGAAACAAAATCCAAAAAAATAAACCTCATATTTCAAGCGATTATTAATTTTCTTAAAGGAATTTAGCTGTTCAGCATACCCTGTTCCCTTATATATATCATTCAAAATATTTTCATCTAAACTCGGAATTCCATTATTAGTATGGCTTAGGTCTAAGTTTACTGCAGTTGCATCAGAAATAAGCATTTCACGATTTTCAGCACTTGGATTTAGCCTATATTGCTCTAGGCTCACCTGAGCAGTCATATAATTTTTTGCTTCTTGTGCCACTGCAGCGCT
>RRZU010594545.1_pt1 | contig 10668 bp, 7 predicted proteins | sample 2165561 | NCBI WGS metagenome assembly RRZU01 (sample SAMN10456909, study PRJNA506462) | wastewater metagenome | isolation source: wastewater sludge | place: USA: Moscow, Idaho | reverse complement strand
TGTTTCATCGGTGCAGGCTGCAGGGTTCAGGACGTCGTAATTTTACCAAGGGTGGGCGGAGCAGAGGTTTTTCGAGGCGCCCGTTTGATAAATTCTTTGGCTTTATCAATGCAGGTTTCCCGCGATTTCGACTCTTCCAATATTTTGTCGGCGACCTTTTGGAGAAGAGCCATCCGTGCGTCATCATAACCCTGATATAACCAAGCGTTGAAATTGATAAAGATGTAGTTTTTCCCACCGTCCAAACTTTTGAGTGACTCACCGATCATTTGGACCAAGGATGACTTTCCAGAGGGTCGGCCGGGAATCGTGCGAAATCCTCAAAAAAAACGCTTAGCCGATTGTTCTAAAACAAAAAGTCACTTGGCTGATGCAAAGGCCGGTTTTCACCGGCCTGTCCTCTTCAACTGAGGCTTAGGCTCCGCAAGCCAGCGCCTTGTTGGCACTGACAAAAACACTGTCAGACTTAGTTTTGTACTCGGCACTCGGCGTTCCATTGTGAGTTTTGCACATTGGAGCGATGAAATTGAGCTTCCGAAGCGATTCGTCCTTCATGTTTGGCAAAATGACATGCGCCCCTACCTCAGCGTGGGACTCACATCCTTGCACATGACATTTCGGTGTCGTGGAAGCCTTCGCAAATTTCTTCCAATGGCCCAGCCAGGAGCCACAACTGCAATTCTTGCCAGAGGTTCCATTCAGATTTTTCATCGTGATGGAGCCACTTCCGGTCAGCGTTTTACTCATGAACATCTCCCTAAAATGACCACGCACGCGCATGGCAACCCATGATATTGGGATTCCCTCCACAAAATTCAACGGTCATTCAGTTGGCTTACCCGATTCAACCTCCAGAATTCGGAACCCCTCATCCAGGGCTTCGGCCTTGCGTCGAAAATCCAGCACGTAATCGCCGAAACGATTGATGTGCTCCAGCCGGTATGGCGCCAAGCCAGCCAAGACTTCCTGATTGATCACAGCCCCTTCTGCCTGGAGTTGTTTCAGAACGCGGCTCATCCCCACCACGTTGTGCAAGATGACCAGGTTGGCGACCAGATGGTTGTATTTGATGATCTTGCGCTGCTCATGGCGCAGGTTTTCGGCAATCACCCCTTCTCCGCCAAAGAACAGCTTTTTCTCGAAACCGTTGAATTGCTCCGACTTGTTGGTTTCCGCGTGGATGAGTCGGCGCAGTTCGACGTCGCCAACATATTTCAGCAGGAACATGGTTCGGATCACCTTGCCGAGTTCCTTGAAGGCGAAATACAGCTTGTTCTTTCGGCTGTAGGTGCCCAGGCGACGCAGAATAGCCGAGGCCGAAATCTTCCCGAGCTTGATGGATACCGCCACCCGCAACATGTCCGGCAGATGGGTCTCGATCATCTGCCAGTTGATGTCGTCACTGAACAGCCGGTCGATATGCGTGAATTTCTTGTTGCTGTCGGGACGGTGGAAGACCAGATCCTTGATGCCACGGATGCGCGGCATCAGCTTGATACCCAAGAGGTGGGAAAGCGCAAACACCGTGTAGCTCTGGGCCTGGGTATCGCCGTGGATGGTGTCTGGTCGGATATCCGAAGTGTTGGTCATCAGCCCATCAAGGATGTGGGTGCCCTCGTAGGTGCCGCAGGAAATGAAGTGGCTAAACAGCGCGATGAACTTGTCGGAGACATGGTAATAGCCGATGCCGCCATAACCACCATAGCGGATGTGATGTTCGGAAATCAGGTTCTGCTCGTAGAGGTTCCATTTTGTGCCGTCGGCCGAGGCATGCTTGCCTGATCCCCAGTAGCCGGGCAATTCAAACTTGTTGTAGGCATTGATGACCTTGACGATGGCTTTTTCCAGCACCTCTTCTGTCACGTACTTGATGTTGAGCCACGCGATCTGCTTGCGGCTCATGCCCCGAATCGATCGTGCTGTCTGGGTCGGCCCGAGATTGCAGCCATAACAGAACAAGGTGCTGATGACCCGCGGGCGCAATTCCTCGATTCGGCTTTCGGTGCCCATCAAGGGTCGGAAGAGCTTGTGCAATTGCAGCCAGCGCTCAGTATCGATCAGTACGTCGACGATACTGATGTTCTCCATGTGCTCGGTGATCAACTGGTCGATCGCCTTGATGCCGGGCGGCGGTTCGCTAGTGGGCGGTTTTTTCAGGATCAGCCGGCCATCGACAATTTCGGCATAAGCATTTTCAGGAAATTCGGCATCGACCGCCTCGGCCGTCTCCAGCAAAGCCGCTTTCAAGGTCTCGGTGAAGGCTCTGGAATCGGTTTCGACTCCAGTGACCTCGCCATACTGCGCCAATTCGCGATTCAGGGTGTCGTCGTCAACCAGTTGCTCCCGGTAATCGTCGTAACGCTCGCCATGCTGGATGAACAGGTCACCCGATTTGAGTTCATCGCGGATCGCATACAGGACCGCGAGTTCGAAGTAACGGCGGTTGATGGCAACGACCTGACCGTCGGCGCGCTCGGTGATGACCAGTTTCCGCCACGTTGTGGGCAGCCACAGAAAATCTTCGTCGGCATTCAGCCCAACCAAGGATAGCGGAACGATTTCATGCCGGGTGCCGCGTAGCACCTGAAGTGCTTTCATCATCCGCATTAAGGTGTCGTCTTCGCTACTGCTCTGCGGATTGACGATTTCGATGCAGTTCAACAACTGGGCGCGAACCATCTTGTAGGGTTGGATGAGGAATGGCAGGTGATTGCGTCCGGCGTAGGCCATGTGCTCATCGCAGATGGCTACCAGGTCGTCGACCTCGGCGATCAGGCTGCCACCGATGGCTTCCACCCGTTGATGATCCGTCCCGTCGATTTGGTAGGCCAGCAACATCTCTTTTAACTGGCCGATCAGTCGATCGGTTCGCTGCAGGTGTTCCTGCTGGTATTCGCCCAGTTTGTTGCGCGCCTGATTGTCCAGGTTTTGAAGCATGCGGACGAACAGGTCGGCCGCATCGTCGAGCGTCTGGGCAAATTGCGAGCGGATGTAGATGACGGCCAGCGCATAGCGCTTCTGGGGCTTCAGTTCCGCCATTTCTGTCGCATCCAGCGAACGGGCGATGTAGCGGTACTGCTTGAGCTTCGGAACGGGGATGTCGGGCGTTGGCAGTTGGTCAACCAGCAACTGAAGCCGGCGGATGTGCTGAAGGTAGGAACGGGTTTCCTTGTTGGTCGGTTTTTTCGGTTCCCGTTTGAGCAGGTTCCAGGTGCTGCTGCTCTCGCCTGACTTGACCTTAAACAGGCCGTCAACCAAAGCTTTCACCTTGGTATCAAGCTGGTCGGCAATGCTCGCAAAATGGACATCATGAATCTTTTCCCGGGCCTGGATGCCCAACCGATCGAGCGTGGAGAAACCGGGCAACTCGTAGCGATGATGGACCAGTTCTTCAAGCATCACGTTGATGATGTCGGCTACCACATGCCGGCTGTCTGCGGCGGTTTCTGCCACGTGCCGCAACCAGGCGCGTCCCTGATCGTCCAGCGGACGAACATTCAGGTAGCGTCGCAAGGCAGTAATCAAGGTGGTGCGCGCCGTCGTTCGGTCGAACTGCCGAAGCTCATCGCTCCTAGCCGGCCGATACCCCGTTTGGGCCACAATGTGCTGGCGTATCACCGACGGGACATCCCTGATGTGGACGAAGTACCCAAGACGCTGAAACAGCTTCAGGTAGATGAATGCTGCCGAGCGGGCAATGGGACGCTTGACGGTTTTGTCAATGAACGCGATTTCATCGGGGGTCAGGGTATAAATCTCGTCGAGATCCTGTGCCGATGGGTCTGCCTTCAGGCGTGGGTACGCGGTCTCGTGAAGTTGGGTCATGCGGGATCAATCCCAATGCCGACCGGTGGCCGGGTCGCGGCAGACCGCCTCCAGAAAACACTCACGGGCATCGGCAACGCGATGGAGTTCATCGAGCAAGGTGTAGAGATGATCGTCCAAAATATCGGTCGAGGGCGTCGGGACGGCAATCTGATATCGACGGCCCTCCTGGTCCAGGGGCTGTGCCTGAAACCGGGAAAGGCTGGTACTCGTCATGTCTCGCAGGGCATTGGCGACGGCACGGCGGCTGCCATTGAAGGCTGACAGATCGAGGGAAACCTCGATCGTGGTGAGTGAGACCTCGGGCAGGCTGGGCAATTGCGGCGTCGAGGCGGACGATGTTTCCGGTAGCGCCCGATCCAGACCTTGCTCGAAACGTGCTTTCTGGTCGGTGCTGACCCCATCCAGATAGCGCATGGCGGCCTTCACGTCGCGCCAGCCCACGTAATTCATCAACTCCCGAAGATCCCAACCACTCATCCCGGCCCACTGGGCAAAACCGCGGCGTAGCGAGTGGCTGCTGAAGGCTTCGGCATCGGTCACGCCCGCCTGGCTCAATAACTTCCGAAGCATGGGAATGATGCTGCTCGGCGTCAGTTCAGCCTCGGACAAATGCCCCCAGCGATCAATCTTGCGGAATAGCGGACCCGCCGTCAGTTTGGATAAAGCCAGCCAGTCTTCGACCGCCTCGACGGGGCACAGCCGGGACAAGGCTGGGCAGGAGAAGCTTCGCCCTTCGAGATCGCGATCCCCCTTGCTGCGCGGCAAGAAACAGGTCAGCCCTTCGCCGGGCTTGATTTCAATGAATTCGATGCGAAGATTGGCCAGTTCGTCGGAGCGAAACCCGCGCCAGAATCCGAGGAGAATCAGGGCGCGATCCCGGGTGTGCCGCAGGGCACTGGCCGAATCTCCCCGGCCGACTGCCGCTGCGGTGGCTGCTACCAGCCAGTCAGTGACGCTGTTCAATAGTTCCAGTTCCAGCGGCTTGGCCCGCTTTTCCCGGGCAGGATGGAGCGTTCGGATACCTTTGAGCAATTGCCGGATCTTCGGGGCCTTGGTCGGATCCGGAAAGCCATGATCCTGGTGCCAGCGCGACAGCGCCGCGAGGCGGTGTTTCAGGGTGTTCAGCGACAGGGATTCGGCGTAGGCGGCCAGGTAACGGGCAATCGAATCGATGGTTGCCGGCAACAAGCCTCCCCACTCAACCTCGAAGTGCTGGATGGCTGACGCATAGCTGCGTCGGGTGTTGGCCCGTTCGGCCGCATCAAGGTAGAGATCGACCTGGCTCATTGCATCCCTGGCTGGATTCAGGTTCGTGCACGCAGCGGCAGCGAGACTTGCGGCTCCAGTGCCTGCAGCACGGCGTGTGCCTTGAGAATGTCTTGGTGCAATTGGGCATGCTTCGGTGCGTGCACCGTGACCACTAGGGCATAGCGAATGGCGGGCGCTCCGGATGATGCGAGGCCACCGGCCTCGCGAGCGTTGTAATGCACGTCGAACACCGGTTCGAGCAGACTGCTGCCGTAGTAACTGTTTTCCGCATGCAGCACAGTCTCCCACTTGCCCAGATCGGTCCGCAGTTCGGCTTCGGTCCGGAACTCGGCCGCTGGGAAAAAGCTGACCGACGACGCATTGACGGCACCTGCCTTGCGCTTGCTGCTGTTGGGACGGAAGGTGATACCGAGACCGGCTTTGGTATAGGCGCCGGCATCCTGCGGATCGACCGGACTGGCATAGCAGAACGTCGCCCGCAAGCGAACCTTGCCTTCCAGTTGGAAAGGCGGCAAAGGAATGGGGGCCCGCAGGAACTTCCCCGGGCGAAGTTCACCCTGGTAAATGATCCGGGCTTCCCCGTCGCCGCAGGTGATCAACTGGTTCAGATCAGCCGGCACCCGGCCCCAGCCGACGTGATGGACATCATGCTCGTCCTTCGTTTCGCAGCCGTGGATCAGCAGCGATTTGATGGTCAGCGGATGAACCGCGTCGCCCAGAATGGCGCGGATGCCGACTGCCGAGCGTAAGGCGAGCGGAGCCGCGAAGCTGGTTCCCAAGGTCGCAGCGAGGTTGGGCCGCGTGCCGGGCGCTGCGACGTGAAAATATTCCTTCGGTGCGCCACCGAAAGCAACGACATCCGGTTTCCGGCGCCCCGGGCTGCGACCGGGGCCGGTGGCACTGTAGCTGGCCCGTTTCCAGTCGTTACCGGTCCGGTCGGTGGCGCCGACGGACAAGGCGTTGACGCTATCAGAAGGTACTTGGATGCGATTGAGGCTGAGTGCGGCATCACGTTCCCCGTTATTGCCCACAGCCACCGTCATCAAGGTTTCCCCATCGCTCAGGATGCTGTCGATGACGGCCGTCCAGGCATGGACATCCTGGTCTTCGATCGGCAGGTCAGGCCCGAGGCTGAGATTGATGAACTGATACTGGCGCGAGAGCAGTACGGTTTCCACATGGCCGAGCGTGCGATACAACTCGTAGGGATCTTCCCCGTCAATTTTTGCGTCCAGGACACGGTGATGATCGACCGGCGCATAGGGGCGCTCCGCCGTTGCTTCGGGCTCAATCGGCCCGAACAGCACCGCCGAGGTGACGCCCAGTCCGTGCTCAGTGAAATCGGGTACGTCGCTGGCCTCCTCGTCGGCCAGAAAATAACGGCGGACATAGCTTTCGAGAACGTGTTTTTCCGGTAGGCCACCATCGAGAATGGCGACCTTGGGCTCGCGGGAGAGCGGTTCTCCACTTGGCAAGGAGAACGACACTGCAAGCGGCATGCTGCGGGTAACCGGACGGGCTGCTCGCAAATGCGGCATCGGCCGGACGACGCGCGTCAGCGTGAACTGGGCGAGGCTTTCCAGGCCGGTCGCATCCCCTTCGACTGCCACGAAGAGCAGCCGACCGGCTTCAAACTCGAACTCGCCATTGACCCTGAAGCCGCAGTCCTTGGCGTAGTCGGCAAATAAGGCGCGAACATCCGAGGCATCGCCCTCGGGTGGCAGATGCAGACCGACCTCGAAAACATGGCCGACATTGGTGCCTTCCAGATGCAGGCGATCCGCTGGGGTCATGGCCGCAAAGGTCTCGATGCGGGCAAATTGCTCGGCAACTGGCATCTGTTCGTTCAGGCTGCGGGCGAAGGCCGGGAAATTACCCATTGCGGCCCGCGTGCCCGACACGAAGAGTTCCGTCGTCTCCATTTCCGGTGGTGCTTTCTTCTGGGTCTGGCGACGCGGCTGAATGCGACGGGTGCGCGATCCAACTGACGAGAGTCCCACCTGATCGAGCAGCAGCTTCGGGAAATACGACTTGGCCAGATAAGCCGGATGCAATACCAGACGAGCCACCGCCAGATCATCGGCACAAGCCTTCGCTGGGAGCTCCTGGAAAATGCGGTTGGCAGTCTCGATCTCCGGCACGATGATGCGCTTGGCCTCGGTGAGCGTATAGGGGTGCGCCTTGTCGCCAACCTTCTTCTTGGGCGCTTCGATCGGATAGGTCAGCAACTCGGCGCGGCCGATCAGGTATCGCGTGGTCATTTACTTGAGCCCTCTGCCTTTACGGGGGGAAGGCCCCGCGTGTTTGCGAATGGTGTCGCGAGCGACGCCCGTCATTTGGCTGATCTGCATATGCGTATGTCGCCCCGCCTTGGCCAGCGCAATCGCGAGGTTGAGGCGTTCTGCCTTGCTCAAGGCTTCCTGACGCTGACCCAGGGCTGATCCGATCAACTGTTCCAGCGGCGCCATCTGTAAGGCATGGCCGCGACGCAAAGCGTTGATGCTGCGCTCCACGTCTGAGAGAGACTGTCCCTGCAACCCAGCAGCCAGGACATCGATCCAGGACGCGAATAAGGTCAGATCGTCGCCGAGGAATCGCTGGATGGCCGTTGCAATCGCCGCAGCATCCGGTGCATCGAACTTGAGGACCAGATCGAAACGTCGCCACAAAGCTGGATCAACCAGTTCCGGGTGGTTGGTGGCAGCCAGCAGCAGGCCGGTATCGGGCCACTGATCGACTTCCTGGAGCATGACGGTAACCAGGCGCTTCAGTTCGCCAATATCCGACTCGTCGCTGCGCCGCTTGGCGATGGCATCGATCTCGTCGAGTAGCAGAACGGCAGCGTGTTGTTTGGCATGATCCAAGGCTGCCCGCAGGTTGTTGCCCGTCTTGCCGAGCAGGCTACTCATAACCGCCGTCAGGTCGAGTACCCACAGAGGTTTGCCTAAAGCGCTGGCAATCCAGCGGGCCGAGAGTGTCTTGCCGACACCGGGAGGGCCTACCAGGATGGCTGAACGGGTCGGGCTAATGCCACGGGCGGCCAACCGCTCACGTTCCTGTCGTTCGCGAATGATGGCACCGATGGCGTCATGAACACTGCCGGGAAGAATCGGTGGAGGCAATCCGACGCGGTCATCGAAGACCCGGATCAGCGCCAAACGGGAATCGCCGTCGACGGGTAGCGGTGCCTCGCCGGCGTCCGTTATCGGTGCGCCACGACGCAGGATGGCGTTACCTGCCGAGCGGGTCTGGGATGCTTTCAGGGACTGATCGAGAAGCGAAGCCAGTTCGGGGCGTTGTTGGCGGTATTTCCGGATGAGCCGCGCCAGCAGCAGACGGGTATCCTCTTGCGCATCTGAGGCGGCAAGGCGGGCTAAATTGGCGAAATCAATTTCAAGATCGTCAATCTCGCCTTTGTTTGTTTTTGTTCCCACAAAATTGCCTTATATGGTGCAGAATTTTATGGCGAATTTTATGGCGAAAATACATATTTGGTCAATAAATTGATTGCTCGCCACATGGTCAAGATTGCGTTGTTAACAACTTTTTCTGCCAGCGTGGCAAGTTGTGCCGTCCGTGTGTGTCAATGCCTGAACACAAGGATCGACGCTCTGCTGGCACCGATCTGGCTGGACCGCGAGGCTCGTAAGTACGTCACGTGCCGATGTGCTGAGCTTGCCGGTGGTCAGCACGTCACCGCGCCGCTCCGACATGCAGTCTTTCGCGCCGACGGTCCGCACCTTGACGCCAGCGCATCCAGCACAGAGCGCCGCGATGGCGAGCAACCACAAGTACCTGACGAGGCGCCCACGCCTGTCGAGCAGGCCCGCGCAGGTCCACGGAGGCCTTTCCAGGTACCTCATTGCGTCGTATCTTCTTCCCGCAATGGCGCATTGCCGATTGCCTTGTTGACGGTCACATAGCGCGTGTTCAAACGACCTTCGCTACTAACCAGATCGCGACGCGCTTGCAGATAGCTGCGCTGCGCGTCGAGCACAGCGGTGAAATCACTGATTCCGCCGTCGTAGCGCGCCTGGGCAAGCCGGTAGGCATCGCCGGCCGCGTCGCTGCGGGCTTTGAGTTCCTGAGCCTGCTGTTGTTCGGCGCGGTAGGCGGACAGCGCATCGTCGATCTCCTGCCAGGCTTTCAGCACGGTTTTCTGGTAATTCACCGCCGCTTCCTGTTGTTGCAGCTCGCGCAATTGCACGGTGGCTGTGCGCCGGCCATGATCGAAGATCGGCAGGTTGAGGCTGGGGCCGATCGACCAGGTGCGACTGCCCCAGTCGGAGAATTCGCCACTTAGGTAGGACTCGAACCCGAATTTGGCACCAAGCCGGATGCTGGGATACAGATTGGCCTTGGCAATGCCGATGTTGGCGGTGGCGCCGTGCAGGTGCGCTTCGGCGGTGCGGATGTCGGGGCGGCGCAGCGCCACTTCCGATGGCAGACCGAGGGCGAGGTCGGGCAGCGCAGTCCTGGCGCCGGCATCGCGTGGCACCAGTTCGGCTTGCAGCGCACCCGGGCGCTCGCCCAGCAGCAGGGCGATCTGGTTGGCGCTGGCGGCTTCCTGTGCCAGCAGCGGCGGCAACTGCGCCTTCAGCGCGGCCAGTTCGGCGCGCTGGCGTTGCAAGTCGGTGTGATCGAGAACGCCGCCCTCGACACGCGCCTGCAACAGCCCGGCGCGCTCTTCCAGCGCGGCGATATCCTCGCGCATCAAGCGAATCTGCCGCTGGGCGGTGCGCAGCTCAAAGTAGTTGCGCGCCACGTCGCTGGCCAGGCTGAGGCGGGCCTGGTCGAGCAGTGCAGCCTGCTGGCCGACATCGGCGTCGGCGGCTTCCACCGAGCGGCGTACGCGGCCCCACAAATCCAGCTCCCACGAAGCGTCGAAACCCGCCTGGTACAGCGTGAACGGCTCGGCCAGCAGCTCGGTGAGGCGGGGGTCGGCCCCCATGATGCCGAGCATGCGCGTGCTGGCACCGCTCTCGCTCTGGCGCTGGCGGGTGGCGCTGCCGCTGGCGTTGACTTCCGGCCCGCGCTGCGCGGCCACCGTGCTGCGCTGCGCGCGTGCCTGGGCGAAGTGCAGCGCGGCCGTCTGCAGGTCCGGGCTGGCAGCGAAAGCACGGCGCTGCAAGGCATTGAGGGTTGCGTCGTCGAAGGCCTGCCACCATATTGCTGGCAATGCCTGGGTAGCTTCGCCCGGGATGCGCAGCGAGGCATCGCCGCTGCGCCAGCTCGTCCAGTCATCCGGTGCTGCGGGCGTGGGCCTGACGAAATCCGGCCCGACGGCACAACCGGTCAAGGCCAGGGCCAGGGCGAGTGCGGAGGCCGCCAAGCCGAAGTGCCGTGGTTGAAGAGGGGAGTGTTGGAGGTCAAACATGCGGATACCTACGATCAGGAAAGCCGGTTGCGGAACAGCCAGGCCGCCAGCGGCAGCGTGGTGGCGGCCAGCACCAGCAGGGGGATGAATTGGCGCCAGATATCGATGAGGCCTGCGCCTTCGAGATAGACGCGGCGCACGATGTCCATGCCGAAGCGCAGCGGATTGGCGTAGGTGGCAAGCTGCAGCACCTC
>RRZU011154715.1_pt1 | contig 10669 bp, 12 predicted proteins | sample 2165561 | NCBI WGS metagenome assembly RRZU01 (sample SAMN10456909, study PRJNA506462) | wastewater metagenome | isolation source: wastewater sludge | place: USA: Moscow, Idaho | reverse complement strand
CAATTCTTGGGAAAAGAATATAGTCCATATAAAATAAGGTTTACGACACTGATTCTTTTGATTCTAATCCTTTAGTAACAACAAGAAAAGAATATAGTCCATATAAAATAAGGTTTACGACTCTAAATGTCTTTCTTTAATATCTAGAGAATCTTTTTGAAAAGAATATAGTCCATATAAAATAAGGTTTACGACTTTACCTTCGCTCTTCTTTATAGTGCATATATTGTTTGAAAAGAATATAGTCCATATAAAATAAGGTTTACGACAAGTTAACTTCTGTTTCTTCTCCTGAGTCCATGGCCAGAAAAGAATATAGTCCATATAAAATAAGGTTTACGACATGACTAAATCCAGCTACAATAATAACAACTTCAGAGAAAAGAATATAGTCCATATAAAATAAGGTTTAGTTATTATTACAAAAAAATAAAAACTGCTTAGGCTCATTTAACTTAAGCAGTTTAAATATTATTATTCTGACTTTTAATAAAAATTGTCTAAAAGTTTTAAATATTTCTTTTGAAAAGATAAATGTATTTCAAATTCTTAGTCATCTATTTGGTCGTCTTCATCATTATCAGTTATTGTAACTGTAAATAAGGTTGTAAAAACAATATATATAATTCCAATTATACTTATAACAGTACATAACAAATAAAAAAATCTACTCAGCATAATCCCCCCTAATTTTTAGGTTTATTTAGTTTCCAGGGCTTTTTCTTGAAGATATTCCAGCATCCCAGTAATATTTTTTTCTTTTCTTCTAAATTTTTGCTCAAATCAGAGCATTTATATAAGTGGAATAACTTAAAAGTATTATCAAGCGCTAATTTGTACTTTACTACTGTAAATAAGGCTTCTATTCCATTAAATCCATAAACCAGTGAAAATTTCAGCTAAAGAAATCTGATAATGACCTAAATTATTTGATTTAGCATTACTATATTCTATATCAATATTTATTTCTTCAGATTGTGAAATTGAGTCCAAATAAATTTTTTGATAACTAATTTTAGATAATTCTATAGTATTTTTATAATGTTCTTCTTTTTTTCTATAGATTTCTCATCTATTGTTTTTCTATGCAAGTATTCAAATAATCCCAACAAATTCTCTTTTCTTTTATTGACGTCAAGATAACTAATACCTATTGCTAAATAAGAAAATTTAAATTTGTTCTTTATAGATTCTATATATTTTGTTACCACAGATAAAGCTTCAATTCCAGAGAAACCCATATAGATAAGCTGTTCTGCTATGGTTTTCAGGAATGTATCCAAGTTATGAATTTCAATTTTCTCTCTTATGTAAGTTATGTCAGGATTATCTTCATTAATACGGGTATCCTTTATAAAAATTTCCTCATCGTAATTTATCATAAATTAATCTCCATCTTTTAAACTCTTCTTTCAAGTAATGATTTCATGAATACCTCACTTTTTTCATAAAGTTTATTACCAATCAAACAATGAACAAACTACACCTATTGCTGCTGCTCCTATGACTAGAGGTGCTGCTGCTACCATGGCTCCTCCTACTGCTGTTGCTGCCAAAGTTGAACCTATAGCTGTTGCCATTCCTGCTGATATTGCACCGCTTGCTGCTACTCCTGCTCCTATAGCTGCGGAACCAACTGCACTAGAGGCGATTGCTGTTGCTGCAGTTCCTACAGTTGCTCCTATAGCTGTCCCTGACATTGCCGTCACAACCCCTGTTCCAACTGCACCCATAGCGTAACCAACACTAGCGGATATAGCCGTATCTACTAAAACATCTTCCGTTGCCTCTTTAATATCTTTATTTCCTTTGATAACATTAACTAGGTTGCTTCCTAAACTAAATCCCGCACCGCCAAGGGCACCTAATTTAGCTCCATTAATACCAGCATTATGGCAGTTTTTTGCAATTTTTATACCTTGATTTATTGAACTTGTTATAGGTGCATTTTTTGAGTTAGTTACTTTTGATTCAAATTTCATAGTATTACTTAATTTACTTACTTCACTATTTGTAACACTGGATTTTTCATATTTTATACCTTGAAGCTTCGCTGTAGTTTCTAGATTTACCGCATCATTGTTTATTACAACTTTACTATTTCTTTGATTGTATTTAGTTAAATCAGTAACACTATTTTCATATCCACATTTCGCCTGTATCTTATTAACAGTTTTACCGTTTTTAGTTATTTTTATATCAAAAAGACCATTGTTATCAATAACCATTGCTTTTTTATTCCCTAGATATACGTTATTTAATTCTTCTGCAGCTCTATGCTCAAATACAAATCCTTTCAAATTTCCTCTGTTAACATTGAGTTTAGCTAAGTTTTTTCCTGTTTCTATAGCATTTAAATTTTTACTGGAATTAATTTTAATGCTTTTCATATCTGGGATTATAAAAACCTGTTTTTTTTCTTCCATAATTATTCCTCCTCTGAAAATAACCAAACAGTGGCAGATTTTACCTCCAAGTTAACATCAGATAATTGTTCTAAATGAGTCTTTAACCTTTCACCTGATATTATTGTTCCCTCTTCTGAATCTTCATAATTTTCTGTTTCATCGTAAGAATTTTTATCTCCTTCAACTTCATAAACAACATTCTTTCTTTTGTTATAAACAATAAAGTATTCTCCATTATCATCATCTTTATCAATTATTCTTCCTAAATTTATTGGTTCTCCTAACTTCAACAAATCTTTTAAAAGTTTAATCATTTCTTTTTTTTCAGTACATGATGCAATTTTTTTATACAATTCTTCTTTTTCCATAAAAACTCCTCCATTAGAAATAAATTCATTAATGATTGGTGCAAACATATTTATCCTCTCCTTTCAGTAAAAATATACAACGGATATGTTACGGATTTTCTTAACAAATAAAAAATTTCAATTAAATCTTTCATTAATTCCTCCTCACAAAAATATCTTACTATATTAGAATAACAATTTTTAAATTCTAATAACAAAATATCCAGAATTAGAAAAGCTTTTGTTCTATATATTCATCTGTTTTAATTTTGGTTCTTAAAAGTAATGATATTTTTTCAACAGTTTTAATACCTAAACCTTCAACCAATAAAAAATCTGAAATATTTTTGGTTTTTGATAAATTATTTTTAATTTTTTCTAGAGTTTTAAACTTGATTTTTGTAGACGATTCAATTTTTTCTAAAGTATTGTTATTAAATAGTGCCTCTAATTCTTCAATGTAAGGAGCTTTTTCATCACTATATGAATATAGCTCTATTTCTAAATCTGTATTACCAAGAATAGTATCTATAAGTTTTTCAACCTCAATCCAATTTAAACCTCCAAGTCCTGAGCCTATTTGTGGAAATGCAATTGATTTAATCCTTTTTTCTTTGTAACATTCTTTTATTTTAAGCAATCCTTTTTCTAGATATTCCATTTTCGAAGGTAAAGAATAATTTTTTTTTGTTGGAAATAGTATAATTCTTTTGTTTTCTTCTTTTATAATGGAAATTTTTCCTATTTCAAGTTCTTTATTTTCGCAAAACTTTAAATATTTATCCATCATACTTGGATACAGAAGCTTAAATTCTAATGCTAGTCCTTTCCCCATAATTCCCATACAGTTAACTGGATTCACAATAGCTTCACAATTTGTGTTAAATATATTTCCTTTTATTTTCTTTATCATAGTTATTTCTCCTAATTTAAGATTAATGAACTTTTTGTAAAATAATAGTTTTGATTTACTTTAATTTCTATTTTCATTTTATATTGCAATAATTGGTCTTCTATAATTTTTTTAATTTTTGAATTACTAACTACAATAAATTTTACATTTTCTACTGAAACTTTTTTATGGACTAAAACCTCACTATTTGCTTTCCTTTTACCCTCAATAATATGTGTCCAATATCTTTCTTTTATAGTTTTTACTGGTATTTTTATTAAATCTTTTGCACTGCTGAATATTTTTGTATTTTTGCAAGCGATGTTTCCATCACTAAAGGCATAAGGCACATTATTTATAACGCTACTATCAAACACGAAAAATATAAAGTCCAGTTCTCTATTTCTACTAACATATTGAGTTGGAGTAAGTGGTCTCATATATAAAGGAACACAATCATGTCCTGAACTTATAGTATTATTTGATAAAAGAAAGTATCTATTATGTCGCTTTTGTTGAACTTCTTCATTGGCAAATGAATCGTAAGATATTCTTTTTGTATTAATTTCATTTTTTGATAGAATTCCATAGTTTAAAATATTTGATAAGTTTTTTATAGAAGCAAAATAGTACAATCTATCTATACCTATTGTATTTAACATGAAAACCTCCGTTAAAATATCTTATTACAGGTATAGTTTAGAATAGTGGGATAACAAGTTTTGGAGCAACATAACAAAAAGAGGCTACTTTAGTAGTAGCCTCTTTTTGTTATGTTTATAAACTTATAGTATCCATATTTATACTCAAAGTAAATTCCTCATCAAATTCATCTATTATAAAAAATTCTTTTATTCCAATTTTAGTTTCAATAAAGGTATTAAGTTTATTTCCATACTGTTTAAATCTAGATTTATAGACATTGTTATTTTTTTTTGCTTTATCATATTCTTCTTTTTTTTGAGTAGAAGTTAAATCAAGACCCAATTCTGAAATATCTTTTATGTTAAGAATTTCTACCAAATCTTTATATTCTATGAAGTAATTATCTTCTTTTCTTTCAAAAATAATTTTATAAGGTCTTAATTCTCTTGTAGGTTTTTCTTTTGCGATACTTTCAAATTCATCTTTTAAATTAATTTCTTTCCTTAAATGTGGGATTCTCAGAATTCCTTCTTGTAAGTTTAATTCTACATTAATATTATATGTAAAGTCTTTTTTTACATTAAATAATCTTCTTTCAGAATTTTGATGAAATATATAATCTAGTGCCTCCATATTGTTAAATTCTGTATTTAAGTCAAGACTTAAATATAAGTCTGAAATATTGGATGATTTCAAAATAGTTGAAATTTGGTCAACGTTCAAATTTTCTAGGATATGGTACTTATTAAATTTGTTTATCGCCTGTATTAGATTATGTGGGAAGACACTTCTTAAATAATCCATTCTTATACATTCGTAAATAATTTTTTTATCTTTTTCTGAAAACCAGCAATATGAGGATATTCCAAGGTAATTTTCAGTCCCAACTTGATTATAGTAGTTCAAGTTGTCCCAACAAACTTTAGAAAATATTTCTTGTGCCAAATCATTAAATTCTTGCATTTTAAAATTCTGAGCCTTAAATGGTTTCAGAATTTGAGAAAATAACCAAACATACTTTGAAATTATTTTTCTTATAGACTTGTCTTTTATATTTTTTAGATTACTTATGTTTAGCTCTATTTGCTTAATCCAAATATCATAAGTCTCTAAAGACTCATATGAAAAAATGTCACTAAATATGTCAAGAACCAATGCCATCTCATTATTATTTATTTGTGAATATAGCATACTTGCTTCCTTAAACTTATAATTATTAATAAGTTTATTTGCATTTTGATATAATTTGTAATTTTTAAGTTGTGGTGCTTTGATAAAATTAAATTTATCTTTTCCTGGAATCCTTCTATTGCCGTCATTAAGTTCAGATTGCCATGAAACTAACTTAAGTCCCTGTTCCACGGCAAATTTATAAAAAACTGCCCCTAGCATTCTAGGTCCTTGGGTACTATCTATAATGGTTTCGTCTCTATCTAACTCATATTTGTCCATAATTATAGCTAAACTTTCATAAATTTCATCATAGTCGTCAAGACCCGTTAATTCTATTTGAACTTTCTTTCCATTAAATTGAAGTTTTTCCTTTAACATTTTTGCATTTAGTTTTGTTTGATTTGTAACAAGTAGAATTACTGATTCTATTTCAGTAAAGATAATCAACGTCTTTTCAACCGCATAAAAATCAAAATCTTCTAGTTCCGCAGTACTTATAAATGAAATAATATTTTTTACATGAGTATTTTTTATATATTGTTGATTAATTTCCTTTTCTTTCAACACACGTTTAATAATACCATCTCTAATAGTATTTTTATCATAGCTTATTTTGTCAAAGTATTTATATATTTCTCTATTGAAAATCTCATTTTCCTTATCTTCCAATTTAAACCTCCTAATATAAAAACTACTAAAAGTATAATATTAATATTAAAAAAAGTAAATATCATTAAGAAAAAATATTAAAACTATTTTTTTTAAGTTCACTTTCTATAAGGTTATTAGAATTAATATTATTTTCTATGTTGTATTTATAACTATTCAAAGCATATAACCACCAATCAATATTATATCTTTTTGCATGTTTGAATGTATCTGAAAAGGAGTCTTTTATTTTGAAGGAAAAATTATGCCATATAAATTTCCACATACCTTCCGGTTCTTTTTCATTGGAACTATTAAATCTATACGGGAAATGATACTCATTGTTCTCAATGTTATTATTATCTTTTCCTGCAAAAGGAGCTTTTCCTAACATTAGAATTGTAAAAATGAGGACACAATAAGAAAACATTTCATTCCTTTCATTTCTAAAATAGCTATTCAGCTTATTTCCATTAGTTAGTTTAATAAAGTCTGGATCTAGAAATCCTGTGGCAGCAACAGGACAAGGAAAATCTTTTGTTTGAAAAGAATCAGTGTCTATGAAGTTTATCTCAAGAGTTATTGGATTTATTAGTATATTTTTCAAATTCCAGTCCCCTATGAAAATACCTTGAGAATGTAAATTTCTGGTTATCTCTGAAATTTTTGTACAAATCTTAACTAAATCCAATCTAGTTGGCCGATATTTTTCCCCAATAATTCCCCTTAAATAAGAATCCAATGTTTCACTATCTTCTACTAAATCCATGGTATATCCTATAAATTGATTATTTTTATTATATACTATTTCTTTGGGAAGCATAACATTTCTACAATTTTTTAAATTCATTAAAAACCTTATTTTTTTTTCCTGGTTTTTATCCATTTCATTTTTATGATAAATCTTTACTAACTCATTATTCCCCTTTTTATAAACAATACCCTCTCCCCCCTTTTGAAACAAGGAAATATTGGTAAGCAATTGATTTGATTCGGTTTTATGCGGGATTCTTTCAGTTAAGCTATGATCTGTTTTTTCATATTTATATATTTTATTACTATTATCATTGATTAAATAATTTTCTTTCAGTCTTTCTGTATTTTGTGAGTTACTAAAAGAATAAGTTTTAATATCTTTAATTTTATAAGTTGAAAGTGAATTATTTAAATTATTAACATCTCTAATTAAATTTCTATCATTAGAACAGAGTAGAATATTCCTTCTAAGTCTTAACTCTGTAATTTTTGCAATAAACAGATTATCTGTGTGATTTTTATGAGGCAGTTCCTTTACTATTGTCAATTCTTTAGATTTTCTATATTCTTCTAATAAATACATAACTTCAAGGTAGTGCTCTTTGCTTATTTTTTTCTCATCTTTTACTTTTTTAATTTCTTTAATAACTTCTTGCGGAATAATAAGTTTTTGATTGTAGTTTTGCAATCTATTATATGTAGAATGAAAAAAATCGCAAAATCTAGAATCCAAAATAAATGAAGTGTCTAATAAAAGTAAATACCCATTTTGTATATATTTTTCCATAAATTTCCTCGCTTTCTCTATCCAACCATATGATCTCTATGGACTACGATATCTTCATAACCTTTGTAAAATATTCCATACCAAAGACCTGTTCCACTTACAATAAGGCTTTCTAAATCATAAAATTCCATAATATCTATATATGCTTTTAACCCTAATGCCATAGTAAAATCAGAATCAAGTCTATTTTTTGCTTTTCTATCTTCTTCCAAGGCAGTTTTAATATTTCCTACAGTATTGAATTCGTTAATTATTTTTTTCCTAATAGAAATTAGTTTTTCTGATAAAGAATCTCTATTTAAACTTACACAATGTTGATTCTTATTTCCTTTTTTCCCACTTGCTTTCGTTATAGCTGTACCAACTGCAACACAGCCATCTGCTTTAAATTTTTTAACATCTTTAAATAAAGTTTGAAGTTTTTTGCTGATTTCATTATCAATTTCTTTAAAAGCTTTTTCCAGAGGTGTATCAAAGTTTGAATTTATATATAAAGCATTTTCCAATGTAGTAGTTCCTAAGTTCAGACTTTTAGGTGGGTATAATGGCGCATTATCAAGATTGTTGAATAAAATAAACTCCGTAGATCCTCCCCCCTGATCAATAAAAATAATTTTCTTATCTTGATGATTCTCTACAAGACTTCTTCCATGGTGGTGGTTTAATGCTGTATATCTAAAAGCTTTTGCTGTATAAGTAGCTTCTTCTTCTTTTGACAGTATTCTACAATTTATTCCAAATTTCGATTTTAAATAATCCAGTATATCTTTTTTATTACGAGAACTTCTTATTGCAGCTGTTGCAAAACAATAAATATGTTTTACTTTATATTGATGTATTGCCTTATTTACAAATTTTTCTATTTCTGGACTTACTTTACTTATAAAATAATTCATATCCATATTTCCATCCGCTCTTAATCCTTTTCCGGTTTTGGTAAGAACCCCTTCTCTAAATCCACCATTAGAATCATGGAAATCATCAAACGAAAACTCTTTATTTTCTAGGTCATTTCTAATCAATAATTTTACTGCTCTTGTACTCAATTCCAATACTGCAATTCTATGTTCAGCTTCTCTATAATTTTTCAATATAGTTGTTCTCATATCCCCAAGGCCATTTCTTCCTAACCAATTATAGCTCGCATCAATTTTTATTCTTTTTTCTTCATCAGGAAATACATCATTATCCAATAACTCGTTAATTGAATTTAATAAAATTTCTTTCCATTCATTTACTTGTACTCTGTTATTATTTTTAAACGTTGAATAAAAAGCTTCCTTCAATTTCGAATCAAACTGTCTCCAGATTAAATCCCACTTTCCAAGAGGTTCCTTATAATCGTGCTCTACCCCTAAAGGATATGGAAAATTCAAGTTGCTGATGTTTTCAATTATATCTCCATTATCTTTGGCTGCATAAGGTTTTTGTCCTGGCATAAGTATAGTAAAAAGCATTACTGCTAATGAAAATAGTTCATTATTTAAGTCTCTTAACCTGTATCTAAAATCTACTCCCTGCAATTCTGGTGGTGTAAATTCTTGTGTTCCTACGGGACAAGGAAAAGTATCTACTTGATAAGAATCGCAATCAATTAAATATACTTTCTTTTCTTCTTTATTAAGCATAAAATTATTTGGATTTATATCTCCAATTAGTATATTTTTTGAGTGTAATTCTTCAACTTTATTTACTAAATCCAAAGCTATTTCCAATAAATTTTCTCTTTTATATCCTTCTAATTTTTGTTCAAATCTCGGTTTTGGTAAACATATTGATTTTGAAAATTCAATTCCCTCAATTTTAGGCATTATAAATCCGACAATCTTATTATTATTTTCTACAATCGCATTTGGAATAGCTATATATTTATTATTTATATTTTTCTGAATCAAAGCTTTAATTTTATTTGCTTTTTCTAAACTATCTTCCCTGAATTCTTTATATACATTATTACTGCCATTTATACTGTATACTATTCCTTCTCCACCTTTACCTAATACTTCTCCTTTTGAAAAATCATTCAAATTTAAAATTTTCATATACTTCACTCCCAAATTTAAAAATATTTATTACATTTTTAGTTTACAAAGTTAAAATTACAATTTTTTACTGCATATAACAAATTAATTAATCTAGATTAATTATTGATAGCAATTTTAATAAGGATTCTATATTTTCCTTTTGCTCTATTTCATTTGAATTTTCAATACAATCGTACAAATATTCCAAATGAAATGAGTTATCTAAAACATTTTTATACTTTGTAATTAATTGAAAAGCTTCTTCTTCAGTAAAATTGTATGTTAACAATATTAAAAATACCTGGCTATGAAATTCATTCAAACTATGCACTCTTTTACTAAATAATCTTTTCTCCTTAACAGAATAAAAGTTTTTAATTAATAGCCTAAATGAATTTAAAATTCTTTTTTTTGAATTCTCACAATTGTTTTCATTAAAATAAAATATATTAATAGTAAATTTATCAAGAGGGATATCTTTAGTAATCAGTAACAATTCTATTGCTTCACGACCAGAAAAATATTTTGAAATAAGAAGACGAGCTAATATTTTTCTATTATTATCAATGCCGTACTCTCTAAATTTTTTATCAATATAAATATTATCCATTTCCCAGTCTTTATCTAATTTTTCATATGACTCTTCGTCAATATTTTTTTTCAATCTTAAAAATTTTAAGTTCTTCTTGGATATTTCATTCATATAGTCCTCCTACACTCTCATAAAGTATAAATTTTCTTATACTTTAGTTTAATTTATTTAGATTACATTTTTTTTTAACAAATAACAGAATAATCTATGGCTTGCCTTGGAAATTTCGAAAATTTTAAAAAAGTTTGAATTATATAGGATCGAGTAGGTAGGGCGGATTACTCCGCCTTTCCCCTCTAAGAACCGTACTTGAATCTTTCGATTCATACGGCTCAAGCTATTTAAAACCAATTTTTAGTTGGCAACAGTATCAGATTCTTCGCTTCTCTACCCATTT
>RRZU010753451.1_pt1 | contig 10670 bp, 3 predicted proteins | sample 2165561 | NCBI WGS metagenome assembly RRZU01 (sample SAMN10456909, study PRJNA506462) | wastewater metagenome | isolation source: wastewater sludge | place: USA: Moscow, Idaho | reverse complement strand
CGCCGCCGACGGCAGCTACACCTACACACCGCCGGCGAACTTCAACGGCACGGACACGGTGGACTACACGGTGACCGACGGCACGGCGAGCGACGTGGGCCGGCTGACGATCAGCGTCGGCGCAGAAAACGACGCCCCGGTTAATACCATTGCCGCTGCGCAGACCGTCACCGAAGACACTGCCAAGGTCATTACCAGAGTGTCGGTTGCGGATGTGGATTCGAGCAACCTCACCACCACGATCTCGGCGCTCCATGGCACGTTGTCCGTCACCACCGGAGGCGGTGCGACGATCGACAGCAACGGCACCGCCAGTGTGACTCTCACCGGCACAGCAGCCCAGATCAACGCCGCACTGGCAGGCCTGACTTATACCAACACCGCGGATTACAACGGTACGGATACGGTCACTGTCGTCACCAACGATGGTGCGCTCTCGGATACCGACATCATCGCCGTGACCGTCAATCCTGTGGCCGATGTTGTGTCCGATAGGGTGTCCACCGCTGAAGACACGGCGATCACTTTCAACGCGATCACCGGCACTAATGGCGCCAGCGCGGACTCCTTCGAGAACTCGGGTCGTGCCGTCACCGCCGTCACCCAAGGCGTGAATGGTTCAGTCAGCTTCTCTGCAGACGGCACGCTGATCTATACGCCGAACGCCAACTACAACGGGAAGGACAGCTTCACCTACACCGTCACCTCAGGCGGCGTGACGGAAACGGCCACCGTCAATGTGACCGTCGCCGCCGTCAATGACGCCCCGGTGAATACTGCGCCGACTTCCTACATTACATTGGAAGACACAGCCAAAGCGCTGACCGGTTTGTCGATCGGCGACGTGGATGCCGGCACGGGTTCGATGACGGTCACACTCATTGTGAACAACGGCATCCTGAATGTCAGCGGCGGCAGCGCGAGCATTGCCGGCAGCGGCAGCAGCGTGGTGACACTGACCGGCACCGTGGCGCAGATCAATGCAACTCTGGCCGCCACCGTGAGCTACGTGCCTAACAGCAACTTCAACGGCACGGATACGCTTGCCATGAGCACCAGCGATGGCGGCAATTCCGGCAATGGTGGCTCGCTCACGGACAGCGATTCGGTCAGCATCACCGTTACGCCGGTCAATGATGCACCGGTGAATACTCTGGCCACGTCTTACAGCACGGTCGAGGACACAGCACTCGAGCTCAACGGTCTGAGCATTTCGGACGCTGATACTGCGTCCGGAAACATGAGCATTACGCTGAGTGTGACCAGCGGCACGCTTGCAGCCAGCTCCACCACGGGTGTCACGGTGACAGGCAGCGGATCGTCCGTACTGACGCTCAGTGGCACGCTGAGCGAACTGAACGCCTATCTGGCAGCCAGCAACTCGGTGCCTGTCTTCACGCCGGCCAGCAATGCCACGGCAGCTGTCACACTGACCATGTCTACCAACGACAATGGCAATACGGGTGGCTCGGCCTTGACGGATATCGACACGCGGACCATCGTGATTACGCCGGTCAATGATGCGCCTGTGCTGACCGTAGATACGAAGACAACGCCCGAAGACACGGCTGTCACCGACAACGTGCTGAGCAATGATGCGGATGTCGACAGTACCCTCACCGTAGGCTCCTTTATATGGAACGGCACGACCTACAGCGCGGGCGCAAGTGCGACGATCAGCGGCGTGGGCAGCCTGGTGATCAACAGCAACGGCAGCTACACGTTCACTCCTGCAAGCAACTACACCGGGAGTGTGCCGACGGTTACCTATAACGTTCTTGAAGATGGCCTCGCCGCATCTTCGTCCACTCTGGCTCTGGGCATCACGCCGGTGAATGATGCACCGGTCAATACGGTGAAGTCCTTCGCCACGAGTCAGTCAAGCACCACGGGAGCAACGACTTATCTCGCCTTGGGAGGCATGTCTGTCACGGACGTAGATGCGGGCAGTTCGAACATCACTGTCAGTTTCTCTGTCGATAGCAGCTACGGCACGCTAGCTGCAAGGCTTCCTGCGGGGTCAGCCCTCACAACAAGCACTAGTAGCAGCAATGGCGTGCAAACACTTACCCTGACGGGCACCCTGGCTAACATCAATGCTTTCCTGGCACTGACAACCGGGAACTCCTCTACCGGCAACGGCCTTAAGCTCAGCACCACTACCGGTACGCACCTCGTTGGTACGGTTGATCTCACCATGGTCAGCAGCGATGGTTCTCTGACAGACACAGATGTCTCTACGATCACGATTGCCGAGACCTCGACAGCAGGCCGAGCCGACCCCGACATCAACACGCTGAGCGAAGACACTCTTTCACTTTCCGTTGCGTCAGGAAGTGGACTCTTGAGCAACGACCAAGGCACGTCCCGCACCGTTTCTGCCATCAGCTTCGAAGGTGTATCCAGGACTGTTGGCACGAGCTTCGCCACCAACTACGGCACGCTGACAATCAATGCCGACGGTTCCTACACCTATGTGCTCAATACCGCTGCGGTGCAATACCTTGCGGCGGGAGAAGCCCTCACGGAAACCATCGTTTACACAAATACGGCCACGGCTGGCAGCGACACCTCGACGCTCACCCTCACCATCACCGGCAGCAACGACGCCCCCACCATCAGCAGTACCGCTGTTGCGGTGAGTGGCACCGAAGACACGGCCTACGTCTTCTCCTGGGCCCAGTTCGGTATCGCGGATGTCGACGCGTCGAACACGCTGTACGTACAGGTAAGCACCCTGCCTACCGATGGCAAGCTGCAGTACTACAACGGTACAAGCTGGACGGACGTCACGGCCGGCCAGAACATTGCCAAGAGTCTGGTTGATTCCGGCTACCTGCGCTTCGTGCCTGACAGCAACGAATCCGGAGCCGACGACTTTGGCAGCCGGGGAACCGGCAACATGCTGAACGACTATGCCGCCTTCACCTTCAAGGGATACGACGGCACCAGTGCCAGCAGTTCAACCGGAACGGTCACCATCGACATCAAACCGGTGGCAGACGACGCCAAGCTCACCGTGGGTGGCGTCTCGGTCATCGATGGATCGACCATCATCGCTACAGCCCCAAGCGGCGATGGCCTGACCGTGCGGCAATACAGCACGATCAGCAACATCTCGACTGCGGAGGTCGACACGGCTGCCGAAGTGGAGAACCTGCTGACCCTGCTGAACGCGGCTACGACTGACCTGGATTCGACCACGATCTCGACGACGCCACAGAACTACACTGCCGGCAGCGGGGCGCCTACTGGCATCTCCGAAGACGGTGCTACCCGCATCACGGGCTTGATCTATCTCGAGGCGGGACATACCTATACCTTCAACTCCTACATGGATGACACAGCCCTGCTGAGCATCGGTGGCACGGTCGTACTGTCCAAGAACTTCAACAGCTGGGGCAACATTATGGCCTCCACCTATACGCCGACTGTCAGTGGTTACTACACGATTGACTGGGCGGTATATAACGGTAATGGCGTCGGCGCCCTCAAGCCTTATCTGAGCGTGGATGGAGGCACGGCTCTCGAACTGACCACCAGCAACTTCAAGATCTACAGCTCGCTCAGCACGCTGGAAAGCCTGGGCGGTATCCACGACAGCTATGTCACAGTCAGCACTTCCGGCGGCTACTACCCGGTCAGCAACAGCGGCGTTGAAGACACCAACATCAAGATCTCTCCGATCGCTATTACCCTGAGTGACAGTGACGGCTCCGAAAGCCTGGTTAGCTTGGTCGTCACCGGACTCCTGAACGGCACTGTTCTCTCCGACGGCACCAACACCTTCACCGCGACTACGTCAAGCACTTCGGTAAACATCACCAGCTGGTCGCTCAGTACCCTCACGATCAAGCCGCCGCAGGATTACTACGGCAACTACAGCCTTAACTTCGTGCTGAGCAGCAAGGAGAATTCGACCGGAGAAGTTGCCAAGACCTCGACCACGCTGACCATCCCGGTCACCAACGTGAACGATGCGCCGGTTGCTGTTGCCGATACCGCCAGCGTCACCGAAGACTCGGGTACCTACGTCATCACCGGCAACGTCAAGAACAACGACACCGATGTTGATGGCGACACCCTCACCGTTACCGCTGTCAGCAGCCAGACAGCCTTGCTGGCGACCGACGTGGCATCCGCCCACGGCTACTTCCGCATCAACGCCGACGGCAGCTACACCTACACCCTGACCAACGACGATGCACAGGTCAACGCACTGGGCGCCGGTCAGACGCTCACCGATTCGATCAGCTACACCATCGCGGATTCGAGCGGCCTGACCAGCACCAGCACGCTGACTGTCACGATCATCGGTTCGGCCGACACCTACACGACTTCGAACACCATCACCGGCACCAGCGAAGCCGACGTGCTGACCGGTACCAGCTCGGCGGATCTGATTCAGGGATTGGCTGGCAACGACTACATCGAAGCGGGCTCCGGCAATGACGTGGTCCGCACGGGTGATGCGACGGGCGCTGCCACACAGGAACTACTGGCAGTCTCGAGCTTCATGACCGCAGCGGATGCCAGCATGACGGACGCCAGTGGCCTGATTACCGTTGCCGATGCCACCCACAAGAGCTATGGCGACCTCGCCAACGGCGGTGCGGGCAACGACGCACTGATCGCCAGCGGCAGCGGCACTCACCTGCTCTACGGCGGCACGGGCAACGACTACCTGCTCGGCGGATCTGCTACCGACGCGCTGCGCGGTGGCGCCGGCAACGACCGCATCGAAGGCGGGGCAGGCAGCGACGTGATGCGTGGTGATCTGGGGGCCGACGTATTCGCTTGGTCGCTAGGCGATCAGGCCGGCGCCGCGGGCACCACGGCGGCCGCTGACGGCAACGTGCATGGCGTGGCCGAAGGCGTCGGTCTTTCAAGCACCACGGATCTGGTCACCGATTTCAGCAAGGCAGACGGCGATGTTCTGGACCTGCGCGATCTGCTCGTCGGCGAAAATCATCTGGGGCTGGATACGGGAAATCTGAACAACTACCTGCACTTCGAGGTCTCGAATGGCAACACGGTGGTTCACATCAGCACGACCGGTGGCTTCACGAGCGGAACCTACGATGCGACCAAGGAAAATCAGACCATCGTGCTACAGAACGTCGATCTGCTTCACGACGGGACGGCTGCGCTGCTCAACGACAACGCGGTGATCCAGGATCTGCTGAAGAACAACCGTCTGATCGTCGACTGAGTATGCGTGTTTATCCGGATGGGATGGAATCGCCATCCCATCCAGCGTGCCCTTGACTAGACCAGTACCGGCCCGGTGACGCCGTCAAATCCGATCGACTTCAACGTCTCCATTTCGTCCGTCGTCGCCACGCCTTCCGCCAGCACTTGCAGACCAATGGCGTGTGCGATGCTGCACAAACCCTTGAGGAACGCGGCATTGCCCGGATTGCCTTCGAGTCCGCGAACGAAGCTGGAATCGATCTTCAGGAAGTCGAGCCCCAAATCGTGCAACTGTCCGATCTGACTGAAATGGTGGCCGAAGTGCTCAAGACCGACGCGGCACCCCGCCGCTTTGAGCTTGAGGCAAAGCGCCCGGAACTCGCCGATGTGCCTCAGAGCGCCGTTCTCCGCGACCTCAAGCCACAGCCGCGACGCATTGCGGCGGTCGGATGTAAGCAGGGCGAGGAGGCTGGTTCGGAATTGGTCGTCGCAGATCGAGCTTGCCGAAAGGTTGATCGCCAAGCCCGGCAGTTCAGGGTGCGTCGTCAACTCGCGCAAACCGAGCGTCACCGCGGCCAGATCAAGGCGTGGCGTCAGACGCAAGCGTTCGGCGACGGGCAGGAACTGTCCGGCGGGCAGCCATTCGCCCTGCTCGTCAAACATCAGCCTGAGCGGGCATTCGCGGTGCAACAGCTGCCCGGAAAAATCGGCGACCGGGAAGGAAATCAGGCGGACCCATCCGTTATCGAGCGCACGATGGATCAGGTCGGTCCATTGCTTGGCGGATCGTGGCTGAACATCCCCGTCATCCGCTTCGGCTTCCCTTATGGAATCGATGCCTTCCGCCTCGGCGCTTGCAAGCGCGCGGTCGGCACGGGCGAGCAGGGCGCCCAAGTCCATGCCATGAGTAAAGCGGCAGAATCCGATCGAGGCGGTCGTTTTCCCGTCCACAAAAGGTCTGGCCACTTCTGAGAGTCGCGCCAGAAGCGAGGCCGCCGACGCGCGGCCGCTGACTTCGCCCGGCAGCATCACCGCAAAGTCGGCGCCATTGAGCCGTCCGGCAATACCTTCGGGTGAAAGCTTCGAACACAGGCGGATCGCGTCGGCAGCGTGCTTCAAGAGTTCGTCAGCGGCTTCCCGGCCCAGGCGGCGGTTGATGCCGGCGAGGTCGGCCAGTCGAATCAGCAGCAGCGTGCCACCGAACCCATCTTCTGCATCCAACGACTGGCGCAGACACGCGACGAAATGCGTGCGGTTCGCCAGCCCGGTGAGAGGATCGAAATTGGCCTCGCGGCGAACGCGTTCCAGGCGTGCTGTTTCTTCCTCGAAGAGCGTCTTTAGGCGACCGACCGTTGTGTTCATCGCCGAGGCGAGTTTCCGCAGTTCGGGTACCTTCGGTTCGTCGATGGTGATGAAGCGGCGCTCGGAAATGGCCGTCGCCTGGTCGATGACCGCCTGAAGCGGTCTCTTCAGCCGTCGCAGGATCAAAGAACCGAGGTAACCGCCGAATGCACAGGCGATCGTCAGCGCCATCATCATCTGCAGCGCGCTGTTCCAAAGGGCGCCATAGGCGAAGCGCTTGTTGCTGACCAGCGTGATCGTGCCGAACTGCTTCCAGCCGTCGCTGATCTGAGCCTGCCCCGGTGTCGCGAGGATTGGCAACTGGCTGACGAACCATTCCGGCGCATCCACCTCACCGCGTGGCGCGCTGCGCTCAACGACTATTTCACCCTTGGGATCGACGACGCGGATCAGTTCATAGTGGCCGCTGTCGAACAGCGCACTGACCGTCAGTTCGACCGAAACCGCATCCGGCTCGCTCTGGCTGAGCGAGAGCGCCAGTGCTGCGGCGTTGTCCGAGTTCTTGATCGAGAGCTGCGATTCAAGGTAGGCGCGCGCGCTCAGCATCGAGGCGAGAAGACTCCCAGCCAGCGCCAGCAGCATGCTGACGATGATGGCGAGCCAGAGTTGGCGATACATGGACATGATCGGTTTCCTTTTCCTGTGTTTCTTTGCTCTTGTTCTCTAGTCGTAGCCTTCGGCGAGGATGCGCCGCAAGACGTCTTCCCAGCGTGACAGTCGGCCGATGCCGCCGGCTGAGGCTTTATCCCGGCCCGAGGCACCGGCGAAGATCCCCGCGCTGTTGAAGCTGAAGACCGGCTTCAAGTCGGGGCGCTTCGATGCCGGCAGAATCTTCGTTTGCAGGTTGTAGAGCAGCATCGGCTCGGCGTTTGGCGACGCATAGTAGGCGAGCACCATGTGCGCCACCTGGATTGGTCCGTCCGGTGTCTTCAGCGTGGCCTTGACGTAGATCAACCTCAACTTGTCGCTGGCGATGCCTGCGCGGCGCAGCGATACATACTTGATGATGGCGAAGTCTTCGCAATCGCCGCGTCCCTGGCCAATCGTTTCGAGCGGCGTCGCCCAGTAGTCGCTCTGATCCCAGACTGAACGATCGTCCTCGAAGGCAATCTTCTGGTTGATGAAGTCGTTGATACGCTTGAGCTTCTCGGCTTCGCCAAGCGCGTCTGCGTCGCTCGTCGTCTTCAACCAGTCGTTGAGCAAAGCGACCCGCTCCGGGCCAAAACGGGCTGCGAATTGTTGCCTGAGTTGGGCCGTGTCGAGCGCTACGGCATACATGGTTCCCGCCAAAAGCACACCGAGGATTGCCCCGGCAGCGATCCGCAGCAGCCCAAGCACAGGGGCGATGCGCGGGCGTGTCGGCGGGGTCAGTTGTGCGCGCATCGGCGATCTGGCGGTCGGTCGTGTTGAGTGGTGACTGTTAACAAGTGTAATCGCTGTGCACTAATCCACGACGGGCTTGAGGGCAAGTCAGTATAATTCGTCCTCTTTCTCAATAGCTTACGCGAGTTTATTGCTTGCAAAGGAAAAGATGACCCACCTTGCCCGAGCCCGGATTGCCCTTCTGATCGCCGCCTTGTTCTCGACACCGCTTGTTGCCCAGGAGTCGCCTCCGACGGTCGAGCAGAAGAGCTCTTCCGCAGTGCAGGAAACGCCTGTGTCCTCGCTGAAGGACGCGGCGCAGATGGCCGTGCTCAAGAGTCCGGAGGTGCTGTCACGCTGGCACGCCTTCCGCGAGGCCGAGGAGGAGGTCGGCGTGGCGCGCGGCGGTTTTCTTCCCAGAGTCGATCTGTCGGCGGGCACCGGACAGAACGAGCGTAAGCAGTCCGAGCTCAACATCGACCAGTCGTACAGCGGCAGCGAAAGCACGCTGAGCCTGCGCCAGATGCTGTTCGACGGCTTTGCGACGTCGAACGAAGTCAAGCGTCTTGGCCGAGCCAAGCTCGTGCGTTACTTTGAACTGCTCGACGCCTCGGAGAATGTTGCAGTCGAGGCCGCGCGTGCCTATCTCGACGTGCAGCGGTTCCGCGCCCAGGTCGCGCTCGCCGAAGATAACTACATCCAGCACCAGGCCGCGCACGAACAGCTCAAGAAGCGCGCCCAGTCCGGCGTCGGCAAGCGCGTCGACGTCGATCAGGCGGCCAGTCGGCTGGCGCTCGCCGACGTCAACCTGACGACCGCCTACGCCGACCTGCACGACGTGACGGCGCGCTACGTGCGCATCGTTGGGCAGCCGCCGGCCAAGGATCTGCCACCGCCGATGCAACTTGCCCAGTCCTTCCCGAACAGCGCCGACGCGGCGCTCGCGGTCGCGCTTAAGAACAATCCGGCGCTGCGTGCCAGCGTCGAGAACATCGAAGCGTCGCAGTACGATCTCGACGCCCGTCGTGCGGCCTTCATGCCCAAGTTCGATCTCGTCGCCCGCCGCGATGACTACAGCAATTACGAAGATGCCGGCTCGCGCGACGATACGCGCGTCGAGGTGCGCATGAGCTTCAACCTGTTCAACGGCGGTTCCGACGCCGCGCGCAGCCGCCAGTACCGTGAGCGAAAGAACGTCGCGCTTGACCTGCGCGAGAAGGCCTGTCGCGATATCCGCCAGACGTTGTCGATCGCCTACAACGAAACGCAGCGGCTCAACGACCAGCTCTCCTACATCGCCCTACAGGTGGCGCTCGTTGAAAAGACGCGCACCGCCTACCGCGATCAGTTCAACATCGGCCAGCGCACGCTGCTCGATCTCTTGAACACGCAAAACGAATACTTCGACGCGCGCCGTTCGCAGGTGAATGCCGAAGCCGATCTGTCGATCGCCTATCTGCGCAGCTACGCCGGCATGGGCAACCTGCTTGAACGCTTGGGACTCAAGCGCGTGGATGCCGATAACGTCCCGGCGGAGGACGAGCTGACGCCGGTCGATCTGGCGCAGATGTGCCCGCCGACGCTGCCCGTCGATACCGCACTTGATCGCGAAGCGCTCAATCGTAAGGCGCGCGAGATGCTTGACGGCAAGGGCGGCAACTTCCTCGGCGCCCGGTCGCCGGCGGCCGAGCCGGTTGTTGCGCCAGTGGCTGTTGCGTCGGCGCCTGAACCCGTCAAGGTCGTGCGCCCAGCGGCGGCCGATACGGTCGACTCGCAGATCGCCGCGCGCACCAGCGCCTGGGCGTCCGCCTGGGCGTCGCGCAAGGTCGGCGACTATATCGACTTCTACAGCGCCGACTTCACGCCGGAGGGCGGCATCGCCCGCGAGGACTGGGTACGCCAGCGCGAGCAGCGCATCGGCAAGGCACAGCAGATCAGCGTCGAGATCCGCAATCCGCAGGTGATCAGCGAAGCGCCCGACTCGGCCATCGTCACCTTCCGCCAGCTCTACAGCGCCGACACCTACGCCGATACGTCGGAAAAGACGATCGAATGGCGCAAGGAAGGCACTCAGTGGCGCATTGTGCGCGAGCAGGCGCGCACCATCGCACAGGGGCAGTAATTCCATGCCCAAACAATCCGTGACTTTGTCCCCCAAGGGGATTTCCTGCGGGGCATCGACTTCGCCTCGCCGTGCTACAGCACTGTCTTCGGCTCGTCTTCGCGTCACGAATGATCTGGACATGGAATAGGGCGCCTGCCAGGACCGGCGTGCGCCGGTCGGCTCCGGCGGGCTGCTAGAATCGTCGCTTTCCAGACGATTCCGAGCGGCCATGCATCCCGATTACCTTGAAAAGATACTCAACGCGCAGGTCTACGACGTCGCGGTGGAGACGCCGCTCGACGCCGCGCCTAACCTCTCGGCGCGCCTCGGCAACACCATTCTCTTCAAGCGCGAGGACATGCAGCCGGTGTTCTCCTTCAAGCTGCGCGGCGCCTACAACAAGATCGCCCGGCTCTCGCCGGAGAAGCTCAAGCGCGGCGTGATCTGCGCCTCGGCAGGTAATCACGCGCAGGGCGTCGCGCTGTCGGCGGCGAAGATCGGTTGCCGCGCGGTGATCGTCATGCCGACGACGACGCCGCAGATCAAGATCGACGCCGTACAGAGCCGCGGCGGCGAGGTCGTGCTTGCCGGCGAGTCCTACGACGAGGCGTATGCGCACGCGCTGGAACTGGAGAAGCGCGAGAAGCTG
>RRZU012632291.1_pt1 | contig 10671 bp, 10 predicted proteins | sample 2165561 | NCBI WGS metagenome assembly RRZU01 (sample SAMN10456909, study PRJNA506462) | wastewater metagenome | isolation source: wastewater sludge | place: USA: Moscow, Idaho | reverse complement strand
TTACCGTGTAATCATGCTTAGTCGTCGTCATCTTTGGCATAGGGATTCTGAAAAAGTATTGCTCGCTTGCATTGCTTAATGAATTTTTTGTGCATCTTTGTGTGGGTGATTTGTTTGATTGGGTCGCCCTTGCTCCCATTCTCGCCCTTTGGATTGGTGGCATCTTACGAGATCCAAAAAGTGTAAGAGAAGAAACAGCTAAGCGAGTTTTTAAGGCTCTACATCAAAAAACAGACTTTAGATAAACTATTTTGAAATTATTCAGTTAATGTATCTGATTTCGTATAAACTGCTTTATAATTATTTTATAAATATTAAAAATTTAGGAGTATGTCGTGTCTAATAGTTTAACTGGTGTTGAAATAATTGGTGGTGGAAGAAATAAAATTTCCGATAGCAATATAACAGTAAAAGGTAATGGAAAAGGAATCGTACTAGATAACACTTATGACAACCAAATCAATAATGTTAATGTGCTTTTAGAATCTGAAAAACAATTTTTTTCGGATCTAAAGTCTTTTTTAATTGATATCCAAGATAGTTCAGAAAATCTAGAATCTAACAAAACCTACAAACAAGAAGCCATTGATCAAGTTCAAAAAATTATTGATCTTAATGATAGAAATTCATTTAAAACAAATACTTTAGACCTTATATCTTTACTGAGTAGTTGGATAACAATTAAAGCAGCTTTAGTACCAGTATTATCACCTTATGTCACAGAGTTAATTAAATTAGCAGCAGGTTGTTAAAATGGGAGGGGGTATTTATGTTGAAAGTAGTACAAATATAGTTATAAATGACGTTACAGCCATTAACTGTACTACAGCTATTTATGCTAATAATACAAACTTATTGCAAGTTAATGGACTCAATACTCAAGGATGTACAAAAGGAGTGGTGCTAGATAATTGCTGGGACTCTGACCTCAAAAATTTAAATATTGAAAGTGCCAAAAATAAGCTTTTCTTAAAAGAAAATTTGTTATCCCAATTAGTTAAGTTCTTTATGTATAAATACTAGCTAGTTCCCCTTAATGCTAAAAGGGGTCAGAACAGAAAACGGAAAATATAGGGCGGTAAGTACATTTTTTTAATTCTATGTATCTGTTATCAAAAAACTTTATTGAAATTCTTTAAATTGAATTACATGCTATTAGTCTCAATTAAGAAGGCAAAGCATAGAAATATAAATTATTGATTTTACTGAATTTATTATCACATAAAATTCCTTAGCGTGCTATTTTCTCCGAATTCTGTGCTGACCCCCTGTTGTGCCTTGGATAAATCAATTTCAGGAAAACCCTGGACCGATTCACCCGCTTGTAACGCATCAATACAATAAATTATCGCCCGCTCAAACAAGCGATAACGTACCCTCGGCATCTTAAAAAATTGGTTTGGTGGCGTCATTAGGTTAGCCCTCGTTATGGTTAGTAAACTCTAAAATACCGCTCATTTAAACAAATCGCCTTGACCGTTTTTCTTAACGTATTGCGTTATCCAATCTCGCAGTAATTGGGCTTGCATACGGTTATTGGCTTTTGCTATTTTTTTGAACTGCTTAGCTAGGTCGTTATCTAGTCGCACTGTTAGCGTGGTTTTTTGGTTTTGCTCACTCATGGCTCACTCCAGTAAATATCTTCAATTGCATCATGGTAACGTTCGTATAGCTCGACATTGAGACCACCCGCCATACAAGCCTTTTAAATAAACTCTTGCCAATTAGAATTCAACTGGTTTCTGTACTTATGAGTATATCATCATTTGATGATATGATGATTAACGCTCGTCCAACGTATCAATGAAATTAGTAATAATTTCGGTCATTGTCTTGTCTTGATGCATTGCATAAGCTTTTAGCTTATTACGCTGTTGCTTACTAATGTTCAAGTTTATACGCACTAATTCCGAATTATCTTTTAAATCTGATAGCTTCACTTGGTTAGTCGGCTCGGCTGTCGCACTTGGTCGCTTAACTGATAATTTCATAATCTTTCCTTATTTCAAAAAATTATTGATTTCATTGGCTAGGGCGTTTATCTCGGTGACTGGCTCACTACTTGCTCTTTCAGTATCAAATATCGTTTGCCCTAAACTCGCTGAATATGGGTAGCAAGTACGCTGACCAATCGTGCTATTTAAAACAGGCAATTCAAAGTCATGAATGATTTGCGACACTTCATTACCAATTTTTGTATTTTTGACAAGCCTTGTTAGCACAATACCTACTCTTAGATTTCGGTTGGCGGTCATACCTTGCTTAACAAGGTCAATCAAATTACTACTCGCCCAAACGTCAAAAGGGCTAGGTTGCATTGGTATCAAAATAAAGTCACTTGCCCTAATCGTTGCGGTAGCAATCTCAGTGGCTTGGGGTGAGCCGTCCACGATGATGTAATCATATTTACCTATAACCTTTTTTAAGTCTTTATCAATACTGACCTTATCTAAAACTAACAGGGGTATCGGGTTGTTTTCGTTTGCTGATTGCCAATCTCTACTTGAACCTTGCTTATCACTGTCAACCAATAAAACACTATGCCCCATGAGTTGATAAGCTCTCGCAAGATTGATTGCGATTGTAGTTTTACCACTACCGCCTTTCTGATTTAAGATAGATATGACTGGCATTAATCAACATCCTATTATTATGATAATGTGATGAAATGATGATATCATCATATAAAGATATCATCAAGGTAAATATCTAAAAGCTAGTTATATCAAGACTTGACGAAAATAAATATTTTAGAAAATATCAGTAGGGGAGGAGGCTGATTGCTCAATGTTTGCACCAGATTGAATAAAAAAACCTATCTGATACGGTCATACCAGACAGGCTCAAAAGTCGCTCTATTATCCCTTCAATAAGTATTATTTAAAATATAGCTGTTACTTTGCTATCTAATTCATTTTCCAATTTATATAATCTCTCTATGTTAATCTTACCAAGATTTTTTAATTGGTCTTTGCAAAATTCGTGAATTTCTTTTGATTTTTTGGCAATATCTTGGTGTTGTTGCAAGGTACTATCAAATTGTGGGATAGCTAGATATTTTAAAACATCAGTGCCACGATTCGTTTCTACTGCATATCCATCAATAATGTTACGGATAGTTGGGCTATTAATAATGCCACAAACAAAATGGGCTTCATCTGCTGATTCTAGGGCAAGATACAAGATTTTTGAATCAACCATGATTATTTTATCTGCCCCTAAAACACTATTATCATAGTCAATTAAGCTTTCTTCTGCATTACCAACAACTACCGCAGACATACTGCCCGTTTGCTCTTTCCAAAGAACTTTATAGGGTGCATAAGTATATTCGCCTACATTATCCAGTCTATAAAAAGGGTTTTTTTCGGGGTTAAAGAATTTGCCGTTTTGTACTCGACTATCAAATAATTCTTTTTGGTAAAATTCTAACCAGTTATAGGTCAATGGGTGTTTTTCTAACAATTCAGTTTCTGGAATACCATATTTATGATGTTTGCTATGTGGCACTAACATATATTCATTACTTGCTACATACCATCGTTGAATGTTACGTCCACCTAGCATTGGGTAAATAAGGTCAGTTTCGACTATGCCCTTGTGTTCGCCTTTTTGCAAAATATCTAATCTTCGTTGGCGTGAAATGTCATTAACAATAACTGCCTTACCATCTTCTGCAGGGCTACAAGCAACTGGTTTTTTGAGAATATAAACGCCTTTCGCCCCAGCAGGCTCAATACCTTTTCTGCCATGATAAAAGCGTTCCTTATCCATATCCAGAACTTTTTTAGATAGGTTTAATTTATTTCCTTCAAGCGTTAGCCATGATGATTGTGGATCAATACTTGATACAGGACTAGCTGATAAGACTTGACTGTTAATCATGCGACTAACATCAGACCATTTAGCGTGACTATCAAATACTGTTTTCTTGGTAGCAAGATAATTCCAATCGTTATAATTAGCCATTGGGTAGCTCATTTCTTTGCCTTTTTCAAAGAAAATTGCCATCGATGGGATAGTAAATAATTTGATGTTTGAAAAATCATCTAAGCGGTAAACGCTAAATGGAATATCTTGTTCCTTACGCACGATTTTGAACTTTCTAAAACCATGACCACCTTTAGATGACTTGATAAATGAAGCAGGTAATAAAAATCCAAGTTTACCGCCTTCTTTTAAGTAATAATCGACAGCAACGTAAGTAACTGCCATACCAAAGTCATCATGCGTGGTTTTTTTGTCATAGGCGTTTTTCTCAAAAATACCATAGCTTTGCCATACTTCAAGTGTACCTGTGCGGTAAGTCTTACTCATTGACTTCCAACTTATCCAAGGGGGGTTGCCAACGACATAATCAAACTTATCATCAATCATGATAGGGGCAAAACTATTCTTGAAAATTTTTCCCCAGAATGAATTTTGTGAAGCACGATGTAATTCACATAATCTATCAAACAAGACCTGTGATAAAGCTATTTCATCTTCACTGGTTATACCAATTTGTTTAATTTTAGCTATAAATACCTTGTTTGCTTGTGAGTAGTTAGTAGTATCTGCCTTTAATACCATATCACTCAAAATATCAAGGAAGTCATGGGCGATTGATTGTGTAGTGAACTTAGGTAAGACAAAATCGCCTAAGTGGGTCTTGATTACCAGTTCATTTGTACTTTGTTCAGAATAGACAACTGGCGTTAAAACTGAATCACTAATATAAATTGGAATATTAATAGGACTGGTAATAATTGTTGGTGAACTACCTTTAATGTTTGAAAATAAGGCTAAGATATAGTTAGCTTTAGCAGATACGGCTGAAATAGGGTTAATATCAAAACCAACAACATTATTAACTAGCATTTGTATTTTTTGATAATTATCTAAATCAGTTTGGTTCACGATTGATTTAATCGCTTGTAGTAGAAAAGCACCACTACCGCAAGTTGGGTCACAAATACGCTTGTTAATATCACCATCAAAACCGACATTGTTCAAAACAAACTCAACCGCCCAATCAGGGGTAAAATATTCGCCCATCAGATGACGTAATTCTTTAGGTATCAAACTCATGTAAACTTCTTGCAAAATATCTTGCATGGTTTCTGGTTTGAGAATATAAGATGACATTTCAAACTGATTAAGCATTTCAATCGTGGTATTGATAACTTCCATTTGAAAATTAGTCGAATAGGTAAACCACTCGTAAAAATGAATTTCAAAGAAGTTTGATACCAATGCTTGTTGCTGTTGGTTTCGACCTTCAAATAGGTCATTTAATGCAGGTTTTTTAATAATACTTTGTTGTTCAAAATTAGGGTTTATCAACTCTTTCAAGAAGTTATTGATTAATAGTTTAATGACGATATTAAAATAGGTTTGTAAACAGAATAGGTATTTTTTTACGTCAATTACTTGATCATCTGGTAGTTGATAAAGCTGTTTAATACTATCCGCATATTGGGTAAAACCTGTTTGTTCATCTTCGTTACCATACAGAACACCAAAAACTCTATCCCATTCATTATATAGGGTAATAACTCGTGTACTTGGGTTGTTGCTATCAAAGTCCTTTATAAGCGTACTATAAATACTGGAAATATTTTGACGAATAATATCCTGTTTTGGATTGATTACTTTGGTTAGATTGTTCTTATTAAGTACAATTCTATCAAATTGCTTAAATAGCAATTTAAGTCGCTCAATCCCAGATTGCATATCAAACTTATCATAAACGAACTCTAGCGGTAACTGTAATTCAGAAACGCTTTTTGATAGGCTACCTTTGATAACAGGTACGGTTTTTATGTCATAAGTTTTTGCAAAACGGGCAAAGAGAAATTTTTTACCATCAAATCCAATACCAACTTGGCTCGTGAGTTTATCAACCATCGTTTGCATATCGTCATTGGTATCAATATCGGCTAATTCGAAGATATATTCGTAAAGTCCACTATCATGTTCATTTCTTCCAAATAAGGCTTCCTCAATACCTTTTTGTTTATCAAAATATCCAAACAGTTTAAATTCGTATGCCATGTTTTGAAAGACTGCGTCTGCTCTACCGCCTTTAATAAAGCGTTTTTCATTTTCATAATGCCCTAAAAGATTTGGGGCAAGTACCTTGATGATTGGATTGGCGATACTGGCATAAAAATGGGTTTGCACATCAGATTCATTGTTGAATATCTTGGTGTTAAAATCATTAATAAGTGATTGGGTATTTAGCTGTTGTGTATTTCTTAAACTACTCACTGTCATTACCTTAGTTTTGGAAGTATTAGGCATTATAGATATAACTAAGTTTGGTCACAATAGGTAGGAGATAAAAAGTTAGTTTCAACAATGAACCAAAACTAGGTGGATTGCTACTAGATAGGCTGAAATTAGCTCTAGCTTTAAATTTGGAAATTAACGCCCTTTATTTTGGCTAGATTTAGAAATGTGTCTTTTTTTATTTCTTTATCGCTAAAAAATCTGAAATTCTATCAGTCATCACTTCCCAAACTTCTGGTAAGATACCGCCCATGTCGTGAAGTGCTTTAATATAGCCTTTAACTAATAAACCTGCTTCGACTGGCTCAATTTCTTCACATTCTCAGCCAACTAAAACATCTGCCAAGTATTCTGTTGATAGTGAAGTTTCTTTATTTAGCTGATAGATAATACTGCTCAAAATGTCGTTCATCGTTGGCATACTGCGTCCTTATTTTTCAAAAATATCGTGATTATCTTTGTTACGTTCTGCGATCGCTTCATCACGCCACTGTTCGATTTTACTAGATGGTAGGTGCTTATAAATTGTTGATTTCGGCATACTCAATATTTCGGCAACTTCGGCATGAGTTTTTCCCTGTAGCAACAACTCTTTGGCGGTGGCGATTTTCTTTTCGCTAACGCCTTTTTTACCCCAACTGGCTCTACCATCTTTGGCGATTTTGGCATGGATACCCTTTTTGGTTCGTTCCTTGATAATTGCCCTTTCAAATTCAGCGATTGAAGCCATAATACCTAGAAACAACTTTCCGCTTGGGGTAGTAGTATCAATACCGCTATCATGAATTGACTTAAATTTAACGCCTTTCTCGTTTAACTGCTCAATAATTTGCAATAAGTGAAGCATTGACCTAGCTAGGCGGTCAAGTTTTGAAATTATGATAGTGTCGCCTATAGTTACGGTATCAAGCAATTTTACAAGCTGTGGACGGTCTTTAACCGCCCCACTCTCAACATCAGAAAAAATCTGTTGCTCTGGCACACCATTAGCCATCAGTTCGGATTTTTGAATATCTAACCCGTACTTCTCGCTTTGGTCTTGGGTTGATACCCTCGCATAACCATAAATCGCCATAAAAACACTCTTAACCTGTTATCTAATACCTTAACCTAATAGATAAAAACTTATGTGTAAAGGTATTAGATAAAATAAAAATGGCGGTTTTATGCAAATTGGCGATTTTGAAAAAATTTATCCAATAGCAAGCTATTAGATAATGATAGACGCAAACGTTTCTATGGTCACTGGGGACATTGAATAAGAGAGGTCATGGATAACTCGGCAGGGGCTAGGACAAAAAAACGGGCTATAAACTGATTAGGCTTGCACTTGTGCATTTTTTCACAACATTTTTAACCACGCTGAAACGCTATTTCGGTGAACGTCTAACGCCGTTGCAATCGCTGATATTTTCGCCCCGTTGACAAACATTGCTTTTGCCTGTTCTCGCCTGCTGTCGTAGCTTGCTGAACGTGCTAGACCGCCTTTGCTACTGTCGCTCACTAAACCGCCCTTTCTGCCTTTTTCTGCCTGTTTTTCGCTAAATAGCTTAGTATACGCAACATAGCGGGGCGAAGTTTTGCAAAACTTAGCGATTGACCGACAAATAGCTTTAACTTCATTTAATAGCATAGGTTGTTCAAATCTACTGTTAAACTCAAGGCCTAACGCTAGTAAATGATTATAAAGGGCTGTGTAAGTCATTTTGTGGGCGATTGGATAAGCTAGAAAGCGTAAGTAATCGAATGTGTCACAGTTACGACCAAGCCCCGCAAAAGGGCTGATTTTGTCGTCATTTTTGGCTTTTTTGGGCGGTTTATTGGTTGGCTCGTCAAAGTCGATAAATTCGGCTAATTCGTTGAGCGTATAGCCCCCCGCACCTGTCAAAAATATATCCCATGTTTCAAAATCAAGCGGATTTTTAGCCAGACTACCGCCAAACGACATATCCCCGCCATAAAGCACATTTAACGCATATTGGATATTTTTCAAAAATCGCATGGGGTGGCTATGACTGCCTGTAAACATGGTCACAGGCTCGGTTAGCTTGATAAAGTATTGAACGTGACCGTTTTCACGGTTGCGGGCTATAAAGGTCGGTGTCGGCAGGTGTCTATCATAATAACGAAAAAGCAAATTTTCGTCATAGTATGGCTGTGTTGTGGTGTGTTTGAGCGGGCTGTCTATGTCGATAACAAGCCATTTAATGATTTGCGGGTGATTTGGTTGGATATACGCCTGTTTGCTTGCTATCGCTTTAGGGCATATTGTGCAAGAGGTTTTAACGTGACTACAATAAGGCTTTTTGGGCAAATCATCGTAGAAACTAGCAAGGGCGGGGATATCCTCCCAGCTGTCATCATATTTTATTTTTTGTAACGCATACACGGGTTAATCCTTGCATTTCACGGATTAACCCCTTAAAATAAGGGTAAGGAATTATCCTGTGAAATGAAATCTTGGTCGAGAGTATTTTCACATCAAGCCCTAAAGATTGCCGTCTTTGGGGCTTACTCATTTCTAGTGATTCTATTCTTTTTTTGAATGCTTTTCAATACCTAAATTTTTTAAGTAAATTTTATGATAAAAATGATAAAACCGCCTACATAGGCGGTTTTTTGGTTAATAAACCTCATTTTTTTATTTTATATTGTTAAATATATATTAACAATAATGATGTTTAAAACCTTAAAAATCTCTAATAGGTTTTTTAATTTAAAATCATACACTTAGGATATTTTGGCTATTAACTAAAAATTAACAGTTTAGCCGACCTCAAATAGCTGTACGTTTAACGCTGTATTGTCGCCAATTGCTTTAAAAAGTTCGTCAATTTCGTTTTGATTGTTACAAAGATACGTCATTATCACCCGATTTTTTGTCTTATGCTCGATGTCGTGCTTGGTATATTTGATATAACTTTCCATCATTTGCGTGACATTGCGAGTAGTGCAAACAGTATCAGTATCATTGACAGCCTTTGTTATCTCATCTTTGAGTAAAAAATAATCATCTTTATAAGCTTTGTTGAATCGCACCGCAAAAACCAAGTGTTTATCAGCGTCTGCCTTCTCAACAAGTCCGACAATCTCTTTAATTAACGCCTGTGATTGTGAGCTTAATTTCGGCTCGTCTTGCTTTCTACTAAACAGCTTCATTGTTGTTTTCCTCTTCTTCTTCGACAAATTCGACCTCGCTAGGGCGTATAAATTCAGCCCTAGCTTTCATGGGTAAATGCTTGTAATGTTGCGGAATATCAACGATAGCCCCCGCCCCATCGACCAACATTAACACTTTGCCCGCAGGCATTTGCATAAGTTCATTTTCATGCACAAGCGGGATTTCTTTTAAACCCGCCGGCGATACGGTTTTTTTGGTGTAAGTGCTACCATTTTCTCGCACCTCGGTGCTAAATTGTGTATTAAATTGTTGAGCGGGTATAGTCCCTGCTAACTCGCTAAAATACTTCGCTGATATGTTGTCATTGACACGGTAAATTATCTTGACGTCACACGCCCCAATCAAATTATTACTATCGTTTTCACCGTATTTTTTATATAACCCTGCCAATGACTGAATATAAATGAAGGTCGGTAGCTTGTAACTTCGCATTGTGTTGAATTTATCCGTCAATACGTCAATTTTGCCACCGTTTAGCAGTTCGTCAAAGATTAAAAAAACGTCTTCACGCTCACGATAGTTATTCATCAAAAGCCGTATAACGTGCATAACTGTGGTGCTGTAAAGACTTTCTGTTTCGCCCTGGTGCAACTGCTCAAACTGTAGAAAAATGGCTTGTTTAGGTTGTTTCAACACCTCTTTTAATGACACATCACTACTTGACAGATTGGTGTAAATGGTCGGATTGTCGAGAAACTCAAGGGCAGACAGCAAAGACGAAATACTAGACGACATAAACCGCTCATTATCGCCCGCTAGTCGTGCCTGTTTCATCAGCTTAGCGGGTATGTCGTCCCCCTCTTCTATAATTCGCTCGATTAGCTTGTTACCACCCTTAAAACCGCTGATATAGCTATAGACAGCGGGTAATGATACCGCCCCATTTTCGGATTTTAGGTGCAAAGCAACACCCTTTAAGATTTTTTGTGCAGTTTGGGCGAAGGCTTGCGATTCGTCAGAGGTGGCAGGAACGAGGATTTTTACCAGTTCGCCTATTTCGCTATCGTCAACATCGTCCAAGAGGTTGTATTTTAGGCTGTTTGGGTCAGTGGGGTTTATCACAATATCGTTATACTCAAACCTCTCTATAATGTCGTTAGCGTGCAGTGTCCCCCATATTTCGGGTTTGATATCGGTAACGACGTAAGACTTACCAGACTTCGACCAATCGACGATTTGAGCATAGATAAAATTTGTCTTACCTGTCCCCGATACAC
>RRZU011914476.1_pt1 | contig 10671 bp, 2 predicted proteins | sample 2165561 | NCBI WGS metagenome assembly RRZU01 (sample SAMN10456909, study PRJNA506462) | wastewater metagenome | isolation source: wastewater sludge | place: USA: Moscow, Idaho | reverse complement strand
GGACGCGCCCTGCTCGACCGGGTCCTCGACGCCGTGTCGGGGGCCGAGCAGGTAGTCGTCGTCGGCGACGGGCCGGTGCCCGCCGGGGTGCTTCTCACCCGTGAGGAGCCTGCCTTCGGTGGGCCCGCCGCCGGGGTGGTCGCCGGGGTTCGCGCCCTGCGGGCCGCGTCCGGCCCCGAAGAACCTCCCGCCGGTATGCCGGCGCCCGCGCCCGTGGTGCTCGTCCTGGCCTGCGACCTCCCCTTCGCTGCGGCGGGGGTGGCCCTGCTGCGGGCGGCCGCCGAAGGCGACGGCGAGCTGGCGGACGTCGACGGGTGGAGCCTGGCCGAGCCCGACGGCCGGCTCCAGTGGCTCTTCGGGCTCTACCGCGTCAGCGCGCTGGACCGGGCCGCGGCCGTCCTCGGCGACCCTACCGACCGGTCCATGGGCGCCCTACTCGGCGGCCTGCGGCTGCGCGCCGTTCCCGCCCCCGCCAGCATCACCACCGATATCGACACCCCGGAGGACCTGGACCGATGGACACCATGAGCCCCACCGACGAGCGCAGAGCCACCCACGACCTGGACGCTGAGCAGCGTCAGTGGCAGAGCTGGATCGACGCCGTCTGCGCGGACCTCGGCGTGCCGGCCGCGCTGGTCGACGTCGCCGCGATCCACGACCTGTCCCGCCAGGTCGCCCACGGGCTGGCCCGGCCGCTGGCGCCGGTGAGCACCTTCATCCTCGGGTTGGCCCTCGGCCGAGCGCTGTGCGGCTCGCAGCGGGCGTCTGACCCGGCGGCGCCCCTCGCGTCGGACCTGGCGTCGTCGCCGGCGTCGGGCTTGGCGTCGGTCCGGACCGATGAGCTGTCCCGGAGGATCACCGCGCACGTCTGAGCGTCCTCTCGTCTAGACTTGGCCGCAGCCCCCCGCGTGGTGGTACCTCACCGAACTCCCCCAGGGCAGGAATGCAGCAAGGGTAGGCGAGCTCTTCCAGGTACGCGGGGGGTCTTCCTCTGCCCCGGAGGGGGTCGTCCCCGCCCGGCATGCCGGGGCTTGTGCCTGGGGTCAGAGCCGCGCCGGTGCCTCGTCGAGCCCGAGGCTGTAGCCGACGCCCGGGGTCGACCGGGCCAGCCGAGGGCCGCCGGCGCGGACGACCTTCGAGCGCAGCCGGCTGAGGTGCACCTCCAGGACGTGGTCGTCGCCGGCCCACTGGCCCCAGACGGCGGTGACCAGCTCACTGCGGTTCATCACCCGCGGGCGGTTCTCGACGAGCAACTTCAACAGCTCGAACTCGATGCGGGTCAGCGACAGCACGGTGTCCCCGACGACGACCCGGCGCTGGCCGAGGTCGACCGACATACCGCCGAAGGTGTAGGTCGAGAGCGCCTTGCGACACCTCTCGACGCGACGGATCACCGCGTCGACGCGGGCCTGCACCAAGGAGCCCGACAGCGGTAGGTCGAGGACTCCGTCCGCCCCGCAGGTCAGCGCGAGAATCTCGTCGGCCTCGTCGCGCCGACTCACCGCCACCAGGCCGATCTCGCCGACCGACTGGACCGCCTGACGCCACGTGAGGAGCTCGGCATGGTCCGTCGAGACGACGACGACGAGGTCCGGCAGGGGGTCCCGGGGGAGCTGTTCTCGCTGCGCAGCGGTCAAGGTCGAGGTGTGGTGGCCGAGCGTCTTCAGACACGCTTCGACCTGTTGTGCGAGCGGCGACTCGTCGCTTGCGATGACAATCCTGCCCATGTCTCCCCTGTTCGCTCGGCCCCACCATAGGGGAGGGTCGGCCACCTCAGTGCCCATTTCGTCGCGCTCCTCACACGCGCTTGACCCCAGAAATGGGGACATTCGACGCGCGGGACCAGGGAGATCGTGCGACGGAGTGCCCGGCAGCCGCGATCGATGCTCACGTCGCTGGGAGGTGACGGGACACGTCGGACAGGGTCGTTCAGCTCCGCACAATTCGTGAGCACATTGTGAGCGGATTCCTGAGTCAAGAGGGCCTTAACTGCGGCAAGGTGTGATGTGGCTCGGGGGAGTCCGTCCGTGCACGACTGAAGTAGGGGCCCCCGCCATGCTTGCAGCAGAGATCTCGACCACCCGTCCGACCCGCACCCTGTGGGTCCGCGCAGCAGTGGTGGCGGTGATCAGCCTCATCGCGGCCATGCTCGGCTTTGCCAGCCCGACGTATGCCGCCAGCGGGCCTGCAACCTTCGTCTCCGATCAGGCGGACTACCCGCCGGGTGGCACCGTGGTGCTCACCGGTGACAACTGGGCGTCCGGGGAGTCCGTCCACATCACCGTCAACGACGACGCCGGCCAGACCTGGTCGCTGTCGTCGGGGACCGGTACGGCGCCGGCCGACCCGGTGGCAAACGACACTGGGTCGTTCAGCTACACCTTCAGCCTGCCCGCCTGGTTCGTCGCGAACTACACCGCGACCGCGACCGGCGCGACGACCGGGACGCTGACGACGACCTTCACCGACTCGGCAATCCAGAAGTTTGACCAGTGCGCCAACAACTTCGGCGACGGCTATCCGGCCACGAACGCCGATCCCGGCTGTCAGTGGATCAACGGGAACCTCAACGAAGGCAACGCGAACAACCCGAACGCCACCTACAACGAGGGCGACTCAACGATCCAGCGAATCGCCCTTGATGGCCTTGCGGCAGGGCAGAGCTACACCTTGATCTTCACCTACGACACGACCAAGAGTTCGAAGCACGCCTACGACTATCTGACCACCTACAACGCCTCCGAAACATGGGTGACGGGACCCGATCTTTGTCAGAGCATCACTGGCGGGTGCTCGCTCAGTGGTGCCTCGACCTTCCCCATCCCGGATGACCCGAACCAGACCTTCGACTCCGGAACCCGGAACTACACGATGTCCGGCGGCACCCTCACTGCAGCCTCCGGGGTTTTCCCGAGCGCCTATGCGGGTGACACCGTCGCGTCGATGAGTGTGACCTTCACCGCAACGAACGCCACGAGTGTCCTGTGGTTCGGGGCCCACGTGGCCAGTCAGCTCGACTGGGGCAATGGCAATGGTGCTGGCAGCGTCTCGGGCTCGCCATACCACGTCAGTGTCAAGTCATTGAATGGCGCCTCCCTGGGCAACCAGGACAACCAGATGTCCGCCGGTGCTGTGCTCACAGCCGGAACCGTCACCATCATCAAGGATGCGGTGCCGAACAGTGCCCAGGACTTCTCGTTCACGCTGACGAACGGGGCCACCTCCAGCAAGACGTTCTCGCTCGATGACGACAGTGACGCCACATTGCCGAATACCGTCACCTACAACGTGGCTCCTGGCACATGGACGCTAACCGAGAACGCAACCGTGAGCCCGTGGTCGATGACGAACCTCACGTGTACGGGCGGGACCTACGCGGTTAGCGGATCGACGGCGACCCTTACAGTTCTGTCCGGCAAGACCATCACCTGCACGTACACGAACAACTTCATCTATAAGAACCTCGAGGTCACGAAGACCGCGGTGGCGTCATACGACCGCAGCTACACGTGGACGATCGCGAAGTCCGTCGACAAGACGACGGTGAACACGACCTCCGGCAGCCCGGCGACCTTCAACTACGTGGTCACCGCGACCCCGACGGCGCACGACTCGAACTTCAAGGTTTCGGGCACGATCACCGTGACCAACCCCAACACCGTCCCGGTCCCGGCCGTCACGCTCGCCGACTCGATGACCGACGGCACCTGCTCGATCACCGGCACGACCTCGAATATCACCGTCGCCGCGGGCGGCACGGTGACCTTCCCCTACAACTGCACCTTCACCTCGAAGCCGACCGGCACCCAGACGAACACCGCCACGGCCACGTGGACCGCGGGCTCGCCCTTCGGCACGAGTGGCAGCGCCTCAGGCACCGCGACCGCCAACTTCGCCAACGCCACCGTGACCGTCTCGGGCAAGACTGTCCAGGTCACCGACGACAAGACCGACCCGGCCCACCCGGTGGTGCTCGGGACCGCCGACGCGACCATCCCGACGTCGCAGTCCTTCACCTACTCCCTCGCCAAGTCCGCGCCGCAGGGCGGCTGCGCCGACTACACGAACAACGCCTGGCTCGCCACCGACCCGACCCACCCGGCCTCCCAGACCGTCAGGGTCTGCGGCGGCGCAGCCCTCTCGATCTCGAAGACCGCCACTCCGGCGTACACCAGGACGTGGACCTGGACGGTCGACAAGGTCGGTCCGACGACCCAGCTCATCGCCGACCCGTCGAACGGTGACGTCACCGCGCACTACACGGTGACCGCGAGCGCCACGTCGACCGACTCCGATTGGACGGTGTCCGGCACGATCCACATCGCCAACCCCAACAGCGTTGCCGTCCCGATCACGAGCGTCACCGACGCCATAAGCGGCGGAAGTGCGACGCCGAACTGCGTCATCACCGACCCGGTGCCCAGCTCGCTCGCAGCGAACGACTCGGTCGACCTGGCATACACCTGCACGTATGCCACGAACCCCGGCACCGGCACGCTGACGAACACCGCCACGGTGAACTACGGTGCGAGCGGCTTCGTGGCCGCGGGCTCGGCGTCCGTCTCGGTGACCACCACGTTCGGCGGACTCCTGCCGGCGACGCAGACGGGCGACACGACGACGGTCTCCGACCCGAACGCCCCCGAGGGTACCTTCCCGGCCTCCGTGGCGGCTCCCGGCGGTAGCTGGTCCTACGACGTCACGTGGAACGTCGGCACGGCCGGCACCTGCCAGCCCTTCACGAACACCGCGACCCTCGGCACCGGGGCGTCGGACTCGGCCGACGTCACTGCCTGCCGCGCTGCGGACCTCGCTGTGACCAAGACGGCGACCGGCTCCTATGACACGACGTACCTGTGGGACGTCTCCAAGACGCTCGACGCGTCGGTCCCGGGGTCGGCTCCTGCCGGCACCACCGTCCCGCTGCCCTACGCAGTGGTCGCGACGAAGATCGGCCAGACGGACGCCGCCTGGGTCATCAAGGGCACGATTACGGTGACCAACCCCAACACCTGGGAGCCCGTCACCCTCCAGTCGGTGAGCGACTCGCTCAGCGTCGACGGGGCGACGTGCACGATCTCCGGTGACCAGACGGCCACGATCGCGGCCGGTGCCACTGCCATCTTCGACTACACCTGCTCGTATGCCTCGAAACCGGCGTCGTACTCGGGTACGAACACGGCGACAGTGACATGGGACAAGCCGGCGGCGCACACGGCCACCGGCTCGGCCCGCGGGGCGGCGGACTACACGATGGCCTTGACCAAGGAGACGGACAAGACCGTCACGGTCGTCGACACCTTCAACGGCGGCGACCCGGTGCAGGTGGGGACGGCGGACATCTCGGAGTCCCCGAAGACCTTCCCGGTCGACCGCTCGATCGCCCTGCCCTCCGGGACCTGCGTGAAGGTCACCAATATCGCGACGATCACCGGTGACGCCGGCACGACTTTGGACACCGCCTCGGTCGACAAGACTATTTGTGGTGGCGCGAACCTCACCGTGACCAAGACGGCGGACGCTGGGTACACCCAGACCTACCCGTGGTCCATCAAGAAGTCGGTCGACAAGACCTCGATCGTCGTGGCCGAAGCCGGCGACACGACGTTGCGCTACACCGTCGACGTCACACGGGGCACCCCGGCGCTGACAGCGTGGACGCTCACCGGTGAGATCACCGTGACCAATCCGAACGACTGGCAGGACGTCACGGTCGACATCACCGACGCGGTGGGCATCGATGGCCTCACCTGCACCGTCGCTGGTGGCGAGGGCGTCGTTGTCCCGAGGGCGACCGACGCGACTGCTGGTACCGCCAAGGTGTCGTACTCGTGCACGGTGGCCGATGGCGCGAACCCGGGGACCCTGTCCGGGACGAACACGGCCAAGGCCACGTGGGACAAGGGCGCCGCCTCGACCTCGGAAGGCTCGGCGACCGGTCAGGCCGACGTCGTCGGCGAGCTCACGGGCTCGGTCAACGCGTCCATCGATGTCACCGACCCGATGGCTCCGGCGGGCACGTTCACCACCTTCGCCGACTCCGGCAGCGTCAGCTACGACGTCGTCCTCGAGGGCACGCCCGGACAGTGTGAGCAGGTCGGTAACACGGCGACGATCACCCAGACCGGCCAGTCGGCCGGGGCCAGCGTCAACCTCTGCATCGTCAAGCCGCTCACGGCGTCGAAGTCGGGTGCGGGGACCTTCACCCGGACCTACCCGTGGACGATCGAGAAGTCGGTTGACAAGACGCGGGTTGACATCGCTCCGGACGGGGAGGCCACCTTCACGTACACGGTGACCGCGACGCAGGGCACCCCGGTCGACTCGGCCTGGGCTTTGACCGGCACCATCACGGTGGCGAACCCGAACGCCTTCGCAGCATCGGCGACGGTGACCGACACGCTGACGGGCTGCACGCTCAATGGCACCGGAAGCGACACCGCCACGGTGGACGTGCCCGGCTCCGGGTCCACGGAGATCAACTACACCTGCACGGGGCTGTCCTCCGCGGTGACCAGCAACTCCGCCACCGTGACGTGGACGGCGACCACGGACGCCGGCGCGCTGAAGGGCAATACCTCGGCCGACGGGTCGGGCTTTGCGTACACCGAGAACAAGTGGGTGGACAAGGACATCCAGGTCTACGACAACATGACCGGCACGGGCTCGAACTTGCTCGGCACGGCCGTCTGGGGCGACGGGACCTCCCCGGTCACCTTCGAGTACGACGTGACGAAGTCCGGCGGCGACATCACGCGTGGCCAGTGCAAGACCTACGACAACAAGGCGTGGGTGGACACGGCCGCGAACAAGTCGTCGGACACCCAGCAGGTGAAGGTCTGTGTCGGTGCTGACCTGCAGGTCACCAAGACCGCGACGACGTCGTTCACGCGGCACTACGCGTGGACGATCGACAAGACGGTCGACGACGCCAACCCGAAGATCCCGGCCGGCTCGAGCGTCACGTCGACATACAACATCGCCGTGACCAAGGCCGGCTACACCGACTCCGCGTGGACGGTGAAGGGCACGATCACGGTCAAGAACCCCAACGACTGGCAGGCCATCACGACCGATGTCACCGACGCGCTCGACAACGGTGGCGGTGGGTCATGTGTCATCACCTCCACCGGCGGTGGCATGGGCGTCGTCATCCTGGCGGGCTCCTCGGTGGACCTCAACTACGAGTGCACCTTCACGAGCCAGCCGGACTACTCCGGGACCAACACCGCGACTGCCACATGGGACAAGGGCGCGGCCCACACGGCCAACGGCTCGGCCATGGGCACCGCCGACGCGAATTTCGTGACGCCGACGGAGGAGCTCGACCGCACCATCACGGTCAAGGACACCCCGAAGGACGGCACGACGACGACCCTCGGCGAGCTCGACTACCTGTATGCACCCGACACGACCAACTACGGGGTCGAGCAGAACTACCAGGGCGTGGCCGGCACGTGCACGACGTACTCGAACACCGCGGACATCGTCGAGACGAACCAGTCCGACACCCAGGACGTCACGGTGTGTGTGGGCACGGACCTCACGGTGACCAAGGAGGTGACGGCCTCCTACAAGACCGAGTACTTCTGGTCGATCCTCAAGTCGGTCGACCCGGCGAGCCAGACCGTCCCGGCCGGCACCCCCGGTGCCTTCGGCTACGACATCACCGTCTCCCCTGACGGCAAGCGCGACTACGACTGGTCCTTGACCGGCACGATCACCGTGACGAACCCCAACGACTGGGAGGACATCACCGCTGATGTCACCGACCAGCTGTCGCTCGGTGTCGGCGGGACATGCACCGTCGAGGGTGGCCTCGCCGCGACGATCCCGGCCGGCGAGTCGAAGTCGTTCAAGTACACCTGCGGCTTCACCGGCACACCGGACCTGAGCGGAAAGAACACCGCGTACGCGACCTGGTCCGAGACCACGGCGGCGACGCCGACAGGCACGGCCTTCGGTGACGCGGACGTGACGATGGAGCAGATCCAACGCACCAACGACACCGTCACGGTGACGGACTCGCTCACCGGCCAGACCTACGGACCGTTCGTCTGGACTGACGGGGCGCAGCACATCACCTACACGCTCCACCCGACGGGCACGCCGGGCAGCTGCACCTCCTACAACAACACGGCACGGATCGTCGAGACGACCGGCGACGAGGCCTCGGCCACGGCCGAGCTCTGCGTCGGATCTGACGTCAAGGTGACCAAGAAGGCCTCCGGCAGCTACGACCGGACCTACCTCTGGTCGCTCGACAAGTCCGTCGACAGCGCCGCGCAGAACATCGGCGCGGGTGAGACCGCGACCTTCTCGTACTCGGTCACGGCCACGCCGCAGGGGTATGCCGACTCCAACTGGACGATGGGCGGCACCATCACGGTGACCAACCCGAACGACTTCCAGGCCGTCACCGTGGACGTCACCGACGTCCCGGGTGTCGGTGGCGGAGCGACCTGCACCGTCGCCAATGGCACCGGTGTCGTCATCGAGGCCGGCGGCCAGGTCGACCTCGACTACACCTGCACGGTCCCGAGCCAGCCGACGTCATACACCGACGGCTCGAACTCGGCCACCGCGACGGTGACCTCGGGGGTGGTCCCGACCACTGAGGTGGCCGTCACTGCCGACGTCACGTTCGCCCTGGCGAACGAGACCGACAAGACGGTTGTGGTGACCGACGACAAGACCGAGCCCGGGGCCTCGTATGAGCTCGGAACGGCCACCTGGAACGCCGCCGGCACCACGACGACCTTCCCGTACTCGCTGGAGAAGTCCGGCACGGTCGGGAAGTGCGAGACGTACACCAACACGGCAGTCCTGCAGCTCACCGGCGACGACCTCACCGACGAGCAGAAGGTCCAGCTGTGCGTCGGCGCCGACCTCACCGTCTCCAAGACCGTCGTCGCGACCTACGACCGCGACTACAACTGGTCGATTACGAAGTCGGTCACCAATGGCGCCGACATCACCACTGCCGACCCCACCTGGACCAGCCGGTACGCCGTCACCGTCAAGGCCGACGCTCCGGTCGACTCCAACTGGAAGGTCGTCGGCACGATCACGGTCACGAACACCAACGACTGGCCGGTCGAGGTGAACCTCACCGACGTGATCGACAACGGTGGAGTCTGCACGGTCGAGGGCGACGGCACCCACGCGGTGACCGCGCCCGCGAACAGTACGGTCTCGGCAGACTACGAGTGCACCTACTCGTCTGCTCCGACCACGTACACGGACGGGACGAACACCGTCACCGCCACGTGGGACAAGGCCAAGGCCCGCACAGCCACCGACAAGGCCACCTTCGAGGCGGATGTCGACTTCGCGATCGCGAACGAGACGGACCGCACGGTCACCGTCGACGACCCGCAGGCCGGGAACGAGCTGCCGGTGACCCTCGACGCCGTCGAGTCCGTCCTGCCGGCGACGATCACGTATGGCGTCGTGCGGACCACGCCGGCCGGCACCTGCGAGACCTACCCGAACACGGCGACCCTGTCGACCGACAACGGGACGGTTGAAAAGGCCGACGCGTCGGTGAGGGTGTGCGTCGGCGCGGACCTCACCGTGGAGAAGACCGCCACGGGCGGCTACGACCGCACCTATGCCTGGACCGTCGACAAGACGGCCGGACCGGCACGCCAGGTCGTCCGCGAGGGCGAGCAGGGGTCGTTCGACTACACCGTGACGGCCAAGCCGACCGGCTACACCGACTCCGGGTGGACGATGGGCGGCACCATCACGGTGACCAACCCCAACCTCTGGCAGGACGTCGAGGTCAGCGTCGCCGACGTGACCACCCTGGGTGCCACCTGCACGATCGACGGGAATGTTCCCACGGTCACGGTCCCCAAAAACGACAAGGTCGTCCTTGGCTACACCTGCGTCTTCGGGGCCGAGCCGAAGTACACGGGCACGAACACCGCCACCGTGACGTGGGATGCCACAGCTGCTCACACGCCCACGGCGTCGGCCTCCGACACCGTTGACGTAGCGGCGGCGGTCAAGACCGAGACGAACAAGACCGTGACCATGACCGACTCTCGGTACGGCACGCTCGGCGAGGTCACCTACCCCGACACGCTGACGAAGAGCTACTCGCTGCCCTTCGACGGCACTGCAGGGAAGTGCGACACCTACGACAACACCGCCTCGGTCGAGTCCGACGGGTCAACCCTGGTCTCCGACAGCGCGAGCGTCGAGCTCTGCGTCGCCAAGGACCCGACGGTGGCCAAGGCCGTCGACACCTCGTTCACCCGCACCTACGGGTGGACGGTGACGAAGTCGGCGGATGACACGACGGTCGAGGTCGCGCCGGATGGCTCGGTGGACGTCCATTACACCGTGACCGCCACCCCGGACGGCTACACCGACTCCGGGTGGACGATGACGGGCACCGTGACGGTCACCAACCCGAACGAGTTCACCGCCCTGACGGCAACCGTCAGCGACCTGCCGACTATCGGAGGCGGTGCGGTCTGCACCGTCGCCTACCCCGCTGGCGGCGACTCGGTCACCGTGCCGGCGGGCCAGAGCGTGCCGGTGGACTACACCTGCACCTTCGACTCGCAGCCGACATATACCGGTGGCGACAACAGCGCGACCGTGACCTTGACGCTGCCGACCACGGTCGGCGGGACCGACACGGTGACCGACACGGTG
>RRZU010687452.1_pt1 | contig 10671 bp, 12 predicted proteins | sample 2165561 | NCBI WGS metagenome assembly RRZU01 (sample SAMN10456909, study PRJNA506462) | wastewater metagenome | isolation source: wastewater sludge | place: USA: Moscow, Idaho | reverse complement strand
TCATATATTTTTCAAAAGCCAACACAACGCCGCCCGTCACAGGTAGCGCTCCGCCTGTAAAGCCGCTTCCGGCTCCCCTTGGGACTATCGCTATACGGTGTTCGTTGCAGTATTGCAAGACGCGGCTTACGTCGTCTTCGTCTTTTGGAAATACGACGGCTGAGGGCTCATATCTATTTTTTGTGGCGTCGTAGCAGTATGCTATTAGGTGGGCTTTATCATCAAAGCAGTTATCGTCCCCAACTATTGACTTTAGTACGGTTATATGTTTTTTATCCAACATCTTATTTTCCAAGAAGCTTTAGATAGTGTGAGTCATACTCTCTTACGCTTGATTTTAGCATTCCAAGATACCCCGTCTCTATCTCTCCCGTTCTTTTGAAAAATGGCGATTCAAACTCATTTTTGTTTTCAGTGGCAAAAGCTCTCTCTTCTAGTATCTCCATGCTTTGGCAGTCGGTGATATAGACTCTGTTTTTTATCGCAAAATAGATTGTTCCAACTGAGTATGTTTTACAAAAAGAGCTGAAGTGTTTAGCGTCCGGCTCTCCGATACGCTCCTTTGTCAAAAGAGCGGCAAACAAATCCGGATGCACCCATGTCTTTTTTTCGCTCTCGGCTATTTTTTGATAATCGGATTGATTTTTGGCGATTATAGTAGCCCTATCGTCAAATAGATAAAACAGCGCCTTATCGCCTACTTTTGGCAAAATAAGAGCCCTAGGAAGCGCGTCCTGCGCTAAATCCGTCATAGTTTCAAAGCTTATTTTTATTTCATTTCCACTACTCAGCGCTCTGGCGGAGGCGACTATCGCGTCTTTATTCGGAGTTATGTTTGAGACTACTATACCAGTCGCGCCTTTTTGGACGGCGCCGCCTTTTGCCAAGGCTCCTCTGCCATCAGAATCTATACTGATTATGGTTAGCTCTGTTCTCTCTTTTGCAAACGCCAATGAAGCTATCGCCAAGAATATTAGTATCAACTTTTTCATCTATCGCCTTATTTCAAAAATATCCAAGATTATAGCAGTGACCTGTTTACAAAATGTACTTAATACATTGAGTCTTTCGCAACTCTTCATATATATACAGCCGTTCATCGTCGCTATATATCATCACTTCAAGCGTTAGGCTAACAAATTTGCCGCTACTGGATTTGTTGGAGGGTGTAAGCGAAAACGGTTTTTCTTTTAAAATCCGCACTGTGTGCGTGTGCATTTCGTTCTCGTCTATGCCTATAATCTTATACTGCCAAGACGCCGGATACTCTATTTCTAGCTTTTTACCCTCTAATATATTCGCCACTTTTGCCTCCGATTTTGCTCTCTAGCCTTATATTGGAGATTTCCATGCTTTTATCTATCGCTTTTACCATGTCGTATATTGTTAGAAGCCCTATAGACACGGCGCTAAGAGCCTCCATCTCAACCCCTGTTTTACCCTCCATTTTGACAGTGACAAACATTTTAAAACCGGGTAGTTCGTCAATCTCTTGTATATCGCATTTGATGGAGGATAGAGCGAGCGGGTGACACATTGGAATGAGTTCGCTTGTCTTTTTGGCGCCCATTACAGCGGCTATGACGGCTGTTTGCAGTACCGGACCCTTTTTTGCGGTCCCCTCCTGCACCGCTTTGTACGCTTCTGCGCTCATTTGGATTGTTCCGCTGGCTATCGCCACTCTTACGCTCTCGTTTTTGTCTGATACATCCACCATTTTAGGTAGATTATTTTCATCCAAATGGGTTAATTCCATCTCTTATCGCTTTCTCGTAATCTTCGTATCTATTTAGGTTGGCAAGTTCGTCGCCGTCCTCTAGATTTACAAAAATTGTACCTATTTTCTCCAAAAGAAGCGTTAATTTGTGTTTATTTTCTTTTATCATCATTTCTAGTTCTAGGGTTATGCTTTTGTTGTAGACGCCTATTGTTGGGTGTATCTTATCTTTGTGCGCTGCGGCTCTATTTATAGCGGGATTTTGAAGCAGAGTTTCTATGGATTCTTCTTTGATAAACGGGGAGTCTACGCTCACAAAAAAAATCTCTTCGCACTTCAACATCTTAAAGGCGCTAAGCATACCAAGAGCGGGCGCAAAAAGAGTGTTTACATCTAAGCCGTCAAGCTCTTTTATATCTTCAATGATATTTTGAGCTTTTATATTGGGATAGCTTGGCGAGGTTTTGGCGCTAAGATACGTAGAGTCAAATATCAAAGAGAGTTTTTCAAACTGTCTTTGATATAGCGGTTTGCCCCAAAAATCAAGATATGCTTTGTCTACGCCAATATCCTCTCTCATTCGGGAGCTTTTGCCCCCGCAAAGAATTACGCATGGTGTTTTTAGCATTATCTTTTATTACCGCCTTAGCCTACTATTTGTCTCATTCTGCTTAGATTTTCATTTATGTCGCCAAAAATTGAGTCTAGCTTTGGATTTTGATTTGAGGCGCTCATCTTTTGCATCGCGCCGTCCATTTGCTCTCTTTTTGCCGCGCCAAACGCCGCCAAAGGGCTTGAAATCTGCGCTTTTTTTGACTTTAACATCTCAGAGGCTTCATTTTTCCAGCTCTCATAGTCGCCGCCATATCCAAGCTCTTCAGACGTTAGGTCGATATGAATAATTCCCGCCGTTGTATCAAAGCTCTGTTTTGAGGAAATAGGTTTTTGTGAAAATGAGAAATTTTTTGCAACTTCATCAGCTCCCTCAAAACCCATTACGCCCTCTTTGTCAAGACGCGCCAAAAAAGCCTGACCCGTTTGGATAAAGCCTACCGCATCATTTGTATCTTTAATCTTTTGAACAAAATTTGTTTGACTTGGCGCCTTAGTTTGCACGCTTGCCGTTTGTTCTGTTTCGCCTGTTTTTTTGATCTCTGCGTCTAGGTTTCTTGGCGTTTGCGCGCCTGAAACTGAAAACGGGTTTGTTTTTGTTATATAATCAACATTCATCTTTGCGCCCCTTCTTTTTTGGTTGTTTAAGGCTTTTAATGCAAAAAATATTCCCAAAATAAAAAATTACTAGGGCGTTTAAAAATATTATCGAAGATTAATAAGTAATACCGAATTAACTATAATATTTAATAATTTATTAAGAAATATCAAACTAAACTCACGGCGTTGGGGCTAACCTATCAAAATCAGGGGGATTAAATATGCAAAATAGCTGTCACGAGCCGATAATAACGGCATTCTCGGCTACGCCTTCATACGTGGATACAAACAAGGGCGAAAGCTACTATAAAGCTCTTTACGAGAAATGTAAAATAAGACTTGAGACTCTTAAAAGCGAAGAAACATCAAAGTCTGATTCTGACATTTATGAGATACTAGAAGCAAACGACGTAACAAGAAGAGATTTTCTAAAGTGGGTGTCCGCTACGACGGCTACACTAATGCTTCCGGCTTTTTTTGAGCCTCTAGTCGCAGAGGCGGCCGAGATGATGAATAGAGCTCCGGTGATTTGGATAGAGCTTCAAGATTGCGCAGGAAACTCAGAGGCTCTTCTTAGAAGCTCCGCTCCTAGCGTGGATGATTTGCTATTTGACATTATCAGTCTTGAGTATCATGAGACGCTTATGGCGGCGGCTGGTCATCAAGCCGATAAGCAGCTTGAAGATGGTATGCATACTTTTAAAGGTAAATACATACTTTTCGTAGAGGGTTCTATCCCTGTAAAAGACAAAGGTATATACGGCACCATCGGGGCTAGCGGCGAGACGTTTGAAGAGCATCTAAAAAGACTTGCGGCGGATGCGGCGGCGGTTGTAGCTGTCGGCTCTTGCGCCACATTTGGCGGCGTTCCGGCGGCGGCTCCAAATCCTACAGGCGCAGTTGGAGTTATGGATATTGTAAAAGGCAAGCCTGTTATAAATATTCCGGCGTGTCCGGCAAATCCGGCAAATATGGTCGGCGTAGTTCTTCACTATCTTCTTACAGGTACGGTTCCAGAGCTTGACCACTTGCTAAGACCAAAATTTGCGTTTGGATATAGAATCCATGACAACTGCGAGAGAAGAGCGCATTTTGACGCGGGCGAGTTTGTAGAAAAATGGGGCGATACAGGCGCAAAAAACAACTTCTGTCTATATAAAATGGGTTGCAAGGGTCCAATGACTTTTAACAACTGTTCTATTATTAGATATAACGAAGGCACAAACTGGCCAATAGGCGTAGGACGCGGCTGTATCGGTTGCTCTGAGCCTGATTTTTGGGATAAATACGCGTATGAAAGACCAATGGCAAACGCTGGTATCAAAGCTCCGGGCGGCGGCGTAGAAAAAGCTATCGATGAATTTGGTATGGGCATGGTAACCGCTGCGGCGATAGGTATAGGAATTCACGCGGCAATGAGCGCTTTTGCCGGTAAAAAATGCGGAGAAGGAGATAATTAATGAGCAAACACATAGTAATAGATCCAATAACAAGGATTGAAGGACACCTAAGAATAGAAGCCGTAATAGATGATAACAACACCGTTGTGGACGCTTATAGCGCATCCACGATGTTTAGAGGCATTGAAACGATACTAAAAGGCAGAGATCCAAGAGACGCGGGACTTTTGGCTATGAGAATATGCGGCGTTTGCACCGGAACACACTACCAAAGAAGCATAGAGGGTGTTGAGCACGCGTTTAAAGTTAAAATCCCTAAAAACGCTAGAATTGTTAGAAACCTTATTCAGGGCGCTCTTTATGTGCATGACCATATAGTGCACTTTTATCACCTACACGGACTTGACTGGGTAGACGTAGTATCCGCTCTTAGCGCAGATCCGAAAAAAGCGGTAGAACAAGCCACAAAAGTATCCGCCAAGCCATGGAATGTAAGCGAAGCAACCTACAAGGCCGTGCAAGAGAGAGTCGCTAAGTTTGTAAAACAAGGCAGACTTGGAATATTTGGAAATGGATACTGGGGAAGCAAGGCGTATAAGCTAAATCCGGAGGAGAACCTTATTATATTGTCTCACTACCTTGACGCGCTTGATTTGCAAAAAGATTTGGCGAAGATGATGGCGATATTCGGCGGTAAAATGCCACACCCGCAAAGCTTTGTTGTAGGCGGCGTGACATGTGTTCAAGATATTCAAAATCCGGCTCGTATAGCGCAGTTTAAAGATTGGCTCCAAAAAGGTCAAGACTTTACTAAAAACGCATATATTCCGGATGTTGTTTTGGCCGGAAAAGCGTATGCCGGCGAGGCGCTTGCAGGTGTTGGCGGCGGACTTGGAAGCTTTATGAGTTATGGCGACTTTAGACTTGACGACAACGAATTTTACAAAGCGGCTCTTCTTTTCCCAAGCGGCGTAGTGCTAAATAAAGACCTAAGCAAGGTTATAGAAGTAGATCAGGCAAAAATAGCGGAAGACGTCGCTCACGCTTGGTATAAAGGCACAACAGCGCTTCACCCGTTTAAAGGCGAGACAATCCCTGAATATACAGGTTTTGGCAAAAAAGAGAACGGTATAGCTTATTTGGATACAAAAAACAAATATAGCTGGATTAAAGCCCCAACATACGCGGACAATAGGGTAGAAGTCGGACCTTTGGCTAGAATGGTAATAGGATACGCAAAAGGCGACCAAAGAATTAAGTCGTATGTGGACGGTTTCTTTGCAAAACTAGACGCTCATGTAGGCGCAAAAGTTCCATTGACGGCTCTTTTTTCAACCGTGGGTAGAACGGCGGCAAGAGCTGTTGAGACGGAGCTAATGGCGGACGCTATGATGGGTTGGGTAGATGAACTAGCAAAAAATACGGCTAGCGGACAGCTTGACACATGGACGGAGTTTGATTTTGACAAAGTGGCAAAAGACGCTCAGGGTTACGGCATGGCGGAGGCTCCAAGAGGCGCTCTTGGTCACTGGGTAAAAATAAAAGACGGTAAAATCGAAAACTATCAGTGTATCGTTCCCTCAACATGGAATGCAAGTCCAAGAGACGCAAAAGGCAGAATGGGCGCTTATGAGGCTTCTTTGATAGGCACAAAAGTGGCAAACCCTGACCAACCGCTTGAGATTTTACGAACTATCCACAGCTTTGACCCGTGTATCGCTTGCGCCGTGCACATAGTAGACACAAAAGGCAAAGAGCTTGCGGTTTACAAAATATCGCCTAGCGCGGGGGTGTGCCATGTCTAAAATGGCGCCGGTCAAGAGAATGACCGTCTCCGGTCGGATAATACACTGGGTCAACGCTATTTCGATACTTGCGTGCGTCATAACAGGGCTTTATATAGGTCACCCGTATTATCAAAGCTTTATAGCCGATCCGGCGCTAGATAAGTATGTGATGGCTTACAATAGGCTGATTCACTTTGTGGGGGCGATACTACTTGATGTCACCTCTATTGTGATAGCTTATCTGTACTTTTTTAGTAGATTTGAAAAACCGTATAAAAAGCTTATCCCAAGCAAAGAGAACCTCTCTGAGTTTTGGGAGGTGTTTGTCAATCTTATGACGCTAAATAGACGCAAAAATTTTGATTCAAAACACGCCGATAGCTTTAATATCGTTTACTTTACGATATTTCATATTTTGCTTATTATGATGCTTTTAACAGGTCTTCAGCTTTATGTGCATGGGCTTGCGAGCGGCGAGAGTTCCGTTGGCGCTTGGTGGCCTATGCTACTTCACGTCTCTACCGATTGGACGCTTGCCATATTTGGCGGCAATATGGGCGTAAGGATTGCGCATCACACAATGATGTGGTGGATAATCGTATGGACAATGTTTCATATCTACTACCAAATATGGAGAACCATTTTTTGGAGAGAGGGAGACATCGCCATTGTGTTTGGCGGCGAAAAATTTGTAAAAGCTGATAAGGCTTGAGCGAGCGTAATCTTCTAATCGGCGTAGGCAACGTCCTCTTTATGGATGAAGGGGTCGGCGTTTACGCCGCCAAGTATCTTGAAAATAACTACTCCTTTGACGACTCCCTCGAAATCATGGACGGCGGCGTACTCGGCTTTAAGCTAATGGCGCTGTTTCAAGAGTATGACAATGTAATAATACTAGACACCGTATCCATCGAAGACGCTCCGGGAAGCGTTTATAGGCTTCCTTCCGAGGAGCTTTTGGGGCTTGGCTCATACCGCAAGACGGCGCACGAGGTGGAGATAGTGGAGATGCTCGAAATCTGCTCAATGTTGGAAAAAATGGCAAATGTAGTCATTATCGGCATTGTCCCAAAAGATATAGAGAGCGTCAAAAATGATATGACAAGCGAAATTTTGAGCGGTTTTGAGCTTTTTATCTCAACCGCTTTAGCCGAACTTAGCGCGCTTTGCGTACAATATGAAAAAAAAGACAACATCCAAATAGAGTGGATAATGGAAAATTTTTTCAAGGAGGGTTCGTTTGGTAATCAAATATAAGCTTGGATTTGACAATGAGAGCGACGATTACGCTTATTTAATATCGCAAATACTTCAAAACACAGACTCAAACGTCATAAAAACAGATAGCGAAATCATAATTTTTATGCAAGGGGGCGAAGAGAGCATAAAAGCCTCTTTTGCTCTTCTTGGCGAAGAGCTTCCGCTCTCTTTGTATCTATCCGGACAAAGCGTAGAAGAAGCGGCGTTTATGCCGCCAAATCGTCAACCGCTAAAAGAGGCTACATATCTTGCTATGTATCCAAGGACAATGAGGGAGCTTATAGATTCGCAAAGCAAAACGTATTTTGAGATAGGCGGCGACGTATCTGTGAATTCAAAACAGATAAATGGAGCCGACTCCTTAAAAAGCGCATTATCTGAGTGCGTTTGTAAGTTAAAAGAGGGCGGCAGGGTTTTACTTAAAAACGAGAGCGGAGCTACTCTTTTATCGTGCAAACCGCGTGATGGCGTTTTGCTTACAAATCTCAAAGAGCAGACTCTAAAAGAGTTTGACATATCAGTTGACGAGGCTTTGACGCTTAGCGCGATGGAGAGACCGTTTGTGATAAAAAGCGGCGAGCGTATGAAGATTGTATTTTTCGCAAACGACGCTTTGACCCTACTCCTTTGCAAAACAGCGATGGATGAAGGAATAGACGCCCTATATATAGACGTCGCGGGCGATGCAGATATGGTGATAGAATATACCGGAATAAAAAAAGACGCGCCAAAAAGAAGCGGCGTTTATTTTTGCAAAAACGATAGGTTTTTTGTCAACTTCGATTTTACGCCGGAAGCTTTGACTAATGGCGAAGATTCGCTGTTTTTTGATATGAGCATATCAAATAGTTTTGGCGTGTACGCCATAAAAAGCGGGATAGGGGTCAAAAAAATAGCCGGAGCTTCATTTTTTACCGCTGATATTTTTGAATCTATTAAGGCGGAGTTTGATTTTGGCGCAAAGCTTGCCGAAAATTTTGAGAGCTCTTTTAATGAGCGCGCTTTGGAGTTAAAAAAAATATGCTTTGAGAACAAAAGCGATATAGAAAACTTCTTTGACGCCGCGCAAGCAGCTATTGGCGCAACCTCTTTTGCCGATATGCTCAAAAAAGCTGACAACGCTGATGTGCAAGGCGGCGTAAAGCTTGACTTCGCGCTAACCAAAAATGAAAACAACGTTGCGCTAAATCTCAAAAAATGTTTTGCCTCCCTTCTTAGCTTCAAGCTTGGCGGCGTGGATGACGAAACGCTTGCTTACTCTGTTTTTGAGTCGGCGATAGATTTTTTGATACACGGAATAGATGAAGCAAAAAGAAGCTTTGAAGTAAAAAAACTTCACATCGGCGGCGAATTTTTGCTTTCAAGCGTATTCGTGGAAAAACTAAAAGCCAAAATCAAAAATGTAGATATAGATATGGCTCTCAACTCTCTTCCTGCAGACATTAAAAGCGTGTATGAGATTGCGAGATAGCCTGATAAGGTTTTTATAATGGATAAAAAAATAATAGAAAAAACTTTATTTGAGCGCCAACTTGTAGAATTTGTTCGTAGTATAAAGGATAGCATTAGCGATTCTAATGGTCAATGGACAATAAAAGGCTTTATAGATATTTTCCGAAATGTCCATACTATCTCTTCGGATACTAAAATAATTTCAAAAATATTAGAAATTCATCTTTTTCCTCAGCTTTTAGAGTTTGCAAAAAATATGGGCTATAAAATCGTTTTGACTAACCACCAAAACTACTATCCTGATATTTCATTTGTAAAAGAGGACGATGAAACGATTAAGTTTGCAGTAGATTTAAAAACAACATATCGTAATAGCGTAAAACCACACTTGTGTAATGGTTTTACGCTTGGTTCGCACGGCGAATATTTTACAAATCGTAAAAGTGGTAAGAATATACAGTTTCCATACGCATCGTACGGGGGTCATTTTTGTCTTGGAATTATATACGATAGAGCAGATCCAGCAGATATTGACGGGGCTAAAATACACACCGTTGACAGACTTGATTCCATAACATCAGTAGTAAATAATTTTGATTTTTTTGTTGTTGAAAAATGGAAAATAGCAAGCGATAAAAGGGGTAGCGGAAACACGGCAAACATAGGTAGCATAAACAACATAGATGATATTATTAATGGTAGGGGAATGTTTTCTAGGCTTGGAGAGACTTGGTTTGATGAATACTGGATGAACTATAAAAAAATAACCGTTCCTGATAATAATGGCGGCACAAAGATAATCTCTTCATTGAAAGAGTTTGTAGAGTATAAAAAAGGTGATATTTCCCTTATTGTTCCTAAGCAAAGCGCCAAAATATGAAAATATTTGTGCCTCCTATAAAATCACAAGGCATAAAAACAAAGCTTGTTCCATGGATAAAGACGATTATACCAAAAGAGTTTAACGGCAGATGGGTAGAGCCTTTTATGGGAACAGGGGCTGTTGCGTTTAATTTGGCTCCCAATAACGCTCTTTTGTGCGATATTAATCCGCATCTTATTAATTTCTATAAATCGCTTGCAGATGGATGTATTACAACTATAGAGATTAGGAATTTTTTGGAACAGGAGGGGGCGACTCTCGCCGCCAAAGGCGAGGAGCATTATTATAGCATTAGAGAGCGTTTTAATAGAGAGTATCATCCGTTGGATTTTCTATTTTTAAACAGGGCGGGATTTAATGGTATGATTCGCTTTAACCGAAAAGGTGGTTTTAATATTCCTTTCTGTCGTAAGCCTGAGCGTTTTGCAAAAGCGTACATAACAAAAATAGTAAATCAATCAGATAGGCTCATAAAACTATTTCGCTTAAAAAACTTTACCTTTAAATGTCAAGACTTTATGACGACAATATCCGAAACAGAGATTTCAGATATTGTTTATTGTGATCCACCCTACATTGATAGGCACGTTGATTACTATGGCGGCTGGAATGAGGATAACGAGCTTAGGCTTTTTGACGCTCTTAAAAATAGTAAATCAAATTTTGTTCTCTCTACATGGCATCATAATGATTTTCGTAAAAACGACTATATTGATAAAGTTTGGAATAATTTTGCAGTATACACACAAGAGCATTTCTATCATGTCGGCGGAAGCGAAAAAAATCGTAACCCTATGGTTGAGGCTTTGGTTACAAATCTTCAATCTGGCATAATTGCTGACGGTACAAAAATAAATCGCCAAAATAGTTTATTTACCGATAATTACCAGAGTATGTATATTGCGAGATAGATGCGTCAAGATAGAGGTTGGCGGCGTCATACAAGGGGTTGGATTTCGC
>RRZU011118166.1_pt1 | contig 10673 bp, 10 predicted proteins | sample 2165561 | NCBI WGS metagenome assembly RRZU01 (sample SAMN10456909, study PRJNA506462) | wastewater metagenome | isolation source: wastewater sludge | place: USA: Moscow, Idaho | reverse complement strand
ACTTCGATACGGTCAACTCCTGTTGAGTCGTCGGGTAGTATCATGCTAATGTCAGGCGAAGTGGATGTGATTGGAATCGATGAGGCGCAATTTTTCGACGACGGATTGGTGGATGTTTGTACGCAGCTTGCGAATCAGGGAATTCGTGTAATTGTGGCCGGGCTGGATATGGATTTTCGTGGGGTGCCTTTTGGACCAATGCCGGCTTTGTGCGCTGTAGCCGAAGATGTGTATAAAGTACATGCTATTTGTGTGCGTTGCGGAGCCCTTGCATATGTTTCGCACCGGTTGGTTGATAGCGATAAACGAGTTTTGCTTGGGGAAATGGCCGAATACGAACCTATATGTCGCGATTGTTTTAATAAAACAAAGGAAGAAAAGCATCTGGTCGAATAAACAGAAATCAGTTTTTCAAAAAAATAATGTTTCCGTAAAAAATGCTTTATTATGAATGTCACACGTCCTTATACTTTCGACAGAGTAGTTCGAATTCTTATCGGACTAACAGTGATTGTGTTGTTATTTCTGCTCACAAAGCGTTTGAGTGCGGTTTTATTCCCGTTTTTACTCGCATGGTTGCTGGCTTATATGCTGCATCCGATTGTGAGTTTTTTTCAGCATAAAGTAAAATTACGAAACAGGATTTTGTCGGTTCTGGTAACTTTTATCTTACTGGCAAGTGTGCTTACCGGCCTTGTAATGCTCATTGCCCCAATGATAAGCAACGAAGTGCTGCGAATGTCGGAGTTGATTTCGCTGTATGTGCAGGGAGTGAATGTGGATACTATTCTACCTGTGACATGGCAAAATGAAATTCGCGATTTTCTTTCGCAGCTTAATATACAGGCGTTATTTTCGGATCCGGCTTTGCGATCGGTTATCGAAAAAGTTGCTCCTCAGCTTTGGAATATTGTGGATAACTCGATTAGTCTTTTATTGGGTCTGACAGTGATTTTGCTTATATTTCTTTACACCATCTTTATATTGCTCGATTACGAAAAGGTTACTCAGGGCTGGTACAGCATCATTCCGAATAAATTCCGACCGCTTATTGTTGGCATTATGGAAGATATTGAAGATGGAATGAACCGTTATTTCCGTGGTCAGGCTCTTGTGGCATTACTTGTAGGCATTTTGTTCAGTATCGGATTTGTGATTATAGGACTGCCTATGGCCATTTTGTTCGGGCTTTTTGTGGGCTTGCTTAATTTGGTTCCTTATTTGCAAACTGTTGCTTTTGTTCCCGGAATTTTTCTGGTATTAATGAAATCAATAGAGTCGGGCAGTAGTTTCGGAACTGAACTGATATGGATGCTTGTGGTTTTTGCTGTGGTACAAACCATTCAGGACATGTTCCTTGTTCCGAAAATTATGGGTAAGGTTACAGGTTTGAAGCCAGCTGTGATTCTTTTGTCGCTTTCGGTTTGGGGCTCGCTTATGGGGATGGTCGGGCTGATTATAGCATTGCCGCTTACCACACTGATAATATCGTATTACAAGCGTTTTGTGCTTAACGAAGAAGGATTGCCGGTTGAGCAGCCTTCAGTCAGTGAAATAGTTGCCGATGAAGGTGAAACAGAAGTGTGAGTTTTGTTTTTTATAACGAAATCCGCACAAGTTCGATACGGTTATTCGTAACTTTTATACACTTGATGTTGAAATTGTCGATACGGATAACTTCGTTCAGTTTTGGAAAATGCTGGTGATGATGCAATATAAAACCAGCTATGGTTTCGTATTCATCTGATTCGGGAATATTGAGACCAAATTTCTGATTGGCAGTTTTAACTTCGAGCCTACCTGAGAAAAGATATTCGTTTTCGGCAGTTTGCTCAGCAGTATAGTCGCGCACATCGTGTTCATCTTCAATTTCACCGAAAATTTCTTCAATAATATCCTCAAGAGTGACAATTCCGGCCGTTCCACCAAATTCGTCAACCACCACAGCGATACTTTTTTTCTGAAGCATTAGTAACTTCATAAGTTTCTGTGCCGCCATATTTTCGGGTACAATCGGAATTTGATTGATGTATTTGCGCCAGTCTTTCTGATGTTCAAACATTTCGGATGAATGAATATATCCAATAATGTTGTCGATATCGTTTTTATAAATCGGAATTTTCGATAGTCCTGTTTCAATAAAAGTCTGTTTCAGAACTTCTACATCGGTATTATATTCAAGCGCAATAATTTCAGTGCGTGGCAACGAACAGTCGCGAAGGCGAACTTTTGAGAAATCGAGCGCATTCTGAAATATCTTTACTTCGTTATCGAATTCCTTTTCAGTCTCTTTGTTTTCGAAACTTTCCTGAATCAGATAATTCAAATCGATACGTGAAAATACATTCTCCTGTGCAGAAGAGTTGAATCCTACTCCGCTAAGTTTCATAAGTTTTACCGAAGCCCATGTGCTGAAACTAGAAATAGGGTAGAGGATAACATAGAAAAACATTAGAAGCCACGAAAATAGCTTAAGCCAGAGATTGGGATTAACCCTGAAAATGGTTTTTGGAACAAACTCTCCGGTGATAAGTACAATAATGGTCGCCAGAATAGTTTGTACGAGCGTGATAATAAATTGATTTCCCAAAAATGAAAGGCCCGGCGTTAGCAAATCAGCCATCATAAGTCCGTAAATTACCAAACATATGTTGTTGCCAACAAGCATTGTGGATATATATTGCTGAGGATTTCGGTAAAAAACAGAAAGTATGGAGGATGCCAGACTTCGTTGTTTTTTATCAAGTTCAAAACGAAGTTTGTTTGATGATACAAATGCTATCTCCATGCCTGAAAAGAAGGCAGAGAATGCGAGTGTCCAAAGTATTAAGGGTATGTTTTCCAAAATTTTTTATGAAATAATTATTTCCTGAGTGCAAATATACAATTTCCATGCGGATATTGTTTCTGTTATGTATTCTAAAGCCATATAATTTTTTAGCTAAAATAAATATGTTTTTGGTTGAGAGCCCGGCTTTATTGGATTTTTACAGCGAAAAATATTTTGACTGTGGTTAAAATGTAATTTTTTAACTGATTTTGCAGAAAACAGATAATGTGTTTAAAATTAGATTAATAAGTTGTTCTGATTGTGTTTGGAGGTTCAGTAAAAGTTTGTCGAAAAAAGTTTTTTAAATAAATATGGAATGTATAAGGCGCAGATTATCAGCGATTAAGCATTGCTTGTGATTTTTGTTTATTGCGAAAAAATGCAACAGGGGTTTGAAATTACGAAAAAAGTCCGTATCTTTGCAACCGCTTTTCGAAAAAGATTCAGTAGCTCAGCAGGTAGAGCACATCCCTTTTAAGGATGGGGTCCTGGGTTCGAGCCCCAGCTGAATCACTTAAAACGAAAGCGGCATACAAAGTTGTTGATTCAGTAGCTCAGCAGGTAGAGCACATCCCTTTTAAGGATGGGGTCCTGGGTTCGAGCCCCAGCTGAATCACGAAAAAAGAGGATATTTCAAACGAAATATCCTCTTTTTATTTTTCTGCAGAACTTATTTCAGTCGTAATCCGACAGTGAGATTTACCATACCACCATTGCTGATAAGATATTCCATTTGTTCAGAGCCCGATTGATCGTTATTTTTGAAAGTGTAACGAATGTCTGTAGTGATAAAACCAAGAATATTTGCTCCAACACCGGCTTCCCAACGCCATGATCCTTCTGTTGTTCCTCCGATTTCTTTGGTGTAAGTAGGACCTGTGCTTACATGACAGCTTATAAGACCGATATCGAGTAGTTTAAACCCAATCATTAACGGAGCCTTGAAGAAATTAATTGTACTGGAATTGCTGCCGTCAGGTTCGCGCATTTTATAAGTTGCAAAATAAGCTTCGGGCTGAAAGTAGAGCTTTTTACCAAATTGCAAAAATCCACCAATCTGATAATTTGTTTCGAGTTGGCTGTTGATTTGGTCAAAATTGCGTGTTGAAGTACTTAAGTCGAGACCTATTTTCGGACCATACCAGACATTTTTATCCTTTTCCTCAGCCCGAAGGCTGTTTGATACAAAGAGCGCTGAAACAATGATCAGCATTATTGTTTTGGCTTTCATATGAACTTTATTTTTGAGTTTATAGCATAGATTTTTGAGAATACTCAATTTTGTAAACCATTACACTGTTACCGCCATCTCCGGATTTTCCCTGTGAAGTTACAATGAGGGTTTTTCCATCGCTGCTAATGTCCATTCCTACAGGATAGCTATCGGCCGGACATTGAGCAACTACTTTCATGTCGCTTGTTCGAACTACAGATATTAAACTTTTGTTGTTTGCAGCAGCAAAAATATAATTACCGGTAGGGTCGGCTACAATGGTTCGGGCTCCTTCGCCTACAAATGCGCTTTGCCATTTCGAATAGGTTTTATTCTTTTTTCCGGATTCGTTGAATAGCAAAAGATCTTTCAGATCAGCTTTTTGCACATATCCTGTTTTGTTGATACTCAGATAAAGTTTGCCTTTGCTGATAATGAGATGTCGCATATTGTTTTTCATTCCAAAAATCGAGCCAATATGCTTTTGGGCATCCACATCGACTACAGCCACGCTGTTGCTTCCCATTTTTCCTACGAGCACGTATTTATTATCTGGGGTGAAAACGGTTCCGCGCAGACAATTTCCGCAATTGTTGTCGCGGTCGATGGTGTCGTTCTCTGCAAAATTAAGCGACAGTCTGCGATCGATGGCTATGTTTTTCAGATATTTGAAATCGGCCGGATTCTCCGATTGAATGTCAATCAGCGCTATGGTGTTATCGCCCCAGTGTGTAACGGCTATAGTGCGGTTGTCGGGCGAGCATGAAATCATTTTTGGGAGTGGAGCAGTAGGCATTACCCTGACAATAGTATCGGCTTCGGTGTCGATAATGCAAACTGCAGAAGGGTCAATGGCATTAAGATCGTAAGTGCGGCGATAGTAAGTTACCCAAAGATATTTGCCGTTGTGCGAAAAACAGCTTTCCACCGGCTTCCCACTGAAATAATTCAGATTTTTATCTTTTGTGCGGTATTTGTAATCGAAATAATCGGTTTCTTTGAAAAGATACTGGTTTGATGCATTAAATACATGCGGAATTGATTTCAATAGTTTAAAATCGGACAGACGATAAACCGAAGTACGGCAGCCTTCAAGTGAATGTACGTAAAATTTGTCGCTCTGGTCGAGAATATTGACCGACTTTGGTGAGTTGATAGTGGTATCAAATCTGTCGCTTGAATGTACGGTTTTTTTGTTGTATTGCTGAAAACGCTGAACGAGTTTCAGTTTTATTTCTGCATTAGCAGGTATGGAAGCTGTGTTTATCTCAATACGTTGTACCTGAGCAGTTATAAGCAGATTTATTGCAAATAGTAAAGCGCAAAGTGAAAGAAATTTTCTTTTCATTGAATAGTATTATATTTTTGCAAAGGTAAAAATAATTCTCAATTTACGAATGCTAAAGTGATAAATTTCAATTGTTTAAGTTTTTTAATTGAATTGTTTGAACAACTCAGGATATTCAACCTGACTACCCGAGTTGTTTTATATGTTCAAAATGAGTATTATTCGGAATCCTTGTTGTCATTTACGGCTTTCTGCTCAATAAATGAAGTGATTTTTCCGGAGTTTGTGATTAGTGCATAGCCCAGCAGCCCTTTTACAAAATAGAAAATGATCCAGACTGTCGACTGTTGTTCGTTCATTATGTTTTTGAACTGAAAGAACGTAAATATCTGTTTGCAAAGTTCAGGAAGGCTGTCGATGATAAGCAGGGCTCCTGTTATAATAATGGCAATATTCAGAACGTGTTTTAGTTGAAAACTCAAATTGATTTTGTCTTCGTCAAAGCCTTTTTCTAATTGAAGCGTTTTTATAAGCCAATCAGTTTTAAATACAAACAACCACAGAATAAAGAAATAGAAAATTAAAGTAGTGACTATTGTAAAGGCTGTAATCAGTAGCGTGTTAGCATTCCCCTGATTGTAAGCATATAGTGAGGAGATAGTGGTGGTAGATTGTAATACAATGGATAAGCCATTTATAACCAAAGATATACCAATTATTTTTAAAATGATAAGCCAAAATGTTCTGATGTTCATATAAGTATTGATTTGTGGGTGTTAACAGCACAAAAATACGAAAATATTTCACAGATACAACTTCGGACAAATATTGGACGAAACAAAAGTGTTCACAGAAATATCTCTAAAGATACGGAAAGCAAACCTGTATAAAAAAACTCCGGAGCTTAATGAGAATTAAACTCCGGAGTATATTTGTTTTGGTCGGACTATCTTATTTGTTCAGCAATGCTTTTACTTTTTCAGAAATAAGACGACCTTCGGTTTTGCCTGCAAGTTGCTTTGTTGCAACTCCCATAACCTTACCCATGTCCTGCGGTCCGTTTGCACCTACCTGAGCGATAATGGCAGCTACAGCAGATTCAAGATCAGCATCGCTCATTTGAGCAGGCAGATAACGTTCGATGACAGCAGCTTCGGCCAGTTCGTTTTCGGCCAGTTCGGGACGGTTTTGTTCCTTGTAGATTTGAGCAGATTCCTTGCGTTGTTTCTGCATCTTTTGAAGAATCTTTATTGCAGCTTCATCGCTTAGGTTGCCATCGCCTCCTTTGGCTGTTTTGGCTTCCAGAAACTCTTTTTTTATGCCCCGCAATGCTTCCAGAGTTACTTTTTCACGGGCAAGCATTGCTGTTTTTATATCGGCGCTTATTTGATCAAATAGTTCATTCATAATTTTCTTATTATAAAAAGTTACTTTTTAAATTTACGGAACCAGGCCGGAGTGTTTTCCAGTTTTTTAAGCTCGTTGTCGTCTTCGAGATCGTCGAGCGAAATTACCGGAAGATCATCCTCTTCGTCAAGAGGCAATTGCGGCTCCATTACTTCGGGTTGTTTTTTACCGTAATACTGGTTCATTGCTTTTTTTATCTCATCTTCCTCCTCGGTTTTTTCTTCTGGTTCAGCTTTTTCAGGAATGAGATTTTGTATTGCCGACGCCACATCCTGAATTATGTTGGTCTTAGGTTGTGGAGCTGGTGCGCTTTTAGCAATGTTTTTAACGGCAGAAGCAGGCATTCCTGGAATGTCGCTTACATCATAGCCAGTGGCAATAATGGTGATTTTTACGTTGTCGCCAAGACTGTCGTCAAATGTGGCACCCCAGATAACCTGAACGTTATCGCCCACTTTATTCATAAAGTCATGAATTTGCTGAACCTCTTCCATCTTAATCTGATTGGTAGTTGAGCAATACAGACTCAGTAATACCTTGCTGGCTCCACTCACATCATTGGTGTTGAGTAATGGTGAGTTCAGAGCATCTTCAATGGCTTTGGTGATACGTTTTTCGCCCGAAGCAAAGCCTGTGTTCATAATGGCCACATTTCCATCTTTCATGATGCTGTACACATCGGCAAAGTCGGTGTTGATATAGCCCGGCACAGTAATAATTTCGGCAATACCTCTGGCCGCATTTGTCAGCACATCGTCGGCTTTGGCAAATGCATTCGAAAGTTCAAGATCAGGATAAATTTCTTTGAGTTTTTCGTTGTTAATTACCAGAATAGCATCCACATGTTCGCTAAGGGCTGCAACGCCTTCGAGGGCTTGTTTGATTTTCAGATTTCCTTCGAAAGCAAATGGAATAGTGACAATACCAACTGTAAGAATGCCAAGATCGTGTGCAGCTTTGGCTACCACAGGCGATGCGCCAGTACCGGTTCCTCCACCCATTCCTGCAGTGATAAATACCATTTTTGTATTATCCTGAAGGATAGCCTGAATTTTTTCAATCGATTCTTCGGCGGCTTCGCGAGCTACTGAAGGATTTCCACCGGCTCCAAGTCCGGCTGTAGTGTCGATACCTAACTGGATTTTTGTGGGCACAGGCGATTTAATCAGTGCCTGATTGTCGGTGTTGCACACAACAAATGATACGTCGGTGATTCCCTGGCGATACATATGGTTCACGGCGTTTCCGCCACCGCCTCCCACACCAATTACTTTAATGATAGAGGTGTCGATCAGCGGAAGTTCAAGAGGCAAACTGTCATCTAAATATCCCATATTGTTTATATCCTGATTTTTATATTTGTTTAATAATAATGTTTTCTTCGAATGTTTTAATTCATTTCGTTGTCGTCGCCAAAGAAATTGAACAGGCTTTTGGTGATTCTTTCTTTGATGCCTTTTTTGGGAATTTTGGGTTCTTTTATTTTCTTTTTCTTCTCTTCTTCCTTCGGGTGAAGTTTCCGGTACTCGTCGTTAAGCAGAATTGTTCCTGCAAGTTGCGCGAGGATAGGGTCGAGAAAAGTCGGGTTGCTGGTGTCAGTAAGCCAATCGGTATGATGACCTTCGCGGGCATAAGTACCGGTTCGCTCATTGATATACTCAATAATATTTTTCATGCGTGTACCACCACCGGTGATAATAATGCCACCTTCAAGTTTCTCAGGGTAACTTTTGATAGCGCTGAACAGTGGCTGTGTTATTTCATCGAGTCGGGCTTCGATAATGGTCGCTAAAAACTCGGTGGAAATTTTCACAGGTTTTGTATCGGGTATTACCGATGGTATTTGTATAAACACAGGGTTGTCGACCATACTTACGAGTGCCGATCCGCGGAGGCATTTAATTTTTTCGGCATGCTCTTCAGATATGCCCAGTTCCATAATGTCGCGGGTTATGCTTTTGCCTCCCAGTGGCGATACAATTAGTTTTCGCAAAGAACCTTCGCGATAAATGCCCAAAGTGGTTGTAGAAGCTCCAAAGTTTATCAAAGCGCAGCCCGATTCGCGTTCTTCTTCTTCGAGTACAGCTGTCGAAAGTGCTTCGATGGCTGTGACTGTGTGCTCTACTTTGAGACCGGTGCGGTCGAAACAGCGTTCGATGCCATTCTCAATCAGAGCGCTTCCGTAAATAACCGTATATTTTCCACTGATCTGTGTTCCTTTCTGTCCCACAGGATCGTCATGCTTTTCTCCATCGAGTTCGTACGAAACGGGAATCACATCGTATACAGCTATATTTTCGCCTTTGACTTTGTTGCCGGCTTCTTCGTGCATTTCAGCAAGTAATTGTTCCGATACAATTTTGCTGGCATCTACAAAGCGGTTTACGGTTACGGCATGACTTTTCATGCTTCGTCCGTTTACCGAGACAGCTATCTGCTCAATATCTTCCAATATTCTGGCGCTGTTCTGAGCAAGCTTTATCACTTCGTTTACCTTGAATGCGGCTCCCGAAACCTGCTCTACAATTCCGTGTTTAACATCATCTGCGGCCTTTGATTCTACAGCCAGAATTTTCAGCGCACCATCATTTTGCACCTCTGCTATCATGGCTGAGATTCGTGAACTTCCTAAATCAATTGCTACATATTTATTCATTCTTATAATGCTTTTACAACAGTAGTGTCGTTTTGTTGTTCTATCTGTTTCACGATATGTGGTTTCGCGGTATTACGTGTGCAAACTATCTGATTTTTGTATTGTAAATCAATGGTTGAGTAATGATTCCAGCCCATTACATTAAAACCTTTTTGATATAAGTGATACAGATTGTCGAGCTTTTCTGCATAATTATCGAGTTTACCCAGTATTATCACGGCATCGCCAACGCGGGGTATCAGCTCAATTTTCTGATCTTCGCGAACATAAATCTGTTCTATTTGCGCATCCCAGAATTCGTTTGTGGCTATGTAGTTCACAAAGTCGAATAAATACTCTGTCACAAAACTTTTTGTAACACGTCCCGATACCACAGGTACATACACCGCGTTGTTAAGCGAAACCGGGAATATCTTCTTGTCGGCATCGACATAAAAATTTTTGGTTCCCGAAATTATAAAACGCGGAATGCGCTGCTCTACATTCAAATATATAATTCCGGAGGGTGTTTTGTAACACTCAGCCGATTTAATCATCGGATTGCGCAAAAGTTCCTTTTCTATTGATTCCGTTCTGATGCGTTTGTAAGTTTTACCAATGGGATTCAGATTTTTGCCTGCCAGTAAGCCCGCAATTTCAGATTGCGAAATTAGTTGAATTTTTTCTTTATCCAATAAATTTATTTCTAAATTTCTGCAAACAACTCCTCTGTCGATGGTTGAAAATGACCATATCGCGAATATAACATATCCCATCACAAGTATAATACCTGCAATGATAAATGACAATGCGATTCTGGAGACTTTCTTTTTGTTCATTATTCTGCTGCTGTTTTCTGTTTTTCTTCTTTTTCATCTTTTGCAGATGCCTGATGTTGCTTTCTGAGTTCATCGCGGATAATGGGCACAAGACGGTCGATGTCGCCGGCTCCGAAAGTTACAAGCACTTCCAGTTCGCGTGTTCTCAGTTCGGAAATAATTTCTTCTTTTGAATAAATATTTTTATCAACAAGTTGTACATTTTTCAGAATGATTTCAGAACTTACACCGGGAATTGGCAGTTCACGTGCGGGGTAAATATCGAGCAACAGCAATTCGTCGAGACCCGAAAGTGCTTCGGCAAACTCGGTAGCGAAGTCGCGCGTCCGACTAAAAAGGTGTGGCTGAAAGATGCCGGTTATTTTTTTACCGGGGAAAAGGCTTCTGATGGAGGCTATACTGGCTTTCAATTCGCTCGGGTGATGGGCGTAATCGTCCATATACACGGTTTTTTCGGATTT
>RRZU012057952.1_pt1 | contig 10674 bp, 9 predicted proteins | sample 2165561 | NCBI WGS metagenome assembly RRZU01 (sample SAMN10456909, study PRJNA506462) | wastewater metagenome | isolation source: wastewater sludge | place: USA: Moscow, Idaho | reverse complement strand
CGCAGGCCTCGGGCCTTGGCTTCGTGCCGGATGGCATCCGTCAGGCGCACGTCTAGCATCCAGTTGGTTTGCGCCATCGCGCCCTGGGCCTTCTTGCGCTCGCGGTAGCGGCGCTGGTATTCGGCAGAGGTCTGCCTGCCGGTTCTTGGACGTGCCATGCTTGTTTAATTAACAACACTAGTTAAACTAACTATCCATGAAATCACCACTCCATGCAAGCCCATGCCTGTGGCAACAATCCTTCTCGGGAGATGAACATGACAGCCAACCATGCCCTGCCCATGAGCCAGAAACGGGCCGACGTTCTACGTCGGGAGTGGGCGTTGCTGCTCAAGATGGGCTATGCCAGCCAATGGACGTCCGCACAGAAAATGACACGCCAGGATGAAATCGCCGCTCTGCTGCTGCACGCAGGTCAGGCTTTGCTTCGGGCATTGACCCGGCAAGAAGTGCTGGCCAATGTGAACGGCACCCCATCAAGGATGGCGCAATGATTTACTTCTTTGCCGACACCCGCGGCCGCTTCCGGCATGTGCTGGAAAGCGTCTCCACAGATCGCCCTGCAGCCATCGTCTTCTTGGGCGACCTGCAAGCGCAGCGCCCGTTGGAAGTGGAACTTGAATCCATCTTGGGAATGACCGAAGTCTGGTTCATCCACGGCAACCACGACACGGACTCCGATGCCGACTACGACCACCTGTTTGGCTCCGCCCTGGCGGACAGGAACTTGCATGGCCGCATCGCCCTGATCGATGGCGTGCGCATTGCCGGGCTGGGCGGTGTGTTTCGAGGCCAGGTATGGACACCTCCGGTGGACTGGCTTTATGAGTCATCTGAAGAGTTCACGGCGCGTTGCGGCCAGGGCAACCGCTGGCGGGATGGCCTGCCGCGCAAACACCGCAGCTCCATCTTCCCCGAGGACTACTTTGGCCTGGTGTCTCAACGTGCCGATATTCTGGTGACGCACGAGGCACCCAGCGCGCATCCACATGGCTTTGAAGCCATTGACGAACTCGCCCGCAGCCTGCGTGTCAGCAAGGCGTTTCATGGTCACCACCATGACTGCCTGGACTACAGCCGCGATCACGCCCGGTTGGGATTCGCAGCCTTTGGCGTGGGGTTCTGCGGTGTGATGGATATGAATGGCGGCAGCATTCAGCCGGGAAAGTTTGACCAAGCACGGACAGGGCGCCTGCGACCAGGAAATGAATGAAAGACCGGCGACAAGGGGCCAGATGGTGATTTCTGTTATCTGCAACGATCTGTTTGATGGTCAACTATCGGCCAATTCTGTTGAAAAACTCGATGCCGGACGCGACTTGCAATCACGGTCATGGTGGTGAGAGCTGTTGCTCAGGTTGAATCGGGCGGGCACAGCCCGCCTGCTCACCTCATACCAGTATCGCACCGGGTGCTATCCAGCATTTCTTTGCCATTCGTCGCAGGTTTTGCACCGCTGCCGCCAGCAGGAATTCGTCGTGAGCCCCGCTGATGCCTCGCAGCCGCAGTCGATCGAGCTTGAGTATTCGCTTGAGGTGGGCAAACAGCATCTCCACCTTCTTGCGGTCCTTGGCCTCGCGACTCGCGCAACTTTAGGAGAGCAAGGAGAGTTTTTCAACACAATTGACTGAATGCTGACGGTTGGGGTATTGGCACGAATAACTGAGAACGGCTCGAAGCTGCGACTTGATCGTCTATCGAGTGGATGGTCACAAGTCTGGTGCTCGCCAAAACAGCGACGGACGAGCCGCTTCAGTGGACTGATCACGTTTGCGTCCCGCGCAGTGCGAAGTGCATATCGACTACTCTGTTACAGTTTGGGGCAGTCGTCCAAGTAGGGGCCTTCATGCACCAAACTGAGGAATAGTCGTGGCAAGTCCTCTTCGTAAGCGCAAGCTCGACGGTACTCCTTACTTCAGGCGAGAAAAGGTCGAGAGCGAGATTCAAGCCCTAGCTGGGGTCAGCCCCGCAGAACTGGAGCGTCGTGCTGACCTATGGCAGGTCGGCGACCCCGAATACGTTTCCCCCGAAGCGTTGCTGTACTTTGTGCGCAACGCGGCCTCGGGCGCTCACCGCGAGAAATTGACCGAGAAACTTCTACTCCGTGTGGTCCGCCGAGTTCCCTCAGCCGCCAACGCCGACGGCAAAACGGTCTCGATGACCAAGATGAACATCCGCGAGGCCGTCCGCGATCATTTCGTTGACCTGCTACTCAGCGACCGGAGCCACTACGACGACCGCCTCGACTACTACGAGGTCAACTTCAACAGTGCGGTCGCGGCGGATCGTCGGGACGCGAACGACCGCCACTGGAAGCAGGAGAACCGGACTACTGAAATTGAGACCGAGGATGGAGAGATCTCCGCCCAGGTCGAATCAGCCGTCGGAGACTACAACCCATTCGACGCCGAAGAACTTGACAAAAAAGATTACCGGCTCTTCCTTGATGAGGCGATTGACAGCCTACCTGAGTTCCAAAGGAGGATCGTCGTGATGTGGTGCCAAGACATTCCCATAGAGTCCAATGATCCCTCGGTCAAGTCCATCAGCAAAGTCCTGGGGAAATCGGAGAAGACCGTCCGCACGCATCGCGACAAGGCCTTTGCGTCCTTGAAGTCGCGCCTTGAGCGCAAGGGGAAGAAGTAATGGCTAAGCAGCCACAAATCACCGCAGACGATGTCCTGAGAGCGTTCGCCATGGACTTTGAGCAAGAACACGGTGTGCTGCAGCGATATCTTGCCCAGTACCCCGAGCATTCCTCGGCCCTGATAGACCTCTCCGTGGAGCTGACTCGCGAGTTTGACGACGATGTTCCGCCTGGTGCTGCCGAATTCGACCTCGTCGCGGCAGGCATGGTACGTCTTCGGGAGAACACCGCAACGCTTCAGTCTCTGCAAGCTGCCCCAGCAAAGGCGTTTGCCGATGCAATCAAAGTGCTGTCCTTACCTATGCAGGTCGGCCTTGCCTTCCGAGAGCGTCGGATAGAGGTCGCAACCTTGCCCCGGCGCGTTCTGACGAAAATGGCTGAAGCGCTGCAGACATCAAACGAGACACTGCTCTCGTACCTCGCTCTTCCTCCTGAGGCTCCCCTGGCTCGTGCAAGGAAGTCAGCCGTCAAGCCAATAGCCCCTGAGAAAGTGCCGTTCGAGAGAGTTTTGCAAGACGCTGGCGTCGACGAACATAGCATTTCGAACCTCCTCGACGGAGAGTAGTCATGGACCCGATAGAGCTTGCACGGCAGCATGCTCGGCGACTGCACGATGAGGCCGTCCAGCGCGGACGCAACCCCTGGTCCCCGTACGACTTCGCTGTTGGCATCGCTAACGACCTCGGGATCACCGTTGAGACCTGCGCTCCCGGCGCCGCGATGCTCGATGGTGGCCGAGCCTCCTTTGATCCGGACCTTCCCCTTATTCTCCATGAGAACGAAGGATCACCCTTCGACCAAGCATTCTTGGTTGCGCATGAGCTCGGGCACGCCGAACTGGGTGATGGTGAAGACGCTCCAGAGCCATCTGCGCACATTGATCCAGCCCGCACCTCGGAAGCAGCTCCTGTCGGGATGGATCGGGTCGTCGACTACAGCCGCCGACAGCGTCGAGAAGTTCAAATGGACCTTTTCGCTAGGGAGCTTCTGCTACCGAGGTCTAGCATCGTTGACTTGCATCTTGTTCAGGGCCAAACCTGTTCTGACATTGCAGGACGTCTAGGTGCTCCCTTCGAAGTCGTCGCTCAGCAGATGCTCGATGCGCTGCTCTTGCCCGCTATTCCGGTCGTCGCTGAAGCCGACCCCGTTGAAATTCCCCTCAACGAAAAGCAGCGTGACGCGGCTCGGCATCGTGGCGCTGCATTCCTGCTTCAGGCCGGACCGGGAACTGGGAAGACCCGCACGCTCGTTGCACGTGTCGAAAGCTTGCTGGACGAAGGTGTTGACCCACGGCGCATCCTTCTCCTGACCTTCTCGAACAAGGCCGCAGGAGAAATGACCGAGCGGATCGCCTTGAAGCGTCCGAAGGATGCTGCGGCACTCTGCATCGGAACCTTCCATAGCTTCGGCCTGGACATCCTGCGGCGATTCAACGACCGGTGCAGCCTGCCGGCCGATCCCCGCCTGATGGACCGAACCGAGGCTGTTGAGCTTCTTGAGAATGAGTTCCCGCGACTCGGCCTGACCCATTACCGCAACCTCTACGATCCATCGCAGACGGCGGCTGACATCTTGACCGCGGTGTCACGCGCAAAGGATGAAGTTGTTGATGCCGCTGGCTATCAGGTGCTGGCCACAGCTATGCGTGCGGCGGCGACCGACCCGGGCGCGGTGGAAGCCGCCGAGAAGGCAGCAGAGGTCGCCAAGGTCTATGCGCGCTACGAGGAACTGAAGGCAGCCTCCCAGTGCGTGGATTTCGGTGACTTGGTCATGCGGCCGGTGCTGCTGCTGGAGAGCGATGACGCAGTTCGAGCTCAGCTTCAAAGCGACTATGACCACATCCTGGTCGATGAGTACCAGGACGTGAACCGCAGCAGCGTGCGGCTCCTAGCAGCGCTGAAGCCAACGGGCGTCAACCTATGGGTGGTGGGAGACGCCAAGCAATCCATCTACCGGTTCCGCGGTGCCTCATCGTTCAACATGTCCCGCTTCGGACGTGAGGATTTCCCTGGCGCGGTACGCGACAGCCTGGAAGTCAACTACCGTTCCACCTCGGAAGTGGTGCATGCCTTTTCGACGTTTGCGAAAGGTATGTCTGCAGCCGACGACGAGCAGGTGCTCGAAGCGGATCGAGGCCCTGGTGGCAAGCTACCCGAGGTCATCACGGTGGGCAGCACGCCCTTACTGACGGCGGCTATCGCGGATGGCATAGAAGAGCTCCGCACCGAGGGATACCGGTATTGCGACCAGGCCGTCCTGTGCCGCGGGAATGACCGGCTGTCTGATGTCGGACGGGAGCTCGAGCGCGCAGGCATTCCGGTGCTTTTCTTGGGCAGCCTGTTTGAGCGGACGGAAGTGAAGGACCTCGTTGCCGTGTTGTCGCTTCTTGTCGACAGACGCGCCATGGGGTTGATCCGAACCGCCTGCTGGCCGGAGTTCACGATGGGCTTGGAAGACGCCGTTCGCGTCTTTGAACATCTCCGGGAAACCAACGCAGAGCCGGGTGCATGGCAACTTGGCGCTCCAATCGAGGTAACGCCAGCGGGGCAAGCGGCGCTGTCGGCCCTCCATGCGGCCCTTGCTGGCTTCGACGCGACATCGCAGCCTTGGACCGTACTGGCGACGTTGCTGTTGGATCGAACCAGGCAAGCAGCGCGCATCGCTGCATCGACCAGCGTACCGGAGCAGGCCCAAGGCATCGCGATCTGGCAGTTCATGAACTTCGTTCGGGTGCAACCGAATGCCCAGGGACTCCCGATTCAGCGGCTGTCCGACCGTGTGCGAAGGCTGCTGCGCCTCAGAGACGACAGGGATCTGAGGCAACTGCCAGCGGCAGCTCAGGGTATCGACGCGGTCCGCCTGATGACGATCCACGGTTCCAAGGGGCTTGAGTTTCCAGTGGTCCATATCGCCGGTGTCAACAAGGACTCGATCCCCGGGTCGCTTCGGACGTCGAAATGCCCCCCACCAACGGGTATGGTTGCAGGAGGACAAGGCAGCGCTGAGGACGTCGCACGGGCGGCCCACAATGAGGAACAGGAGTGCCTGTTCTACGTTGCCATGTCTCGTGCAAGGAATCGCCTGGCGTTCTACGGGGCCATCGCGACGGCGTCCGGGCGCGCCAGAGCGCTATCGCCGTTCCTGGAGCGAATCGGACTTGTCAATTCGCGCCCGGTGACGCCGTCTACCGTCATGCCTCCGGCTCCCGATGAGGCAGTCATCCCTGTCGTCTTCTCCGGTACACCACGCTTCAGTTCCAATGCAGTCGGGCTCTACGAGTCTTGTGCCCGACGGTTTCTGTATACGCACCTGCTGCATGTGGGCGGTCGTCGCCGGACGAGCTCGTTCATGCAGATGCACGAGGCGATCCGCGAGGTCTACCGGGCCGTCGTGACGCAAGGAGGCACACCGACAGGAGAGTTTGATGAGCTGCTCTCGAAGGCATTTGTCCCCCACGGTCTGCATGAACACGGCTACGTCGAGGACTACCGGGCGATGGCGGCGACGATGCTCCGATACTTCCTGGAATCCAGAGCGGGAGCGGTCATCGAAGCACCTACCGCGCTTCGTGTCTCGTTCGGCGACAACGAGGTGGAGGTCACCCCAGACGAAGTCCTGCTGCGAAACGGCGTCAGAACCCTGCGTCGGGTGAAAACGGGCCACGCGTCCAGCGGTGGCGGTAAGGACGTTGGATCCGCAGCCTTCGTGCTGGCCTCCAGGGCGGCATTCCCCGATGCCTGCGTCGAACTCGTCTACTTGGCAGACGCTGAATCCAAGCAGTTGACCCTTTCCCCCAAGGAACTGAGCAACCGCCAGAGCAAGCTGGGTGACATCTTCCTTGGCATCCGGGCCGGCCAGTTCAAGGCCGAGGCATCGGAAGCTATCTGTCCTGACTGCCCAGCCTTCTTCGTGTGCGGCGCGGTACCGTCAGGCACGCTTTCGAAAAATTTCTGAAGAAAGTTTACCGGCGATGTCCGGTGGGTCCGATTAGAGGGTTGTAGGCGAGAAAACCTCGCTACAGCAACCATGAGGACCCTATGAAACATCCTAATTTTGACGACGTTGGCGACGCGATCCGTGAGGGCCGACCTCTGCGGGAGGCGGCCGCCTACCGTATCCGCTTTGGCTTGGAAGGCCTGACCTTCCGCCACATCGACGTGCCGGACCCGGTACCCACCGGCCGGCAAATCTTGTCCAGCGCGGGCCTGGACCACCGCGCTGACTACATCCTGTTCGCTTACCTGGATACCGGTGACTTCGAGGACGTCCGCCTCGACGAGACCTTCGACCTGCGCGGCAAGGGCGCTGAACGCTTCATCGCGTTCAAGTCCGACCGCGACTTCAAGTTCTCGCTGAACGACCGCCAGCTGGCCTGGGGCCGCACTGACATGCTGGGTAGCGTCCTGTACGACCTCGCCGACACGTCGCCGGATGAAGCCGTGTTCCTGGAGGTTCGCGGCGGTGAAGACCGCCTGATCGACCCGGACGAGCACATCAACCTCGACGCGCCTGGTATCGAGCGTTTCATCACCGCGCCCAAGCCGGATACGGGCTACGTCATCTTGGTCAACTCTGAAGAGAAGACTGTGCCGGACAAGTACGTCACCTTCGAGCAGGTGGTCAAGCTGTACTACCCGAACGCAGCCGGCGAGACCAACGTGAAGTTCTCGATGACCTACCGCAATGCGGCCTCGCTCCCCCACGCTGGCGAGCTCGGCGAGGGTGGCTCCGTCGAAGTCAAGAAGAAAGGAACCATCTTCAATGTCACGCGCACTGTTCAGTCTTAATCCCGACCTAGCCCGCCTTCGTTCGGAGGGTTACTTCATGCGCATCCAGGGGAGCCTCCTGGTGATGCTGGAGGTGCCCTACGTCGACGCGCAGCGCCAGGTGCGCTTCGGCACGCTGTCGTCGGCTCTTGACCTGGCCGGCGACCGCACCCGCAAGCCCGAAACGCACGTCATGAACTGGGATGGAGCCTTCCCATGCAATGCCGACGGGGTGCCTCTGCAGGGCATCTCGCATGCCGAGCCGAACACTGACCTCGGCCACGGGCTCAAAGCTCGGTTCACCTTCTCCAGCAAGCCAAGCGATCAGGGCTACCCGGACTACTACGCCAAGATGTCGACTTACGCAACCATCGTGTCCGGACCAGCTGCGGTGCTGCAGCCGGGGCTCAGCCCGCGTGTGTTCCGCGGCGGTGACGAGGAAGACGAGGCCAGCGTTTTCAACTACCTCGACACGGCCTCCAGCCGCGGCGGAATTGGCGCGCTGGCCGCCAAGCTGGAGCAGGAGGTCGTGGCCATCATCGGCCTAGGCGGCACCGGTGGCTACATCCTCGACTTTGTTGCGAAGACCCCCGTCAAGCAGATTCGCCTGTTCGATCCCGATATCTTCCTTTCGCACAACGCCTTCCGTGCACCTGGTGCACCGATCCTGGAGGAGCTGCGGGATGCCCCGATGAAGGTGCACTACCTGAAAGGCATCTACGGGCGCATGCACCGCTTCATCGAGGCACATCCAGTGGCGATGAAGACGGAGACGCTCGGTCTGCTGGACGGCATAACCTTCGCGTTCCTCAGCATGGATGCCGGCGAGGAGAAGCGCGCCGTCGTGGCCAAGCTCGAGGCGCTAGGCGTGCCGTTCATTGACGTCGGCATGGGCCTGGAACTCACGAACGGCAGCCTCGGAGGCATCCTGCGCGTCACCACGAGCACGCCTGAGAAGCGCGAACACGTTCACCAAGGCCGCATCTCCTTCGCTGGTGGTGGTGGCCAGGACCTGTACGCGTCCAACATCCAGGTGGCCGACCTGAATGCTCTCAACGCGTGCTTCGCAGTAGTGAAGTGGAAGAAGCTGTGCGGCTTCTACCGGGACCTGGAGCAGGAGCACCACTGCACTTACACCACGGACGGCGGCATGCTGCTGAACGGAGACCAATCGTGATGCGGCACCACACCCTGGAGCACCGGTTCGTCCGGAACGTGCCACGCGAACTGGAGCCTGGAGTGCTGTACATCTCGATGGAGTACGCAACAGCGGTGCACTCATGCTGCTGTGGTTGTGGTGAGCGCGTGGTGACGCCGTTCACTCCAACCGACTGGCATATGACCTTCAACGGCGAATCCATCTCGCTTCACCCATCTGTAGGCAACTGGAACCAGAAGTGCCGGTCGCACTATGTGATCCGGCAGGGACGCGTGCTGGAGGCTGGCCCCTGGTCTAACGCGCAAGTTGAAGCGGAGCGCCGCCGAGACAAGAAAGCCAAAGCCGCGCATTACGGTGGTGGCGGCGAAATGCGCTCGGCGGTTCAACAGCCGACCGTACTCGCATCTGAACCCGAAGTAGCCTATCAAGAAAGGGGTTCGCGCTCCCAAAGTTTGTGGTCTCGGTTAAAGACTTGGCTTGGCCATTGACTCCAATGCGTTCCTCAACGCTCGCAACGTCACTGGAATGCGCTGTGGTCAGCGACTGCTTTCTGCCATGAGCGTGAACATGTCTGGAAATGATCACTGACAGCAATCGCTGCACAGCAGACGTAGGCGGAAGCGCTGCAACCGACCGTAACGGGTCGGCAGCGGACTGCCTGCTGGCCGACCTGCCTGCCCGCTCTACGCCCCCATTGCGGTAAGCCAGGAGGTATTAACGGCATATTAACGGCCCAGATTGTTCTGAGCTTGCAAGACCTCCAGTTTCCCCGCAAGTCTGGCGGCATCGGCAATGGCGGTTTCAGCCTTGGCTTGCATCTCTTTGCTCAGCGTTCGCTCACGCTCCAGAAGTTCGGTCAAGCTGTCAGAGCGTCTTCTCACCTCGGCTAACGCTGCCTGCGATGTTTGCACGGCCTCCTGTGCAGCGCTCAGCACTGCGCCCTGCTGCTCAAGCTGCTTTCGTGTTGATTCCAGTTCAGCTGCCATTTGGTCGGCCAGCTCGGCGGCCTCTTTGTGAGCGCGCTCCATGGCCGCCTTGGAGTCCTCGAAGGCCTCCCGTTCTTTGGCGAGGCGGTCATTGGCCATGCTGAGGGCCATTGCCCACACATCTGCGCCCAGTTGATTGAGACGCTCCATCACTGCGGCAGGAGCTCCCTCACGAACTGGAGTTGCAGCCGCTTGTTGCTTGGACCGCCAGGATTTCATCGCCTCACTGATGGTGGTAAAGCTTCCGCCGCCCAATGCCGAACGCACTGCAGCCAGTGTTGGCTGCTGTCCTGATTCAAAGAGCCGGTCGGCAACGGAATAAACATCTTCGATGCTGATGGCCATACATACCTCCATTTGTATGTTGTATCAATATACAACATACTACAATACAGTAGGGCTATGTCTTTGACGACCGTGGCAGCTACGGTGACCATGTGTCACGTCACGCGATTTGCTTGGCCATCTCTTTGAGGACGGTGTGCAAGATGGCCCTGAGGCAGCGCAATTCGCCCGCCAGGGTGGTAGACAGTTTTGGGCACATCTGAACGATCCGGGCGTTTTCGGCCTCGACCTCGGCGTACAGCGCTTCAGCTTCGGGCATCACGCGATCGCGCAGGTTTTCCAACAAACGCCCCGCCGTGCCTTTGGCCAGATTCAGCGCCCCACCTGCCTCCAGCAGCACGCCACGACGGATATCGGAAAAGCGGTGAACACCCAGAATGGGCCAGGCCAATGGGGTTTGCGCGGGCCAGCCATTCTTGTCGAAGGCCAGCGAGTCATAGGTGGCGACACTGAGCAGGTCGTAGAACGGCGCTAGCTGTACGCCCTCATGCGAGACCAGAAAGCTCAGGTTTTTCAGGTGGGCGTCGCTGTTGCCCACAAGCACGTTGAACACCAGCCAGCCAAACAGCCGAGTGCGCGCCACAGCCGGGCTACGGCAGGCCCTGGCCAAAGCCGCCAGGCTATCCATGCTGCCTTGGGCGTACTTGAAGCTGCGATCCAGTCCCAGCAGTTGACAGGCATCGATCACATGGCGGCGCTGCCACCCCTGGGGGCCTGGCACCCGGTCAAAACGATCAACCAGGTACACCGGCGAGGGCACGTAGCGTCGAT